>Ga0315285_10000746_pt1 | contig 33760 bp, 72 predicted proteins | sample YL17G09_36_MG_FD_203698 | JGI IMG/M metagenome (GOLD analysis project Ga0315285, IMG submission 203698) | Sediment microbial communities from Yellowstone Lake, YNP, Wyoming, USA - YL17G09_36 | ecosystem: Environmental > Aquatic > Freshwater > Lake > Sediment | place: USA: Wyoming | collected...
AAGTGGCGCTTGGGACACATTCTTGGACTTTTTGTTTCACATCAATAAGATCACGAATTGCCCAATTGCCAACATTATAGATTGCTAGATGGTACACGTAGTTTCTCCACAACGGTTTTCACATCGTTGCCGTCCACAAAATCACCACGATCTTTGAAAAACTTCATCGCCAAACCAACAGCTTGTCCTGTTGATTTAAATAAAGTTACATCCACTATGCCTTCAACAATTGCCAACTCAATTTCCTCTTGATTCAATTGCTTTGGCAACAAAGACTCCAAAATGGAATTTTCTGCCTCTAAAATTTGATTGCGAGCCAACCGCTCTGGACCAGCCCCTGCCGCATGACTCAAAACTTCCAAATTGCTTTGCACCAATTTACGCAAAATCTTTGCAATTTGTTCATCGTTAACGATTTTAACCCCTTGCTGACTAGTCATTTGGAGTTGATTAACTTCTCCAATAACTACTCGCAAAATATTTTTTTCAATATCGTTATGATTGAACATTGCCGTCTTAAGACGGTCTTTCATTGTCTGTAGCAGACTCATTTTTAATACTCCGAACAAAAAGGACAATAAAGAAATGGAATTTTAGGGATTCGAACCCTAATCTACAAGGGGGAACCTGTCCTTTACCTTGTTATCTTGCCGTTAGAAGAAAATCCCGCAAATTGGATTATACCACAGAAATTCTATTTAGCAACCTTGAATTCTTGTGCGAGTCGAAGTAACGACTGTATTGGGAGTAGGCGTGGTTGAAACCGCAGGACCGCCACCACAAAAACAACCAGAACCATTATTGTTGGCCGTATTGTTCGATTCCCCTGGTCCCCTACCTGTTACTGTTGTTGCTGCCATGATTTATATATGGGCAATGACGACATTTGTTGTCACAACAGGTGCCTCTTTTCAGCAAATAAGCAGCCGTAAATACATAACGACCTTTATCATCAATGTAATAATCAATACCCTGCTTTAAGGTCGCCATTGTTTCCTAATAAAATTAAATGCTGGAATCGATAACATAACAATGCTAATTACAAAAGCAGCATAAATACAATGCTTGGCATTACTAAAATCTGTATTGTTTTTCTGTTCATGAATTGACAACAAAGCAATTTCCGCAGCTTCTACATCAGACATTGTTTGTCGCAATTCATTCATTTTGACAATACCACATGTATGATAATTTTCAGCAATACATTTTTTAGCAGCATCAAAACCTGATTTTTTATATTCCACTATTGTTTGATCCCAAATATCCAATCTATATTTAGCAATATCAACAGCCGCACCCAATCTTTTTTGTTGCTCTTTATTAGTGGCAGTTAATTTTTTAATTTTGTCAATTGCAGGCAATATTTTATTTTTAGCCGTCTCAAAACAAGCCAAATATTCTGGTTTGCCTATGATGACGTAATTTCTATTACAAGCCTCGGCTTCTGCTATGTTATTCAAAACTTCTTTAGTGTTCGAAATAACATCATAGGTGTGAATCCTCAACTCGTGACTAGACTCTAAATTCTTGAAATTGACAAAAAAGGTCATCGACACTAAAAGCCAAAATGCCGTAACCATATAACTAAGACGATCCATAATTATACTTTCGGTTTTGGAATCTTAGGAAATTTAGGTTTAACTGGTGCTGAGTCTTTCTTGACTAAGTGACAATAAAATACGAATTCTTGAGTTCCAGGCGTATCATCACCATTAGGACTTTCGATTTGACGATATTCCACATCCAGACGATGTAAATCATTTTCCATCTGAATGATGTCTTTGAATCGGCTTAACATGGAATTGATGAATTCAGGACTGCCAGTGATTCTAAAACCATCACTGCGAAAACGAGTGCCTTCATGAGATTCTGGCACCGGCTCCATGTAAATAGGCATATTTGGCTTTAAATTTTGCCAAAACTGCAACACATCGGCCTTTTTCGCTTTCCAAGCTTTAGATTTGGTTTCTATAAATTCTCTAAAATTCATCATGTCCTATTTATGTTTATCGAATGCGAATTAAATTGCCATTTATCCACATATAAACCATGCCATTAGGATAATAAACATAAGGACTTACTTGAATATTGGGATAAGGCTGAACATATACAGGTGGATAATATGGTCGGTAATAAGGCTGAACATATACCTGTGGATAATTATAATGATTGTTATGACCTGGATGGTTGTAATGAGGACTGTATCCAGGTGCCCCATAATGCCAACCGCCCAAAGCTGTACTACAAGTCAACAATAACGCCAAAACCATCAATAACTTGCTCATAAAACTCCTTAATGTATTTACGCAGAAACGCCATCAAAAACTATAGATTTATTGACATCAATGTTTAATTGCAACAAAGTATCAGCAAACTCTTTAAAAGGAATATCAGAATAATCTAAAACTGGTTTTTCCCAACGATTTTCAGCCATCATTTTGGCAACCACGGCGGCTGGAAATGCCGTTGCTTTCTGCATAGCCGTCCATTGCTGAGACTTCTCCCAATGATCATCCGCAACTATCTGCAACTCTTTAGCCACCATCGATCCATCATAACCCTGAGCATACACATATACAAAAACTTTGTCCTTCAATGTTGGAGGACACGCTTTATCCATAACAGCAGCAAATGCATCTTCATCCAACTTGCATTCTTCCAAAATAAATCTAATTTTCTCACAATGACCTTCATAACGAATAGTCTTATAAGTCAAATTCTCAACTTTACGAGCAGCCATTAAACCCAACGTAGTCGATAAGCCGCCACTTGTGTGAAAACATTCTAACAATCTGTTATTAAAATAAATCTTTTCCAAGCCTGTTAAGGCATCCGCCTCTGTAATTACACCCTTTTTTATAATCTGGCATTTGCCACTATATTCATTCAGCAATCCCTTAACACTAAATACTTGTGAGTATTTTAATTTTGAATCATTGCTGTAATATTGAGGCAAGCCGCCCACTCGCAAATGAACGCTCTTCACATCATCTCGTTTCACTTGCTCTCTATAAACTTGCTCGGCCAATATGTTAGCAAGACCGGGAGCTAAGCCCAAATCTGTAAAAACTGGTGTTTCTGAATTTATAGAGCATGATAGCTGCTGAATGTATTCTGAAATGGCTTGATTGCCACCAAGATCACAATAGGGAATTTTGCGATCTTTGCACCATTCAGCCCATAAAGTATTAGCTGAAAAGGGGGCAGCAGAAATGCAAACGTCAAAGTGAATTGATTTCATTATAATCAACTCGCTTTGACGTATAAAAGAAAACTGATTTTGACCTAATATCTGTTCTGCATTTTTTTCTACATCATGCAGATCGGTCAAAGTAACTTCTAAACCTAGTTTATTTAAAGCATATACAATAGCAAGTCCCATCTTGCCACCACCGACAACTAATGCATTCATATAACCTCTGCTTTGTATCCTGCTCTTTCTACGTCCGCTAATGCTGAGGCAACGGCTCCAGCATAATCTTCTGCATCTCTAGCAAAGTCCAAATAAATATGGCCGCTTCTGGTGCCAACCGATGCATCGGAACAACCAGCTTCATACAAGGAATTCAACATTTCGTCGGTCATTTCTTCATCAATACCAACTAAGATCAACTCAAATTCCCAATTCATTTTGCATCCCAATCTACAATAATACCTGGAAAGGTGCTGCTGTGGATTTCGTTTGAATCATATGTCAACTTGGGGGCTCGCTCAGTATCATACATAACATGTCGTTCAAAATACTGACTCAATTGAGGATGTAAACCCCGCATATATGGCAATAGCCCCAAGGGGAGCTTGGCTGCTTCTAAAACCCAATCTATTTTTTCTTGATCTTCTGCTTTATTGAGCCACGGATTTGTCATTTGAATCCAACTTTCTTTCAATCAAATTATGCAATTCAGTTAATTTATGCCTAAAAAACTCAACTTCATCAGGCTGCATAAGTATAATTTTATTAGACAAACCATTAATATATTTGTCAACATCAGAAATTGGATTTCCTAAATTTTCTTTATATTCACTCCAAGTTTTCACAATGCTCTCCGTTAATAAATCTTTTCATATTTAGCTATTTTATTGTTTTTTCTACTAGAGTTACCAATAAAACTCTAAAATAATAGCCAGCAAAAAATCCAACCATAATTACAGTTATTGGATCTGACCCAGATAGAAATTCGGTTATTTGATTTTCCATTATTTGATTTCTCCAAATTTCTCAATAATAATGTTTTTGGCATCTCGACGACCAACATCCCCAGAAAACGAACCCAAATCAACCTTCACGCCATTCTTTAGCAAAATAGCCTTCCAAGGCTTATTGGCTCCACGCACCTTCGTCATCAATCCAATCTGAACGTCGTTCAAAAACAACTGTTCAGTAATAAACGTCCCAGTGGCAAACTGCTTAACAGAAATCTTCATTTTTACTCCTTAGCTAAATCAGCAATTTGATTCAACAAATCGTTCTTCTCTTCAGTTCGTTCACGATAATGAAAAAATGGCTGGCAACCTATAATCATATGCTGAGTCTGTTTGAAAAGCTCATCCAAAACTCCAGGCAAGAAATCAACCTCCACAAAATCAAATTGAAAATCATGGTGATCGAACTTATTGCCCACATATCTTCGTCGGACCTTCCCTGTTTTGTTAAACCTAATCGGATGAATCAAAGTCAATTCAAACACTTCCTTGCTGATTCGATTCGCAGATACCGTGTGAATTTTAGGAGCCATGTTGTCCATAAAGACATTTACATAGTCCACATGGTATGTAGTAAAAAAATCCCCGCCAGGGGCCAACGGCACCATCCAACTGCCACCACTAAATTTAGCATTGCCCAAAGCTGTTTCAATGGCAGTAAGCTCTGAAACCGTTACAAAGCCATTTCCTTTAGGCATCAGAAAATGTAAATAATGTGCTAATCCATCTTGCATATATCAATCCCCAATAAATAAGGTAAACTCAAGACAGAACAATGATAATCATAATCGGAATTGTATATGGTGCGAATTTCTCCAAACCCACCTAACAACTCCCTCAAATTTTCAGTCGTGTCAATTATGACTTTGGCCCCCAAAGTCGTCAAGCCTGGAACAAATCGCACAAACTGAATCATATCCCCAATGCCCTGCTCGCAATAAACAACCACCCTCTTATCAACCAAACTGGACTTTCCATCCCAATTCTTCTCTGGCTTGTAAATATCATAGAACACACCAGAAGGAAAACCAGTTTGATGCCAATATTTCAAGCGATATTCATATTCCTCCCAACCGTCTTTCCAATTCCTATTCAAAAAATAAGCATAAGCCAAATTAACATGCGATCCTAAATTATCATGCTTTTCTAAAGATTCTTTGAATGAAGCAATCGCCAAATCAAATCTTTTTTCCAAGCCAAATCGAATCCCCTGCTTCTCCAATTCAACGCTAAGCTTTTTATCACCCCAATTTTTATCCAATAAAAACGGCAATCTCTCCAAAGGCAATTGATAATCAAAATCAATTACATCCGTAAACATCTCAGATGGAAACAATGGTCTATATTCATCAATGGCTTTAATAACAATAAAGACATTGTATTTGTTTTTTAAATGAATAACACAAGGGACACAATAGTGTATGTCCTCGAATGCCGATTCACAAAATAAATACAATGTCTTATTGTCTAAAGATTGGCCTGTCCAATCCAAAGTTACTCCTTACTCTTTAATGCATCGCCATTGCGAACGTTTTACCTTAGCAGTATCAAATCCCTTCATAAATTTACGACGACTCTTGGCATCACCACTCTCAGTGGTTTCCCAAGATTTCGTATTAGGATTTTGTACCTGAATTAAATAATTAGCCATGTTTTATTAAACCTTCTTCGAAAATTTACTTGCTTCTTGACCATGAACCAACAAAGGTTCTTTACCAGCCGTTACACCATGATTCTCAAAATCTTTGCGATTACAATATTCAACAATACTATCCGCAGTCGCAAGATCACACCAGATTTCAATGTAAATGCGACTCGCCCCCACATAAGGATTGGCCATGATTTCCTTGCGGCCCTTACCATATCCCTTGCCTTCCACAGGCGGGCGGGGTTGGTGAATTTTTTGAAAAAATTCACCAACCACTAAAATTAAATCGGAGCGACACGATTCGAACGTGCGACCCTCTGCTCCCAAAGCAGATGCGCTACCAACTGCGCTACGCTCCGTTATTACAAGACGAGTATTAAAGAGATTTTTTTTCCAATGTAATCCCTTAAGCATTCTTGTAAAGTAGCCCGTGAGGGAATCGAACCCTCTTCTTCTGATCGAGAATCAGAAATCCTTCCATTAAACGAACGGGCCAAAACTCATTCTTTACTTTCTTTTTCTATTGCTGCCTCAGTATTTTTCAAATGCGTTTGCATTTGATTTAACAACTTTAGCTTTTGTCGCAACAGAATCAGATTCAACTCATTTGCTTTTGCAATTTGCTCTGGTCGCAGTTTACCAGATAAACTCAAACCAATCAAACGAAACTCTTCATGATCGACCGTAAAAGTGAATTTCAATTTCATTTCGCCGTCAATGTCCATTTTCCACCCCTTAGATAAGAAAATTCGTTCTCCTATATCTAAGGTGGGCGAAAACACACTTTCGTTACACAAAATTTCCAAATCCACCCGTTAGAGGGGAGTAGGCGATAGAGGAGTTGAACCTCTTACCTTCTGCTTGTCATGCAGAAATTCTTCCGGTGAACTAATCGCCCTAAATTTTCAGTGGACCGTGAGGGAGTCAAACCCTCCAGAAAATGGCTGCCAGCCATTCGCCAACATCGGTTAGTCATACGGCCCAAAATAAAATCAGTGGAGAAGAAGAGATTCGAACTCTCAACCCCCGCCTTGCTTCGATGGCTGTTTAGCCTGAAAAGGCGATGCTCTCCCATTGAGCTACTTCCCCATAAACTAAATAAATTGTCAAACAACAAAGTGACCCGTGAGAGAATCGAACTCTCGTTGCCAGGATGAAAGCCTAGTCGCCTGCCATTAACGGAACGGGCCATAAAGTAGCCGACATAGGACTCGAACCTATCGCTTCCTCCGTGTAAAAGAGGCACTCTTCCCCATGAGTTAGTCGGCCAAATGCATTTAGCGTACACGTATGGGATTCGAACCCATATCTCGGGGTTTCACTCCCCGTATCACTACCATTAAACGAACGCATAGTAAATGCTGGTTTCTGATTTTACGTGTCAACAAAACCATTCCCACGACCATTCATTGATTTAACGTGTCCACAGAACTATTTCCACGTTCAGATATTCTAGAAATATCTAAAGTAACCCGTGAGAGAATCGAACTCTCATCGTCTGTCTGAAAAACAGAAATCCTAAGCCATTAGACGAACGGGCCATTTCAGTCACGCTGGTGAGACTCGAACTCACGATCCTCTCGCCCCAAACGAGATGGGTTAGCCACTACCCTACAGCATGTTTTATAACTTTTAAATTGTCAAACAGCAAATCAAGCGGGGACGACGGGTAACGATCCCGCCCTTACAGATCGACAATCTGTTGTGCTTCCAATACACCACGCCCCCAAACAATTATTCATGCACAAAACTTGGCCTGACTGGTCAGGTAGACTCCAAATTTCGCTCCACCGTCTGCCAATAGCAGGGGTGACCTTACAAGCCAACCGACCAATGCGGCGTCTCAGGCTCGTTCGACGTTTTTTCAATTAATCCAATAAAAAACCCCGCCTCAGTTTCCTGAGCGGGGTTTAAGTGTATCTTAAATCCCATCGTTCAGGAGGTTTCTCCTGAACCTTGGGAGGTTTCAGGAGATTATGTATCGACGGCTTCTGGCATTGCTGGACGTTCAGCAGCGGCTGCCATCGCCGGGACGGCGGGCATTACTGCAAACATCTCAAAAGTGGCTAGAAACTGTGTCATTTTATCTCCGAAACTCTTTAATTATACTCGCCCTTCTAGAACGTCACCCGAATTGGGGAGAGGTACAGCGAGTGTGTTGTTTCTTTATCTAGTATAGTGACACTTGAAAATTTTAAAGGTTCACTGAAAATTTTCAAGTGTCAGCGTCTGATGCTCTCTAATTGAGGATCATCAGCACATGATCTATTATAGACCCTTTTTTCGATTTGTAAAGCAGTTGCGAAAAAATTTCCATAAAAAAGGTGAGGGACCAGAAACAGATTTCACTTACCAGTCAAGGAAGTACATCCATAGATCAGATTGCTTATAGAGCCGCCTCACCATCGTCTCGTCAATCTGATTCCTGTTTCTGAGCTTTCTCCCGCCCTATCCTAAAGGCCACGACGAGCATGGTTAAAGGTGAGAAGTCTGCTGCTTCTATTATAGCCTCTTTTTTCAACTTGTAAAGCAATCACCAGTAATAATTTTTGATTGTCTGTATTGCTTGTTTTACAGCTTGGGAAAAGTTTTTCGATTCTACTTCGACGCCTGTAGAGGCACAAGCGGTGAGCAATGCTTCTAGTCCATCGACTGATGCATTCCAAGCTATACGTGAGACAACATCTTCCTGTGTTTCTCCATTAAAGTCGCAAACAGCTTCTTCAGCATTTATTTGAGACTGTTCGCAATCGAAATAGCAATCTGGATCGTTGCAGTGAGGGCAAAAATCTCGCAGATCGCTTACTACATTTGCTTTATTAAATCCATTGCCTGGAAGCTCCATTACGTTAATTTCGATATTGGAAGGCAATTTAATTATTTTAATTGGCAAGCTCATTATTTTCTTCAGCCCCAATGATCGACCAAGATCTCTTCCACTTCTTTTTCAAAATTCTCTTTTTTGGAAAGATGCAATTCTGCAATTTGCTTGGCGGCATCTTTGATTTTTTCTTCTTCAGATTTCAATTCAGCCAATCTTCGCCGTTCCAAATACGCTTGATATACCAGTTTTCTAACACTCATTATTTATTCCTTTATTTTAAAACAGCGGGCAGTAGTCGGGCAGAGAAAGAGGACAGGAGTTTTGATTTTTGGGGTTTGAATTTTAAAAAATTAAACCTTAAATCTTGAAGCAAGATCGAAAACAGAAATAGGTATATATCCCTAAGGATATTACATCTGTGGTTGCCCACAGACAACCCTCTGCTCCAACACCGAATCTACTGCACGCCGTTATTTCAACTATTCTTCTTCGTCGTCCCAATCATCATCTTCATCGTCGTCATCCCATTCATTATCAGCGTCTACTCGTTGATCTACACCGAGTTTTTCGCTGATAGATAAAACCGCATCTTCTGCATCTTCGCAGCAAAGATCGTTTCGTATGGATTTAAGCAATGCAATTGCTTCGTCCAAGGTCATAGAATTCCAATCTGGTTTTTTCATGACGCTAGATCCAAAACAATTTGTGGAAGTTCAATTTTCGCCGTGTGATTGTATACGTCAATTCGATCTTGCAAAATATCGATTTGACCTTCCAACTCTTTTACCAGCCCATCAATTTCGTTTTTCGTCAAACAAGCTTTGTAAGTCAAGCTTGTGTTTTGATAGTCGTGACGTTCTTCACCATCACGAGTATTGATCGATTGATAGAAATTGATGTCGTTTTTCTTTTCGGCCAATTCAAAAATGACTTCTTGAATTCCATCGTTGGCCTTATACAAGGCAATTTTCAAGGCAAGCAACGCTTGCTTGATCAAACTACGTTGTTTGAGTAAGGCGGACACATCAACCTTGCCAGCCTGTTCTACAAGCACACTATTGTATGCCTGAATGTCTACGGTCAACTTGTTCAGTCGTCCGACCAAACGATTCTTGACTTTCAACGCCTTAGCCAGACTGAAATTAACGGTTTGCTGATCCATTCTATCTCCTTGTTTTTGATTTGGGTTTCTCATTATACGCCAAAAATCTCATTTGTAAAGTTCAATCTGCATCTTCTTGATCTTCTCTTAGTTCATCTTCACGTAATTGTTGCAGAAATTCAATTTCATCTTCTTTGGTCAATGGCTTGCCGAAGGCGGCAACCAATTCTTTGTAACCTTCTAAACATGATTCAGGACTTCATTCCTCTTGTCCATAATGACCTAATTCAAGATTAAAACCATTACCATGATCTTGTTCATATGTACTTGGAGAATTGACATCATCCAAAGGTTCGGGCTGAGGGATTTGAAGATGGCGACTTATTGACCAATTTTTCATAGGAAAAGTTTTATTCCCATGTCCTGTGTCACAAGCCATATAACGCAATTTACCTTTTCTTTTATAGACAAGATAAACTGCCAGTCCTGCCATGTTCGTCCATTCAATGACGTATAAGCCAATTGCAGTGGGTCGTCCTTTAATCCATTCCATCATTCTTTCTCCAATTGTTCATTTGCAATTTCGATTTCATGAATGACCCCCACATTATCAACATATTGCACCCATGTTCGATCAGGCCCATTAGCTCCCACTACAACACCGGAGCGATCATTAATTTTAATATGTACTTTTTGATTTACTTCAAAAGGTCCACAACCGGCCAAAATCAATAAAAACAACAATGATATTTTCTTCATAAATAATTCCTATATATTTGGGAGGACTTTATGTCAATGGAAGCTAATAAAATTCTCAGCATCTATCGAGAATATTTGCCAGATCAACAATTAAGGGAATTGATTGTTAAACTGAATAATGAGGAATCAACTCCGCTTTTAGAAAATTTGGCAAAACTTCTTGAGCCGCCTAAACCTTCTTATTGGTGGAAAATAGGTTTTTGGATTTTGGTCGTCGTGCATTACATTCTTGTTTGTGCGATAGTTTCATCTTTTTTAATCATGCCATATATGATTATTAAAGGAGATGCACCTTGGTATCTTGGCTTGCCTTGTATGGTATTTATTTGGTTTTTCAGCACAAGTCCAGTCGAATGTAAATTAACAATTTTGGAAAACTACATTCGAAAAAAATTAGGCATGAAAACAATAAATGGTTTTGTGAGCCATTATTTCAAAAAACCAATCAAAAGATTGATCAATAAAAAGCCCGCAGAGGGAGTCGAACCCCCGGCCTGCTGATTACGCTGGAGGCTGTTAAGCCTGTAAATCAGCCGCTCTGGCCAACTGAGCTATGCGGGCAATTTTTAACATGGCGGGTTAGCTCTTATATCTTCCACAATTTTATTCATGGCAGCTATTGCTTCTTCTGGAGTATTATAGTACGGATCTGAATTAAGTAAAGGTCGAAATTGATCTTCTTCGCCTAATGTGATCCAACCTAAATATTTACCATTCCATTCTGGATGGTCTGTGGATTCCGCAGGACCAGTTGCCGTTACGACGACATCACTATATGAAATAATGATTGCTGTTCTAGCACTAATGGGCATATTACCACCGATTGTATGTTTTCCATTCACCGTTTGTCAATTTCTGGATTCTACCACACCATCGACACTCTCGAAAAGCCCAAATACCTTCTCTGTTTTTCCATCGTTGCCAGCGATGCAAACCGAGCTTTGTCAATATTTTCTTTACAGCCCCAACTCCATCAGGAACCCCCTAACTTCAGGAAACATTATTTAGGATTATGAAAACAAAAAAAATCCCCGGTTTTTTAGGCCGGGGATCTCTCAGGTGCCTGCTTGCTCTACTGAGTAAATTGTTGACACCAATAAGTGGTGTTTCCAATTCTAAATGCCGAACATCCAAAGCATCGATAGCCAGGATTTAAAATATTGGCACGATGGCCAGAGGAATTCATCCAAGTATTGATGACTTCTCTATTAGACCTTTGTCCCATTGCGATATTTTCGGCAACAGGATAATTACCATGAACCATGCCATTGCGAGTCATCCACGAACAATGACTTCTGGCGGTTTTGAAGAGACGCAAATCGGGCAGCAACGGACGTAGACCGTGTCGTGCCCGTTGTTCATTCACATCTTTCAACATGGCTTCTTCAATAGCATGATATCGTTCCTGGTGGATTGGATCAGGGCGATGTAAAGCCACCTCAAAATAATAGGGCCGATTTCCCAAATCGTACCAAGTACCAGTCCAAACGCCCTTTTTATATTTAGCCAAAAATGGGCCGTCTAGCTCTGTTGAGAAATTCACATCGTCATAACCGACAATGTGTTCGATCTTCCAATTCTTGGCAAGCACTTGTTTGCTTATTTCCATTTCGAATGGAAGAGCTTTTGGAAAGGGTGCGTTATCAGGCATCGAAATTTCATATCGATACTTGTACCCTTTAGTGCCATCAAACTCCCACTTGTACTCCTTTGTGTCAATCAACTTAATGATTGGTTTAGCTTCGTCTGCACTTGCAAAAGACGCCAGACCTAGAATTAAGAAACAAAATGAACCCTTCATGAGTTACTCCTTTTCCATAGAAAACAAAAAAGACCCCGAATGGTTTAATATTCGGGGTCTTTTTCCACACCATCAAAATTAACGGGCACAAGTACCATTGGCACATCCTGCACTTGCGGTGCAGCATGCTTTCTTGGCACAACAGCGGCTACGACCATGATGGCGAACCACCGTGCGATGACGCACAACGGTTGCACAGCAACCACGACCACGTCCACAATGTCCAGCGGAAGCCACATCACACATGGCAACCAAACTCAGGCTCAAGCCCAAAACCAACGCAAATACTGTCTTCATAATCAACCTTTCAAAAAAATTACGCCACTAGCGAAGTGCATTTGGCATTTCAATTCACACTCAATTGCTTGAGCGAAATCACAAACTCATGTGACCTGCAAAGTTTATCGGCCAGATAGATCGAGGTCAACACCTAAAATCCATTTGCGACCAAAAAAAATTATGCTAGCAATCATAGTTTTGCTAGCTTATTTCCCCTCAAATCGGGGGAGAAGGCGTGCCGGAATGAATTTAGCTCTATTTTTATCGTGGCAATATTTACAGCCAACATAATCAGTTTCATAAGAGTCTCCTATGAAGATCCAATCATCTTTATCAGCACATGCATCTGAACACCAATGTCGGCCACACCAACAACCACATTTATACATTAATCCTTCATTGAGATTAACATATTGTTCATTCACCTTCTCAATTTTACAATACATTTTTAATTCTTTATCGCAACAGGCGCATTTATCTGTTGCATTCATATCTATATTCTCTGGTGCTTTGTATGTCATTTCTTCCTTGCCGCCAACGTCTCGGCTTTGATGTCAATATTTTGATTCTTCCAATAATTATCATAGTATTGGGCCTGAGATTCCAATTCAATTGGATCGCCTTTTAGATATCTTTTATATGATTCTAAAATAATGCCAGACATATCATCGGCATGCCAAACATTATGGTCGTTAAACCATTTAGCTAATGGACTGTCATGCCATAATCCCCAATCATTACGCAAGTTCATTCCAAGTCCCATATGAAGCCAATGATTAAATGTATCATCAACATCGCATTCATTTTTGACCATTGCTATTTTCATTTGTAAAATAGCTTCGGAAGACAACATGGAATCCAAATGTGCGAAACATTCATCCAAGTTTTCTGGAATATTCATTATTCTGCAACGTAATCTATGGCGTTGCCCTTTTTGTTGTTACAATCGCTACATGCGACTGCCAGATTTTCCATTTTGTTTGTTCCGCCTTTAGATAGCGGGATAACATGATCTAAAGTAGAATTTTCCAAATCTAAAGGTATTCTACAATATTTACAATATGGATCTATGGTAAGCAATCTTTGTCTTTTGTTGCGTATTTCTCTAGATTTTCTATTTCTGCGTCTAGAAGATTTACGAGGTGCTATCTCAGAGGGACAGCAATCATGTTCATCCATTTAAAACTCACTATTCTTCGGGCTGCCTCCATATATCAGGATCTGCCCTACGTGCTACTCTTAATGCTATTATTTGTTGACAACGATGAATGGCATCACGATATTCATTCAAATCGTCGGTAGTATGATGGCCTAATGCTAAAAATTTATTCCAAGAATCCACCAAAGAACTCACAACCGCCTTTTCGGTATTTAATAAGGCAGGTGGTTTAGCTGCTTTGATGTCAGCCGAATTAATTGTATTGCCCCACGAATTGTTCCAAGCCCAATTAGGATTTATAAGACATTGACATGTAGGAGACATATTACACCTTAATTTCTAGTGGCATCGAAAACGCCACTGGCTGCTTGGGCTGATGCCAAGAACAAAAAGAAAGATAAAAACCCAAATCCACCACTATTGGTTACAAACGCAATATTTGCCGCCCACAAACAACTGACCAACAAACAAAGAAAAACCAAAAACCGCATTATTGAATTACCATTCATTAAATATTTTCCCAATCTGGAAGGACGATGTTTTTATTGGTCCAATAGGTGATAATTTCACCTTTAAATTTACGCTTTTTCCTCTGCCAATAAAGTGGTTTATTGCGAGGAATCCAACGATAGTCGTATTTATATCTCAAAACAATGGCATTGCCATTTTCATCTCTTCTGGCTAGGTTTCTATTATCTGGATCTAAATCCAGCACAGGAATAGGAACCCACCAGTATTGACCTTCACTGACTTCCCAGTGATATTCAATCTCGAAATCGTCCTTGATGTCATAAGCAATATCAAACCTTTCAAAAAATTCTCTCAATAATTGAACGGCTCGACGATTAGATGGACACCATCTACGAGCATTCGTAGCCTCAATATAAATTGTATATTTTTGGCCACGACCTTCAGGATTGTATTGCGTTTTTCTTTTTTTCTTCCAAGATCTTTGACGTTTTACCCAAAAATCATCCCAAGCATTTGGAAGATTAACAAAATTACGTTTTGCTCTTCCCCATTTATTGCGTTTGCCAGTGGCACGACGCTCCTGAGTGGTTCTTGGATGCCGTAAAGCATGCTTATACATTTTGCACCTCGTGTTAAGTAAAAATTACTTAACGAGGATGCAAGCTCCTTAGAAAAATCATAAACTCCCCTTAATATTCAACTTTTGTCCAATTCGGAGGGCAAAGATCACCTATTGCCTTGCCATCTTCCGCAAAATACCAAGACCAAATATGCGGATAAAACACCTGTTCGCAATTGCGATTGAAATATGCCGCAAAATAACTAAATGATGAATTGGCGATTGCATTGCAATTACACATGCTCATCAACAAGAAGTCTACCAGAAAATCGTTCTCTGAGAAATAGAAGTTTCCTTCCATTTGAGAAAAAAACTGCTTGCACCATGCAATATCGTCAGAACAAACAATGTAGACTGGATTCTTCTCTTTAGTCAGAGCCACCACTTTCCTGTAATATTCCTCTGCAACCAATGGATAATAATCTAAAGCCACATAATCATCTCTTCGCACATGAATGGCACAAGTATATTGACCCACAAATGCTTCAAATACCTTTTTAGCTTTTTCAATATATTTTGGATTGAATTTTATCCAATCAATTAAAAAGTCACGATTGTGCAAATGCCACTTATAGTTCATAAAGTAACTGCTGACATGCGTGTGTTCTAGTTTAAATTCTAGAGCCATATGTTCAGTGGCTGGTATCCCGATTCTCTCATGAGGCACACTGCTAATATCCAACAATGGAATCTTTGTCTCTAAATAAGACTCATATGCCCAATGATTATTGTTGCTATTTGCATAAAAATCTAAACCATAATCTATAGCAATTGATTTACCTGCTAATATTTGATGTAAATGATTGCCGAATCTTCCATTGATGTCCACTATTATTTTTTTCATTAAGGCCAATTATCAAAAAATTGTAAATGACTACAGTGCTGTCTAATATAATCCGTTATATCAGCTTTGGCTTTTTCATTAATCAAGTTGCCAGGATGATGAAATTCCACATATATCTCATTAATTTTATTTATTGCCTTAGTTTCAATTAATCTAGGTATCAAATCATATTCAGCAGATTCAACGTCCATTTTCAACACAATATATTCTGCATCTAGATTCAAGATAAATTGTGCTAAATCAAAACAAGGGAAAACAGTTCTTTGGCTATAAGATTCGTCATAGCATTGCATCGTATATTGGCTGACACAACTTGATAATGAGCCCTCAGCATTTTTAAATTCTACTTCTCCATCATACAACCATGCTGCCGATGCCAACACTTCAACGGTAGGAAATTTCTCTTGCAGCTTATGATAACCAGCATTTGGCTCAACAGCATAAATTTTATAAACAGAGGCATCTGCTCTTTTAATAAAAATAGATGCACTTTGGAGAAACTCTGTGATAGAACCGCCATCGTGACTCCCGCAGTCTATATAAACTTTTTTCATTTATCCTAATTCCCCATTAAACATAAATTTAAATTCATCTAATCGTTCATTAGGTATTAAAAACACATCACAAGAAGAGTTCCAAGGATATTCTTTTAAAACTAATTCTGAGGAGCAGAGGTAGCCATCATGTGTAAGAAATTGATAGTTTTTATTTTTTAGTAGTTCAATAAATAATGGGACGGAATTTTTTTCTATTTTGTCAACATAAAAACTTAATTCCATTAATATAAGAGGACGGTCTTGGTCTAACAATCTAGTTGCCCCCTTAAGGGCTTTGTATTCATAACCATCTATATCTAATTTAAAAAATCCAACTCTATCAATATTGTTTTTATTCATATAGTCATCTAGTGTGATAGTTGCTACATCAACAAGATCATAACCTTCAATATCACAAGCACCAGGGGACACAGGCAGATCAATTTCATTCGGATTTCCAAGGCACCATGAGTTTAACCATGTTACATTTTTTAGTATTGTAATCTCATCCGAAACTGCACACTGCTCTACAATAACTCTATTATCGTTTGCAAATGTAGTTCTCATCTGCCCACAAGACACGGCTCCAGGCTCAAAAGCATAAACTTTTATTGCCCCATTTTCCAAAGCTGTTTGTGTATAATCGCCCTCAGTTGCGCCTAAATCAAAAACTATTTGTCCCTTGCAATATTGATTGAAAACAGGATGAATAAATTCTCGTCTTTTTTCTGTTAAAATCGTCATTGTTTTTCCTTTATTTATACCATATTTTCGTGATTTCGATCCATCATACATGGCTCGTTATTCATTACCATATTTTGAAGATCACTAAAACCTTCTCTTTGAACCATTAATCTGGGTTGCAAAATATAACAATTATGTGTTGAGGCAAAATGCCAATAAATTGAATCTATGGGACCACTAGCATTGTGGTGTACGATACTGTTTGATATGGTTTTGGCCATTTCATGAGTTACTGCGTAACTACTTGTTGTAAACATGCCTCCATGTCTTACAACATGTTTATTAATACGGCTAATGGGGGTTGCTGCATAGTGTCCGCCCAAATAAAGCATATCCCAATCTTCTGGAACCAAAGCAATCATTTCGTTAAATTTTTCATGGAACTTCCATGAGTGCCCCCAAGCCTTTTCTATAATTTTAAAATCATCTTCTAGCACCAAAGTTCTTTTCCAACCATTTTCTACGATTAAGTCCATCAACATCTTGTGAGATGTTGTGCAGCCACGATTGCCATTTTCTGGATCATCTATAGCTGTAAATCTCTCAAATTTAGTCCAATTATACTTGGCAAATTCGGCCAAACAGATATCCCACCTATCGGGACGGCGGTCTAAATTAATACAAAATATCTTGTCAAAGTACTCTTCAATGTGATTCATTTTTAACCTCTAAATTAAAATTAGCATGATATATATAACACTATGGAAAATTTTGGCTCCCAAGCATCACAGGATTTGTTCGTCCTTGGTATATTAGATCATCTTACATCCGGTTTCTATCTAGAAATCGGGGCAGGACACCCTGAAATTCTAAGTAATACTTGGTTATTAGAAAAATTAGGCTGGAAAGGGGTCAGTGTCGATAATGGCGATTGTGCCAAAGAATGGCAACAAAAAAGAAAAAACCACTTTTTCAATGATAATGCCTGCTCCTTTGATTATGCTAAAAAATTCAAAGAATTAGATTTTCCAACCACCATCGACTATTTAACCCTAGATATCGACGAAGCAACCAATTTAGCTTTAAAAACAATTCCATTTAATGAATATAATTTTAAAGTCATCACCATCGAGCATGATTACTACCGACTAGGCGATATGTTAAAATCAGAACAAAGGGCTTATTTAAATAAATTAGGATATGTTAGACTTTGCTCTGACATATCCAACGATGGATTGCCATATGAAGATTGGTATGTATCTCCAGAATACGCCAGCCGTGATAAATTAGAAGGCAAAGACTTTTCAGAAGTTATTAAGCACTATGGATTTGATCGCAATAGATTAGATCTTATTAAATAAGCTTCTTTTCTTGTAAGGCTAGCTCAATATCGCTTTTGACCATCATTTCAACCAATTGGTCAAAACTCACTTCGGGCTTCCACCCTAATTTTTGTGCTTTACTGGCATCTCCTAATAAACAATCTACTTCGCTAGGACGAACATAATTTTGATCAAACAGCACATAGTCTTCCCAATTTAAACCAAGATTAGAAAATGCTTTGGATAGGAAGTCTTTTACACTATAAGTCTCGCCAGTGGCAATCACATAATCATCAGGCGTATCTTGCTGCAACATCATCCACATTGCTCGCACATAATCCCCAGCAAAACCCCAATCTCTCTTGGCATCTAAATTACCTAATTTTAAATCCGCTTGAAGCCCAACATAAATTCTACCCAATGCCCTAGTAATCTTTCTAGTTACAAAAGTTTCCCCTCTTCTTGGCGATTCATGATTAAATAAAATTCCACAACAAGCAAATAAACCATACGCCTCACGATAATTAATCGTTTGATAATGAGCATAGGCTTTCGCACAACCATAAGGACTGCGAGGATTAAAATTTGTTTGTTCGTTTTGCGGTGGCGGCGAATTACCAAACATTTCACTGGAGGACGCTTGGTACACCTTGACTAGTTTCTTTCTATTTAATTGTCGAGCAGCTTCTAAGACATGCAACGTGCCCATTGCAATAGAATCCACTGTTCCTAACGGCAAATCAAAAGATACCCGCACATGACTTTGTGCTGCTAAATTGTAAATTTCATCAGGCTCTATATTCAAAACTAAACTAGAAATATTAGCACAATCTAAAACATCTCCGTGATGAAGATGTAAATTAGGATGTTCAAAAATATGATCTACTCTGGCCGTATTAAAAGAACTGGCACGGCGTATTACCCCATGCACTTCATAATCTTTAGATAATAATAAATCAGCTAAATAAGAGCCGTCTTGGCCCGTAATTCCCGTCAATAAAGCTTTTTTCACAATTGTTCCTTATACCATGTAACTGTTTCCCTTATTCCATCTAATAGAGCTATTTGAGCCTCAAATCCAAAAGATTTAGCTTTTTCTGTATTTAATACACGTCTCGGCTGGCCATCGGGTTGATTTACATTCCAGTTTATCTTTCCGTCAAATTCACAAACATCACAAATCATCTCCAACAAAGCCTTGATTGAAATTTCCCGCCCTGTTCCCAAATTTACAGGATCACTTTCATTATAATTTTCTGTCGCCAACACAATCCCTCTAGCGGCATCTTGTACATGCAAAAACTCTCTAGTTGCACTGCCGGTGCCCCAAGCCTCAATTTCCGACCTATTTTCAGCCTGAGCTTCTAATACTTTGCGAATTAAGGCGGGGATTACATGACTAGAAGAGGGATCGAAATTATCCCAAGGACCATATAGATTAGCTGGCAAGAGCGTCACAGCATTGAAATTATATTGTTGCTTATAAGCTTGGCTTTGAACCAACAACATTTTTTTAGCAAGACCATAAGGAGCATTGGTCTCTTCGGGATATCCATCCCACAATTCTTCTTCAACAAACGGCGTAGTGGCAAATTTAGGATAAGAACAAATCGTCCCTACAGAAACAATCTTGTCCACACCAGCAACACGAGCAGCTTCAATTAATTGAATTCCCATAATCGCATTTTCATAAAAAAATCGACCTGGGTTTTCTTTGTTGGCTCCAATTCCACCAACAACCGCCGCCAAATGAATAACAATATCTGGCTTAGACTTATCTAAAAGTCTTACAATATCTTGTTTCTCTCTAAGATCATATTCTTTACTGCGAACCACAAATACACTTGCAGGATTGTATTTTTGAAGTTCTTCGCAAACATGACGACCTAGAAATCCAGCCCCACCAGTAACCACTACATTTTTATTTTTAATCACTGCAACTCCTCAAAAGCCTGCTCGATGTCTTCTACTAGAATTAAAGTTGGACTAGACCATGTGGGTGTGTGGTTGCAGGCCGATGCATACCTTTTTGAAGCCGATTCTTCTGCAAACTGCATAACCGTCTTTTTTAATTCGGTTATTACATAATCAAAATAAACAAGAGCGGCCTCAGATACTATTGTTGTTTCTTTCATATTTACTCCAAAGCGGGTGAAGGGAATCGAACCCTCGTCTTCAGTTTGGAAAACTGAGGCATTGCCATTATGCAACACCCGCATGTATTTCAGCATGACAGTTTTTACAAACCAAATCACACTTATCTAATTCTATTTTAACTTCGTTAAATTCTCTCTTTTTTAATTGATTCCAATCAAGATCTTTTTGAGAAGGATCACGATGATGAAAATCAAGAGCAGCCATACACCTATTATAACCGCATCTATTACACTTCCCACCTTTATAGGCTGCAAATTGTAATTTCAAATTTCGTTGTCTAGATTTAACCCTATTACTATCACATTGTTTACAACAAAAATGCCGCCGACCCTTTTGCGACATGAGATTATCTAATTTTTTATCACCACACTTTCTACAAAATAATTGCTCATGTCTGACTAGGTTGGTTGACAAGCCATACTTTCTAAGCCAATATTTAATTGTAGATTGCGAACAATCAAAAGTCTCTGCTAATCGTCTTTGCGTATAACCTTGCGATATCTTTTCTTCTAATTCTTTTTTTTCCATGCCTTATATAGGCCACGAATAGCTCAAATTATAAAAATATTTTTATAATTTGAGCTATTATTTAGCTTTAGTTGTTCTGACCACGTTTGACTTTGTGGCTTTGCCACGCTGCTCTTCTTCCTCGGTTTCATTTTTAATTCTGTCTTTTTTCATGGCCAAAACACCACTTTTTTGCGCTTTTCCATACTTACGTATTTCGTCATTTTTAACTACTTTTTTTACCAAAACAAAACTCCTAAACCAAATAGAATGATAGAAACAATCAACAACAAACCAGAGATAACATTTAATAGTTGAGTATATTTATAATGAACGTCCATTAAATGAGCAGCATATCCTTCTTCCACTGCTATGTTTGATATCTTGTCAACTGTATCCTTATGGATATATTCTAAAACGCAGCCATTATAAATAAATAAATCTTTTTTCTTTTTTTCCAACAACTCTCTATCATCAAGTCTAACTTCATTTTTAAATCCAAATAAAAAACTTAGACAAAAAGCAATAATCCCAATACCATCTGTGATAACAGCACCTTTAAACAACCAACATGACCAAGATTGGTTTGTTGTCAATTTAACATGCTCTCCAATTAACACCGCTGCATATACCATCGTAACAACTGCAATCGCCCCAAAAGCTGCATGGAATAAATCCAAATTATCTGTTTTCACTTTCAAATCTCCTACGAACAAAAAACTGCCTTGCAACATCTGCAACCATAAGCAGAGTTATCATCCCACAAATCTTTAGAACCACAATTTCCACAACGACCAGTAAAATGACCAGTTGGCTTATTATCGGGATTGTTTATACGATTCAATTCTTTCAAACGCTGATCTGATGGTTTTTCGTTAATATACATTTAACACCAACCTTCCATTTGCAATTGATTCATAGCCGACTCCACATCCACTGGTAAGATAGTAATCAAAGGTTCATTTCTATCTTTAGCTAAAACTTCCGCACGATCCCAAGCTTGTTTCCTCAATGATTTCAACAAATAATCCATTTTATCAATGGCATCACCAGATATTCTTGTTTCCTCATTCATGGGAACTCTCCATAAGCTGTTTAACATTCTCTTTACAAAACCCATGCTCGCCCCTCTCAATAAATTCTATTATCACTCCCAATAAAACTGATGGTTTAGTAAATACTTGCACAAGATTATCTTCTGGGCAAGAAAGAGGATTCTGGGTTGTGAATTCAGCATAACCTTTTTCTCTCCATTCATCCATCGTCTTTTGCACAGAATCTACCTGATAGGCCAAATGATGAATGCCACCGACTCCATTTCTGGCTGCGACCCAATCGGCCACAATCGATCCTGGCGTGCCTTCTGACACAAAGATTTCAGGAGCTAAATGATATTCTTGTTTTTGAATAACAGCGGCAGCGTCTAAACCCACATCAATTATCTTACGCCAAGGATGATTGCCTTTTTTTTCAGGTGGTTCTAAAGCAATACAATCCGCCTTGGAACCATCAGCAAAATCAATTTGAAATTCTTGTTGAATTTTATATCCAAAAGAATCTATGAAAAACTGTGCTGTTTTCTGGCGATCAGCTACTCTATATGCGATATGATCTAGTCTCATTTTTATTTCCTTACCACTTAGCCACCATTCTAAACTTCCACAAATGAAATCCGTCATCAGGATCTCTGTCATCAATCAACTCTAATGCCACATCAACCCCTGCAACGTTAATTAGATGATTGTATATAATCGCAGAAACTCCGCTTAATTCTTCTGGCAATAGCGAACTAGGCATGGGGACTTGTTGGTTGCAATACTTAGGATTCAAGTCTCTTGTGTGTTCAACTTCATATTCAACTATATAACTTCTGATTCCTCTGACTGCGTCTGCTCTAAATTTTGCTTCTAAACCATCAATCTCTTTTTTGGCTTTATCAAGAATCATTTGGAGCCTCAGAGCTTCTACATTCTCTTTAATTGCTTGATCTACACGAGCCACCTCAGCATCATGCTGATCTGCTAATTCCTTAAGGGCAAATGCCAAATTATGCGCCATCATTAATTCCTTTTATCAATTCGGAAGAAGATCTGATCTTTTCTCCCAAACCATCTACAATTTCAATTCCCAATTCTTTGCAAATTGCTGCCTCGGGAATCTCTGTAGAATATCGATCTCCACCTTTGGCAAAAATGGCTATCTTGAAAGCCGAATGCGTATCTTTTATAGATTGACAAACAGTGCCATCTTCATCACTAGACAAAAAAGCTCTGTAAACACATTTTAAATTTCTGATAATCGTCAAACGATCAGACTCAGATTGAAATGGCTTGCCTTTTTTTAAAACACACTGCTTGTCATTATTGACAATAACAATGAGTCGTTCACCTAAAAAAGCAGCTTTATTTAAATATTCAATATGACCCACATGCAGAGGATCAAAATAACCAGACGCTACAATTGTTTTCATTTCAACCTTTACAAATCATAGACGATTAACTGTCTTTAACCAACGTCTAGCACGTCGCCTAGAATTGGCCACCTTAAGCCTTCGAAGCTTCCTGACTTCCGTCTTACATTCTTTTGGCCAACAATCAGCCAATAAGATATCCGCACTTATTTTGCGATCAACAAAATCAATAAGAGCTTCTACAGTAGATGTATTTTCATCAAACACAGACCAATTAATTTTCATTTTAATTCTCCAAAAGATCGGGGTGGGATTCGAACCCACAACAAGTTGGTTAACAATCATCAAACTGTCAAGTTCGTGCCAACTGCTCTACCATTAAAGCTACCCGATCAAGTCACAACTATTTTAGACACATAATCTTCTTCATGAAATCCAAATTCCACAAAAGAAGTATTGCACATTCCAATAAATTTCCAATCATCCAACGCTTGTGGAGACACATTTAAAACTTTGCCAAAAGAAGTCCACTCAATTGATTCCAATGGCAGTTCATTAATTTCTGCCAATCGACTCTTTAAGTGCATGACTTCTTCAATCGAAACCTTTACTTTTGCGTTAGCCATGTCTCGATATCCTTTAAAGGTTTTCTCCAAAGCTTCAAAATATCTTCTACTGGAAGTTTTCTTATTACATCAAATTTAGAATCAATTTTGCCATTTATTTTAAAATTGACTTCCATTGATTTGGCAATATAGTCTGCTCTTTCTTCTAAATCAAAAATCTCATAATCTTGATTATAAAAAGAAGCCTGCATTGCCAAACAATCACAACAGCCACCGCACATATCTGAAACGGCACCGGCTGCTTTACATGTTTCATCTGATTTATATTCTTCGGTTAATACAACCATGCCCTCAGAATAAATAACAAAAATCTTCATAGAGCATCCAATGGGACTCGAACCCATAACCTCCAGCTAACAGGCTGGTGCTGACTTTAACTAAAGTCCCCTTCAGCCTTGAATGCTACCGAATATTGCAATTTTTGCAATACTATTTTTTCAAACTTTCCTTCACAAGATTATAAACATGCGGGTTCGGTTGATATAATTTATGATAGAAGTTAGAAAAGCCGTCAGAATAATGTTCTGATAATATTTTCCCAATTGCCGAGGAACGAGAAATTCCCGCATAACAATGCACCATCAATAAATCAATCTTATCCCATACGGCTTTGACAAAAGACACAACCTGATCGGCTTGCTCTTCCTTCATCATAATCCACTCTTCTGTGCCGTATTGAGCATGTCTGGCTTCCCAAATATCGTGAAATGTCAGCGATAACAAATCAACTCTATTTTGTTTGCTCAAACCATGATTAAGCTCAGCAGCAAAATGCAAATTATCTGTGATGCTAATGCAGGCCCACGGCTTATCATATTCAAACTCTAAAGCCCTATCTTTAGATAAAATAACAATTTTACCTAATTGCGGGCGTCCATTGTGATCAACTGTAGTTTCGGGCAAACCAGCCCATTCAAATGTAACCATTTTTTCTCCTAAAGCCACTATGAGGGCTCGAACCCCAACTTTCTCATTACGGGTGAGATGCACTTCCAGTTATACTATAGTGGCAACCTCTACAATCCCAGTTCTTTTTGCAACTGAGCCAATTGTTTCTGCTTTTTAGCCAAAGATTTTTGCTTTTTAGCCTTATCCGCAAGAAGCTTCTTAGCCGCAGCTTCTTCCTGAGACTTAGCAGCTTTGATTTTCTCTTCTTTAATATAAGCCAAATAATCTTTGATTGCCTTGGGAGGCGAAACACCACTTTCCGTCACAATTAAAACTTTGTTGTTTTCTTTGCTTTTGGAATTTCTATTATCCGCCCAATCTTTCAAAATTTGATATTCTCCTTCCGTGACTTCATCCCAATTTGTAGAATCAGCAACGGAATAAAAAGTCAGCGTTTGATAATAACCATAATCATTATCACTATAATCAAATGTTCTAGGATAAATTTCAATAATTTTGACCTTCATAACAACCTCTCATCTCAATAAAATTAACAACCAAAACGACGATTTATCCAACAACAAAGTTGGCGGCTTTGATTCTGCCAGCATAATATGCAATAACTGTGCATTCCAAATCATTCTATTCAACAATGCAACCGCATCTTCTGCGGGCAAACCATTTTGTCTTAAATCGCCAACATATTTAATAGTAGCAAGTGCAGCTAACTGCTTGTCTTCTGGCAAGTTGTTTACCGTCCCAAAATCAAAGACGACTAATTCATTCGCTTCTTTACCAGAATCAATAAATGCCTTTTTATAATATTCTTCGGCAACATCATGCCCTGATTGATATCTCAATCTATTCGGCAAGGCCCAAATGCTAGGCCAATTGGCCAAATCTTGCTGGCCATAAAATCGCATTTTAGTTGGGGTCACATATCGCATTTCTGTGATAAGTCGCCTGCAATAATGCTTAATTTCCAAGTCAGGATTTGTCTGGCCTTCAGAAATAGCAATTACTGCATTTATGTCCAACTTTTTAAGAGCAAGAAAGGCTTTATTTCTAACGCCGTGGTCAGGATCGCCAAGTTGAAGAACTAATGCTTTGCTTTCAACATTTTGTTCGGGGATATGGGCTTCTAAAACAACATCATCAATATTTGGTGGTGCTGCTGATATATCTGGGAAGTCTTCTGTATTGGATGCAGGTTGGACAACCATGCATAATATAAAAATTAATGCATACATTTTATTTTATACCCAATTCTTTTTTCAATCTCTTTTCTTCAATGGCAAGTTTCTTTTTAAACTCTGCTTGCTTCGATTGCTTTTCTTTTTGTTTAGCTTTTTCTTCAGCTTTACTAGCTTTGTCTTTGGCGATCTCAGTTTTCACTACTTTTGTTATTTCTTCATCATCCATAAAAAGAAATTCAATAGGAAAACCATCACTATAATCCCAATAATCAGTCGCAAGATTATTAGATCCTTTACAATTAATGACCCATGAAAATTCATCTTTTAATTCATCGTCTTCAGCAATTTGCGGTTCGCACTTGCCATAAGAATCTTCAGAATAATCCCAATCCCACCAATCTAATTTACGCCCAAATGCAGAACATATTAATTTAGCAATCTGATGGACACGATGCCGCATATCATTAGTGACGCTATTCAACAAACGCTTGGCATCAAAATAAGCAGTTAAATCTTCATGCGTATACATTATTTTACCTTAATTTCAGGACCAAATTTGACAATATATTTCTTGCCATCTAATTCAATAAACTTTTGTTCATTCTCAGAAGACATTATATCAGAAAGTTGTTGTCTAGCCAAAGGATTAGACAACACCCGTTTCATCAATGGTGATAAAAATGATTTCATAAAGACACTGGTGGGACTCGAACCCACGGTGGGACTTTCGTCCAACAGTTTTGCAGACTGTTACAATCGCCGCTCTGTCACAGTGTCGCTCAAACGTTAACTTTCAGTCCTCCCACCTGGAGTCGAACCAGTCAGTACCGCCCGAAATTTATACTGGCTCGCTTATAAAACGTGCCTCGGGTAATAGGAGGGAATAATCAATCACTGCTGATATGACTATCCCTCCTATTATTTCAAAAATAAATTTAAACATTTTTCTCCACCTTTATTTCTACATTATACTTTTCTCTGGCATCTGATAATCTGCCATTCAAACTTTTGCGATCATAATCATCTGTCCAATCTGGATCGCAACAAGGACAACCATCCTGTTCCGCTATAATTCCAAATAAATTATTTCGTATATAACGACGAGCGGCTGCCCTGGGGGTTATCGTTCTAAATTTCATTACACCGAAAATACGATGTGGATACAACATCGCTCCATCTCGACTATATTCTTCAGTATAAGGCCGAACCGTTACAACAATATTCATGGTTTCTTTGCATCTAGTATGCGAAACCGCCCATAATTTAGTTTTCTTCATAAGAGCTATCGGTGGGAGTTGAACCCACTATAACTTGATTACCGATCAAGCGCCGCACCACTTTGGCTTCGATAGCGATATATTCTTGTGCTTTTTCCGTTTTTTCTTCCATAATTTTTAGTAATGCCATGACAATTTAAACATAACAATTGTAAATTACTTGGCAAATTATTGGTTGCATCTCCATCTATATGATGCATATCTAATGGAATCGGCACGCCACGCCATGTTTTTCTTTTACATTCTTCACAAATAGGCCCACGTTCATCAATGATACATCGTTTAACTGGACTCCCGCCACTCCAAGCACAAACATATTGCCCATTTTTCATTTTTTCATAAGTTTTCCGTCTTCTTAACTTGCCAGCACACATTCTACTACAACATTTTTCATTTTTTGTAATTTCACTACAAAACAAACATGGCTTTAACCTCATGTCTCTCTTAGGTGGGTTTCTTTGAACTCCACGATTATTATAAGAAGCTGCACAAGAACGACAACAAAATGAATTCCGTCTTTTTTTATATGGAATTTTATCGCTGCAATATTTGCAAATATTTGGATTTATATCGTAATTTTTTACTGCTAAGGCATGTCTTTCATTTGCATAATGTAAAGACGCTATTGCACCTAACTTACCTGCCTCGCTTCGGCTCATTTTTTTCATATATACCTCCAATGTATATATGTGCCGACAATGATTTTGAGGTGCTAATTGACAAAAATATTTTTATCTATCACCGAAAAACCACATTGGCAAAATACCATTTCTTCAATTAATCGTCGATTGGACTGTATGGGATTCGAACCCATTTCACGCCCTTTTCATAGGCGTTCAGAAAACACTTCACGGCGATCAACCCGCTATCTTTTTTCTTAACCCTTACGGGAGCATGTCCCAATGCTCACAGCCCTATAACTTAAATACAGTATATATTAAAATAACTGGCCAGGAAAGACACAATAAAACAAGTTTCATTTTTTCCCAAAGACCAGGAGGATTAAATCCCACAAATGATGCTGCAAAATACCCAACAACCGCAGCAATCAACAACCATATAAAAATAAGTATATATAAAATTATCATTTCAACTCCAATTTAAGCGTCCCCGGTTGGACTCGAACCAACATAACATCTGTTTAGGAAACAGAGGCACATCCTTTATACCACGAGGACATCACGAATTATAATAGTCGTCTTCCAATTCATTTTCTGGAATCCAATGACCAGCTATTCGATAGTGATAACCATCGTCAAACTTAATGTCTGTAACTGTGCCTTCCAATCTAGCAAATTTGGGAGTCACCCTTAATTTATCGCCAACACCAAACTTAGAAACAAGCTGGCTCCGATAATCATGCTGATTAACAGATGCCCTCAAAGCATCTAAACGTTGCTTGCCAAGTTCTCTTCTTAGCTTTCTTTCATCTTCGCTTCGTGGAATCACCTTTGGAATGCGGTTCGCATCTAACGGCTGCAACACCACTGTGCGGAAATCAAAAGGAATATAACCATCAACCCAAGGCTGATTATTCTCATCGCTTGGCGGCAAATGATCATGAGCCTGATGGTACATCGTAAAAGTCTGATATCCAGACTCATAGACATAGAATTCTTTGCTGTTTTTATTTTCTTTCTTCAATCGTTCTAGATGTTCAGGTGTGTCTTGCAAGATTTGGACCACACCAACATCGAAATAACCGAAATCCAAACGAAACCAAAGATAATATCCAGTTTCTTTGGGCAATGGCACAGAATCTTCTCTCATTGTTTTCTCCAAATGGACTTAATGGGAGTCGAACCCAAACCATGCCTTCCAGCCACCTAAAACTTTTTCAGTATCTCAGACCAATGCTATCGGCCAATCAGCAAAGTATCTTCTGAGTGTCGGTTTTGAACAAGCACTGCTTCCTGCTAAGCCCTAATCATTAATTTGTTGATAAAAATTACTGTTTCTGGCAGCCGAATTAATCCCAAACACCAGCATTCCAATCAAAGCAACTAATATTGTAATTTGCCCCAAAAATAAAATCTTTTTCAATTCAATTCTTTCCAAGTACATCCAGCAGGATTCGAACCTGCGACCTACGGATTAATTATAGGGCTGTTTGACCCTTGAAGTCCGTTGCTCTTATTCCGCTGAGCTATGGATGCATGTTTTATTGATCAATCGCTTCTTCTGGCGTCAGATGAATCGTATCGATGCCAGTATATTGCTTAAAGTTGCAATAGTCCATACAAGCTTTATGCAAATCCTTAAATTTTGTTTTAAAATCTCGCTCTGTCTTACGAAATAATCGCATGGCTTGAATCAAAATCATACCTTGTGACAACTTCGTGCTTAAATAAGACTTTACATTGTATTTGTAATATTTAATTTCTATTGCGTCCCACATATCCAATAGAAATTGCGATTTGATTTCAACCGTTTCTTGCTCTAACAACTCTTTTGGATATTGCTGCAACAGCAGCAAAAGACCATCTTCCATCCTTGTGATTTTAATATCTCTTTCTTGGATATCTGCTTCAAGCTTCTTCACAATGTCGTATACGTGAACACACTTGTCGCAACAAGGATAAACTTTTTCAGATAAGTCTTTGGGGACATATCTGCAAATAGGACAGTCAATATACATTAATCACCACTGTTTGATGCCACGCCGCTTCAATTCTTCAAAAAGCTCCAAATCCGTAAAAGACGACAAGGTTGCTTTGGCAATGACTGTGTCAACCGTATCGGGCTTTAGCTTCTTTGCTTTAGATGGTTCTTTTGGCGTAATTCTTTTCTGAATATCAGCGATTATCTTTGCAGCATCATATTGAGCCTCAGCCGCATCGATATAATCATCTTCATCGCCATCATCATCTTCATTCCCAAACGCCGACTTGGTTTTATAATTCCAAGTATTGCCATCCTTGGGAACATAACCACGAATATTTTTGCCGTCGAAATACAAAATGAAGAATACGGGAAATTCCCAATCCCCGCCCGCCGAAACACCATGATAAGTCAGTCCGTTCGGTAATGTGCGAGTACCTAGCACTTCGGCAAAAAGGCCATGAGTGCTATCATCATCCCAATTTTCGCCATCAAATTGGACCTTAGCGATGTCGTCATGAGCTACAGACTTTTGATAAATAACCCCACCAGCATTAGAAAATTGCTCTTCAATCTTCTTCTTCAACTCTTCGGGGGTAATCGGAACGAAATGGCGTGCCATGTTTTAACTCCAATTTCCTGTGTCCGCAGGAGAGGTGCGATAAGTGCTTTTCTTGCAAGTAGTATTTTACCCCAATTTTCGAAATTGTAAAGTTGAAAACCAGATGACTAAATATAATTGTCACCAAACCAGGAGAATAAATATGGGAGCATCCTCAGTAACAGGAACAGGGCAAGGCACAGCCAAACCAACAACTAATAGCGAAGAAATTAAAACTATATCTCATGCACCAACCGCTATATTTGCTGGAATCGCCGTGGCAACAGAAGGTATCACTTCTCCACCAACTACTGGCAATTCAGTTACTTTTCCATACCCGTTAGCTGGAGGGCAAGATAATTATGTCGTCCTATTAACCAGCGTCAATGCTGGAGCAGTTTATATTGCCGATAGAGATGAAGATGGAGATGGGAATTTTACCGGATTTTCATTCGTCTCTGAGGCGGATGGTTCTGTAATGTACCTTATATTCAAAATTGCAACCAAACCATCATGAAATTAGGCATTTGTTATATGGTGTTTGATGGCGAAGAATTCTTAGAATTCACAACCAAAAACATAAGAAATAATATCGATCATATCGCCGTCACCTACCAAACTACATCTTATTTTGGCAATCCATGCGATCCTGATCTGCCAGCTTTATTAGATCGTCTAAAACACAGCGGGTTAATCGATGAAATTATCCACTATGATACAGATCTAACAATCCACCATAAAGAAAATGAACTCAACCTAAGAAATACAGGATTAGCCGCATCTAAAAACGCAGGCTGTACACACCATATCTCTGCCGATGTTGATGAATTCTACATTCCACAACAATTAGAATATGTTAAAAAAATAATGGAAGACGACTACGATTTGTCGCTCGTCCATAATACTGTTTACTATAAAGATCCAACTTTTTTAGTAGTTCCAGAACAAAACCCACAAGTCTCTTTAATTCATCCAATTAACAACAAATACAACAAAGATATTAAATTTCCAAAACATATAGAGCCCACAAGACGATTGGTTAACCATCAAAAGTGCAAAATCTTCACAAAAGAAGAATTTTTGATACACCATATGAGTTACGTCAGAAAAGATATTCGTAAAAAATTTGCAAACTCAGATAACGCCCAATTCTATAAATTAGAAAAATTTATGGAAACCTACGATAATTACCAACTAGGAGGACGTGTTTGCCTGCTACCAGATTATTTAAATAGAAAAACAATCCAAGTTGAAAATCAATTTGGGATTAAATTTTAAAGTGCTTCAAGCAGAATATAATAATCGGGATCTGGCTGCATTGTCGTCTTATCCGTGCCATTAGGCATCGCAAATCTAATCGGATATTCCTTCAGAATTAAATTGCCATCTCTGACAACATAAATAGCGGAATCATTCACCCGCCAAAATTCATCACATGGCAAAAAATTCTTTTTCTTTTCGGAATAGGAAGGGTCGCAATAGCCAAATGGGGAAAACTCTTTGCCACTAAATCCATATTGGCAGCTTCCATAGCCTCTAAATTTTCATATTTCAAAAATTTACCAACAAGACCAAACCGTTCCTCCTGACCCTCAGGAATAGGTTCGTTATAACATTCAGTCAGCCAATGACGTGTTATTTCATCTACATTCATATCAATCGAGTCCTATCACGAAAATCTGGGATGGCTTCTATTCTTTAATTGATTCGTCGTCACCCAAAATTAAAATTCTAGGATGTTTCACATGCGAACGCCAGCGAATACTACCTGTTATGCCCGGCCCGTCAAAATCATCTTCTGTATATAAAGTAGCCATTTTAACCCGAAACATGCTTTTTGTAGGGGTTATCATTGCTCTTGCTTCTTCACTATTCATTTTACCTTCTTAGATGGAGTTATTTCTGCTTCTACATTGTTGTATCCAGCATCAAAAGTAATAATAGCGTTCGCACCATATTTCTTTTTCCACTGAACTATCAATTTTTCTAAATCAGATAACTTCATCTCTCCATCAGCATCCCACTCATCTAAAGAAATTTTCACAACCCACCCAAACTGTCGAAAAATCTCTTAATAAAACCAACCTTTGGCTGAGGCTTCAATCCATATTTACCAGCAATATTTGCTTCGACTTCGGCCATTGCCTCGCCCACATCGCACATTATGCTATGCACCACATACTCGTGATATGGCACAAAAATAGAACGATTGACTCTAAATTCAATTATCTGGGAGCTATCGTCGCAATCAATCGTACAAACATCAATTTCTTCAACCGTGTTATTTGATTCTGTCTCAACCCGCAACACATATTGGCCAGATACCTTGGCTAATTCTACATTAAATTTTCCATTGTATTTGGATAAATCATAATCGGCAACAAACTCTTCTAGCTCCCGCCAAAGCTCACTAGCAATATTTCTAAATGAAAGTATTTTGTGACACTTCTTCTTAGATTTCATCACATATTGATTCATGTTTTTTCTTTCAGGAGATAAAATCCAATATTGCTTCATGAACAACTAGAACCTTACCGCTACGAATATCTTCTGGAGGGTGTGCTAAAACAGACTCCATAATGTGAACAAACAAATAAGATGTAATATGTTTCTTAGAATCTTTCCAACAACTAGTTGAATCTGAATTATATTTCGAAAAAATAGGTTTTACATTCATTTAATCAAAATCCAATATTGCAAATTCTATCATGCCGAAAACGTCTTCCAACATATAATCAAGATCATCCAACATGGCATCATCAGGATTTTGAAGATTCAACTTAGCCATTGCATATTTTTTCAAATGCTCTCGAAACTCATCATCTATTTTAGCCATGTTTCATCAACGCCCCTATCAATAAGCCCTGTAGAACAGCCATCGCCGCCCCAGCTAAATATGCCAAAATTATTCTTTGATTGTTACTCATAATCCAACAATGCCTCACCAACAATCGCTATGTATTCGCCATTAGTAACCGACGCATATTCTTTAGATGTCCGACACAATATCTGAACCTTCTTCAATCGATTCTCTTTCAGAAAATCTTTCACCTTGTTTATTTCATTGTGATGCAAAAGCAAACCAACTCTCGGCAGGTAATAAGCATGCTGCGGAATACCAGTTATGCTGCCCTGGCAACTCATAAAAGTTGTAAAGCCAACCTCACGCAACTTCATCACCATCCCCTTAATCCTAATATCCACCTTCTTAGGATCAAAGGTCTCATCATCCATTATTTGTTTTGT
>Ga0315285_10000747_pt1 | contig 33752 bp, 35 predicted proteins | sample YL17G09_36_MG_FD_203698 | JGI IMG/M metagenome (GOLD analysis project Ga0315285, IMG submission 203698) | Sediment microbial communities from Yellowstone Lake, YNP, Wyoming, USA - YL17G09_36 | ecosystem: Environmental > Aquatic > Freshwater > Lake > Sediment | place: USA: Wyoming | collected...
GGCGGTGCGCAGCGGGATGCGACGCCGCGTCTTCCGGCGAATGGCGTCCTTGAACCGGTCGATCGACTTCTGTGTCGGGTACGCGTAGAGATCGCCGCTACGCACCCCGGACCGGATCTTCGCTGCCGGCAAGTACAGCCCTCGCCTGCCGCGCTTGATCTTGTAGCCCAGGAATGCAAACCCTTGACGCACGTGCACAATCCGCGTCTTCTGCGGATTGACCCGCACGCCCAGGGTCGCGAGGATCTTGCCCGCGACCCGCAACGCCGCCTCGGCCTCGCGCCGACTCTGGCAGGTAATGACCCAGTCGTCGGCATACCGCGTGAGCTGGTACCCCCGCCGGCACATCTCCCGATCGAACGGCGTCAGGAGGATGTTGCTCAGCCAGGGGGAGACCACCCCGCCTTGCGGGGTGCCCTGCGGGGTGGGGAACAGGCGGCCCTTGGCGATGTAGCCCGCCGTGAGCATCCGCTCGATGAGCGTCAGCACCCGACCATCGGCCACCCGCTGGGCCACCAAGGTCATGAGCTTCGCGTGGTCGACGGACCCAAAATAGTCCTTCAAATCCGCGTCCACGATCCACTCGGCGCCCGCGTCGATCTCGCGCCAGACCTTGCGCAGCGCGTCCTTGGCCGACCGGCCGGGCCGGTAGCCAAAGCTGCTGTCGTCAAAGACGGGCTCGAAGATCGACTCCAGCCGGTTGCGCAGCGCCTGCTGGCACACCCGGTCGTACACCGCCGGGATGCCCAACGGGCGCCACTCCCCCGGCTTGCCGGTCTTCGGGATCGGGTACCCCCTGGGTGCCCGCTTGACCGGCAGGGGCTGGTAGCGGTCGGTGCGCAGTTCCTCGTGGAGCCGGGCCAGGTGCTCCTCGAGCCCCTGCTCGAACTCCCCAAGACTCTGCCCGTCGATCCCGCCGCTCCCCCGGTTCGCCTTGACCTTCTCCCAAGCCCCTCGCAGGTTCTTCGGCTGATACACCTTGTCCACCAACGAGTGCCCCTTCCTCTGCCCGTCAGGGTTGAGCCAGTCTGCCAGTCTCCTCGGCCGCTGACAGGGGGGTTTTTCCGTGGTACCGGAACTGATCCATGCCATCGCCTTACTCGCCGGCCTCCTGTCCCGCCCCTGACACCTTCGCGGACGGCCTTCCCCGGGACACTCACCCGCCTCTTGCGAGGTCACGCGGGTTCTCTTGCCCGCGCTTCTGGTAGTATGCCGTCCTCCGACTTCTCACCGGACGCCGGCTGCCCCTTCGCCGTGTCGGCTTATAGGCCCGCCTTCGCCCGACGCTCCCTGCGCGCCGGGCATCCGATGAGGTCTCCCAGGGTCACAACGTGCTCTTCCGCACCGTGCCGTCCGCACACACCTTGGTACGAGGGGTGGATGGATAACGCCTTCGTCGCCATAGTGCCGACTCGACCTGGCCCCCTCTTTGGCCGACCGGTTCATCCCTGGGGCAGCCCCCATCGATTACGGCCCGGTGCTTCTCCTCAGGCCCTTCGGATTCCCCCTCGCGGTGGACACCCTGCCCTCCCCGGCAGCCCCTGCCGGGGCCAGCGAGGCATTACGCCCGCTTTTGGATATGGCGCCCTCCATCCGAGCGCCAGTGGGACTTCAACCCACCTGAGCACATTGCTGCCTAGCACGCCCTATGGGCCCAGCCGACTCCCGCCGATGCCGCTTCGCACTTATGTTTTCGTGCACGCGTTGGGTTCCACCCACGTCGACGGGTCTCCCAGATCACTGGCGCAACCTGTCGGTGCGCGCTGTCCCCAACCACCCCGGCAGGCCCGGAGGCTGCACGCGCCCACTGCTTCCCCCCCGGTTCAAGGCTTCATCAACTTGGGGAGCCTGGCCGCCTGCGACTTGGCGTTTCGAGGCCGAATCGGGTTCGCTTGCGCTACGGCTCGCACCTTCGCCGACGGAGTCCCCAGCCGTGGGATTGCTCCCGCCAACCGCTCCGCCGGCTACATGTCTAGCGGGCGATTACATGACTGCCTCCTTTCATGCAGCAAGGTTGGCCAGGTTCACTGGCGGTTCCCAAGGCGCCAAGGAGAAATTGCTATCCTTTCGAGATAGGAAATCGCCCGCCCCGCCCCCTCAGCTTTTCGAGCATCCGCCGCACCGTGACACGGGGAAACTCGAATACCGTATTCAGTGCCCCCCGTGTCACCACATTGGGGGCCTTTGCTGTTGACACTCAGCAAGCCCTGGGGCTTATACTATCCAGCGACATGCCTGGCTCTTATACGGAACCAGATAATCCGTTAGCCGGCCTCCTTCGCAGAGGTGACACCTGGATAACTGGATAAGAGGATCCGACGGAATGAACTCTGTGTTATCGGACAGCCGACATGCGATTTTGTCTTTTCCTCGACCCGGTCCGCGTTCATCGCCTACGCATTCGAGGAAAGCACGTTGGAGATGACGATTCTCCGGAAGCTGTTGGAGGAGCGTGGCATCCAGCCCGTTGAGGCTGGCGGAATGCGTGCACCAGCTCAAAACGCCTTCTGCGCCAAGATCTGCTCGAAGATCATCACCGCCCAGTTCTGCATAGTCCTGCTCAACAACGAGCACCACGACGGCATCGGGATGCCGAATGCCAACGTGAATATGGAGAACGGCCTGATGCTCGGTTTCAATAAGTACGTCGTCCCATTCCAGCGTGAGTCGCAGAAGCTTCCGTTCAACGTCGCTGGCTTGGATACCATCAAATACACGAATGCGAACTTCGAGCGGCTCGCAGTGGAAGCCATCGACAACGCCATAAAAGCCGGTCGGCAAGAGCAACTCCCTGCCCCACCCTTTGACGATTCGCTCAGGATCTATCTCGTCAACCGTCGGATGTTGGTTGCACCCATTGATTCGCCTGGGACAAGGCTATCTATGATTTCGGCGCCGCTGCGCGCTTTAACCTCCTGATCGATTTCTCAGGCTTCCAATATGTGTTCTTCGGTAATTTCACGGCACTTCGTCCCGAAGTCGTCCTTTGGAGGCTCCGGTCTTTAGCCGAAATCATCGAAGGTCGCCGCGCCAGCCTCGGCGCGCGCCAGAAGATCGGCATCTTGGCGGCGCAACAGGCCAACTTTGCAGATGTCATGCTTCGCCATTTTCGTATATGGGTCGTCGTTGCGCGGGACGAGGACAAGCTTGCGATTCAGAAGTCCCTGGCCGAAAAATCGGTGGGTTTCGAGACCGAGGTCATTTCTCTGTCGGAAGTACAGGCAAGGGTTGCCGAGGTCGGAGGCCCCGCCACCTAACATGGCGTTGCAACGCTCGGTCGCCTTCGGTGGCACCCGCAGAGCGTCATCGGGTTGCTCGCTCAACCCAATCCGGTTCTAGCCTCTTGTGCCTCCTTTACTAAGCAGATGGCCGCTTGTCAGGCCGCAACTCAACCACCCAGCCTTCAGATCAGCGAAAACCTCTCCTCCCGGTGCCCAGGTTTGTTCTTGTTGGGGAGCCAAAGTGGGCAAGCCTCGCCGAGAAAAGCATCAGTGAAAATTCTGTTGCTTCCGCTGGATTTTCAAGGTGACGGACTTCAAGGTGCGGGTCGAGTTGGGGATCAAGAAAGCGGCAGGGCGGTTGCCGGTGACTGCGGTAGTACTCGGTCAGGTGACGGACAGCCTGGTGGACATTCGGCCTTACCTTACCCCCTCGGAGCTCACGAACAGCGAGCCCGTTGGTGGGTCTACTGCCTCTTCTTGAACACGCCCTCGGACTGCAGGATGGAAAGCTGTCACGCGGCCGCCGCGGGTCCCCCGAGGGCTACATCTTCCAGGACGACCCGCTTGAAGATCTCCGGATCTCCCAGGCGCTTCATCGCATCGAGGATCTCGATGCCGGCGAGGCGTCCAGCCGCGTCATAGTCCGCCGCGATCCCTTCTGCCAAGTGCTTTGTAGTGACGGTGACTTCCTTGAAGCGGATGTAGAGGGCATCCACCTCGCGATCATAGGTAATCTTCATCGTCGTGCCCCTTCAGAAGTAGTAGACGTATACGGTCACGACCACGATTTCCTCCGGCTCCTCAACGAAGATGGGCCGTACCTGCTTTGTTTCATACCAATGCCCGTTCCATTCTGCGTGAAAAGCGTAGTCCTTGCGGCACTCCAGCCGCCCGAGTTCCGCCGGTTGCCATGCCGACGTACGGATCGCGTCGAGGACTTCCTGCTCGCTCGCACCGCGGAAAGCAAGCTGGCTCTTCGCATGACCCGATAGGCGAATTGACTTGGCCGATGGCATCAAATCCTCGTGCCCGATCCAAGACTGGCCACGAGCCTCCTGTCTGGCTGCCCCCGACGCTGCCCAACATACAGGAGGCCGGGCGAATTGGCCAGTGCGAATAGGATCGTTCGAGCCAATCGGCAATCGCCCTTCCCATTTCTCCGTCTCACCGGTCTTCGATTTCTCATTCCAACTCGTGATCCCCAACCTGAAGAACGATCGCAGGACAGCAAGCCCATCACCGGGGAGTATCAGAGGCGGATTCGAAGCCTGCCCGGGGAGCCACGGCGACCGAAACGCGGCACCTAGCGCGATAGGTCACCCTTACGCGGCCCGTCGCTTCGGGCTTGCCCTGGGGGCGTCTGTTAATGAATGCCTGACTTGGAGGGGTTACAGCTTGGCGAGGGTGTGTGCTACTCCGCCAGGTATTTGCGATCCGAGGCGGCCCCCGGCCGCTGGTTGAGGACCTTGGCGCCGCGGCTCATGAAGACGGCGCCGGTGCGCGCCTGCTCCTTGATGCCGAAGGGGCGCAGCACCTCGAGGAACTTGTCCAGCTTGTCCGGCTCGCCCGTCGCCTCCAGCATCAGGGTGGTCGTGGAGACGTCCACGATGCGCGCCTTGAACAGGTCGGCGAGGCCGACCACTTCCTGCCGCGTCTTGGCGTTCACCCCCACCTTGACCAGCAACATCTCGTGGGCGAGCTGCTCCGGATCGGCGGTCACGTCCGCCACCTTGACCGCGCCGATGAGCTTGCGGAACTGCTTGGCCACCTGATCCAGCGCCGTGCTCTGGCCCTCCACGACGATGGTGATCCGAGTGACCCCCGGCAGCTCGGACGCGCCGGCCGTGAAGCTCTCCACGTTGTAGCCGCGTCGGGCGAAAAGGTTCCCCATCCGGGCCAGCATGCCGGGCTCGTCCTGTACCAGCGCCACCAAGACGTGCCTCATTTTTCCTGAATCCTCCTCCTCGGATCCTCCACGAAGTCGGTATTGCTGGTCCCCGGCCGGACCATAGGGTAGACGTTCTCGTCCTCGTCCACCTTGCAGTCCACGAGGTAGGGTCCGTCGGCTTCCCGCGCGGCGGCGAAGGCAGCCGGGAGCTCGTCCGTGGTGCTGACGCGCCGACCTGGGATGTCGTAGCTGGCAGCGAGCTGGACGAAGTCGGGGCTGCTGATCGGCGTGCCGATGTAGCGAGCCCCGTGGAAGAGCTCCTGCCACTGCCGGACCATGCCCAGGTAGCCGTTGTTCATGATCACAACCTTGATGGGGAGCCGCTCCTGGGCGACGGTCGCCAGCTCCTGCAGGGTCATCTGGAAGCTGCCGTCGCCGACGACGACCCAGACCGGCTCTGTGGGATGGGCGACCTGCACGCCCAGGGCGGCCGGCAGCGAGTAGCCCATGGTCCCGAGGCCGCCGGAGGTGAAGAAGCTGTTGAGGCGCCGGAAGCGGTAGTGCTGGGCCACCCACATCTGGTGCTGGCCGACGTCGCTGACAAGGACGGCCTCGCCCCCTGTGGCCCGGTGGAGTGCCCGGATGACCTCCTGTGGGGGCAGGGGGCCCTGGGCGTGGACGTCCAGGGGATGGCGCTCGCGATACGTCTCGATCTGGGCCAGCCAGTCCCGATGGTCGAGTTCGGGCAGCGCTGCCGTCAGGGCCTCCAGGACGAGGCGGACGTCGCCCACCATCGGCAGGTCCGCGGGGACACGTTTGCCGATCTCGGCGGGGTCGATGTCCACGTGGAGCAGCTTTGCATGGGGCGCAAAGTGCGGCAGGCTCCCGGTGAACCGGTCATCCATGCGCATCCCCAAGGCGATGAGCAGGTCGGCGTTCTGCACGGCCAGGTTGGCCCAGGCCACGCCGTGCATCCCCGCCATGCCGAGGGAGAGGGGATGGTCCGCCGAAAGCGCGCTCAGGCCGAGGAGGGTGCTCACCACCGGGGCGTTGATCCGCTCGGCGAAGCGCCGCAGCTCCTCCCAGGCCGTGGCGATGTGCACGCCGTGGCCGGCGAGCACCACGGGACGCGTGGCGTCCGCGATGGCCTGCGCGGCCCGCTGGACCTGGTACGGCGCGGAGCGTACGACTGGGCGGTAGCCCGGGCGCGCGATCCGCTCCGGGTAATGGAACTCGCAGGGGGCGGTGAGGATGTCCTTGGGCACGTCCACCAGCACCGGGCCCGGCCGGCCGGTCCGGGCCAGGAAGAAGGCCTCGCGCAGGGTGGGAGCCAGGTCCCGGCTCTGCCTCACGAGGTAGTTGTGCTTGGTGATGGGCAGGGTGATGCCGGTGATGTTGATCTCCTGGAAGGCATCGGTGCCAATCACCGGGTCGGCGACCTGCGCCGTCAAGGCCACGATCGGAACGGAGTCCAACATCGCCGTGGCGATCCCGGTGACCAGGTTCGTGGCCCCCGGCCCGGAGGTGGCGAGGCAGACCCCCACCTTGCCCGTGGCGCGGGCATAGCCATCCGCCGCATGGGCGGCGGCCTGCTCGTGACGCACGAGCACGTGGTGGATCTGCGGGTACTTGGCGAGCGCGTCGAAGATCGGCAGGGCGGCGCCACCCGGATAGGCCCAAACGACGTTGACCCCCTCGCGGACCAGGCATTCCCAGACGACTTCGGCACCGGTGTATCGCATGGCCGGATGCGGCCCTTCCTCGTTCGATTCCCCACGACCGCCGCGGGCGAGGACCCGATGGTCGGGAGAAACTCCATCACCCTCCCGAGTTGCCCGATGGGCGAACCCGATTGACGCCCGAGACGTGGGGTCCCACGCCGGGTGGGGGACGGCAGGACCTCGCTGACCCCACTGTGGTGACGAGGACCATACCAGCGGCCGCCAGGCCGGTCAAGACGCTTTTGGTCCCCGGCGTAATGAGGACGCCCCGTAGTCGTCGTAGATTTGGTTTGCCCCCCTTTACGGCACCCGTGGTTCCCCCCTGCCAGAAGACAAGGGTGTCCTGGCGGGTGGTCGCTGATCACCCGCCTTTCGCGGCACCGCCAGACATTCCTCCCCGCGCCCAGACTCGGTCGTCTTGGTGAGCCGGACAGGACTCGAAATGAGCACCTCACCCCGAGGGGCCCGGCTTTCTTGTGGGCCAGCCGCCTGCGCTTGCGCGCCGTCGCTTCGAAACACGCCCGAGCCGACCTCGTTTTGACGGAGTCAGGCGTGTGGTGTATTGTACTGGACAGGCACCTCTGGCCGGAGGGAGGCCATGTGCACGGTTCTGTCAGTTAGCCTGCCCGAACCCCTTGCTGCCGAGCGCAGCCCCCTGGCGACAGAGAGGGATCGGTCCAAGAGTGACATCATTAAGGAGTCGGTCAGCCCGTACCCCCGGGAAGCCTGGTTCCGTGCGGTGCGGCGGCACCTGCTCCGCCGAGCGAAGCGCCCGGGGGTGACAGCCGAAGCTGACGCCTTCCGGGCCGTGTCATGAGGGAGGATGTGGCGGTGAGCAATTATCTTTCATAACCGCCCTACGTCCCTCTCTTTCTCAAGCCGGCGGCCTACCAGCAGGCCGACGGGACCAAGCTGAAGCTCCAGGCGCAGGGGCACACTGCCGGGAGCGCCGATCTCCGCTTGGTGGTCGGGAGCCGCACCCCGCATGGCCCCCTGGAGGTGCTCGACTACAGCGTGGGGGACTCGTGGGACGAGATTGCCACGCGCCTCCGCCGGCGCTTTCCGACCCCCCCGAAGGTCCTGCTGAGCGACGGCGAGGAGGGCATCCCGGAAGCCCTGGCCGGCCCGGACACCCTCCATCAGCGCTGCTTGGTCCATGGCCGGCGGAACCTCCCCTTCGCCCTCTACCAGGACGGCTGCAAGAAAGGCGACCGCGGGCCCATCGAGGCGGCCTTCGCGCGGATCCCCGGGCTCCAGCTCTGCCAGGCCGAGGTGGCCCGGCTGGATCCAACCGACACGGCGGCGATCCGCGAGTTGCTCGAGGCCTCCGAGCGGGCCTTCGCGGCGCTGAAGCGGAAGCTTCCCGAGGCGGACTTCCCGCATACGCGGCGCTACGTCCTGGGCCTCATCGAGGACGGGTTGGCCTACCTGCGGCACCTCCTGGCCACCGGCCAGACGATCCCGCTCTCCACCAACCGGTTGGAGAGCATCTGGAGCCGCGTGCTCCTGCGCATCAAGCAGATCGGCCGGCGGTGGTCCCCCTCCGGAGCGCTGAATATGCTGGCGGCCTGTCTCGTCTACGCCCTGCACCCACAGCGCTACGCGGAGGCCGAAGCCGCCCTCCGGGGAGAGGGCCTTCCCCAGGTCTCGGTCCTGATCACCTCGCTGGAGACGGTGTGGGCATCATGAGTGCTCCCTACTTTGAGACAAGCCCCAAGATTCTCACCCCGAGGGAGTTCCTAGGAGTTCTCGCTCGCCTTCGGGACCTGTAATGCCTCCACATTCATGTCCTGGCCTGCTCTGACGGCTTGCTCCCGAGGCCCTCACGCGCCCCGTGGGGCCTCGCCCGGGCACACCGAGTGCGTTCGCGTTCGCGGATTCCCCTTGACACCCGTAGCGCGGCTGCGGCATGTTCCGATGCATTGCAGGGACCAGCCGCGCAGTCAGGGCCGGGCTAGGGAACGAACGCTTTCTGGCCTGTCATACAAAAGCCTCACATGGGATTCTCGCAATGATGCAAGGGGGAGGATGGCTGTGAAAGGACTAATTGGAGACCAATTCAAGCCCCTGCGTGAAGAACAAATCAGCCGGATTCATCAAACTGCCCTGAGAATTCTTGAAGAAGTCGGAGTCAAGGTGGAGCTGGAGGAGGCGATCCAGATCTATCGAAAGGGCGGGGGGAGGGTTGATGGGGATATCGTCCGAATTCCATCCTCGGCCGTGGACCAGGCCCTCAACGTTGTCCCCCATGCATTCTTGGTGGCCGGCCGCGATGAGCAGCATGATTTAATCCTTGAAGACAAGCGGGTGTATCTGGGCACAGGAGGAGCCGCACTCACGGTCCTCGACCTGGAAACTGGAGCGGCAAGGCCCGGAAGGCTTCAGGATATTGCCCGGCTTGCGCACCTCGTCGATGGATTGGAAAACGTCCATTTTTATCTCAGACCCTGTATCCCCCAGGATATTCCCCCAGACGTGATGGATATCAATCAATTCTACGCCTCCCTTTCCCACACGAGCAAACACATCATGGGGGCTGCGCAATCCGTTCACACGGCACGGGATGTGATCGAGATGGGCGCCATGATTGCCGGAGGGAAAGAGGCCCTGGTGAAGAGGCCCATCATCTCCTTCGTCACCAGTTGGATGATCAGCCCGTTACATTGTGCGACCGAGACGACCCGGGTCCTCCTGGAGATTGTCAGAAACCGGATTCCGGTGGCGCTCTCCTCCGCTCCGATGGCTGGCTCCACCTCTCCGGTCACGTTAGCGGGGACATTGGCCCAGGTCCATGCCGAACAACTTTCCGGGATCGTTCTGACCCAACTGGCGAACCCCGGTGCTCCGGTTCTCTACGGCGCAATTCCTTCCATGACCGATTTGAGGACGATGGCCTATGTCGGAGGAGGGATTGAATTTGGACTGATGAATGCCGCCATCTCTCAAATGGCCCAATCGGTCGGCGTCCCGAATTACAACTCCGCTGCGCTTACCGACTCGAAGATCCCTGACATCCAAGCGGGGTACGAAAAGGCTTTCTCCATCTGCCTCTGCGCCATGGCAGGCTCCAACTATATCCATCATGCCGCCGGGATGTTGGAATCGATGCGAACCGTGGCCTATGAGCAATTTGTCATTGACAATGAGATCATCGGAATGGCCCTTCGTCTTCTCAAGGGAATGCAGGTCGATGATGAGACCCTTGGTTTTGAGGCCATCCGTGAAGCGGGACCCTCTGGGAACTTTCTCTCCTCCATGCATACCGTCAAGTTTATGAGACAGGAATATTTCCGGCAGACGCTCGCAGACCGCCAGACCAGAGAGGCATGGGAGAAATCCGGAGCTTTAGATGGCCGCACGCGAGCCCGAGAAAGGGCGAAAGAAATCCTGCGCACGCATTCGCCGAAAGGCATCGACAATAAAATTGATCAAGAGATCCGAAACAAGTTTGACATCCGCATCTGAGGGCGACGGGCTGGCCCAAAGGCAAGCGTAGAACTGGCGCGAAGCTCGGGTGAGAACAGGGATGGCGGACTTTACCGGCGGCCCGGCAGGGAGGGGCACCGGACCGCCGACCGATCCGGAGCCACCTCCCCACTCGGCGGATCTATCATGAGGGCTGCACGAAACAGGTTCCTTTAGGGAAGGCAGGCCGAGCTACTTGATCCAGCCCTTCGCCTTCAGGAATTCGCGCGCCACCTCCTCCGGGCTGCGCTTCTTGCCGGCCACTTCGTAATTCAACCGGGCCATCGTGCCGTCATCCACCTTGCCTTCCGGACGGTTGAGGACCTCTGCCACCTCGGGCGCCTTGGTCAACATCTCGTCGCGGACAACCGGCGCGGCGAAGTAGGGCGGGAAGTACTTCTTATCATCCTCGAGGACCACGAAGTTGTTGGCAGGGATCCGCCCCTCAGTGGCGAAACCTGAAATCACGTCTACCTGCTTGTTCTTGAGGGCGTCATAGATCAGATCCGGGGCCATGGACTTGCTCTCTTTGAAGGTGAGGCCCCCATAATGCTTGGCCACGCCGGGGAGGCCGTCGGGCCGGACGACGAATTCCTGCGTGGCGCCGAATATCATCGTGTTTGCGGAGCCTGCCAGGTCCGAGATCTTGGTCGCCCGAAGCCGATCGGCATCTTCCCTCCGAATGACCAGGGCATAGGTGTTATTGAACCCCCAGGGTTTCAGCCATGTGACCTTGAACCGTTCCTTGTAGAGCCTCTGAACGGTGTCGTACACCTTGCCGGGATCCTCCTGGACGGGCTCCTTCAAGATCGTGATGAGCCCCGTGCCGGTGTACTCGACGTACACGTCCACCTCGCCGTTGACCAGCGCCTGGTGGACCAGGGCCGTGCCGCCGAGGCCGATCTTGTTGTTCACCTTGAGGCCAGCATCTTCGAGGAGCAGCGCGAGCATGTGGCCGACAAGCAGTTGCTCCGTGAAGGCCTTTGACCCCACGGTCACCGAGGGTCTCTGGGCCAACACGGGCGAAGCCACCAGGAGCAGTGTGAGCGCGAGTACCGGGCAGACTACACGCAGGAACCTCATCTCTCTTCCTCCCTCTGTGTGGTAGAGCGCCGACGGTTAGCCCAACGGCCGCACCAACTGGCGCTCGAGGATCCCGATCAATCCATCCGCCGCGAACGCCAATCCGGCCGCGGGGATCGCCCCCGCCAACAGGAGCGGGGTATCCACCATAGCGATCCCCTGAAAGATCAGATCTCCCAGGCCTCCGGCCCCGATGTAGGCGGCAAGGGTCGCCACCCCGATGCTGACCACCAGAGCCGTTCGAATGCCGGCCACGATCACCGGCGATGCCAGACGCAGCTCCACGCGCCACAGGATCTGCGCGTCCGTCATCCCCATGCCCCGTGCAGCCTCGATGATGTGTTGCGGGATGGAGAGCAGCCCTGCATACGTGTTCAGCAGAATCGGCAGCAGCGCACGGACGCTGATGGCGACCAGAGCGGGTGTGAATCCGATCCCGAGAAGGGGGAGCATCAGGCCCAGCAATGCGAGGCTGGGGATCGCCTGCCCCACATTGACCATGCCCAAGGCCAGCACCCGCACGGCCCGCACCCGGTGGACCACGATGCCCAGCGGGACGGACACGGCCGTGGCGATGCCCGTGGCGAGGAGCGAGATCCAGAGGTGCGCCCGCGCGAGGGCGAGAACCTGAGCGGGGTGTTCGAGCAGGTAACTCAGGACGCTCACGCGCGCACTCCCATGGCCCATCGCAGCACGTGCTGAATGCTCGACAGGATCCCGTCCGCCAGGAGGGCCAGGATCGAGACGACCACCGCTCCGGTGAGGACCTGATCTGTGTTCCCCGTGGAGATGCCCTGAAAGATCAGGACGCCAAGGCCTCCCGCGCCGATGTAGGCGGCGATGCTGGCAAGCCCGATGGCCATCACCGTGGCGGTCCGGACCCCGGCGAAGATCACCGGGATGGCCAGCGGCACCTCCACCCGCCAGAAGCGCTGCGTGTTCGTCATCCCCATCCCCTGAGCCGCCTCGAGGAGCGCGGCATCCACCTCGTTGATTCCCACGGCCGTGTTCCGGATCAGGGCGAGTTGAGAATAGAGGAGCAAGGCAAGAACCGTGGGCTTCACGCCAAGCCCCAGCACCGGGATCAGGATGGCGAAGAGGGCCACGCTCGGGATGGTGTAGAAGATCCCGGCTGCAGCCAGCACCGGGGGGGCCAGCCAGCGAACCCGACTCACGAGAACTCCCAGGGGACAGGCGGTGAGAATCGCCAGGAGGCACGAGACGGCGGAGATCTGGAGGTGCTCAAGAGTGAGACGCCAGATCAACAGAGCGTTCGCCAGAGGGTAGCTCACGACACGGCCCTACGCTTTGGACGTCGTGCTGGGCTTCGATTCCTCGACCGGATGGCTTTGCGCCTGATTCGCCACCACCTGCTGCAATCCGTGCAGGGTGATTTGCCCACGCAGGATGCCCCCGCCGTTGACGACAGGGAGAATCGGCTGCCCGAAAGCAACCATGGCCAGAAGGGCATCCTTCAAAGTGTCGCCGCTCCGAATTGGCGGGATCTTTGGCTCCAGCGGTTCGTCACGAAGTGGTTCCAGCGCCTGCTCCACAGTACAGACCGCAAGGAGCTTGAACGTGACGTCCGCCCCCACCAGATCCGCCACCTTCAGGGTCGCGGGATGGGCGAGGATCTCGCGGGGGGTCCCCACCTGGAGGAGGTGGCCGCCGTCCATGACCGCCATTCGATCTGCCAGGCGAATGGCCTCGAGCATGTCGTGGGTTACAAAGACAACGGTTTTCCGGAGACGACCCTGGAGCTTGAGGAACTCGTCATGAAGCTGCCCGCGTGTGATGGGATCCAGCGACCCGAAGGGTTCGTCCATGAGCAGGATGTCCGGGTCCCCAGCCAGGGCGCGCGCGACGCCCACGCGCTGCTTCTGTCCGCCACTGAGCTGATGCGGATGCTTCTCCGCGTACTCGACGGACGGAAGGCTGACCACCTCGAGCAACTCCGCCACCCGTTCGGCCTGGCGAGCTTTGGGCCAGCCCTTCAACGATGGGACCAGCGCGATATTCTTGGCTACGGTCATGTGGGGGAACAGCCCGATCTCCTGGATGACGTAGCCGATGCTTCGACGGAGCTGGATCGGATCGATCTCGCGGATGTCTCGTCCCCCGATCCGGATGGTTCCAGAGGTCGGCTCAACCAGTCGGTTGATCATTTTCATCGTGGTCGTTTTGCCGGATCCGGACGTGCCCACGAGGACCAGGACTTCGCCCGGTTCAATCGCCAGGCTCAAATCCGAAACCGCAGCGTATCCCCTCGAATATATTTTTGAGACGTGATCCAGGACGATGGCGGGAGGGGCGGACGTCATTGGTTCCTCACCCGGCGAAGTACATCCAGGAGTGGTTCAAGGGTCGGGAGGTCATCGCAAGTGAGAGCTAACTCGCGGAGGCACCGAACGTCCTCTGGCGGGAGAAACGGACTGCAAAACTCAATGAACTTGGCCTCCAGTTCACACTCCGGCAGCGGATCGTCCGGGTCCCCGGCGGCCTGCACAGGGCCAGAGCCAAGGCGGCGCCCATCCACCGTGGTGAGCTCCACGTCGGCGAGCGCCTTGGCGGGGAACTGTTCCTGAAAGCGCGGTTCGGCCACCATCTCGACGCGACTCGCCAGGTCGAGGACGGCCGCATTGGTCAAGTTGTCGTCTCGCACTTCACTCGGGCCGAACCGGCCCAGGACGAGAGCGGCCGCCACCGGGTAGGGCAGGCTGTACTGCGCCTCTTCGCTCGTCCGCGGACGAGGGAAGGCAAGGCGGGTCGCCTCGGCAAATGTCCGGACGATCACGCGCGCAATCGCCGAGGGCACCACGTGGTGCTTTTGGCTGAGGGCGAGCGCGCCCCGGATGGCCGGCTGCGCCCAGCGACAGCAGGCGTAGCGCTTGAAATAGAGATCGAGGATTCGGAACTCTCGACCCAGCGTATCCACGAGGGGCGCTGCCGGCGGCTCGGCCAGGAGGCTCGGCGTTCCCGTGAATCCCTCTTCCGCCAGGAGGAGGGCTACGACGCCCGTCATCGCGCCCCAGCCGACGCCATCCTTGACCATGGCGGGCACGTCGATCCCCCGCATCATCGGGGTGATTGCCCCGTGGTATCCCGCGGTACCCAGGGCGTGCGTCAAGACCGAAGACTCTGTCTTGAGCAAGCGCGCTGCGGCGGCGCACGCCCCCAGCCCCCCCCAGGAGCCCGAGCCGTGGTAGTACGGGTAGTGGGCATGCGACGCGAGACCGGCGCGCATCCCGATCTCGTAGCCAGCGATCAACGCTTCGAGGAACTGTCGGCCACTCGAGCCAGCCACCTCTGCGGCGGCGAGGGCCGCCGGGAAAACGAAAGCGCCTGGATGTCCCTTGACCGGGCGGTATCCGTCATCCGCATCCAGCGCCTCAGTGGCGAAAGCATTGACCAGGACCGCCCAAGGCAACGGGAGCCGCCGGTCGGTCCCCAGGACCAGCGCCTCCGGTGCTCCCCCCACCCGGAGGGCGAAGCGCCGCACCGCTCCAGCCACGCGGGTCGACGCCCCGGCGACGGCGCACGCCAAAAGGTCGAGCAGGCAGCGACGGGCCTGCCGGCGCACCTCAGTGGGCACGCTGTCCCACCGGAGGCCCAGGATGAAATCCGCGATACGCCGCTCACCTGGAGATATTGGGATCACCCCCTTTCCCGTCCCTCAGGAATGCGGTGGGCAGAAAACCCCGCTGCACCGCCTCCGCTTTCCTGGACATCGCAGAGGCATGGTGGCTGGGCAGCCCGCGTTGGCCCACCTCCAGGAACGCCGCTGTCCACGCTTCAGGGTGCAGGCGGGCGCGCGCCTCGCCTGCGTGAGATCCCCCAGGGGCGCACCCAACAGGCGGCCGAGGATCAGCTCTGTCTTGCGTTGCGCAGCACGGCGCTCCGGTGGATCCGACTCCTCCGAGGGTGCAGTGGGACTGCTCAAGCTGACAGGGCTGTTGGCCTTCTTCCCCCTGACTGACCCCCTTGGGTGCCGCCATCATAGTCGAAACCGTTGTCCAAGGAAATCGTTTTCGCTTAGACTGTCGCCGCGCCACCTAGCCTCCAGCAGCGAGAATCACCACGGCTGTCCGGGAGGGAAAACCAGACCAACACATTCGGCGGACGCGTGTAGAACGTCTCAGCCGGGCGGCTCCGGATTGTCTCGGCCAGCGCCCTTGCCTCAAGAACGTTGGAGGCCGCCGACGGCTCCAACCGGGGCGCATGTCAGAGCATGGCGCGGCATACCGGGTAGTCGGCATAATCAGCGTTGTTCCGGAAGGGCTGGCTCAACTCGCTCCCGGAGCCGATCGCGGTATGGTACGATTGGTAGCCCAACCTTCGGGCGAGTTCGTCGATCTCGTCGGGGTGTGCTCAGGTTCATCCCATGAAATGCGCATACTTCTTCCGTAACGCTTCCACGACCGTTGGGTCCACTGGAAGCGATTTATGCTCACGAAGTATTTTCTTTGCCACCTCTTTGGCGCGAATATAGGTATCCTTGGCGCCGTCCGACTCCCACTTCTCCCGCCTTTCGCGATCACTTATGGTATAGGGCGCGAATTCAGAACGCATATACTTTACCGTATGCTCTTGGCCCAGGTAGTCATTGCCCGGCCCGACCTCGAGCATAAGATCGAGCGCTATCGTGTCATCGCTGACCTCGATGCCGCGCAACACCCGATGTGTACGGGCAAGGATTTCGTTATCAATAACGACCTTTTCATAGGATGCAGTGAGGTCAAACTCCATCAACCCTGCGGCATCGTGGATGAAGTTCGCGCCCGATAAAGCAACGAGCAGGCTCCCCATTCCGCTCTCATATCCGGCCTGGCAATCAACCAGTTTGGAATCTGACATACCAGCGGTTGAATAGTAGGGCAATCGATAAAACTGGGCCATCTGGCTACATCCTGCATGGATCATGGCCCGCTCAATGGCCCCACTGAGATGCGCCAGGGTGCGCATGTCCGCGATCGATCCGACGCTGCCGCAGATTACCGGAGTTCCTCTATTGACAGCCTGCGTCAGAACGACCCCGGCAAGCGTTTCCGCCATATGCATCACAACGTTCGCCGCGAGCGTAACAGGCGACGTCAAACCGCCCAGGGGCTCTGTCGGGACGACAACTGGAAGCCCCTTTTCGGCGATATAACAAGTAAAATCCCCATAGCGATCATCAATCTTGAAGGGACTGATCATCAGGGTGATAAAGCTCACAAAGGGCCGCGCCCTGAGCTTTTCCTCACCTCCGGCAATCATTTCTGCCATATCCACAACTTCGCGAAGACCCTGCGACCCGTACATTCCGCCCTGGACGTGCTTGCTGGTATTGCTGATGGCGGCGTAGAAGCGGTTGAGATCCACGTGCTCTGGCTCACGAATATCGTTCGGGTACACATTGATCAGAAAGAAATGCACCCAGTCGCAGGCGTCAACCAGCCGAGCCATGTCCCGCACATCGGCCAGCGTGGAGGGGCGTCGCGCACCGGTTTCGATATCAAGGACATTGATGGCCGTCCCTCCAGTCCCGAGGTATACATTCACACCTTCAAGGACAATATCATGCCGAGGATCACGACCGCACAAAGTCACGCTGTGCGGCGCGGATGCGATGGAATCCTCGGTCATGCCGCGTGGGATTTTCACGGTGCAGGAGGATTCATCGACGATAGCTCCTGCTTGCTTGAAGTACTCCCGTCCCATGCGCGTAAACACCCTGACACCACCCTTCTCCAGTAGTGTCATCACTGCATGGTTAATCTTCTGTACATCAACGTCCGAGAACGGTCTGTACTGCCCGCCCTTTGAAGGCATGATGAGGACCTCCCCTGGTCATTGGCATGCGGTAGTTCTATCGCGCCTCGTCCGGGTGGCCGACTCGAGCCGGGGCGCCGGCGATGGCGGCGTTCTTGACCAAGATGTCCAGGCCGCCACGCTCCGCCACCACCCGCTCTCTCATGGCCCGCCCAGCGGGCTCCTCAGCCACGTCGACACAAACGACGATCGCGCGGCTGGCCCTCTGTCTGATCTCCGCGGCCACCGCCTCAGCGGCATCAGCCGGCCTGACGGAGTTTACGACGACGGAGGCTCTTTCAACCACCAGGTGCGAGGCGATAGGATGCCCGGTCCCGCGCGATGCCCCGGTCACGAGCGCGACCTTCGCCTTCAGTCCGGTGTCCATGCATCACCTCACCGCGCGACAGGGTTTCTCCTGCGTGTCAAGTGCACGCCAGCCGCCGGGGCCGCCTTCCGCACGAGAGCCTGCAGTCGGACCGCGGCTAATCCATGAGCGCCCCGCCGTTGATGTCGAGGGTCGCCCCGGTAATGAAGCCCGCCTCATCCGAGGCGAGAAAGGCCACGGCCGCGGCCACGTCTTCCGGGCGCCCCAACCTTCCGAGTGGAATCGAGCGGAGAACTCGTTGTCGCATCTCCTCCGACCACTGGGCGCTCATTTCCGTTTCAATCGCGTGCGGCGCCACGGCGTTCACGGTGATCCCGTAGGGGGCCATCTCGCGCGCCAGGGTCTTAGTCAGGTTCACCATGCCTGCCTTGGAGGGACCGTACCCAGGGGCGGAGGTGATGTCCCCCGTCCTGGCGGCGATGGAGGCCACGTTGATGATCCGTCCGGATCGCTGCGCGATCATGAACGGGGCAGCATGCTTGCAGCAGTTGAAGGCCCCCTTGAGATTGACGGCGATGACATCATCCCAATCCTTCTCGGTCATGCTCAGCAGGTTCCCGCGCCGGATGATGCCCGCATTGTTGACGAGGACATCAATGCTGCTGTGCTCGCCATGGATCCGCCCCATGAGGTCCTCCACGCGCCCGTAGTTCGAGACGTCTGCCGCCGCGGCCACGGCGGTGCCGCCCTCACTCCGGATCTCGGCGGCGGCCCGCTCCACAGCCGCTCCATCCAGATCCACGACCACCACCAGGTCCTGCGCCGCCGCCAGGCGCCGCGCAATTGCTTTGCCGATTCCCCGGACGGCCCCGGTTACGACAGCAACTCGATTCCTGCCCATGTTCGTTCTCCTCCCTGTACGGAATGACTCCGGTGTTGCGAGGGGACGGCCGATGATCGCCTGCGCTGCGACCACAACGATCAGCCTTGCGGCTAATCCTAGGCCGTGCCCTTGGAATCTGTCAAGGAAGGCCACGCGCCGCTAAACCGCTCCGAGCGGCACCGTCGCCTTCCCTCCTTCCGTTCCTGCTGGCCCGGCACGACCTTCTCTGAACCCTCTCCGCCGTCCGCCATTACGGCAAATCGCGGTAACCCTGGGCGTCACCTTTGCCGCGGGCGAGTTCGTGATCTCGTGCCCGCTGGCCACCACCACCTCCCTCATCGGCAGGCTTCCCACGCTCATCCTCTACCTGGCCCTCCAGCGGTTCTACGTCGAGGGCCTAGCCCGCGGCGCCGCGAAGGGTTGACCCGCACTGCCTTGACCGCCATCTTTTTCTACTCAGTCCACTGCAACGAGATTGGACCTGCCCCCGGCGCGCGCCCCAGTCCCCCTGCATCTTCCGTCTGCCCTCCGGGTCTCCCGACTGCCCGATTCTCATGACAAGTCCAAGAATCCGCTTGAAACGCCGCGACGGAAGTGTTACGCGTTCCCCGAGGGGACGGGAGTCACTGCCATGATTCGAACCAATCCAAGGCACGGCCTGGCTCTCCACAGGCGATACCCCCGCCTTCCCGTCCTGCGCTCTCCCGTCGATTCCCAGTTCATCCTGGCCGCAGCGCGGCCGAGCATCGCGATTCGTAAAGATCTCGGGTGGGTTGCTCCCTTTCCCGCCCCCACGGCAACAGGAGGAACCGGGGAACTCTCTTCGGTCCTCCCCCGGAAGCTGCGAACGGCTCGCAGAGGAGGTAGAAGCCATGAAAGGCAGGGGTACACGGAGGATCACCGGAATTGCTGGCGCCACGGTCCTGGCGGCATTGCTGGGCCTGGCCGGGCTGGGCCAGGCCGGAGAGGTCAAGGCCTTCCGGTACGGTCACGCCAATGCTGTGACCTATCCGTACCACCTGGCTGGCCTAGCATTCGCCAAGGATTTGGAGCAGCGCACGAATGGCGCCCTCAAGGCCAACGTCTTCCCGATGGGGCAGTTGGGCGGAGAGCGCGACATCACCGAGGGACTGCAACTTGGCACGATTGACTTCCAGGCCACCTCGCTTGGTGTGACTGGGACCTTCGTCAAGCCGGTCAACATCCTGAACCTGCCCTTCCTCTTCAAGGGTCCCGACCATTGGGCGAAGGTGATGCACGGTCCCATCGGCGACTGGATCATGAAGGAATCCGTTCGCGAGGGAGAGAGGGTGGGGTTGAAGGTCCTGGGCATCGGTGGGCCCATGTTCCGCGTGCCCATGAACAACGTGCGCCCCATCACCAAGATCGACGACTTCAAGGGCCTGAAGATCCGCACGATGGAGGTCCCCCTCCACAAGGACACCTACAAGGCCATGGGGGCCAGCCCGGTGCCCCTGCCCTTCGGCGAGCTGTACACCGCCCTGCAGACGGGCGTAGTGGACGGGAACGAGAACGGGCCGGCCACCCTGGAGGCCATGAAGTTCTACGAGGTGCAGAAGTACGTGACCTACCTGCCGGTCGTGAGCAACGGCGGGATCTTCCTCATGGGCCTGAAGACCTGGCAGCGCCTGTCTCCCGATCAGCAGCAGACCGTTGCGGAGTCGGCAAAGGCCTGGGTCAAGAGTATGGATGACGAGGGGCTGAAGCAGGACACCGAGGCGCTAAAGAAGATGGAGGCCAAGGGGACGAAGATCAACTACATCAAGGACATGACGCCCTACGTGAACGCCACCAAGCACATCTATGACCAGATGCTGAAGGACTTCCCGAAGGAGTACCAGGAGAGTGTGGACAAGATCCTGAAGCTCGAGTAGGGTTCACCATGGCCGTTGTCCTCCGGCTTGCGGCGATCCTCGAGGGCGCGGCCGCCGTCCTGGCGGCCGGCGCCCTCGGCGTTTTTACGGCGGTGGTCATTCTCGAGGTGATCGCCCGTTACGTCCTCAATGCCCCCATCATCTGGTCCAACGAGGTCGCCACCTACCTCTTCATCTATGCCGTGTTCTTCGGAGGGAGCGTCGCGCTCAAACGACGGGACCTCATGGATGTCCGGCTCCTCCGCGAGCGCTGCCCCGTCAGGGTCCAGTGGTTCATGACAATGGTGACCCATCTCGTCATCCTGGGATTCAGCCTGGTGGGGACCTTCTATTCAGGCACGCTCATCCTGACCAGCATCCGGACCGGCACCATGAGTCCTGCCCTGGAGATTCCCATGCTCTATGTCTACCTGCCCATCCCCATCGGCTTCTCCCTCATGGGCCTGTTCAGCCTGGCGAATTTCCTCCAAGAGGCGGCCGCAGGATTCCGCGCCCTGCCCAAACCGGACCTCCCGCCTGCCGATCCTGAGGAAGCGCCCAGATGCTGATCGCGGTCTTGTTTACCGCGCTCTTGGCGATTGGGGTCCCCATCATCTTCGTCCTCGGGATCACCGGGCTGGGCTACGTCTATCTGGCCGGGCTACCTCTGGTCCTGCTCCCGCAGCGCCTCTTCGTCGGCCTGAACTCCTTCCTGGTCCTCTCGGTGCCCCTCTTCATCCTGGCAGGAAACATCATGAACGCCAGCGGGATCACCGAGCGGATCGTCCGTTTCTCCAACCTGCTCATCGGGCGCGTGCGGGGGGGCTTGGCCTACGTTACCGTCGTGGCCACGATGTTCTTCGCCGGCATCACTGGCGCGGGTGCGGCCGATACCGCCGCCATCGGGGCTATCATGATCCCTGCAATGCGGGATGAAGGCTACCAGGCGGAATACGCCGCCGCGGTCACCGCGGCCGGCGCCATCGTCGGGCCCATCATCCCACCCAGCATCGCCTTCGTCATCTACGGCGCCATGGCCGATGTCTCCATTGCCGGCCTGTTCCTGGCTGGGTTCCTCCCCGGAATCCTGTGCAGCATCCTGATGGGCATAGTGGTCTGGCGCCAGGCCCGGACCCACAACTTTCCAGTTCGCGAGGCGGCTGTCTCGACAGGGGAGTTCCTGCGGGGCCTTATCGAATCCTTCCCGGGGCTCATGATGCCCGTGATCATTCTGGGAGGAATCCTGGGAGGGGTCTTCACGCCCACCGAGGCAGCCGCCGCGGGCGTCCTGTACGCGCTCCTCGTCGGATTCTTCATCTACCGGGAGCTGCGGTTGCCGGCCCTGTGGATCATTCTGCGGGACACCGCCATCATGTCCGGGGGGGTCATGCTCATCGTGGCCAATGCCTCCCTCTTCTCCTGGATCCTGGCGGCGGAGCAGGTCCCTCAACTGGTCGCCAGTCTCATCACCGGCTTCTCCCGGGAGCCGTGGGTCGTCATCCTTCTGATCAACCTCCTGCTCTTGTTCGTGGGTTGCATCATGGAGACCCTGGCTTCCATCATCATTTTGACTCCGGTCCTGCTCCCCCTGGTTAAGGGGCTGGGCATCGACCCGCTGCATTTCGGGGTCATCATGGTGGTGAACCTCTGCATTGGGTTGGCGACGCCTCCCGTCGGGGTCAACCTCTTCGTGGCCGGCGGGATCGCCAAGGTCTCGCTGGAACAGATCAGCCGGGCCATCTGGCCCTTCGTGGGGGCCACCCTCATCGGGTTGGCCGCCACTAGCTACTGGCCGAGCATGGTCCTGCTGGTTCCACGATACTTCCTGCGGTGAGCAGCCCAGGAGATGCGGGCATGCCTAACGGACCACGTCCGCTCGGCGTCGGCTTGATCGGTAGCGGCCGTATCGCCCAGGCCCACTTGGCGGCCGCGGGCCAGTTGGCCAGTCTGGTTCGCCTCGTGAGCGTGGCGGATCCCGTTCCCGGCCGGACTGAGGACGCGGCGCGCCGCTACGCTATCCCTGTCGCCACTCAGGACTATCGTCGATTGCTGGCTGACCCCGATGTGGAGGCCGTCATCGTCACCGTGCCCAACGACCTGCACGCCTCGGTCGTGGTGGACGCAGCCGCGGCCGGCAAACACATCCTGGTGGAAAAGCCGATGGCCCTCGACGCCGCTTCGGCCGAGAGGATGGTCGCGGCGGCCGAGGCCAGTGGCGTCACCCTGATGGTGGGTCAGAGCCGCCGCTTCCCGGATGCAGTTCGGGAGCTGGTGCGAAGGCTCCCGGGCGTCGGGGAGATCTTCCGGATCCACATCGCGTTCCTCGTCTCGTTTCCCAAGCCACCCACTGAGTGGTGGCGCTCGGAGCAACGCGCCGGGGGCCTGGTGATCCTGCTCCAGGGAAGCCATTCCCTGGACAGTGTCTGCTGGTGGCTCGCCCGATCTCCCTCGAAAGTGTTCGCCACGGCTTCACGGCGAAACCCCGCCTGGGAGGGAGAGGATGAGGCGGACATCCTCTGCATGTTTCCCGGGGGCGTGGCCGCATCAGTACACCTGTCCCTCAGCACGGACCCGCCCGTTCACGAGGCCCTGGTGGTCGGAACGAAGGGGAACCTCCGCTTGGTCGAGCGGCCAGGAGACGCCCCCTTCGCATTCGCTTACCGGCTCGAATTAAACGGACGAGTCCTCATGGATGGACCTCAGTCGCCCAGCATGTACACCCACCAATTGCGGGAATTCGCCGAGGCCATTCGTGACAAACGTCCGCCCCTTGCATCCGGCCGAGAGATTCTGCCCCTCATGCGCGTCCTGGATGCCGCTCGCACCTCGGCCCGCACCGGTCAGCCCGTCTCTCTGGACCGCTAGAAAGCTTGGAAGCCAGCCCTCATCCGAGAAAAACTTTGAACCGCCATGACGCCAAGGTCGCCAAGGATGCGATGTTCCGATCTCACCAGCGAAAACCGCGAGGCCGTGCTTATGGGGTCTTCAGAAGTGTCGTCCGTTTTTTCCGAATGAGCCATTTCAGCTTGGCGTTCTTGGCGCCTTGGCGGTTGAGAATTTCGGATTGGGGCTAGGAGGCATGGAGGCTCTAAGCGTCCGAGCCTCCCAGCCTTATAGCCTCCAGCCTTATAGCCTCCCAGCGTCCTCGCTGACTGGACTCATAGAGCCCCAGGAGTTACGCGATCCAGGTGGGAAGGGGTGCGGAACCCCCTATCGGATGTTGAACAGGTCCGGCAGCCAGAGGGAGAGGGCGGGAATGTACGTGATCAGCAGCAGCGCGCCAACCAGCGCCAGGAAGAACGGCATGACCCAGCGGGAGATGTCGTCCATGGAGGCGCCGGAGATGTTCGAGGCGACGTAGAGGTTCACCGCGACCGGCGGGGTGATCGTCCCGATGGCCAGGTTTACCGTCATCACGACCCCGAACCAGATCGGGTCCCAGTGAAACTGCTTCATCAGCGGCAGGAAGATGGGCAGGAACACGTAGTAGATGGAGATGGCGTCGAGCAGCATCCCGGCGATGATCAGCATGGCATTGAGCAGCAGCAGGATGATGATCTCGTTCTGCGTGAGGCCGAGGAGCGCCTTCGTCGCACGATCCATCACACCCATCGTGGAGCCGGTCCAGGAAAAGAGACCGGCAAAGGCCACCACGACCATCACAACCGAGGTGGAGAGGGACGCTCCGAGCAAGGTCTCGTGCAGATCCTGCCAGCCAAAATTCCTCTCGACCACCACGCCGAAGAAGATGCCATAGGCCACGGCAATCACCGCCGCTTCCGTCGGGGTGAAGAACCCGCCATAGATCCCGCCGAGGATGATCACCGGGGCCATGAGCCCCCACTTGGCGTCCCAGGCGGCGCGCCCGATCTCAGCCCAGGTCCCCCACCGCTCGCCGCCCCATCCCCGCTTCCTGGAAATCAGATAGACCGGAGCCACGAGGGCCAGACCCATGAGGAGCCCCGGGATCACGCCGGCCGCGAAGAGCCGGGGAATCGAGGCCTCGGTGATGACCCCGTAGACGACGAAGGCCACACTCGGAGGAATCAGAACGTCCGTCGTGGCGGCCGCCGCCACGAGGGCTGCCGCGAAGCCCACATGGTACCCGCGCTTGACCATGGCCGGGATCATCACGGTCCCGATGGCCGCGGTGTCGGCCGGCCCGGTGCCCGAGATCGCCCCGAAGAGGACGCACCCGGCAACCGTCACCAGTCCCAGTCCTCCTGGGACGGGGCCGATGATCACGTTGAGGAGCCGGACCAGTCCCCGCGACAGGCCCACCCGGTCCATGATGAAGCCCGCCAGGATGAAGAAGGGAATGGCCAGCAAAGGAAACTTGGCGATGTTCGCGTAGATGTTCCCGGCCATCACCTGGATGCCAAGATTGAACTGCCAGAGACAGAGCATCCCGGCGATGCCGATGGAGGTGACGATGGGCACCCCGATGAAGAGCAAGAGGAAGAACACGCCGAAGAGGAGGAGCCCGGGTTCCATCAGCGCCGCACCTTCCGATCTGCCTTGATGGCCCCCTCGATGACGCGGAAAATCACGATGAGGCTGAAAACCGGGATCCCCAGCGTGTACCACCACTGCGGGATCGCCAGCGCCTCCGACGTGGCGCCCAGCATGCGCTCCGTCTGGATCTGCCCGATCCCAAAGTAGATGAGGAGGCCGAACAGGACGATACTCAGCGCTGCCCCCAACCAGATGGAGACCCGCTGGAGTGCCCGGGGGCTCCGGTCTACGATGAAACTGAACCCGAGATGGCTCCCCTGGCGGAAGGCGATAGACGTGCCCACCAGCGTGAGCCAGACGAAGAGGCTCACCACCAGCTCTTCCGTGAAGGCCAGGGAGAAGTGGATCAGGTAGCGGGTGATGACGTTGATGAACGCCACCACGGTCATCACCGCCAGGAGGAGGACGCAAACGCCCTCCTCCAGGCGGTCGATCAAACCTTTCATGCGAACCCCAGGGGTGGAGCGGTGCCCGCGGATCGGGGTTGAAACGACGCGATCATTTGGTCGCGGCGATGATCTTCTCCGCGGATTTCACTAGATCCGCCCCGATCTCGGCCGTCCACTTTTCGTAGACGGAACGGGTTTTGGCGCGGAAGGCATCCAGATCTTTGGCGGTCAGCGTCACGACCTCCATACCGTTCTTCTTCAGGTCCTCCGCCGCCTCGTTGGATCCCTCCAGTCCCGCGCGAGCGCCCTTCTTTTGCCAGGCCATGACCTCTTCTGCGGTCTTCCGGACGATCTCCCGGTCCTGGGGGGTCAGGCTGTCCCAGGTGATCTTGGAGACGCCGAGAATCAGGGGGTCAATGGCGTAGTTCCAGAGGGTGATGTACTTCTGCGTGCTCCAGAGCTTGGAGGGGATGATGACGGAGACCACGGGGTTCTCCTGGCCGTCCACCGTCCCCTGCTGGAAGGCCGTCTGCGCCTCGCCCCAGTTCATGTTCACCGGGTTGGCGCCGAGGGCCCGGAAGGTGTCGATGAAGATCGGCGAGCCCACCACGCGGATCTTCAGACCGTCCAGGTCGCTCGGGCTCTTGATGGCGTGCTTGGAATTGGTGATCTGCCGGAAGCCGTTCTCGCCCCAGGCCAGCGGGATTACCCCCTTGGACTCGATCAGCGAGAAGAGCTTCTTCCCCGGCTCCCCCGCCTCCACGGCGTCCAGCGCCTTGTAGGAGGGGTACATGAAGGGCATGGCGAAGAGGTTGAGCTCCTTCACCTGGGGCGACCAGTTGATCGTCGAGGCGAAGGCGAAGTCGCCCACGCCCTGGTTCAGCAGCGTGAACTCGTTGGTCTGCTTGCCGGCGAAGAGCTGGCCGGCGTGGTAGTTCTTGATGTTGATCCGACCGTTGGTCCGCTCCTTCACCAGGTCCGCGAACCGGATGGCGGACTCGCCCCAGGGGCCCGCCGGTCCCACCACGATGCTGGCCTTGTACTCGGGTTTGTACGCGGCCTCGCCCGTCCCTGGCAAGGCCCAGGCCAGGGCCAGAGCGGCCAGGACACTCAGGATAACGACCTGCTTGCGCATTTCTCTCCTCCTCTCACGTCAGGCCAAACATAGAGTTCCGCCATGATACCTCGCCTCACAGACTCAAAGAATACGACGGACCGCGGCGACGATGTCTCCCGCGTTCGGGAGCACGAACTCTTCCATGGGCGGACTGAACGGGCACATCCTGGGCAGCCACGCTCCAGAGGGGGACGAGGGGCTGGCTGGATTTACCGAAGGCCGGAGCCGCCTCGATTTCGACTCGAGCCGCCCGTTCCATCTGGGCAACCTGCTCTGCGCCAACCCGGGGCCTTCGGCGGCCCAGTTCGGCCCCCGGGGAGCCGCAGGATGCGACTATTACCAGAGTGCAGATCGGTTCATCGGGTGTTCCTGATGGAGTCTCCACACTTCGTGCAGGAAGTCTCATCCGAGCTTCCCCCGCACCGCCGCCAGCACCTTTTCGCGATACGCCTGGCCCTGGGTCTGTACGGCGCGCACTTTCTCTGCCTGGCTGTTCCGGAACGCCTCGTCCTTGATGGACCCCAGGTTGATCTGGACGTTCAGGGCGCCACCCTCCAGGGCCGTAGCCGCCAAAAGGGCTCCCACACCAGCGTCTGATGCCGCGCTCGGGGTTCCGTGCTCCGCAACCTGCAAGGCCAGCTCCAGCACCCGGAGCGACCGCGTGCAGACGTGCATCGGGGGCTCGACCGCCCCCTTGTACGCCTGCTGGATCGCCTGGGAACGGGCCGCCTGCTGGTCCGACGTTTCCTTGGGCATGCGGAAGGCCGCCATCACCTGATCGAAGGCCCTGGCGTCCTCGTCCACCAGCGCCAGCAACTCTCCTCGGAGCCGATCTGCTTGGCTCGCGATCTGGTTCATCTGCTCGGCGCGGTCGGCGAACTTCTTGCTCCCGGCTGTGGTCCGGGCCACCATCGCCGCAAGACCCGCCGCCAGGGCGCCGGACACGGCCGAGGCGCACCCGCCGCCCGGCGTCGGTGCCCCCGATGCAAGCACCTCACCGAACTTGGTCAGCGACATCTCCTGGAAGCTCATCACGCCACCCCTCGGCCATTGCGGATTTCGGATTGCGGATTGCGGAATGTTTCAGCCCGGATTGTGGATCCCGGGATACGGAGCACCCAATACCCCTCCCAGATTGCAGACTGGTTGCTCGCGTTCTCATGCCTGAGATTCCCTCCTTGCCTTGGCAGTCTTGATGGACGACACGGTAATCGCCAGGAGTTCGTCCGACTCTCTCATCAATGGCTCCACCGTGTCCAGTTGCGCTACTCGGCCTTCGACAAGCAACTCCATCCAGTAGGCGGATTCATCCAGTTCTTCTTCAACAAGGCCCATCTTTGCAATGAAGTCACCGGCGGATCTGGCACGGCAGGCAGCTCGGTAGTTAGCACCCACGGACGTGCCGGAGCACAATAGTTGCCGACCGAGCACATCAGCGATGCGTCCTTTGGGCAGGGATTCCACCAGCCGGATAACAGCCAGTGCAAAAAGCTTCGTCCGGCGTCTCAAATCCTCCTTTCTCATCTTTGGCATCCCCCTGGGTATTCCGCAATCCGCATTCCGCATTCCGAAATTGGCGCGACGCTAGTCGGGGATGAGGTGATATTCTATGATTTGCTTCGCGTTGAACCCCGGGATCTGAAGGTAGTAACTCATGACCTCTTCCAGGGCCTCGATGGGGACCATCCCCACCAACTCGCACTCCTTCACCAGAACACCGTAGCGCGCTGCCTCGACCTTAATCAGCTCCACCGCCCGATGGATCGGGGTCTTCTGATAGTTGACCAGGTTCATCGAGACCTGGACGATGCCCTTTTCCTCCAGACTGAGGCCCATGGCCTTCACGTAGCGGAGGCCGCCACCGATGTGGCGAACGGCATTGGCGATCATCTTGGCTATCTCCAGGTCGTTGGTGTGCAGGTTCACGTTAAATGCGATGAGCGGCATCCGGGCGCCCACCGCTGTGACTCCCGATTTCTCGTTGCGGACCTGGGGACCCGCATCCACCTTCCAGGCCGGGTCCTGGAGCTTCTTCGGCATGCCCTCGTACTCGCCTTTCCGGATGTCGGAGAGGTTCCGCCGCGCCTCGCTGGTGCAGGCCTCCTCGTAGTAGAACACCGGGACCTGATGCTTCTCGGCAAAGGCGCGCCCAAACCGGCGAGCGATCTCCACGGCCTCGGCCATCGTCAGGCCCCGGATTGGGATGAACGGCACCACGTCCACCGCGCCCATGCGCGGGTGGCTGCCCTTATGCTGCCGCATGTCAATCAGCTCGAGGGCCCGCGATGTCACGGCCATGGCGCAGGCTTCAACCGCATCGGGGGCGCCGAGAAACGTGGAGTCCGCCCGGTTGTGGTCCTTGTCCATGGAGAGGTCCAGGATCTTGACCGGGAACTTCTTCAGGACAAGCTCAAGCTCTTTGAGGAAATTCGGATCCCGTCCCTCGCTGAAGTTCGGGACGCACTGCAGGATCTTCATGCCCGGAGAACCTCCCTCCCCCCTCTCGATCCGGTTGCCATGGGCAGGAAAAGAACGGCCAGGAACATAGCACGCCGCTCCTCCCATGGCAACTTTGCAAGATCCCTCCGAGGCGAAATTCCGCTGCGGGGAAGGGGCATAGCCCGGATCCGGCCTGCCTGCCGGCAGGTGCGCGCATCGCCGGGGCGGGGGGCCAGTCTGCCCCGTCCCGCCTCCCCCGTTGCCCGGACTCCGGTTTAGTGCGGGCCTTGCATCGCCGGGGCGTTCCTGATATAAGCAGCAACAGGCGGCGGTTCTCCTCGGCGTGTGGAGGAGGCCGGACACGAAAATGGTGGGTAGCGAGTCCAGGACGGGATGAGCGCCGATTCTCGGACGAGATCGGCGTTTTGTTCTTGGAAAGGGGAAGGACGCACATTCGCTTGGCGGACGGCTTTCTCGCTCAGATCCGGGGACGGATGGAATTCGGGAAGTTGTTGTTGGGATCAACCGCCATCACTTCATCGAATTGCCGGCGTTGGAGTGTTCTGGGAGGAGGATCATGCGGACAAGCAGCGAGATCCTAAGCTTTCTCAAGCATCGTAGAGCCGATCTCGAAAAACGCTTTTCAGTGAGGCGTATTGGCCTTTTCGGTTCGGTCCTGCACGGTAGGGCTGGTGAAGGCAGTGACGTGGATATTCTCGTCGAATTGGGCGAGCCCACCTTTGATCATTACATGGACCTGAAGTTCTACCTTGAGGAACAGCTCGGCATGACGGTGGACTTGGTGCTCGCCGATACGCTCAAGCCCCGCCTCAAGCCCATCATTGGCCGCGAGGTGGTATATGCCTAGAGACTTTCGCCTCTATCTCGACGACATGCTGGATGCTATCCAGGACGATTCGTCCGGCAGATCCGCTCGGCTGAGCGCCTCGACTGAGCTCGGCGAAGTCTCGCGACGAAGCCTCGAGCACCTGGGCCTCCCCACCCGAGCGCCGAGCCTCCGTGCGCCCCCCGACCAGACCAACGGCCTGGCGGGTGACCACCCCCGTGAGTGGTCCTACGAACCGTTCTTGGACGACCTCCCTATCCCCGATCCTGCGACCGCATAACCGGAGGGCGGACGGCCTGGTCTGTCCCAGCCGGGGTCCCCGTCGCCCAGGCTTCACGAGATTCCGCTTGAATTCCGCTTGACAGTCCCACCCGCCGTTGCTAACGTCCCCCCCGAGGTTGGTTTCCCCCGGTTCTTGTACCCGGCTCGGCCATCGCCCCGGTCGCCCGCCCGGATTGGTGAGCGCGCGGTGCCGCGCCCCGTTTCCACTTTCCTATCTGTTTTCTATCTGTTCCCGCCCCGGGCATCTGAACGAGGGCGGCTTCACCTGCCCTGAGCGGGCTGGCTCAGCCGCCGTCCCGTTAGGCACCACAGGAAAGCCCATGTACCAGCCAGGCAACACGCTCTCGAAGTCGAACGTCGACGCCACCATCGAGGAGTATGTGACGTCCGTCGAAGACCTGGGTGACTCAATCGCAAACCTGAAAGGCCTTCGGCTTCTCGAAGCATTGAAAAGAGATGCCGTCGCTACTGGTCCTTACCCCAGCGTCACGTTGTTTGAGGCCGCAAACCGCATCATGAGCGACTTGGTAATCCTTTATGGTGTCAAGTGGCTATTGAATCACGACGTGTTTCCCTTCGACACCTACACGGTTGAGTACGGTATCGAGGACAAGAACCGCTTTGACATCCGGGCTACGGCGGGCGGGAGAACATTAATCGGCGAAGCGTTCAACGTCGCGCCGTCATTCTTTCAGACCAAGAAGAGCGCCATGCTAAGGAAACTCCGGGATCCCGCCGTAACCGCCGACTTTAAGATCATCCTGTTTAATCACGACGCAGTGCAGTCGAACTACGCCCCGAAGTCTCGATCCAATGAGTTCTTCGTTGTAGTGAACATCGGCACCGGCGTGACACGAGTGGTACCTAACCCCGTGCTCAACACGGATGCGCGGCAATCAGGCTCCGCCCTCTTACCGAGCGCCGGTTCGCGCGAACGCTCGCCGTGAATAGAGAAAGGTGACCCATGCCTGAGATTTGCAGATTCTTCGGAATTATCATTAGAATGTTCTTTGATGAACATGACCCTCCGCATTTCCATGCGGAATATCAAGGAAGCAAGGCAGTTTTTGACTTTAACGGCAACGTGATAAAAGGGAGTCTGGGTTCGAAAACAGCTACAAGACTGGTGAGAGAGTGGATAGACCTGCGTCTCAAGGATCTGGAAGAGGATTGGGAACTGGCAAGAGCTGGCAAGGAAATCAAGAAGATCGCTCCTTTGGAGTGAGGTGAATTATGTGGAATATGAACGATGTGGTAGACATAAGGTACAAGGGAGGTTTTGTGTACCAAGTCGTCTTTGACGACGGTAAGAGCGGTGACGTGGATTTCTCGGAATACATCGGAAGAGGTCCAGTTTTTGAGCCTCTCAAAGATCTGTTGTTCTTCAAGAAGGCAACGATAGAAGGTGGAACCATCTCCTGGCCGAATGGTGCCGACGTAGCCCCGGAAACCCTCTACGAAAAAATAGGCTCCCGACAGGCCATTGCAGCCGATGCGGAAGCGCACTGCTGAACTCCCCGATGTGCCGACACGAGCGCGTGCCGCGCCTGCCAAAGGGCGCTCCGGAATGGCTCGGTCAGGCGTCGCTACAGAGCCCACTTAATCTTAATAATGGGGGACGTTGTTGACTGAGAGGAATAACTCTGATGGCGTTCCCCGCGACTCAAGACGGAGGGCCAGCGCGAGGATGCCACGACAGGCACGGCTGGATGCCCCGGGGACACAGCACCACGTCATCCTCCGGGGAACATGGGCAGATGGTGGCCGCTCGCGAGGACCGCGAAAGCTTCCGCGCGCCTCGGGCTGTCCCTCGCCGATACGGCGCGGCAGCTCGGGGTCTCCACGTCGGGGATTGCAAAAGCGGTCGCGAGAGCGGAACGACCATAAGTCCACTGAGTCAACAACGTCCCGCATTATTCCGCTTGAATTCCGCTTGACAGTCCCACCCGCCGTTGGTAACGTCCCCCCCGAGGTTGGTTTCCCCCGGTTCTTGTACCCGGCTCGGCCATCGCCCCGGTCGCCCGCCCGGATTGGTGAGCGCGCGGTGCCGCGCCCCGTTTCCACTTTCCTATCTGTCGGCGGCCGCCCCCGTGGAGGTTCCGCGGGCGTAGCCCGGGATGGGCAGCGGGCTTCCAGCGTTCCTTCCCCGCGTGAGTGGGTTTCCTGTCGGGGGACCGGGGCGGCGACTTGGCCCAGCCAGTGGCCGCGTGGCGACTCGGCCCGGGGCCTTGAAGCGCGCTGCCCTGGGGGGTGGCCCCGGTGGTTCCGTTGTCTGCCCCACGGCTCCCGCTTCTATTACCCGCCCGGGGTGCCGCTCTCCTACGACGAACCCGCGAGCGGGACGACGTACTGCCTGTCACGACTCGCGGGCGTCTATTACGTGTGCGGGTACTCGGCGACGGCCTCCAAGCCTGTGTCGAACTCATAACCGGCGTAACATTCCTGATGATTGGGAGGTTTGCCATGCGTGAACGCAGGTATTTTGTATGTCTCGCGGCCATCTCAGTGGTCTGTGCATCGGTGATCGTCCTGACGGGCCGCGGCGGCGAAGCGGGCGAGGCCGCCCAGCGCGGGACCAGGGCGCGCGACCTCGGCGTCCCGTTCGAAGGCACTCCGGGAAAGTTCAATGCCATCACCGATGTGCAGGGCGTGGAGGTCGGCCACACCACGCTGATCTCCGGCGAGGGAAAGCTGGTGGTCGGAAAGGGGCCGGTGCGGACGGGCGTCACAGCGATCCTGCCTCGCGGCAAAAAGTATGACCCGGTCTTTGCCGGATGGTCCGCCCTGAATGGGAACGGCGAGCTCACGGGCGCCGCGTGGGTGGAGGAGTCCGGCTTCGCAGAAGGGCCGATCATGATCACCAACACGCATAGCGTGGGCATGGTGCGCGATTCGGTGATCGCCTGGCAGTACGAGCACAAGTTTTACGACCTGGCCGATGGGCTGGCGGCGCTGCCCGTCGTGGGCGAAACCTACGACGGCTACCTGAACGACATGTCCGGGTTCCATGTGAAGAAGGAGCACGTCTTTGCGGCCCTGGACAGCGCGGCCTCCGGCCCCGTGGCGGAGGGCGGCGTGGGCGGCGGCACGGGAATGATCTGCCACCAGTTCAAGGGCGGCATTGGGACCTCGTCGCGAGTGCTGGAAAAAGAGGCCGGTGGATACACGGTCGGGGTCCTGGTACAGGCCAACCACGGCAAGCGACGTACGCTGACCATCGCGGGGGTGCCCGTGGGCAAGGAAATTCCCGACCTCATGCCCGTCATCCACGAGGATCCGCCGGCCAAGGACAGTTCGATCATCGTGATCGTCGCCACCAACGCTCCTGTGCTACCGCACCAACTGAAGCGTCTGGCGCGCCGCGTGCCGCTGGGCATCGCCCGCGTGGGCGGGATGGCCCTCGACAGCTCGGGCGAGATCTTCTTGGCCTTCTCGACGGCGAGCCCCGGCATCAACATGGCGACCGGCGTCACCAAGCCGGAGATGCTGCCCAACGAGAAGCTGGACCCCCTCTTCGAGGCCGTCGTCCAGGCCACGGAAGAGGCCATCGTGAACGCCATGACGAGCGCAGAGACGATGGCAGGCATCAACGGCAACATCGCCTACGCGATCCCGCACGACCGACTCAAGGCGGCCCTGGCCAAGTACAACCGGCTGAACAAGTAAGGCAAGAGGGAAGGAGATCGTTCTTGGACGACCTCCCTATCCCCGATCCTGCCACCGCATAACCGGAGGGCGGACGGCCTGGTCTGTCCCAGCCGGGGTCCCCGTCGCCCAGGCTTCACGAGATTCCGCTTGAATTCCGCTTGACAGTCCCACCCGCCGTTGGTAACGTCCCCCCCGAGGTTGGTTTCCCCCGGTTCTTGTACCCGGCTCGGCCATCGCCCCGGTCGCCCGCCCGGATTGGTGA
>Ga0315285_10000748_pt1 | contig 33752 bp, 31 predicted proteins | sample YL17G09_36_MG_FD_203698 | JGI IMG/M metagenome (GOLD analysis project Ga0315285, IMG submission 203698) | Sediment microbial communities from Yellowstone Lake, YNP, Wyoming, USA - YL17G09_36 | ecosystem: Environmental > Aquatic > Freshwater > Lake > Sediment | place: USA: Wyoming | collected...
CTTCCGCACGCGTATGCACCTTCATCCAGGAAACCTCATCCATGACCATTCTCACCACAACATATTGTAGCTCTCGAATGCATTATACACCATATCTTGACAAGATGGCACCTGGACAGTTACGAATTATGAAGGATGAAGGATGAAAAAAACCGCAGACCAGAGGGAGCTTGTGTCCCAATCGTCGCAATGGTCCCAATGGTTCCACTGCTGTTTTAATGTGCTTGGACCATCTTCATTTCGCGCCAGGCCGATTCGCATTTTTTTGTGCCGTTGGGCCGCCACTGAGTCCAGACGCTTGTGCCGTCGGGCTGGTGGTCCCAACTCCACTGTTTGGCGCCGTCCTCGCTGTAGAAAACCTCGGCGCCGGTTTTGCGTCCGCGGTCGAATGTGACTTTGTACTGCACCTGCCCGTTTGGATAGCACCACGTCTCTTTTCCGTGGAGGAGGTACCGACCGTCATTCGCCAGCATGGCCGACCAGGACGCTTTGGGCTTGCCGTCGGCGTATTTTTCTTCGTAACTCTTGACTTCGCCCTGAGCCATTGGCGCTTCGACAAACTCCACGTCGGACAGGATCCACGCCTCGTTCATTTCGAAATGGAGGTTCTGTGGGTTCATGCTGGTGACGAGGTGGATGAGTCCGTTTTGCGCCTGCACCGCCATGGAATAGCCGATGGTGGGGTATCCCTTTTTTTCGTGGGGCTCGACGCCGGGCAGGGTTTTGATGCGCCACGTCTCGCCCTCGTCGTCCGACATCGCGACGTACGCCCCGCGCAACCCCGCGGCGCGCACGGCCTCGGGCTGGTTGCCGTCGTAGCTTTGCCAGTCGCCCGCCATGAACAGCCGGCCGCTCTCGAGCCGGATCAGGGTCGGCCGCTGGTTGGCGGCAAGGGCCGGGAACGGCGTCTTCGAGATTTCCCATGTTTTGCCGCCGTCGCGGCTGATCGATTTGGGCATGTAGCCGTCGATGTTCGAGTTCTTCCCGCCCATCCCGAGGATGCCCCGGCGCTGGCCGGGGGCGCCGTCTTTCAATTCGACGAACGTGGTGTGCCTGCCACCCGTCCGGCCGCCGGTGTCGTGCCACGTCCGCCCATCGTCTTTGCTCACCCACAGGACGGACGTCGCCCCTTCGCCGTCGCTTGGGATGTAGATTGTGCCGTCCTTGCCGCGGAACGCGCTGTTGATCGGCTGCTCGGTGTGCGGCCCGGGTGGACTCGTGAACACGGGGAACAAGACCTCGCTCCACGTCGCCCCGCTATCTTCCGACGTCTGCCATTTGAACGGTACGCCCGGCATCCCCACGCCGCCCGTAACGCTCCAGAGCGCCCCGTTGTCGTTCCATAACAGCGGGCTCTCCTCGCAGGCGTCGGGCAGGTCGAAAAACAGGCTCGGCATGTCCCATTCATCGTGACCGAACCGCAAGCGCGAGCCGATAAACGCCACCGACGGCGTGTATTCCTCGGGCGTGGCCGTGAAATAGACCGCCAGCACGTCGCCGTTCGGGCAGACCGCCAGCCCCGGGCAGTGGTTGTGGCGCAGCATCGCCGGGTGCAGACCCGCAGCCAGGATCTGGTTGCGCGGGGTGTTCTCGGGCGGGATCGGCAGGAGCGGCCGTTTGCGGAAATGCGGTTTGGCCGGGTCCGGCCCGCGCAGAACTTCGGGCGCCGCCTGTTTCACGCACAGGCGCACCCACGGCACGTCTTCGGGCCACGGGGCGCTCGACGGCGCCGGCCCTTCAACGACCCGGAACCCAATCGGGTGCGCGCCACGGTAGCCCGGCGCCATGCCGCCGCGGTTCGCCGAACGCCGGTAGTACGGCTCGAACGTCAGCCGGGACAACTCGGGGCCGCCGCGGTAAACACGTGCGTAGCCGGCCGCCGCGCCGATGGGATCGACCTGCGGCGCATCCGGGTAGGCGCCGTGCCAGTCCAGGCACCACTCGCCCGCGCCCGTGTGCATGTTTTTCAGGTGCCACGCGTTGGGCGCTCCAGGTCGCGGCGGCGTTGCGCCCGTCGAAAACAACGTCGTCCCGGCCCGGCACGCATATTCCCACTCCGCCTCCGTCGGCAGCCGGTACGACTTTCCTTCTTTCTTCGACAGCCACTCGCAAAACGCGGCCGCGTCGTGCCAACTCACGCCGGTGGCATAGTCGCCCGCGCCCGCATAGTCCGGCCTGAACTGGCGATACTGATCCGCCGTCACCTCCCTCTCGGAGATCGAGAACGGCTGCGAAATCGTCACTTGGTGGACCGGCTGCTCGTCCCAGTCGCCCTGCGTCATCTCGGGCGGCGCATTCACCTCGGAACCTGTCGGGTTCGGCTCGCCCATCTGAAACGTCCCCGCAGGGATCGGCACCATCCGAATTCCCATCGAATTCACCCACGCCTCTTCCGCCCCGGCAAGGAAAGACGCAACTACAAGGAAATATGGGAACGCTGCCCATAGTTTGGCTCGAGAATGAATAGGAAGATGCATTGCCTCCGCGCCTCCTCCTAGCGTGGGAGTTGGTCAAAAAGTTGAGTAGTTGTTTCAAGGCCGCGAAAAGCAGGGACAGACACGATTTTCAAACTGCCGAAAATCGAGTCAGTCCCTGTTTTTCGCTCAGCCACTGAAACAATTTTCTTATTTTCCGGTAAACCTTGCTTCGCGCCGCTCGACAAACGAGGCCACGCCTTCCGCGGCGTCCTGCGTCGCCGCCAGGCGTTTCTGCGTTTCGCCGAACGCGGCGATCGTGGCGGCCTCGCCTTGCTCGACGTACGTCCTGCTCGAGGATTTTGTCGCCTGCACGGCCAGCGGCGCCAGCCGGGCGATTTCCTCGGCGATCTCGATGGCGCGCTCGACCTGCCGCCCCGGTTCGACCACTTCCTGCACAAGCCCGACGCGATAAGCCTCGTGCGCGTCGAACTCGTCGGCGCGCAGCAGGTGATACATGGCGTTGCCCCACCCGCACCGCTGGACGAACCGGAACGTCGCGCCCGCCGCCGCCATGATGCCCCGTTTCGGCTCGAGTTGCGAGAACCGGCAATCCGACGCTGCAACCACGATGTCGCACGCCAGCATCAATTCCAATCCCGCCGTGTACGTAATCCCCTGCACCGCGCACACCACCGGTTTCGAGCATTTTTTGTGCAACCCGAACGCGTCCACCCCGTCCGTCAAAAACGGGTTGCGGCCCTCCTGCATAACCTTCACAAACTTCGGCAGGTCCAATCCGGCCGTCGTGTGGTTCCCGTGCGCGAACAACGCCCCCACCCACAACTCGGGATTGTTCTCCAACTCGTTGTACGCCGCGTTCAGTTCGTCAAACATTTTCGGCGTCAACCCGTTCAGCTTCGCCGTCCGATCAAGCCCCATCAAAAACACACGGCCCCGAACCTCAGTAGTAACCCCACCATCAGGATCCCGTTCGTTCATACGCGCCTCCCGCTCAGGCTGATTTCGGTCCCCAGTCTGTATGTCTGTGCCCCAAAGCGTTCGAAGAGCTACCGGCGGTGTTTCGGGCCGCGGAATAACGCACCGGTGTACTTCTCGTAAAGATCGAAAAGAAACGTAATCCGACTCAGGTCGCCATTGAAAGGCTGGCGCCGGTAGCAGTGATCCACCGCCCGATCAAGCGACCTATGAGCTTCGGTCAGATCCCTGGGTGTTGCCAGTGGATCGTATAGGTCAGCCAAAGAGGTCGCCGGGTACTTGGCGCGCACGTCAAGCACGCGTTGCGCCTTCGTTTCCACTGCTGCTTTCTGTTTCTCTGTCGGATTCTCGGGCCAGGGAAAGTTGTTGTAGACCAGCTTCGCCGAGTAGCGGTAGCGAGATTCCAAGCGACCGCACACATGCCGCACCCAAGCCATATGCATGGCCGAGGTCAAGACGCCAAAGTAATACAAGTTGTCGGAGGGAAGGATAAAGCATGCATCACCAACCAGAGTTCCACGATCCACGTAACCAATAGGTATATAGACCCTTTTTTCCGACGAGGTTTTCGGGATGACTAGGAAATCAATGTCAGGCATGTTTTCAACGTGAAAATGAGTGGGAGTAGACGCAAGGTTCTGTGTTGGGAGACTCTTGCTGGCAAGTCGGAATGCCTTCACCGCTTCGATTCGCTTTCGCGCCTCGGGCATTCTGCGTAACTGAGAAGGTGGACACTCTCCCAGCCACAGGCACCAACGTGTATAGCCGTTGATAAATTCATCCGCGCCGACCCATGGGCGAAAGAACGGTGCAGATTGAGGCTCCAGGCGCACGAAATCCGCCTTTTCTGTTTCCGAGAACAGGTAGTAACCACCGTCAATCGGTTTGTTTCCAATCCCTATCTCTGGAACGTCGCACAGGGGCGTTTCGCGGTTGACAACGGCCATATTGGGACCTTCAACAAGATAGGGGCTGATGTTGCGGGGATGAGTTACGGTTGCGCTGCCATTCTCGTATTGGTAGAGGCGTTTGTCCCTGCTATTTCCCCGACCAAACCCGATAATTACGACATGGACGTGCGCTTTGGCTCGTGCCTCGCTTTCCCAGGCAAACGTGCGATGAGCAAAATGAATCCGAATACCTTGACTGAACAATTCATTCCAAAGGATTCCGACTTGCTCCCCTTGCGAGATGGAGTTCGTTGAAACGAAGCCGACGCAGATGGACGTCCCGTTTATGTATGAAGCAGCCTTGAAGTACCATCCCGTAACGTAATCGAGCAGGCCGCCATATTTCAGGCCGTTTGTTACAATCGCCATCTCCTCGCGCTGCTGGTCATTCTGAAACTTTGCGCCGACAAAAGGCGGGTTGCCGAGCACGTAGCTGCACTTTGAAGGTGGCAGAACCCCTCTCCAATCCAGGCGTAGCGCATTCCCGTGTGTGATATGCGCGCTCTTGCGCAGCGGCAAGCGGTAAAAGTACTGACCAAAAGCTTCTGACAGACACAAATTCATCTGATGATCCATTAACCACATCGCCACTTCCGCAATCCGAGCCGGCCATTCCTGAATTTCAATCCCATAAAATGCATCCACGTCGACGATTGACAAGGCGTGAATATCAAGTTCCTCTTCCGCGCCTTTGCCTCTCCGATGAAGTGTGGTCAGCACTTCGATCTCCAGTTCGCGCAACTCGCGATACGTCAACACAAGGAAGTTTCCACATCCACAAGCGGGATCAAAGAAACGAAGCGTGCCTAATTTCGTGTGAAAGCGCGCAAGTTGAGCCCTGTTTTTCCTCACCCGTGCGAATTCAGCCCGCAACTCGTCCAAGAACAACGACCGGACCACCTTCAGAATGTCGCGTTCGCTGGTGTAATGGCCACCCAGTTGTCTGCGTTCCTTGGGTAGCATGACCGCCTGGAACAAGGAGCCAAAAATGGCTGGCGAAATCTTTGACCAGTCGAACCGCGTACAAGCAAGAAGTGCGTTGCGCATTTCCCGGTTGAAATCGGCAAAACCAAGCCGTTCGGCAAATAACTCGCCGTTCACGTAACGAAAGGCTGCTAACATTTCATCGAGGTTGGCCTGTCGTTCTTCAGGGGGCGTATTGAGGACCTCAAAAAGGCGCGCCAGATGCAGACCAAGATCGGAACCATCCGCAGAAGTCCGATTTTCAATATAGAGGTGAAAGGCCTCGCGGTCGAACAGCCCCGTGTCTTCTGCAAACAGGCAAAACAAAATGCGCACCAAGAAACGTTCGAGCGCGTGCCCTCGGTAACCCCCGCGTTCGAGTGTATCATGCAGGTGGCCCAGGATTTCAACGGCTTTTATGTTGATTGGATCCTGATCGGCGAAATGATGCTGCTTATATCCTGGAACAAAGGCAAACTCATGAATATACTTGTGAAAATCCGCCAGTGGGAACTCCACTTGGCGGTAGCGAAACTGATCGAACTGCGGCAGATCGCGCGGATCCTCTGGCTCCAGATCGTACAAAGCAAGGCGGCCAAAATCCGAGAGAAGCACATACCGCGGTATATCGTCATGCTTTCCCGCGCGCACCAAGTCTTGAATATAGCTGAACGCCTGACTTTCTGCCTTGTCAAGGGAATGGCCGCGGCTCTTATGCTCGACCAGCACCATGCCTTGCCAAAATAGATCTATAAAACCGTAGGTGCCTCGGATGTTGCGTACCGGATGCTCGAAACTGGCTACTGTGCGCCGTCGCACCCCGAACACACCGAAGAAATCGTCCCAAAATGTCTTCGCTTCCGCGTCTTCACGGTATTCCTCCGACCAGTCGCGAGAAAAACGGATGGCGTTATGTCGGATTTCATTCCAACTTATAGGCATACACTACCCCCCCTGCTTCGTTCACTTCGTCCGAAGTTTACCCCAACTTCCGGTCAAGATTATAGCCCCCTTGATCAGACTCAAGAAAACGTGCTACAGGCGCAGCCACGCTTCGCCGCAGGTACCCAACGTTTCGCGTATGGCGTGCTCATGCCTTTGGTTTTCCCAGTCCCAGCACGGCGTTTTGGGATTTGAGGCGTTCTTGGAGTTTGGGGACGTCGAGGTTGCGGGGTGTTGAGCCGGTTTGGGCGCAGAGTGCGGCGGCGGTTCCGGCGGCTTGGCCGATGGCCATGATGGGGATCATCGCCCGGTGAGATTCGTAAGGCTGCTGCTCGCTCGAGATGCACCGGCCGGCGGCGAGCAGGTTATCGACCCCTTTCGGCACGAGGCACCGGTAGGGGATGTCGTACCCTTCGTGTTTGAGGTACCGGCGGTAGCCGTAGTAGTGGATGATGGCGCACGAGCTCATGGCGACCACGTCGGGCTGCCGTCGGCCTTCGAGCGCGTCGTCCGCGGTGAGTTTGTACTCGCCCTCGATGAACCTGGTTTGCCGGACGCCGATCAGGGGCGGCGTCTCGATGATTTTGGCGTCGGCAAGTTCGGGGTTCCTCTTCTGTTTCTCGGCCAGGTCTTCGTACACGCCCAGGCGCGCCGCGATTTCGGCTTTGGACAGCGCGTCGCCGTTCGTGCCGTCCATGGGCTCGGCGCCCGGCCCCCAAACCACGGCGTCCCTGCCGAAATCGACGTTGTACGCTTTCTCGGGCCGTTTCTCGCCGAACTGGATGCGGTACATGAGCGAGTTATCGAGCCGGGGCGTCTTGTCGAGCGGCGCCTGCCAGAACGGGACGCCGGCCCGCGCCGACACGTCGGCGTCGCCCGACGCATCCACGACCACCTTGGCCATTAGCGCCTGCCTGCCGGATTTGTTCTCGACGATCACGCCTTTGACCGCGCCGGCATCCACGATGCTGTCGCAAAACCACGTGTGCAGCATCAGGTCAATCCCGGCCTCGACGGACATCCGCAGGATCACGTATTTGAACCGCTCGGGGTCGACGGCGTAGCTGTATTCCATCTGGCCGGGCAGCGTCGGATAAGATTTCTGCGGGTATGGGCTTTTTCCCAGGGCGTTGAGCTGCTTGAGTTCGAGGACGACTTCTTCGGCGACGCCGCGGACGGTCTGCGTGGCGTCGGGTTCGACCTGGTTGCGGAACCCGTTGATATTCGCCATGAGCGATGCGGTGGCCGTGCCGCCGAGGTAGCCGAACTGCTCGACCAGCACTACCCTGGCCCCATTCCGAGCCGCAGACAGCGCCGCCGCAAATCCCGCCGGCCCGCCGCCCACGACAACCACGTCGGCGTCCCGCGCGATGGGGATGTTGCGTGCCGGCTCGTGATAGCTGCCGGGATCCGGGGCGGGTTGTTCAGCCGCGCCCGCGGGCGCCGCGCCCCCGGGCGCGCATATGCCCGCAGCGCTTAATGCGCCGCCGCACACCGCCATGAAACCCCGCCGCGACCAATCGTTGACCTTGCGCATGATGTGCTCCTTTCTTCTTGAAGGATGAAGGATGAAGGATGAAGGATGAGAAAATCAAACGCTGAGAACGGAAGCCTGTGGCAGAGCTTTTTGAAAGAAAACCAACATCAAAGCCTGTCATCCTGAGCGACCAAGCTCTGTAGCCAGCGCTTTTTTGTGGGAGAAAACAAAGATCAGATCGTGTCGCCAGCAAGGGGGAAGGCATTACGCAAACCCAAGATCAAAACCTGTCATTCTGAGCCCGCCCAGCCAGAGACCTCGATCTTTTTGTAAGGCTATCCCCTGGGCGGGCGTGAGAATCCCCTCGGTTAAAACAGTGGCGCCCCAAGGGTTTCCGAAAGTTTTCTTAGGAGCCTTGCCAGACGCTGACTTCTTCCGTCGTTTCAGTCCTCTGGTGGCAAGGCGTGAGGATCCCCTTGCTCGAAACCACTGGCAGCTCGACCATGCTTCAGAGACTAACGCCTGCACCAATACCCAGGGGATTCCCACGTCGCGCTGGGTTCAGAGTGTGAGTTAATGATCGGGGCTATGTGCCAGCGCTCCTCGGAATGACACCGAAAAGGGAGCCCGCACCGCAATATGATTCCGCTGGCGCGGAAGCTGCGGTCGCGCGGGAGCGCGACCCCACCGCCTTCATCCTTAGGAACCCCCATACCCCAAACCCCATACCCTAAACCCAATTGCCCTTGTGCTCTTTGCGTTCTTTGTGGCTAAAAAAGGCCCGCTACACGCCGAGTTGCTTCAGGATGGGTTCGAGTTGGGCGAATTTTTCGGGCAGCATGGGGGTGAGCGGCATGCGCAGGATGTTTTCGATCAGGCCCATGTGGGCGAGGGCCGCTTTCACGGGCATGGGATTGGTTTCGATGAACAGAGCCTTGAACAGCCCCAGCAGTTCATAATGCAGTTCCCGCGCGCCGTCCACGTCGCCATCGAGGAAACTGGTGCACATCTTCGCCATCTTCGCCGGCGCCACGTTTGCCGCAACCGAAATGACACCCTTGGCGCCGACCGCCATCATCGGCAAGGTCAGGCTGTCGTCGCCCGACAGGACGGTGATGTCGCACAGGCTGATGATCTGCGAGACCTGGTCGACGCTGCCCGCCGCTTCTTTGATGGCGACGATGTTGTCGATCTTGCTGAGTTCGGCAACCGTCTGGGGCAGCATATTGGTGCCGGTCCGGCCGGGGACGTTGTACAGGACGTTGGGGATGTCGGCGGCGTTGGCGACGGCGGTGAAATGGGCGATCTGGCCGGCGGGAGTGGGCTTGTTGTAGTACGGCGTGATGAGCAGGGCGGCGTCCGCGCCGACTTCTTTGGCGTACCGGGTCAGCCCGATGGCCTCATGCGTGTTGTTCGAGCCGGCGCCGGCGATGACGGGCACGCGCCCGGCGGAGCGCTCGACCGTGAACCGGATGCACCGTTTCTGCTCGTCGTGCGAGAGGGTCGCGGCCTCGCCGGTGCACCCGCATGGCACCAGGCCGTGCGTCCCCTGCTCGATCTGCCGGTCAATCAGCCGGCCGTACGCATCGAGATCCACTTCAAAATTCTTTTTAAACGGAGTTACGAGTGCTACGATCGAACCGCTGAACATGTTCTGTATTCTCTCCGGAGTTGCAGGATCGTCTTGAATTCTTACTGCGTCATGCATATCAGAACGGTGTGCCGTCGTCCTGGGAACTATATTCTTCCTCGTCGGGTTCGAGCGCGCCGGCCGGTTTGGCCACGTTTTCAAACCGCTGCATGTTCTTGAGGAACAGCAGGTCGACGATTCCCGTGGGGCCGTTGCGCTGTTTGGCGATGCTCACCTTGATCAGGTTTTCGTCGTCAGGGTTCTGGTGGGGCGGCAGCCGCCACAGCATCAGCACCACGTCCGCGTCTTGTTCGATCGATCCCGATTCGCGCAGGTGTGACAGTTTCGGGATGCCCGTGTCGTCTTTCTCGGCCTCGCGGCTCAATTGCGACAGCGCCAGCACCGGCACGTGAAGTTCGCGCGCCAGCCCTTTGATTCCCCTCGAGATTTCGGAGATCTCGACCTGCCGGTTTTCCGCGCGCCGGCTGCTGCCCGGCCCACTCATCAGTTGGAGGTAGTCGATGATGATGAGCTGGACATCGTGCTGGGCCTTGTGGCGCCGGGCCTTGCTGCGGATCTCGAGCATGGTGATGTTGGCCGTGTCGTCGATGTAAATGGGCGCCGAATACAGCCGGCTCGCGGCGGGTTGCAGCTTGCTCATCTCTTCCTTGGCCAGGAAGCCCGAGCGAAGCCGCGCCGAATCGATCCGGCCCTCCATGCAAAGAAGCCGCTGCGTCAACTGCTCGCGCGACATTTCGAGGCTGAAGATCATCACGCCCTTGTTTTCGCGGATGGCCACGTGCGACGCCATGTTCAGCGCCAGCGCCGTCTTGCCCACCGACGGCCGCGACGCAAGCACCACCATGTCCGACGGCTGGAGGCCCGACAGCATTTCGTCCAGCCGAGTATAACCCGTGGCAAGGCCCGAGATGCCGGTGTGCGACGCGATCAGCCGCTCGATCTGCTCGATGGCCGCGTTGACCAGGTCGCCGACCTTGCTGATCGGGTTGAGTTCCCGGGTCTGGGCGATGGAGAAGATGCTGTTTTCGGCTCTGTCCAGCAATTCGTTGGCATCTTCTTCGCCGTCGTAGGCCGACGATGCAATGACGGTGCAGGTGGTAATCAGTTTGCGCAGGATGGCGGAGTTGAGCACGATTTTCGCGTAATGTTCGGCATTGGCCGAAGTCGGGACGATGCCCGCCAGTTGCGCGATATACGAGGCGCCGCCGCTGCTCTCATAATGGCCGTCGCGTTTGAGCTGGTCGACGAGCGTGATCTCGTCGACGGGCCGGTTTTCCCGGAACAGCCCGATGATGGCCTGAAAAATCTGTTTGTGCGCCTCGACATAAAAAAGGTCCGCCGGGTCTTCCCGGAGGACCTCGATCACCGCGCCGACGGCTTCGCTGTTGAGCAGCATGGCGCCAAGAACCGCTTGTTCCGCCTCGATGTTTTGCGGGGGAACACGATCCAGCGACGGTTTTAGCTCCCGCTGCGCAGCCACGTCAGGCCACAGGCTCCTCTTCGACGATTGGCGTCACCCAAACCTTGAGGCTGGCTTCGATGCCGTGCCCCAGCCGCGCCGGCACCGTAAAGATGCCCAGCGACCGGATCGGCTCGTCGAGCACGAGCTGCTTCCGCTCGATCTCGACGCCCATCTCGGCCAGTTTCTCGGCGATCATCGCGTTGGTGACGGACCCGAACAGTTTGTCTTCTTCGCCGGCCCGCGCCTTGATCTCGACCGTCAGGCTTTCGAGCTTTTTGGCAAACTCGGTCATGGCGACGCGGAGTTTTTCCTCGCGCCGTCGGATAATCTGCATCTCGTGCTCGATCTGCTTGGCGCTGGCCGAGTCGGCGTTGACCGCGAGCTTGCGCGGCAACAGGTAGTTGCGCGCGTAACCGTCGGCCACTTTTACCGACGCGCCCATTTTGCCGAGGTTCGGCACATCCTCGCACAGGATCACTTTCATCACAATTACCTCCTGATACGCGCGCGCAAGCGCGCGTTGCGCGCCGGGGCAAGCCGCTGAACGCGCCGCTTACTTGTCGTCCGTCTGTTCGGCCTGTTCGCGCCGCTTCTTCTCCGTGACGATCCGGTCAAACAACCGCCGGAAGTTCACCCACGTGTCGAACAGCCCGATCAGACAGACCGGGTGAATGCCAAACGATACCACCAGCAACACCGCCCCCAGGTATCCCAACAGGCCCGGCCGCAACACGTCCAACCCGTACCACAACACCGACAGGCCGTTCAGCCAGTAAATGGCCGCAAGGCCGATGGCCGTGTTCCACGTAAAAACCCGCAGGCCCAGGTCCGGCCATTGCCGATCCGCAAACCACAGGCCCGCCACCGCAATCACCGCCCAAACCAGCCATTCCGCCACCCGCGCCACACGGAACGATCCGCGTATACCCTCGACCTCGTACCGCCGCCGCAGGATCGCCAGCGCCGCCCACAACGCCGCCAGGCTGCCCATCAACACCAGCACAAACTGCAGGCCAACGCCCACTTCACCCCAGTGCGTCCGGCCCCATTGCATGCCTTCGATCAGTTGCGGCGGCAACCCTTTCTCGTACCGCGCCGCAAACGCCTCGTAGCCCGATTGCGACCACGCCAGCCAGCCGTCCCAGTTCTCGAGAATGCCGCCGACCACCGCCACCGCAGCCGTCCCCGCCACCGCCACAAGCGTCCAGCCATACGTCCAGTGCCGGACAACGCCGATGCCGATCGGCAGCCCCGCCGTCGCCACCAGCGCATACAGCAAGCCCGCCTCGATGCCCCGCCCTGACAACATCGCGCCAAACCCGCAAAATGCCACCAGGCCCAGCGCGGAGTTCATCCGCCGGCGCGCCGCGTAAACGGCCACGGGCACCGGCAGCAAAAACACGCTGTACGCGTCCAAGTACGCGCCAGACGAAAATGAACTAAAGACAAAAAGCACGCCCGCGATCAGAAAATATCTCATGAGTGTCTGAACCCGGACGTTAACCACTGTTCGCTCGATCTTGCGCGCCCGACGACATGCGCCCAGCCGCTGTTATGCCTCGTTGAAGGCCATCGACCGCCATCCTACGACCTGCCCGGCGCAAGCCGAACCCAACCGTCAAACTTCGGTCGGCCCGACTTTTTTAGTCGGCCGAGTAGGGCAGCAGGGCGATCTGCCGCGCCAGATTAATGGCGCGGGTCAGCATCCGCTGGTGTTTGGCGGTCGCGCCCGTGATGCGCCGCGGGATGATTTTTCCCCGCTCGGTCACGTAATGCTTGAGCATCGCGACGTCCTTGTAGTCTATGTATTCCACCCGGTCGACGGTTAACCGGCAGATCTTGGTGCGCGACAGCGTCTTTTTCTTTTTTTTCTTGGCGCTGGCCCGCGTTCTGGGTGATACTTTCGCCATGTATTAACAACTCCCTTTCACGTCAGAATGGAATATCGTCTTCCGGTATGGGTTCTTCCTGATTGGCCCGGGGCTCGGGCGTCACCGCGCCACCGGTCTTTTCACCGGGCCACGAGAGCTCCTGCACCCGCAACGCCTGAATGTCAATCTTTGACCGTTTCTGTCCCGTGGTTTTGTCTTCCCACGAGTCGGTTCTCAACCGCCCCTCGACAAGCACCGGGCTGCCCTGGCGCAGCCGCTGGCCGAGATACTCGGCCTGTTTGTCCCATACGGTGACGTCAATGAACAGGGTTTCTTCTTTTTTCTCGCCGTCGCGCCCTTTGTAGTAATGCGAGGCGGCCACGCCCAGCTTGCACATGGCCAACCCGGACTGCGTGTACTTCAATTCGGGATCGCGCGTGAGGCGCCCTGCAAGGTATACCTTATTGAGATCTGGCATTTTGAAATCCGGCATAGCGGTTCTCCCCTCTTAAGGAGTCAATGACTCACTCGTTTTCGGCATCCTCGTCCTCGCCGTCTTCGTCGCGGTACCGCCGGCCCCGCCCGGAACGAGCGCCGACCTCCTCGTCTTCGTCCTCATCGCGATCCCGCGGTTTGACCGCCGCCGCGGCACTTTGAAGCTCGGCTTCTTTGCGTTTCTTCTGTCGCGCCTCGAGCCGGAGCGTACGCTCGTCGAAATGGAGCATCAGATAGCGGATCACCGTGTCGGTGAGCCGAAAGTAATTCTCGAGCCGCGCCACGAACACCGGCGTCGCCATAAAACGAACAAGGATATAATAGCCTTCCGAACACTTCTGGACTTCGTACGCCAAGCGTCGTTTGCCCCAGGTCTCCGAGCGGACTATGGTCCCACCGTCGCCTGTTATCTGCGATTCCACATCTTTGGCCAGCGCCTCGACTTCCTCTTCCTGCAAATCAGGTCGAAGGATGTAAAGGCTTTCGTACGTTCTCACAAATTCACCTCCTTCCGTGATCCCGCAGCGGGGACCTGTAAACTTCCAGGAGCACCTAACCTTGCACCATCGCAGGAAAGCCCGGCAAGACCGATTATCATATCAAACGAATAGAACGCGCTCAACTTTTCGCGCCACCTATTTGTACTGTTCAATTGTACTGATTCCGTTTTAAAACTCCAAATAGGCCGCGCTTCCGCGCGCCTACGCGAATGGGTCCACGCACTCGATGGTTTGCTCGCGCCCGGGACCCACGCTCACGATGGCCACCGGCACGCCAATCAGTTCCTCGATGCGCTTGAAATACGCCCGCGCGGCCGACGGCAGGTCGTTCCAACTCGAACAGGTCGAGATATCCTCGGCCCACCCCGGCATCTCTTCGTAGACCGGCTTGACCCGCTCGAGCCTCGAGAGTTGCCCCGGGAACTCCCGGATTTTCTGGCCGTCGATATCGTAGGCGGTACATATCTTGATCACGTCCAGCGAACCCAGCACGTCCGGTTTGGTCAGCACCAGGTGCGTCACACCGTTAACCATCGCCGCCCGCCGGAGCTGAACGCAGTCCAGCCAGCCGCAACGCCGCGGCCGGCCCGTGGTGGCGCCGTACTCCCGGCCCTTCTCGCGCAGGAACTCGCCGGACAAGTTGAGCAGTTCCGTCGGGAACGGCCCTTCGCCCACGCGCGTGGTGTACGCCTTGACGATACCGATTACGCCCTTGATGTCCCGCGGCCCCAGCCCGATGCCCGAGCACGCCCCCGCCGAAAGCGTCGTCGAGCTAGTCACGTAAGGGAACGTGCCGTGATCGAGGTCGAGCATGGCGCCCTGGGCGCCTTCGCACACCACCTGCCGCCCCGCACGCAACGCCGCGTGCACCATCGGCACGATGTCCGCCGCAAACGGCCGAAGCCGTTCCGCATAACCCAGGTACTCGTTGCACACCGCGTCAAAATCGAGTGGTGTTTCGCCGAAAAGCTTCTCGAGCATCAAGTTCTTGTATTCGAGCAGGCTGGCCAGTTTAGCCTTGAAAACGGCCGTATCCAGCAGGTCGCCCAGCCGGATCCCAAACCGTTCCGCTTTGTCGGCATACGCCGGGCCGATCCCACGGCCCGTCGTGCCAAGCCGGTTCTTCCCGCGGAACTTCTCCTGGGCCTTGTCGAACAGCTTGTGGTACGGCATGATGATGTGCGCCGCGTCCGAGATGAACAGCCGGCCCTCGAGCCGCGCCCCCGCCGCCCGGACCGCCTCGATTTCCTCGAGCAGAACCGCCGGGTCGAGCACGGTGCCGTTGCCGATGATGCAGACCTTGCCCTCATGGAGGATGCCGCTGGGGATCAGGTGGAGAATCGTCTGCTTGCCGCCCACCGTGAGGGTATGTCCGGCGTTGTTGCCGCCGTTATGGCGGACCACCACGTCCGCGTACCGCGTCACGTAGTCGACGACCTTGCCTTTGCCCTCGTCGCCCCATTGCATCCCGACTACCACAAATGCCGGCATTGTCTGCTCCTTTTCCTTGCCCGGGCCGCGCCTACGGCTTCAGATTTGGGTCGGTCCCCGCCTGGCGCAGTGCCGCTTCCTGAAGCTGTTGCGAACGCAGCACGTACGTCTGCTGCAAATCGGCCAGCGACTCGGCAAGATAACCCTGTTCTTCGGGCGTCAGGTTGCCCTTGGTCTTGTCACGCAGCACGATCAGCAGGTCGATGACATACTTGGCGCCACGAAGGTCGATCATGACCTCTTTGGCGTCGCGCGGGGCCAACACGCCCAGCGCGATCATCGCCTGCATCGCCAAGCCCGATACCAGCCCCTCGAACGACGCCTCCTCGGCTTCCGGGGCGGCTTTTTCTTCGGGTTTGGGGGCTTCCTCGGACTTTTTCCGAGCCTCTTCTTTTTCCCGCTGGACCTGGTTTTTCCAGTCCTCGTCGATGATTATTTTGGGCTTGTCGTCATCTGCCATAAAAGACTCCTGGCACTCCACGCCACCGGGTTGCGCCGCCGCCGGCCACAAACAAGCGGCCGGCCGTTCAAAAAGGCCGTCCCACCGGCCGCGGGCGGTCCCGCGACGCGGCCGGTGGACTCGAACCTTTTCTAAACATGAACCGACGATCCTATTTGTTTTTGTGGCGATTTGCGCGGCGTTTCTTTTTCCGTTTGTGCTTCATAATCTTCTTATGCCGCACTTTGCGTCCACCGGCCATGAAAAAACACCTTCCTTTTTGACTCTTGCCTCTGGTTAACTCAGCCAATGCCCGTCGGGCATCGGGAAATCCCACAAGTCCGAATCCTCGAAATACAACTTTATTTCCCGCCCCGCCGTCTCCACCGAATCCGAAGCATGCACCAGGTTATTACGGGTGTTCAACCCGAAATCGCCACGGATCGTGCCCACGTCCGCCTTCTGGCAATCCGTCGCGCCGTTCATCTTCCGCACCACCGCCACCGCGTCCGGCCCTTCCCACACCATCAGGATGGTCGGGCCCGACGTTATAAACTCAACCAAACCCTCGTAAAACGGTTTGCCCGCGTGCTCCGCGTAATGCCGCTCCGCCAGGTCCCGCGAAATAACCTGCATCTTCAGACCAACCAGCCGCAGCCCTTTGCACTCATAACGGCCGATGATGGCCCCGCACAACCGACGCCCGAACGCGTCGGGCTTTATCATCACAAACGTTCGTTCTATCACAGCACTCGAACCCGCCGTCCCGTCTGGAAAGGCACACGGAGACCACTTGCTTTGTCAGCAGGTGACCCCACTTGCCCGCCCAGCGCGGCAATGAAAGGCCTCGTCAGGTCGGAAAGCGCCCTCTCCGAAAGACCACCCGTAAGTATAACAAACGGAGAAGATTCGGCGCAACAAGCATGGCCGACAACGGGCCTGCCTCACGAAAACAGGCTTCTACCCATCGGGGTACAGCTTCGGGAACTTATCCAATCGTGCAGGCGGGACGCCCGCACCACAATGCTTCTGCTTTAATTGGAGCCGCGGCATCGGCTAAAATTCCAGCCACCATTGAAAAACGGGCCTCAGACAGGAGTCTACTCGGCATGGATCTGCAACATTACCGGGATTTGCTGGCGCGCTTTGGCGAGAAACGCGTGTTGGTTGTCGGCGACATCTACCTGGATGAAAACGTGTTCGGCGTCGTTACGGGCGTCAGCCTCGAGGCCCCGATACCCATTTTCGAGGTCCAGGAAAAGAAGCATAACCCCGGCGCCGCCGGCAACGCCGCCTGCAACGTGGCCGCGCTGGGCGCAAAGACGTACATGGTGGGCGTCGTGGGCGACGACACCAACGCCGGCGTGGTCAGGCACGAGTTTGCTATCCGCAACGTGGATACGTCCGGCATCGTGGTCAACCCGGCCGTCGCCACCAACACCTACGGCAAACTGCGCGCCGGCGGGTTCAACATCCCGACGCAGGAAATCCTCCGCACCGACACACCCACCCCCGTCTTCGTCAGCGGCGCAACGGAAGACAAGGTCATCGCCAACATCCGCGCCTACGCCCCCAAAGTCGACGCCATCGTTGTCGGCGACCAGGTCTCCTCGACCTGTACCGAGCGCGTTCTGGCCGAAATCGTCGCCTGCGCCAAAAAACACAAGCTGCTCACGGTCGGCGACTCGCGCAAACGGGCCGGCGCGTTCAAAGGGTTCGACATTGTCGTGCCGAACGACCGGGAAGCGGGGATCGCCGTCGGCATCGACGTGGTCGACAAAGAAACGCTGCGCGCCGCCGGGAAAGCCCTGCTCAAAATCGTCAAGAACGCCCTGATCACCTGCGGGCCCGACGGGATCACCATCTTCGCCGAGAACGGCGAGATCACCGAAGTCCCGATAAGCCCGTGCGAAGTGCTCGACGTCACCGGCGCGGGCGACACCGTCACCGCAGCCGTCGCCCTCACCGTACTGGCCGGCGGGTCGCTGCACGATGCCGCCGTAATCGGCAACGCTGCGGCCGGCGTCGCGGTGGGCCGGCGCGGCGTCGTGACCGTGACGCGGCAAGAAGTGGATCGGGCGCTGGCCGGGGCCGGCGGCCCGGTAAAGCTCAAGTCGATTGAGGAACTCGTCCGTGTGGTGGCAGGGCTTAAGGCGGACGGCAAGAAGATTGTTTGGACGAACGGGTGTTTCGACATCCTGCACGCCGGCCATATCACGTATCTGCTGAATGCCGCGCGGCATGGCGACGTGCTGGTGGTGGGATTGAACAGCGACGAGTCGGTGCGCGAGAACAAAGGCCCGAACCGGCCGGTGGTCCGCGAACAGGATCGCGCGCTGATCCTGTCCGCGCTCGAGTGCGTTTCCTACCTCACCATCTTCGGCGATAAGACGACCACAAAGATCCTCGAACAGCTCCGGCCGGATGTGTACGCCAAGGGCGGCGATTACACCCTCGATACCATCGTCCAGGAGGAACGCCGGGTGGTCGAATCGTACGGCGGGAAGATCGCCATCATCCCGGCGGTCGAAGGCAAATCGACCTCCGCCATAATCCAGAAAATAGCCACGGACAAGTAGGCCGACGCGCCGACAAGGCCGGCGCCGCCGAAGTCGGCCCCAGCACGCCCCGCGCCAGAGGTTGTGATGTTGGCTGAAGGTCAGCCGTGGAAGCGGCGTCCTCCCCGCTTCAGTGCCTGATGCTGGATGTGACGCGACAGGGATGCCGTGTCCACACGCGCGCCCGGGTTGGGGCCGCTGCCATTGCCACGGCTGCAAGCATCAGAAGCGCCGCAGTCCCAATGCCGCCGCGCGGCGTGCTGTCAGTCCATCCGCCGGCGCAACCACCGCCGGGCTCCTCCTCATCATCGCCACCATCACTCCCCAGCGCGACGTGGCAATCTCCTGAGCACACAAGCACTGTGTCAGCGCTTTTTTGTGGGAGAAAACCAAGATCAAAGCCTGTCATCCTGAGCCCGCCCAGCCACCGGCTATCACTTCTGACTCGCCGTTTCCCCTAGGCGGGCGTCCGACGAAGTCGGCAGGATCGCCCCCCGCTCGGAACCAGTGGCGTCCCAAGAGGTCTTTCCAAAAAGTCTTCTTATTGACCACTGCATAAGTAACGCAATGGGCGCTCTTGCGAAAGCACCCGTTTGCGTGGCTTTCACGAAGATATGCCGTTGCATTACTTACGTCGGGGTCTATAGTACTCCTGTTCGTAAATTCGGTGACGTATTCATGCCGCGAAAAGCAGGGACAGACACGATTTTCAAACTGCCACGGCCAGCGATGACCGCCACAGCGTCGGCCCGTAAACGTACCCCTCGCCGTAGTACGTCCGCCCCCACATATCGTGGTGAAACTCAGGCGGCGCTGGTTCCACGGTTTTTTGCCCCCACGCTGAAACGGTCAGGAACAATACTAGCAAAACACCCACTTTTTTCATGGCAAACTCCCCAACGCGCGCGTGCGCACGCCTATTCGCCAAGTCAAACCTGCCGGATCGCCCGCTGCAACCGTTCTGCCGCAACGCGCACGTCTTCCGCCTGCGTGACCGCCGTCACCACCGCCACATGCCGCGCGCCCCGCGTTACCACCTCATGAATATTACGCTCCTTGATGCCCCCCATACACGTAAACGGGATGATCAAGTACGGCCGGATCTCGTCGATCATCTCAACCCCAACAGGCCCGGTTGACACCGATTTGGTCGCCGTGGCAAAGATCGGACCGATGTTCACGTAACTGGCCCCTTCTTCCTGCGCCGCCAACGCTTCCGCCAGGTTATGGCTCGATGCCCCCACGACAAGTTCCGGCGCGAGCGCCCGCGCCGCCGCCACCGGCAGGTCGTTCTGACCGAGGTGGACCCCGTCCGCGTCCGCGGCCATGGCGATGTCCAGCCGGTCATCGACGATCAACAGCGCACCCGCCGCGCGCGTCCGTTCGCGAAACGCCACGCAACGGCGGTAGAGGTCGCCGCCATCCGCCCCCTTTTCCCGGAACTGCACAACTTTCACGCCCGCCTCCAACACCGCCTCAAGCACCGATAGGCCTGACCGGCCCCCGCAGTACTCTTCCGTGATCACCACGTAAAGACCCGCCTGATCGAACAGAGCCATCCGCGATCCAAGATCCATCAGCCACCCCCCACGATCCGTACCAACTCGATTACGTCGCCGCTCGCAAGAACAGTCGCCTCATAGTCCGCACGTTCAACGATCTTACCGTTGCGTTCGATCACGACCGCGTCCTGCGGCAGGCCAAGCCCGTCAATCAGATCCAGCACCGAGTCCCCCGTACCCGCTTCCCGTCGTTCCCCGTTCAGCGTAATCTCCATAAAAAACTCCCGCGTCCGGCGCGCACATCATAGCATCGGCGCCCAACACGGGTAAAATGAAATCCGCGAAAAACAGGGACTGACTCGCTTTCGGCTGTTTGAAGGCGTGTCTGTCCCTGCTTTTCGCGGGCTTCCAATAGAATTACCCGCCTTTTTCACCAGTTCCTTCTGTCCCTGCTTTTCGCTCCTGTTTTTCGCGACCCTTCAGTCGTTTTGCTTTACCTACAGCCTACAGCCTAATTTCCGCCGGCGCCTGCTCCTGTGTCGATGTTGCGTGCGCAAGCACATCCTGCAGCGCCGCCGTCTCCGGCTCGACGCCCGTACACCGCAAAAACTCCAGGCAGGCCGGGCATATCCACGGCCGCTCAAATGCCAGCGCGTACTCTTGCACCGTTGCCCGCGCCGCACAAAGACATTCCGGGTCCTGCCGCACAAACAGGTCTTCCCATATCAGCAACGGATTCAGTTCCAGCACCCGCCAATACACCAAACCAAGCACCACGCAAATCAGGATGTACAACGACCGCGGTATCCCAGAGTAAACACTTATCCCTTCACTCTGATCGAGCGACACCACCACACCGCCCGGCCGCGTCACCGAAAGCAGACCGTCCCGCAACGTCCCGCGGAGTTGAACCGGCGCCGCACCCGGTTTGGGTTCCCCGCTGAACAGGAACCGGCCCTGGATCTTGTTTCCCAGCAATTCAAGTTGCGAGACTTCTTCCGCAGGGCCGGATAAATAAACGTCAATCATCCCGTTTCTCCCCTAAACTTTGCAGTCCTGATATATTTGACGTTTGAGGCAGGCGATTTAGTGCAGAGTTCCCCCAGAAAGACACAAAAATAAAGAGGGAGCGCGCGCCCAACCGAACAACGCGCCTAAAAGGCAACGATTTCTACAGGTGGAAAGATTTCAGCCCCCGCGGTCCTTTCGCGCCGGGCGTATCTGTTAGAATTTCCCCATGACGCGGTTTTTGCTGATTGGACTTGACGGCGCCGAACCGTCGCTGGTCGAAGCCTGGATGGATCAGGGCCGCCTCCCCAACCTCGACCGGCTCCGGCGGAACGGGTGCTACCTCCCCCTCGCCAGCACGATGCCCCCCGCCAGCTTCCCCGCATGGACCACCTGCGTCACCGGCGTCAACCCCGGCCGGCACGGCATCTTCGACTTTACTGAAATCGCCCCCGGGCCCACCCGCGCCGTCCGCTTCGTCAACTCGACGTTCCGCAAATCCCCCGCGCTCTGGAACATCCTCTCGAACGCCGGCAAGCGCGTCTGCGTCCTGGGCGTCCCTGCCACCTACCCGCCCGAATCCGTCAACGGCTGCATGGTTTCCGGGTTTGACTCGCCCGTCTGCGGCCGCATCGACAAGTCATTCGTATATCCCCGCGACCTCTATAGCGGGGTCCGCGACTGGCGGTACAGCGATCTCGATGAAACCCGCATCCACCCCGGCTGGCACGACGAGGCCCTGCCGCGCATACTCCAGAAAATCGAAGACAAAGAACGCATCGCCCTCAAAATGCTTGCCAGCGAAAACTGGGATTTCTTCATGGCCGTGTTTGGCGAGTCGGACGCCGCGGCCCATCACTTCTGGCTGTTTCACGACACGCAGTCCCCCCGCCACATCCAATCAGCCCTTTCCGGCGCCATCAGAAAGGTCTACTCACGCCTGGACGACGCCCTCGGCACTCTCGTCAGCGCCGCCGGACCCGACGCTATCGTTGCCGTCGTGTCCGATCACGGTTCGGGCGGCGCGGGAACCGGCGTCATCCACCTCAACAACTGGCTGGCCGAGCACGGCCACCTGCGATTCTCATCGGGTTCCGGCGGCCGGGCCAAACGCGCGGCGATGGCGCTGGTGCCACACAGGATGCGGGGGCCGCTGTTCCGCCGGTTCACCGGCATGGCGGCGGCGGCCGAGGCCGGCGCGCGGTTTGCCGGCATCGACTGGGCGCTCACCGGCGCCTGGTCCGAAGAACTCAACTACTTCCCGTCGATCCGCATCTGCGGTTTGGCCGGGCGCGGGTACGATTCGTTCTGCAACGACCTGTGCTCCCAGCTCGAAGAATGGGAACCTGTCAAAAAGGCTTGGCGCCGCGACGATCTCTACCACGGGCCGTACGTCCAACGCGCGCCCGATATCGTCCTCGAACTCAACCTGGAAAACGGCTACTCCTACTCGTGCCTGAGAAGCCGAGGCGGCCCGCCGTTCCGCCGTCTCGATCCCGCCGGCTACTACGTCGGCAAAGGCCAGGCCCTCGCCGGCAACCACCGGCCCGCCGGCATCTGCTTTTTGTCGCAACCCGTCACCGCCGGCGCCGCCGGCATTCAAGACATCGCGCCCACGGTTCTGGCCTGCCTCGATGTTCCCGCGCCACCCATGGATGGAACTTCTCTTCTCGGGCAGGTCCGCCAAACCCGGGATGCGGAACAGGCCGGCCCCGAGACCCCCTACTCGCCCGAACAACAACGCGCCGTCGAGCAGCGGCTGCGCGCCTTGGGATATTTTGAATGAAGCCGCGCATCGCCATGGTGGGCGCATGCCCCTACCCCGTGCCCCAGGGTTCACAGGTCCTGCTGGGAAACACCTCCGCCGCCCTTTACCAAGCCGGCCACGAAGTCCATCTGGTTGTCTACGGTTACGGCGTCGGAACGCCGCCGCCCGAACTGCACGTCCACCGGTGCGCCCGCATCCCGTTCGAGCGAAAAATTGCCGCCGGCCCATCTTTCGCCAAGCCGTTCCAGGACCTCGCTCTGACCGCCACGCTCCGCAGGGTGGTGCGCGAACAGAGAATCGACGTCGTCCATGCCCACAACTATGAAGGTCTGCTGGCAGCCCTGGCCGCGCGCGTGCGCCCCATTGTCTACCATGCCCACAACGCCATGATCGACGAACTCCCCCACTTTTTCCCGGGAACACGCCGGCTAGGCGGTTGGACAGACAAAATGTGGCCGCGCAAGGCCGACAGGATCATCGCGCCGCATTCCGTCCTGGCCCAGTACCTCGCCGGCTGCGGGTGCGACCCCGCACGCATACACGTCATACCACCCCCGCTCGAAGTGGATCTATTCAAGCCCCGCCCCGTTTCCGACGCCTTGCCGCCCGTCCTCTATACGGGTAACATGGACCGCTACCAGAACTTGCGGGGCCTCGTCCGCATCATGGAACTGGTCCGCGCGCAGATCCCCTCCGCCCGGCTCGTCGTCGCCACCGCCGCACGCCTTCGGCTCGACGACATGCCCGGCGCCGAACGGTTCCCGACGCCGGACTTTCAGTCGCTGTGCGACGCCTTGGCGGACGACGTGGTGCTGGCGTGCCCGCGGGTGTCGTGGTCGGGCTATCCCATCAAGGTGTTGAACGGAATGGCCGCCGGCCGGCCCGTCGTGGCTTTCAAAAGCGCCGGGTACCCGATCACGTCGGGTTTCAACGGCATCACCGTTCCCGACGACGATCACACCGCGTTTGCCGACGCCCTGGTTCAACTGCTGACCGACCCGGCGTTGCGCGTTCGGCTCGGCACAAGCGCCCGCGCCACCATCGCCGCCCAGCACAACTACCGGGAAATAGCTGAGGCCCTGGCGGGTGTTTACAGCGATGCACTAGAATCCGCTGTCACATGAGTCCCCACAATTTCAAGGAGAGCCTGCCATGACACCCGCCCGCAAGCGGTTCATTCAACTTTGGGAACGCCAACCCAGAAACGGCGTGCGATTACCCGCGGCGTTCTACTTCATCCGGGGCGACGGCCATAATGAGTGGCGCTGTTTTTACGGACCCGTCGGCAAGGTCCGAAGATCGCGCGTCTTCATCAACCACTCCGCCGTCTACGGGTTCGTCAGCGCCAAGGAACTCCTGTACAGCGGCACCGGCCCGGGCGTGAAGATCGTCCGGCCTGGAAACGGCCGATTCATGCGGCGCAGGATCCTCGACCACAGCAGAAGGCCGCCGCTTGTGCCCAAAACACAGGCGGCAGTTTATGAAACACCGGTCGCAGCCACGGAAATGATCGCGGCCGAGACCTCCGGTGGCGAAACAACGTCCCTGCTCTGACTGCCGGTTCACTCTGTGCTATGCTTGAGCCCGGTCGCCTAACCATCGTGACGCTTCAACAGCCCTTTTTGCACAAGAACCAAACGGGGGTGTTCCGGCATGGACCAAGCCAGGAAACAAAAATTGGTCGAACTCTGGCACCGCTTTTTCCCGGGGGCCGAGCTGCCAATCTGTTTTTACTACACCAGCGACCCTGACAAAGCCGAACACGCCCAAGAAGTTCAGGGGTGGCACTGTTTCGTCGCTCAGCTCGGCGCCGTGAGAAAGGGAAAAGCCTACCGGTTCAGCGAAGCCGCCATTGGATGCCCGGGCGGCAAACGATACCTCGGGTTCACCGCCGACATCATGCCCAACTTCAGATACTTCCTGTCCTGCGGCATTGAAGGCAAGCTCGAAGGCGAGAGATACAAAAAAACACCCGAACTCGTCGACGAAATCGTCAACAAGTCTCCCACCTATACGGCGGGCGCACCCTATGTCGTGTTCAAACGATGGGACTTGCTCGAGATTGACGAAGAACCCGAGGTCGTCATCTTTTTCGCCTCGCCCGACGTCCTCTCCGGCCTCTACACGCTTGCCGGCTTCGACGAGGCCGAACTCGAGGCCGTCGCCGCACCGTTTGGCGCCGGGTGCGCTACCATCGTCATGTACCCCTACCTCGAAAAAGACCGCGAACGTCCCCGCGCCATACTCGGCATGTTTGACGTCTCCGCCCGCCCATGCGTCCCCCCGCAAACCCTCACCTTCGCCGTCCCCATGAAAAAGTTCAACCGCATGATCGACAACATGGAAGACAGCTTCCTCACCACCCCCTCCTGGGATAAAGTCAAAAAACGCCTCTAGCGAAGACCAAAAACAGGTTGTGACGCTTGCGGCCTCTCCCGCCGTGTTTCTTTTCACCTACAGCCTACGGGCCTATAGCCTGTTATAAGGGGTTTGACTTTATCGCCCCCGAACGCCAATATACCGGCAAGACAGGGTGGAGGTCCCCAGCATGGAAATGACGCGCAGAAAGTTTCTCGGCCTCATTGGCGCCGTGACGCTCACCTCGTGCGCCCACCAAATCCCGCTCATCGGCCGCGGCAACGGAAAACAGGAGCCGTGGGCCGTCGCGGGGATGTCGGACCTGCACGTAAACCAAGCCAGAACCACAGCCATCATCAACCGGGCCGTCGCCCAAATCAACGCCACTCCCGGCGTCCGGTTCACCGTCGTCATCGGCGACCTCTCCACCAGCGGCCAGTTGGCCGAGTTGAATCTGGCCAGAGAATCGCTCGACCGCCTCGCCCAGCCCTGTTTTGCCGTCCCCGGAAACCACGACGTCGATACCCGCGCCCGCGATCCTTACGCCAACTTCAAGCGGAACTTTGGTGCCCCAAGTTGGATCCATGAAGAAAAACAGTGGGTGTTCTTCGGCCTCGATACGTGCGAAGGCGCCGCCAGCGACGTCGCCGTACGGCCCGACCGGCTGGACTGGCTCGAAAAACGCCTGCGCAAAATCGGCCCAAACCGGCCCATCGGCGTGTTCGCCCATCACCCCTTCGGCCCGTCCACGAAGGCTTATCGCGTCAAAAACGCCGGCGAGGTCCTCGGGCTTTTCAGCGGCCATAACCTCAAGTTTGTAGCGTCCGGCCACTACCACGGGAACCAGGAAGAGGTCTCCAACGGCGTACTCTTTACGACCACGGCGTGTTGCTTCTCGACCCGCGATAATTTTGATGAAACTAAGGAAAAAGGCTACCGCCTGTTCCGGATCACCGGCGAGGAAGTGGACACCGAATTCGTGCCGCTGGCGGTTAGGGCGCTGGCCTCAACTCCCGGATCCGCATAAAGAACAGGTCCGACGAAATACTATTGACGCCCTGTTTGTAATGTCTCAAGAGAGGCATGGACCCGGCCTCGCAGGCCAAAACCGGCGAGCCGCCCATTCCGCTCGTTGAAGGCTCAATTGAATCTCCAGTACAATAGTTAGTTGCAAAAGAGTTTTGAAGATGGGCAACGGCAACAGAACCCTTGGTTACGGCTGTTTCGCCGTCAATTTGTTGATCCTCCTCGTTCTCGCCCTGGTCGTCGGGTTTCTCGGCTACCTGATCGGCGTGGGGCTGTTTTATGTCGAGCGGGGCCCCGGCGTGGCCGTGCTGGAAGTCCGCAGCTCCATCTATGACGAAAGACCCGTCCTCGACCAGCTCGATCAACTCCTCAAAAACCCCGACACCCGCGCCCTGGTTATCCACGTCGACAGCCCCGGCGGCGTCATCTCCGCCGTCGAGGAAATCTATAACGCCCTCAATCGCGCCGCGGTACGCGGAATCCCCGTCGTCGCCTCAATGGGGGCGCTCGCGACATCCGGCGGGTATTTCGTTTGCCTGCCCGCCGAACGTATCTTCGCCAACAGGACCACCGTCACCGGCAGTATCGGCGTCCTGGTCGAATACTATTCGCTGGCCGGGTTATTGGACAAAATAGGCGTGCAGTCGCAGACCGTCACCAGCGGCGAATACAAAGGGCTCGGGTCTTGGGCGCAGCCCCTCACCGACGCCCAGCGACAGCATATGCAGGATATTGTCAACGATTTCCACAATTTCTTCGTTGAAATAGTTTCCACGGAACGTCACGTCGAGCTCGACCGCGTACGCCAATGGGCCGACGGGCGCGTCTTTACCGGCCGCCAAGCCCTCGAGATGGGCATGGTGGACGAACTGGGCGGGTTGAACGACGCAATCGCGTTTGCCGCCGAGCGAGCCCACCTGGAAGGGGAACCCAGGGTCATCCGCGCGAGCGAACGGACCGTTTCCCTGTTACAGATGTTCAGGCGGTATGGACCGCCCCCCTGGGGCGCGGCCGGCGGCCCGGCTGTGCCCGCTCCGGGCCTGGCAAGATTTTGGATGAGGTAGTATCGTGGCGGAAACGAGAGAAAATGGACTTAGCACGTACCTCGGCGAGATCGCGAAGATCCCGCTGTTGTCGACTTCCGAGGAGATCCGGCTGGCCCGGCGCGCGCAGCAGGGCGACGGCGAGGCCCGCCACAAACTCATCGTAAGCAACCTGCGGCTCGTGGTCAGCATCGCCAAAAAATACCTGTATTACGGCCTGCCCCTGCTCGACCTTATCGAAGAAGGCAACCTCGGGCTCATGAAGGCCGTCGACCGGTACGACCCCGAGCGCGGCTGCAAATTCTCCACCTACGCCACCTGGTGGATACGACAGGCCGTCACCCGAAGCCTTTCCAACCAGGGCCGAACCGTCCGCATACCCGTATACGTCACCGACAACGTCGCCCGATACAAAAAAACCGCCGAGGAGATCTATATCCGCACCGGCCGCCGGCCCGAACCCGAGGAAGTCGCCACCGAGCTTGACATCAAGCCCGCTGAAGCCAAGCGGCTGCGCGAGTTCGTCGAAGACATCTCGCCCCTCGATAAGCTCGAAACCACCGACACCGACGACGGCCGCGGAATACCCGAAAGCATCGAGCCACATAAACTCGACAAGGCCATCGCTCAGTTCGAGTTCGACCAGCAGATGGAAGAACTCATGAAACAGCTCACACCCAGGGAAAGCAACATCCTCCGCTATCGTTACGGCCTCATGGACGGCAGGGCACACACGCTCGAAGAAACCGGCCGCGAGTTCAACCTCACCCGCGAGCGAATCCGGCAAATCGAAAAAGACTCCATGAAGCGACTCCGCGGTTTCGTCGCCCAGAACGCCGAAGATTTCCGCCCGTAGTGCGTTGGGACGCCCCCCGCCGCGCTATGGCACCAAGTCAAGGTTAGAGGCGCCAATACGTTCACCATGCTGTCTTAGCCTGCTTCAGCAGGCTCCTCTTTGCACCGATCTTTAGATGGGGTGTCCTAAGCCCTTCGAGTTCAACAGCCCGCTTCAGCGGGACTTTTGATGGCTTTAGCTGCGTCTCAAGCATCTATTGAAACTGACGGGCACCCAACACCTCAACGAATTTCCTCAAAACGCGGAGGCCTTATCTTAGTGCCCCCCCCGCGTGAATAAGCCCCCCTGTTCAGTGTAAAATCCTCGATACACTTGGCTCGAAACGGAGGACGACTCATGGACCTCGCTCCGCTGATACGCAACGTGCCCGATTTCCCAAAACCCGGCGTTCAGTTCAAAGACATCACCACCCTGCTCAAAAACGCGCGTGCGTTCCAATACGTCATCGACACCTGGAAGTGCAGGTACCTCGAACAGAACATCCAGGCCATCGTCGGCGCGGACGCCCGCGGGTTCATTTTCGGCGGCGCCCTCGCCTACGCCATGCACCTGCCGTTCATCCCGGTGCGTAAACGCGGAAAACTACCCGCTAAAACCATCAACGGCAACTTCGAGCTCGAGTACGGCGTCGATTCCGTCGAGATCCACGTCGATGCCCTCACGCCCGGCCAGCGCGTGGTACTCATCGACGACCTGCTGGCCACCGGCGGCACTATGGCGGCCACCGTCGCGCTGGTGAAATCGCTGGGCGCCGAAATTGTCGAAGTCTCGTTCCTCATAGAACTCACCGCGCTCAAAGGCCGCGAGAAACTGGCCGGCTTACCCGTCTATTCATTCATCACCTTCGAGGAGTAAGCGAAATTCATGGCCTATTCAGTCCCCGGTACCAACATTGAACTCATCCAGGAAGTCGAGCGCGGCAAGATCAAACATGCCCTCTTCGATTTCGACGGGACCGTAAGCCTCCTCCGCGAAGGCTGGCAGGGCATCATGGCACCCGTCATGATCGAAATGATCTGCGGGCGCACAAAGCCCACGCCCGAAATCATCGACGAGGTCCATCGCGTCATCGATGAAACCACCGGCATTCAGACCATCTTCCAGATGCAGAAACTCGTCGAGATGGTCCGGGCGCACGGGCTTGTACCCGAGGACGAAATTCTCGACCCATACAAATACAAGGACATCTACAACCAACGGCTCATGGTGCCCGTCAACGAACGGATCGCCAGGCTCGAATCCGGCCGGCTTACTGTCGAGCAGGCCACCGTAACGGGCTCGCTCGATTTCCTCAAGATGCTGCATAACCGCGGCGTGACACTCTACGTGTTCAGCGGCACCGACCAGGACGATGTACGCAACGAAGCATCCAAAGTCGGCGCGGCAAAATATTTCGACGAGATCTGGGGCGCCGTCAGGTCCATCGAGGCCTACTCCAAAGAAAAAGTCCTCCGCGAACTGATCGCCAGGCACAACCTGCACGGCGCAGAAGTCATGGTCGTCGGCGACGGGCCCGTCGAGATCCGGAACGGAAAAGAGCACGGATGCATCACCATCGGCGTGTGTTCCGACGAGGTCAAAGGCCACGGCTGGTCCAACGAAAAACGCGCCCGCCTCACAAAAGCCGGCGCCGACATGCTCATCCCCGATTTCACACAGCCCAAGGCCCTGTTCGACTATCTCTTCAACGAATAGAACCTGATTGTCGTGCAGCCGTCCCGCCTGCACGGTGGCGGCGCGTTTAGTGTACTGAGTCAAAATTGAAGTTACTTATAAACAAATCAAAAGAACACCAAAGAGAAGCGGAAAACGGGGACTGACTCGCTTTTCGGCAGTTTGAAAAGCGTGTCTGTCCCCGCTTTTCGCGGTTCCAACGCCATTCTGCCAGTTTTTTACCAGTTCCTCGGTCCCCGCTTTCCGCGCCCAAGAATAAGATCCCATTAGCATGACTCACTACCGGCTGGCCAATGTGCGACCCCGTATGCTAGCATGCTCGACGTGAGCCATGACGGGAAAAAACGGGCCAAGCGGCTGCTGCTGCCCGACGCTGATGTCCTCGGGTTTGCCGCGGCGACGTTCGTGGCCGGCGCGGTTGCGGCACTCGGGCTGTTCTGGCTCGAGTTGACCGCGTTTGAGACCCTCTTGCGCGCCGGGCTCACGTTCGTAGTCACATACGCCGCCGTGTTCATTCTCGTAAAGTACGTGGTTTGGGCGATGCTGACCGAGATTGCCACGAAACGGCGGCAAGAGTTCGAACTTCAGCGGCAGGCACTCGAGGCACAAAACGGCCGAGGGCCGCGCGGCGCCGAGCAAGAGCCGGGAGAACCTGGGAAATGATGCGTTGCACCATTTACATCGCGGTATGTGCGGCGGTGCTGACGGCCATGGCGTCTATGGCCCAGGCCCCCAACCTCGAAGGCATGGACCTCGTACTCAAAGCCATGCCCGACGGGCCCGTCGCTCGAGTCAACGGCGTGGACATATCACGCGACGAGTTCGCCGGCCTGTACTCCCAGCAAATCGCCATGCTCGAAAAACGCGCTCAGGATAAGACGCCCGACTACGCCCGGTTGGACACGGGCCTCGCCTGCCTGCGGATGCTCATTCAGCGCGAGTTGATCTACCAGGAAGCCGTGCGCCAGAAAATACAACTGCCCGAGGCCGACCTCGACCAGCGGTGGAACGCCGAAATCGATCGGATGAAGCTGGCCTTCTCGAGCAGTTCAACCAACAAAGAGCCGTCCGAACAGGAAATCCTCGAAGCGGCCGGCGCGACCCGCGAGGGAGCCCGCGCCGAGTTGCGCAAGGCGCTACTGATCGAAAAGATGAGGGCAAAAATCGCCGAACAACAGAAACTCGACGTCGACGAGGCCGAGATCAAAAAGTTTTTCGACGAGCACGGCTCGGAGTTCAAACGGCCCGACCGCATCCATCTCAACCAGGTCTTCGTCGCGTTTAAACCCACCGGAAAACCTGAGGACGAAAAGAAAAAGGACGAGGCCCGAAAAAAAATCGAAGCCGCCATCAGCCGAATCCATGCCGGCGAGAGTTTTGCCGCCGTCGCCAAAGCCGTCTCCGAAGCGCCCGACAAAGACCGCGGCGGCGATCTCGGCGCACTCCCCGCCGAAATGCTGCCCCCGTTCTTCCTCGAAGAAGCCAAAAAACTGAAACCCGGCGAGATCGGCGGCGTCCTCGAAAGCGAGTTCGGCTTTCACGTTATCAAGCTGATCGAGTCCATCGGCGGCGGCGAGGTGACCTACGACCAGGCCAAACCACATATCCGCCAGATGCTGCTCGCCGACCAATCCGACCGGGCCATAGACCAGTGGTGCGAACAGTTCATGAAAAAGCCGGGCGCCGTCCAGATCTATCTCCAAATCGACCGGATTCTCGCAACCCACCCCGAGTTGCGCGAGATGGCACAAAAAGCACTCGGGTCCAGCGAAACACCCACGCCCGAAAAGAAAAAACCGGGCAAGAACAAGAAATAGAATCTTTGGAAGCGTGCTCGGGAAGGAGTTTGCCTCAGGATGTTTCCGGCGGCCCTCGCAATCCTGCTCGCGCTGGCGGGCGAGCCGCCATCCCCCTATATCTGGCCGCTGGACCTTGCCCAGGCCGTCACCTCGAGTTTCGGCGAGTACCGCGGCGGGAGGTTCCATGCCGGCCTCGACCTCCGCACAGACGGCATCGGCAAAAACGTCAAAGCACCCGCCGCCGGCCATGTCTCGCGCGTCCGATGCTCGCCGTGGGGATACGGAAAAGCCGTCTACCTCACACTCGACGACGGCAACACCGCCGTGTTCGGCCACCTCAGCGAATTCGCACCCGACCTGCGCGACTACGTCCGCCAGGCCCAGCATAACGCTAAAAACTATACGGTCGATCTCGAACCCCCCGCCGGCCTGTTCAAATTCAACACCGGCGACGTCATCGCCGCCTCCGGCGACACCGGCATCGGCCCCGCCCATCTCCATTACGAACTCCGCGACAAAACCGGCAGCCCGTTCAACCCGCGCCGCGCAGGCGTCTCCTGGCCCGACACCACTAAACCCGTGCTGCAAAAAATTGCCATCGTCCCCGACGGCCCCGCGTCGCTCGTCAACGGCGACGTCAAACCCGTGATCCTCGATTGCCAACCCGGCCCCACTGGGCAGTACACCTGCGGCCAACTACGCGCCAGCGGCCGGATCGGCATTGGCCTTGATGCGTTCGACCCCGCCAACAACGGCGACAACATGCTCGGCGTCTATTCGGTCCGCACTTCTGCCAACGGACGCGAAACCTTCGCCATCCGCATCGACGGGTTCTCCTACGAGGAAAGCCGACACGAAATCGTCTCATACCACCCGTTTCTATCCAAACTCGGCCGCTTCCTCCTCCAGTGGCGATGGCCCGGCAACCGCTGCGGCATCTTCGCCAACGCCTCCGACGGCTGGATCCAAATCGGCGATCAGCCCATCGACATTCGCCTCGAAGCTGAAGATTTTTTTGGCAACAAGGCCGCTGTCGCTTTCACCATCCAGCCCGAGCCCGCCCCAACGGTCCCAATGGTCCCAAATGTCCCAAATGTCCCAGCCTCCTCGAACCCAGGCTCGCTCGAAATCGACTGCGCCGGCACCTGGCTGATCGTTACAGCCCGGTTTCCCAACCCCGAGCCGGTTACGCCCATACTCCATGTCGAGGGCGCCATCCCGCCCGGCGAATTCCGCCGCGTCGGCCAAAAAACGTTCCGCACCGCCGTCGCTCCTGCCCCGGATGCCGAATCGCTTGCCATATCCGCCGACCACCCCCGGCTCGACCCCGCACCCCAACTCATCTGCGTGTTCCAAAACGGTGCGGCCACCAGAACCGTCGCTGCCGGCAATGCCCGCGTAACTATCAAGCCAGCCTCGCCTTACGGCGTCCTCTTCCTCCGCGCGGAGACTCTTGATGCCGGCATCAGTGAAACGCCCGCGCCGCGGCGTGGCCCCGCACTGCGCCTCTGGCCTGGCCTGACCCCCATCAACGAGCCAATCGACCTCTCCGTGCCCGTTCCAGCCGATGCTAAACAGCCGGACCGCCTCGATTTATACCGCCGCGGCAACACCAAATGGGAAATGCTCCCGACCCGCCGGGAAGGCGACCGGCTCCTGGCCTCGATCTCCGAATTCGGCGAGTTTGCCCTCCTCGAAGACACCACGCCGCCGACCATTTCAGATATTGGCATTCAGGCGCCGCGAACCGCAGGCACGGAGGGTCGACTTCAGCGAAGTCGACCTACCATCTCCGCCCGGGTCGCCGACTCCGCCAGCGGCATCGCCGACGTTACCGTCACCTGCAACGGCCAATGGCTCCTCGCCGCATACGACCCCGAAGCCGGCACAATCACCTGGGAACGCGACGAAGACCTCGCCCCACCCCCATGGCAGTTCACCTTCACCGCCACCGACAACGCCGGTAACCAAGCCCAGGCGTCTTGGAATGCCGCCCATTCAAACCCGCCGCAGAACGCCCCAAAATAGCGAAAAACAGGGACTGACTCGCCTCCGGCAGTTTGGAGGCGCATTTTCGGCAGTTTGAAAATCGTGTCTGTCCCTGCTTTTCGCGTAAATGAATGCAAGACAATGCTTTACAACTCTTCAAACGCAGTAAAAAATACACCTCTACAACTTTTTTAAAAAACATTCTGCGACACCGAAAGTTGTAAATTTCTGTAACCGAAGTCGTGGCACGATCTTACAGCTTTTCAAGTCGGCAAAAATTACAACTTTACAACTCCTATATAGGGTTGTTGTAGTTGTAAACACACCTCAAGGACCTCTCACACCCACTACCCACCGCCCCGGGGACGGGTCGGTGGTGGTGTGGTTCGAGGTTGGTCCTTGCCCCCACGTAACCAAAGATTCACCGGCGAAGAGTAGGCGCGGACGTCTCGCCCGCGCCGTCCAGCACACCGGCTACCCTTCAACGCGGCTGGCCTGCGTCTGAATTCTCAGCCAG
>Ga0315285_10000750_pt1 | contig 33702 bp, 24 predicted proteins | sample YL17G09_36_MG_FD_203698 | JGI IMG/M metagenome (GOLD analysis project Ga0315285, IMG submission 203698) | Sediment microbial communities from Yellowstone Lake, YNP, Wyoming, USA - YL17G09_36 | ecosystem: Environmental > Aquatic > Freshwater > Lake > Sediment | place: USA: Wyoming | collected...
GAGACCAGAAACTAGAAACTGTGTTTGTAAACGCCAAGGTAAAGACCTGACCCCAGGTTTTCTTCACCTGGACCGCCCGAGGGCTCCTCAGGACGCTGGATAACATTGCGACCCCTTGCTCTGTAAATGCGTACGGGGCGGCTCTTCGGGCTCCACCCCAACTTGAAATCACAATTTGTGATTTCAAGTTAATAAACTCTGCTCCAGTTAACTGAAACATAAAGTCCTTAGGAAACCGTTCCAAATTCCGTTTGACCGCTTGGACTAACTCTCGAGGCTCGACTCCATACAGCTTGGCAAGGTCAGTGCTAAGCATTACCTTCTGCCCGCGAATGAACAGGATTGATTGTTCAACCCTTTCGGCCGGAACTATTGTACCGATCTTTTTCATAAATTGATAAATTCCCGCCCTATAAAAACGCTCATCTTAACCGCACGGAGGCTGTTTGAAATAAAACGCAGCCTAAAGGCTGCGGCTACCTTAAACGTGCGCCAGGTCGGAATCCAGCATTACTTTCTGGCCTCGGATCAGAAGAATCTTGCTCCCGATATGATCGGGACGGGAACCTAAAGCTGGTAGCTGACGACCTTTCTGGTTCATGAAATTATTATGTTCAGATATAGCCATTTTTATTATTAATAATTGGAAATGTCAAGAAAGATAATAAGCGATCATTTTTAAAGCACGGAAAATTCTAGGATCAGGTCTTTAAGTTGGCATTTGGATGTTGTAATTTGAGGAATAGATTTGATAAATTGAAATTCTCTCCGTTTTCAACCGTTTGATTGATCTTCTTTGGGATTAGTAGGACAATAGATTATATCTTTCCGGTAAATTAAACTGGCCGAAGGAAGACATCTCTTCCTTCATTCAAAGAATATTTGATGGCGACATACCAGCCGGCTTTAGTAGGTATTGTACCGAGAAAGAATCTTTGGCCCATAATCCAAAGCCAAAGGTGGTACCATATCCCCGTTAAATCTTCTCCCAGAAATGTCTTGGAAACAAAATATCTTGCTTTTTATTTCCCCGCTGTTTTCGGCGAGAAATTAAAATTTCAAGTTATCTATTATGCACCGGTTTTATCGATAAATATGTTAAAAAGGATCCAACTTTTCCCCAAGGAGAAAAAACACCCCCGGAAAGGCGAATATTATTACCAATTACACCTGGGCGAGATTCAAAAATTGCCTCGCCCGATTCCCAGCCGGAAATTGAGAAGAATTGTCCATATTCCCTCCACTCTTTATAAATTGCTAAATGCCAGAGAGATAAATGACCTATACCACACCAGCCCCCTGGAAGATAGGATGTACCAGGCTTTGAAAAGGAATAAAATTGATCCCGAAAGGCAAATGTATGTTTGTATGGATAACCAGGCTTACTGTCTGGATTTCTTTTTGGCTTGCGAAAAAGCCAGCATTGACATCGAATGCGACGGGGAAAGATACCACAATTTGCCGGAGGCCTTAACCCGGGATCGCCTCCGAAATAACCATTTGACCAGTTATGGCTGGCATGTTTTGAGATTCGGCAATAAGGAAATAAATGAGAATATCGAAGATTGCTCGAACGTTATTGAGAGAACCATTCAGACGTTAAAAGGGCTGAAAGAGTGATTTAGGGTACGCAGGTGATAAGTTGAAAAGTGAAGATGGGGCCTGCCCCTCAATCATTTTCGGGATACACCCTTGACTTTTGAAGTTGTTTTTCTCGGTGTTGATTGTTTTGTTATTAAATTCCAGGTCAGTTTTTTACCTTGATAATAAGCAACCACAGCAGGTAAAAATGGGTATTTTCAGAGGAAAAAGACGGGATTTCCAGATGAAGGATTTCAAGAGGAAAAAGTTTATTCCCATAATTTTATTGGTGATTTTTAACCTAATTTCATGTAAGGAACAAAAGCAAGAAGTCGCTAATACCTTCCCGCCTGACCAGTACGCGGCTTTGCGCGCGCAGATGGTCAATACCCAGATTAAAGACCGGGGCGTTTCTAACCCATTAGTTTTAAAGGCAATGCTAAAGGTTAAAAGGCATGAATTCGTTCCGGATGAAGTAAGGCATCTATCTTATGCTGATAGGCCACTTCCAATTGGCCAAGACCAAACTATCTCGCAACCTTATATCGTGGCTTTAATGACAGAATTATTAGGATTAAAGGGAGGTGAGAAGGTTCTTGAAATAGGGACAGGCTCCGGCTACCAAGCCGCGATATTAGCCGAGATAGCAAAGGAGGTCTACACTATTGAGATTCTTAAACCGCTTGCTGATTCTGCCCGTGAAAGGTTACAGAAATTGGGTTATAAAAATATCACGGTTAAATGTGGAGATGGCTATAAAGGTTGGTCAGAATATGCACCATTTGATGGAATAATTGTCACCTGTGCTCCAGACCATATCCCTCAACCCCTTATTGACCAACTGAAAATAGGTGGCAGAATAGTTATACCTGTTGGAGAGTCATATCAAGAACTACTATTAATTACTAAAAACCCAGGCTCAACACTTACACGCAAATCTATTATTCCGGTTAGATTTGTTCCGATGACTGGTGAGGCACAGAAAAAAGAATAAGAATACGGATGGGGTCAGCCCTTGATATTGGATGCGCGGGGGGGTCAGATCCTGCCCCGTGCCTTTTTAGGCTCTCCGATTGAATAATAAATCAGCAAATGATTAGTTACCCACCTCGACCTGGATCTCGCCCTCGGCCTGGCCGCCCTTGAAATCTATCTGCTCATCCCGGACCACGAGGTAGATCGGATACAAACCCGGTTGGTCCGGGGCCTTCCACTGCACCTCTTCCTGGTTACTTGAGTCCAGCCGGCCGGCGAGGATCAGCCAGCGGTAAACCATCATATCCCCCATATCCAGGTCCGTCACCTGGGCGTGGAGCGTACACGTCTCCCCGGGACTGGCCTGGAACCTCCCGGTGGAAACATCCCGGGTCGCCGAGTCGCAGAAGATCTCCTGGATGATGGGATTATGATTGTATTGAGTGACTTGGCTGACCTTGATTGACTTGACCCCGAGGGCATACTTGCCGGTCGTTTCCTGCCCCTGGACCAAGGCCGAGAGGGTGGCCGTGGAATCGGCCGCGGCCAGGAAGACATTGTAAGAAATAGACTCCCCTTCCCCCGGAAACTGGGCCGGCACCGTTACGGTCCACGGATTTACCTCGCCCAGTTGCAGTTCGCAGCCGGCGGTCTGAGGACAGCAGGAGAGAATCTTGAGATAATCCGAAAGCGTGAATTTATTAATGTTAAAGGTAACCCCGCCCGGCATCTCCCCGTTCGCATCCAGGTTGAGGAAAACCCAGGAGTAAACGATCTGATCATCGGCGGTCCCCCAGGTTTCCGGGTTCACCGCGGTCGCCCGCAACGTCACCGTTTCCCCGGGCCGGACTTCCGGGGGCTCGGTGATGATGGAGATGATCTGAAACTGCCCGATCATTCCCAGATACTTCTTGAGATCGGAGATTCCGCCGCAGGCGCTTAAAATCAAGAGACCGCAGACCGCGGATCCCACGACAAGGGTCCGAGGGTTCCAGGGTCCGAGGGCAAAGGAAAAAGGCGTCCATTGAGTCCGTGGAGTCCATTGTGTCCATAGTGTCCTTAAAAACAGGGAGTGAAAGAACTTGGGGAGAATACTGGATTCCGCATCAAGTGCGGAATGACGGCGCAGAGAATTGCCCTTACAGGGTAAACGGAATGCGGAATAAAGAAAGGGGACGAGGGTTAGAGACAAAAACAAATAAAAGGATTTTAATTTCATCTGTTTTCCTCTTTATTTATTTTCTCCGTTTTATTGCTCTTTGCTCCCGCCGGGCGGGACGCCCGGCCTCCCCGCTTTTTCGTTTCACGTCTCACGTTTCACGCCTTACGTCTTTCGGTCTGCCAGACGGCCGTTGAAGGCCGCCCCTACTCGACAGACTCAATGGACACTATGGACACTTCTTTCAAAATTCTGCTTCCACCCCCAGGAACGGTAAAATCGGGATCCAGTAAAACTCGGCGTGGTAGGCATAATCACCCGTGTACGCCATTCCCACCACGTTCTTGTGCAGGTAAACATTCTGCACCTCCAGGTACGCACCCATCTTCCAGGTCTGGTAGACGAATTGCCTTTCCACCCGGACATCCAGGCGCTGGTAATCCGGATACGTGGCGGAATAGAGCTCTCCGGCCGCGACGGGAACGAAGCGGTCGATGTCGGCGTCGAACCACCCCGCCTTCAGGGGGGTGTAATGTAATCCGCTCTGGTATCTCCACTGCGCCCCCAGGTTCCATTTCGAGGTCAGCTGATAATTCAAAACCAAAGCCACGGAATGGGGCTGCTCGTAGAGCGAGGGAACCCAGTCCACCTGCCCGGGCCATTTGCGCTTGGACCAGCAGAAGGAATAGGTCAGCCAGCCGAAAAAGCGGCGGGAGAGGCGATGCCGGAGAAAGAAATCCAGCCCCGTGGCGTAGCCCTTCCCCCGGTTGTTGAAGATTTCCCCGGGAACCTGCGACTCGGCCACCAGGTTCAGGTAGTCCTTGTAGTAACCCTGGACGTCGACGGAAAAATTCCGCCCGAGATCCTTTTCCAGCCCCAGGACATAATGAATGACCCGGATCGAGTTGAGATCGGGGTTGCCCACCGGGGGCAGGAAATAAGCGGGCGAGGGGGTCTGGTAATAAAGCCCGGAGGCGCCCTTCAGCCTCAGGTCGGGAAGGAGCGCGTAGATGAAACGGAACCGCGGGGCGAAATCCCTCCACTCGTCCAGGATCTGGAGGAAATCCCACCGGCCCCCGGGAATCAGCTTGAGTTTCCCCAGGGTGATTTCGTCCTCCAGCCAGACCCCGCCGGCGCCGGTATTGTCCTGAAGATCGAGGGGAAGCCTCTGGGTATACTTGAGGTTGCGGTGAACCGCGTTCTGCTCGGTCGGGACTTGAATGAATTTTCCCTTAATCCCGTAATTGATGTATTGAAGCTCGGCACCCAACCGCAGGCGGTTTTTCCGGACCAGGTCCCACTCGAGATACCCCTTCAGCCCGGGGGTCTTGAAATCGTAATCAATGTAGAGATCATGGCCCAGGTCCAGGTGGGCCCAGTCAATGTTGTTATACGCGGCCAGCCGGAGCGAAAGCCCGGGGGAAAGCAGGGAATGTAGATTGACCGTCTGGGTATGGAAATACATGTCCGTGTTTATTCCCTGCGCCGACCCGTTGTCGTCCTCGTCGTCCCCGCCCCGGTCAATGATCAGGGTATCGGAGGAGCCGTAGGCCATGAAGCTCAGCTGGTTTTTCTCGTTGAAATCCCAGGTGGCCTTGGCTTGGTAATCCCAGAAGCGGGGGTAGACCGTATTCTGCCCGCTGCCAAGCGGAAATATATCGATGTAGCTCCTCCGGCCGGAAAGGAAAAACGAACCCTTATCCTTGATCGGCCCCTCCACCTGGCCGTTGGCCAGCAACAGGTTGACATTCACCTTCCCGCCCAGGCGGTCCTTCCTTCCCTCCCGGGTGGTGATGTCGATCACCCCGCCCCCCGCGAAGCTGTTCTGGGGCCCGAAACCCCCGCTGTAAAACCGGATGTCCCGGATCAGGTCGGGGTTGATGGTGCTGTACCAGCCCCCGAAATGGAAGAGGTTGACGATGGGAGCCAGGTCCATCAGAAAAAGGTTTTCGTCCGGGCCGCCGCCCCGGATAAAGAGCGCGCCCGACATATCTATCCCGCCGGTGGTCACCCCGGGCAGGGACTGGACCGAACGAATGATGTCCCCGGAGGTGCCGGCCACCTTTCGCGCCTCCACCTGCTGCAAGACCTGCTCGCTGACCTCATGTTCCCTTTTGGATTCCACCACCACCTCCATCAGGGAATAAAAACTTTTCTCCAGGTAAACGGTGAGGGTATTTTCCTCTCCCGGCCCGAGCTTGATCGCGATCGGCTCCGGTTTCTTGAAATCCACCATCACCGCGGAGAGTTGATAATCGCCGGCCGGGACCTTCAGGGAATAATTGCCCTTTTTGTCGGTCAGGATGTAGTCATTGGTCGGAAACAAAACGACGCTCACGCCCTCGAGCGGCCGCCGGCTTCCTTTTTCCAGGATCCGGCCCTTGATGACCCCGCCCGGGATCGCTTGCGTGGCGGGCGCGGCATACCCGGGGGTGACTTCGGATGTGGCGGGGGCCGCGTAACCGGGCTCGGCTGGGGATGTGGCGGAAGCGGGAAAAGTCTCCGCTCCGAGGGAACGGCCGGGAGCGAGGAGCAGACCGACGGCCCCGCACAGAACCAGAATCCTGAAACAAAAGGCGCGCATTTTTCCCGAAGGGATTTAATGAAACTCCCCACGGCAAGACCGCGGGGTATCTAATTAATACGAATCCTAAGTTGTCCGTTGTCATTCCCGTCCCGCATCAGAGTGCGGGATAAACTCCAGCGGGAATCCGTTCTTATCGCTTGTCATTCCCACGAAAGTGGGAATCCAGATATCGTCATTCAATATATTCTGGATTCCGCATCAAGTGCGGAATGACAGAAATAAGGTAACCCCGGGGTAAGACCGCAGGGAATTAGATATTAATTTTACTGCGCGGTTTCGTTGACCCAGTCCGACTCGTTGTAGAGCATCCTCCGGATCCATTCCGCGATCGTGACCCCGTTCAGCTCGGTGGTGTCGATCCCGCCGAGTGAAACCATTTCCGTGACCGGAAAGTTTCCGACATCGATATCGCCCAGGAAAACGCTGACGTCCCCGGCCAGGGTGGTGTGCATTTCTCCATTTATGAGAAACAGCTTGTAGCGGTCCGGGAACCTGCCGTTCAGGTAACTGGTTTCTTTCTTGAGCTGCTTTTCAAACTGCTCCCCGCCAATGCCCAGGAAAAACTGGGCGTAGATCTTATCCCGGTAGGAGCTGAAGACCCCGATCTTGAGCCGGTGATCCCGCTCCAGGGCCCATCCCACCAGCCGGGTCAGGTGTCCGTTGGCGACGCAATCCGGGCAGGACTTGGGGATAAAGCGGGTGGCGTTGTACTGTTCGAGCAAGCCCGCCACGAACCCGGGCTCCTCGGCCTTGGCGATCCCGGTCCCGGAATCCTCGAACACGATAATCGGGATGTCCGGATACACGGTTCTCACCAGGGGGGTCGCCACGATCGTCCCGAAGCTCCCGGCGCTCGAGCCGGCCAGGAAGATCCGCTTCGGGGCCGGGAAGTTTTCCCGGGTCACCTCCAGGGCGGCGGTCAGGTTCCGGAGCCCGTGATGGTAGCGGTCGATTTTGCCGTCCCCGTCATCGTCATGTTCCGCCTCCCCGGCGAAGAGGGAGCCGTCGCAGTAAGGGACGAAAGACACGTTCCAGCTCCTCACCGGGTTGGTCACGTTCTCCGGATTTAAAATCTGCAGGGGCGGGATCCCGGGATGGGTCTGGGTGATGGCCTGGCAGTATTCCTTCCAGCAGGCCCCTCCCCCGTTCAGGTAAATGAAAAGCTCGTCCGAATTGGTTTTCCGGATGGCGGAGCGGAAGGTGCCGCCCCGCAGGCACATGGGGCCGCTGGCCGGGTCGAAGGTATAGGAAGTCACCCCGTTCGCGAAGCTCACGTCCGTGACCCTCGCCTGCCCTTCGTACTGGGTAATCCCCTGGTCAACCAGCTCCTGAAAGGGGTTCCCGGGGGAGGAGCCGCCGCAGGCCGGGCCCAGCAAAATGGCCGCCGCCAGGATTGCCGCGAAAGAAAAACCGGGCAGGTAATTTATCTTTCTCATGCTTTTATTCTCCCCTCGTATATTGTATCTAACGCGTCTTTATAATCCTTGATATGGATTTCCTAACCGTCCTGCATCACAGTGAGGGAGAAACCCCAGCGGGAATCCAGGATAAAAAACTTTAAATTCATAAAAAAATCTGGATTCCGGGTCAAGCCCGGAATGACGACTTAAGTAAAGAAAACAATATTGTTCTGGACTACCGGGCGGTCTCGATAACCCAGCCGGGGTCGTTCGCCAGCATCATCCGGATCCAGTCGGCGATCGTCACCCCGTTTAGCTCGGTGGTATACATCCCCCCGAGCTGGATTTGATTAGCCGAGTCGGACGGATCTCCCGCGGATTCCAGGGGCATCGTAGCGTCTCCGATCAGGGAGGTGTGCTTCTCCCCCTCGGTCAGGAACATCTTAAAGCGGTCGGGATACTTGCCGTTCAGATAACTGGTTTCCTGGGCCAGCTCCTCCCCAAATTCCTGGGCCCCGATCCCCAGGAAAAACTGGGCGTAGACCTTGTCCCCATAAGAGCTGAAAAGCCCGAGCTTCATGTTCGGGTCATGCTCCAGCCCATATCCAATCAAACCGGTCAGGTGACCGTTGGCGATGCAATCCTTGCAGGACTTGGGAATGAAACGCATGACATTGAAATCGTTCAAAAGATCGGTCAGGAACTGGGGATCGTGGGTCTTGATGATCCCAGGCCCGGAGTCGCTGAAAACATAAAGGGGAACGTCCGGATAATAAATCCTCACCAGGGGGGTGGCCATGATGGTTCCGAATCCCCCCGCGCTCGAACCCGCGAGGAAGACCCGGCGCGGGTTCGGGAAATACTGCTTGGCGATATCCAGGGCCGCGGTCAGGTTGCGAATCCCGTGCTGGGGCCGGTCGATAATCCCGTCGCCGTCGTCGTCATGGTCGGCGTCCCCCGCGAAAAGGGAGCCGTCACAGCTGGAGATCTGCACCGTGTTCATGTTCCGGACCGGGTTGTTGGGATCTTCGAAATTGGTGATGTTCACGGGCACGATCCCGACAAAGGCCCCGGAAAGGGCGAAGCAGAAATCCTTCCAGCAGGCCCCGCCTCCGGTGAGGTAGAGAAAAAGTTCGTCGGAGCCGATGTCCCGGATGGAGGTAAGATAATTGGTTTTCTGCAGGCAAATGGGGCCGCTGGCCGGATCGAAGGTAAAGGTGGTAACGTCCCCGAACGTGCTTTTCTCCATCACCTTGGCCACGCCCCGGTATTGGTTGAGGCCCTGGTTCTCAAGCTCGGCGAAGGGATCGGAAGCCCCGTTTCCCGAGCACCCGCCCAAAAGCGAAACCGCCGCCAGGATCGCGCCGAGTGAAAAACCTGAGACAAACCGTGTGTTTTTCATGAGTTCACCCCCGGATTGACCGTCCTTTTTCTCGATTCCACAACCGTCATTCCCGTCCCGCCAGCGGAGGGATAAACTCCAGCGGGAATCCAGATTGAAAGCCTGGATTCCGGGTCAAGCCCGGAATGACAATCAAAGCGAATTACCCTCCGAAAGGTGCAAAGCATTAAAAATTATTTTCGTAATCTAATTTTTTAAAGATCCCTAAAGTTTTCGGATCTCCGCCAGTACCTCGCCGGATTCCGGAAATCGGCCCTTCTCATGTTTATCGAAAACCCGCTTCCCGTTCACCGTCACTTCGAAAACGCCGCCGTGGCCTTTTTTCAGGTTCGCCTTCGTCCCGAATTCCTTCTCAATCGCGGCCGCCAGACTGGTGGCCTGAGGCAGATAATTTCACTCCCCGCAGTAGGCGATCTGGACGCTTAAAGGTTTTTTGGTTTTGCCGGTATTATCCATGGCGTTTCCCTCTTAGATTTGTAATCTGCCGATTAATCGGCGGTTTTCAAAAGAGCCCGATCCCTCCCGTATCGGGATAAATCCCTCTGAAGTCGGGACAAGTAAATCGGGCAACTACAAGAAGATAAGACTTCCGATCCCGGTCGGCCATTGCAGGCCACCCCTGCACTTTCATCAAAAATCCTCTCCCGCAAGGGAAAGGAGGAAGGAGCGGAAAATCAGGTTTCCTTCAGGGTCTCCCGGGCGATCACCATTTTCTGGACCTCGCTGGTCCCCTCGTAAATGGTGGTCACCCGCGCGTCCCGGTAAATCCGCTCGATCGGAAACTCCCGGGTGTAGCCGTATCCGCCGTGGATCTGGAGGGCCTGGTAGGCCGACCGGATCAGGGTCTCCGAAGCGAAGAGCTTGGCCATGGAGGCCTCCCGGGCAAAGGGCTCGCCCCTCTGTTTGAGGGCCGCCGCGGACAGGGTCAAAAGCCGGGCGGACTCCAGGCCGGTGGCGATCTCCGCGATCATCCACTGGATGGCCTGGTGGCCCGAGAGCGGCCGCTTGAACTGGCGTCTTTCCCGGGCGTACTTCGTGGCCTCGTCCAGGCAGGCCTGGAGCAGGCCCGTGGCCTGGGCGGCGATGCCGATCCGCCCGGAGTAGAGGGCGTTGGTGACCGCCCGCAGACCCTCCCCCTCGCCGCCGAGCCGGTTCGCCTCCGGCACCTCGCAGTCCTCGAGCAGGATCTCCACGGTATTGCTGGCCCGGAGCCCCATTTTATGGATCTCCCGGCCCACCTTGAACCCGGGCAAGCCCTTTTCCACCGCGAAGGCGGTCAGCCCCCGGTTCCCTTCCCCGGTCCGGGCCAGGACTAAGGTCAGCCCCGCGTAGGCGCCGTTGGTGATGAAGACTTTCGTCCCCCGGAGAAGGTAGCGTCCCCCCTTCTTCTCCGCCCGGCAGGAGATCTCGGTCAGGTTGCTTCCCGCCTCGGGCTCGGTCAGGGCGAAGGCGCCCAGGATTTTGCCCGAGGCCACCGGGGCGAGCAGGCGTTTCTTCTGCTCTTCCGTGCCGAAAGCGAGGAGCGGCTCGCAGGAAAGATTGGTCACGCACATGGTCACGGCCGTGGAGGCGCAGGCCCGGGAGACTTCCATCACCGCCAGGGCATAGGCCACCGCTCCCACCCCGGAGCCCCCGTAGGCCGGGGGCACCATCATCCCGCAGAGCCCGAGCTGGGCCATCTTGGCCACCAGCTCCCGGGGAAATTCGCCGCTCTCGTCCCGGGCGGCCGCGCCGGGCGCCACCTCCCGGTCCGCGAACTGCGCGACCATCATCTGGATCATTTTTTCTTCTTCGGAGATGGGGAAATACATAATTAAAGTCCCAGGTTTAAATATTGAAGAGACCGTTGCAAAATACCCACTTTGTCATTCTGAGCCCTGAGCCTGTCGAAGGGCGAAGAATCTCTCTTCCAACGGAGAATCCAAAAAAAACAGACCCTTCGCTTGCGCTCAGGGTGACATTTTGATTGTTTTGCAACGCTCTCATTGAAAGGTCCTTTCAGGGCGCGTAGACCACGACCAAAAGTTGGGCCGGCTCCTTCCCGGGATTCTTGAGGATATGCCTTTCGCTGGAGTTAAAATGGATGGTTTCGCCCGGCCCGAGCTGATGATGTTTTTTGCCCACCTGAAGCCGGAGCCGCCCGCTGATCACGTAAATGAATTCCTCCCCCTCGTGCCGGTAAACGACCTTCTTGTGCGTGCTTTCCGGGTCGATCGAGACCCGAAAAGCCATGAGATGCCGCCCCGTTTCGAAGGGGGTCAGGGTTTTATAGGCATAATCCTGGGTCCGGACCTCGTGGGCCTTCCGGCGCTGGCCGGGCTGGGATTCCGGCAGGTCCTTCTCCATGAAAGAGGCCGGCTCCACCGACAGCGTCCGCGCCAGCCGGATGATTTCGGCCACATGCGGCAGGAATTCATCACGCTCGAGACTCAGGAGATACGAAGGCTTCAGGTCCGTCCGCGCGCCCAGTTCCTCTAGGCTTAAGCCCTCTTTTTCCCGGAGCGCTTTCAGCTTGGCCCCGAAACTTTCCGCCGGTTCTTTTTTCCCCATCATCTCCCCCCGTCTAATCTATGAATTGCATAGAGCATAGGGCATAGGGTTAATAACATCCATTGCCTAACTGATAACCTGATGCCCTGGTGTCCACTTCCTGATTTCCTGGTAACCTGATCGCCTGTTTTTTCGCAACCTAAAGGTTGCGGCTACCGGTTATTTCCCTTTGACCTTTGAACCTTGAACTTTGAACTTTTTTTATTGTATGTACCCCATTTTTTTCAACCAGCCGTACCAGGCCGCCCCGCGCGTCTCGTGGTCGAAATAGAGCCAGTGGCCGCCGATGACCTCCACCACGTTCGGGATGGACCACTGGCGGATCCACTCTCGGGTTTTCTCCGCCGGGCAGAGCCGGTCCCCCTGGTGCATCACCACCTTGATCTTGTTCACATCGAACCGGGCCGGGTAACCCAGGGGGGAAACCAGTTTGAGCGCCGCCCGGGTGGCCGAGGCCACCTTTTCGTCAACCGGGAAACTGAACCCCTGGGGCCGCGGCATGAGGTAGTGGGAAAAATCCACCGCCGGGACCACCAGGAACATGAAGTCCACGCGGGGCCCGGTGCTCGCGTATAGCGCCAGGGCGTATCCCCCCAGGCTCGCGCCGATCATTCCGACCCGCTCGTAACCCAGGTTGTTCAGCAGCAAAACCCCCGCGTGCAGGTCATGGATGTTCTGGGCGAAGGTCTCCAGGAAAAAAGGGATGTTGTTGGCGTTCAAAAAATACTCGCGCAGGCCCCGCACCCTCCGCCAGTGAAAAGGCTGGATATAGAGGGCCACGTCCATTCCGAGTTCGAGTAGTTTCCGGATCCGAAACATCTTTTCCGCCCTCCGGGGTTGGGCCATCTGCAGCCCGTGCACGCAGAGGACGAGCGGGCGGCGGGACGCGGCCTTATGCTTCCAGAGTACCAGGTAGGCGGAGAGGTTGGCGGTATGCTGGTTGAACTCCTCCACCAGCCGTCGGTTTCTCGGCTGGTAGCGGCTCGGGTATTCGATCACGTTGAAGGAAATGTCGCCGGAGCCGGACCATTTTTTTTCCTCTCTTTTATAGGCGGGCGCCGTCTGGGGGACGGTTAAAAACGGCTCCGGGCTCCCCGGCCAGCGCTCCGGATGGTAGAGAGCTAGGGTTTCCAGATAATCGGAATAAGACTGGGTGTTTTTTTTCAGGTAGAAACCCGGGGCGAGATTCAGCAGGCGGTCCGGCATCCCGCCGATGGTATTTAAAAGCTCTCTGCGGTTCATGAATTTTTCGATACTATTGTAGTCCGCCGATTCATCGGCTGTTTTAAATTCGCCCGATCCCGCCCAGTGACGGGACACGTAAATTGGGCAACTACAGCAACCGCTTAATTTCGTTTTTTAACGCGTCCCACCCCATACCGATGTATCAGGATATTATATAAATTCATCAAAACGAAGGGCGTCAAGAGATAGAAACCCGCCAGAGTGGTGAACATCTGAAAAACCGGGTCGGCGGAGGCCAGGGGCGCCAGCCCCGCCCGATAGGTTTCATAGCTCCCGGAATGGATATAGCGGTCAAAAACCAGAAACATCACCGCCCCGAAAACGAGGAACATGGTCAGAATGGGAAGCCAGACCAGCCCGGCCTTTTTCCGGGCCGCTTTCAGCGCCAGCCATCTCCCGGAAAATAAAAGCCCCAGCAATAAAAGCTCGAGGAAAACCACGCCCGCCCCGCCGACCTTTGCAAAGGGAAAATAGTAGCCCAGGTTCCAGTCCGGGTACCAGATGAAAGCGAAGGTTGAATCCGGGCAGTGGAAAAACAGGCCGTAGATGAGCACCTGCCAGAAGCTTCTCCGGGAGATCCGGTCAAAATCCGGGGTTCCCCGGGCGGGCAGGCCGGTCGCGACGATTACCGCGCCAAAGGCCACCGAGATCGGCAGGTCCGGGTAGTACAATTCTTTCTCCGTATCCGTCTAAATTTTACCCTTCTCTCTTCCCTCTCCCCTCCGTGGGACTTGTCCTGAAGGCTCATCCTGAAGGCTCGTCCTGAAGGAGAGGGCGAGGCCTCCGGCTCCGCTTCCAGCCCGTAGGGCTTACAGGCCGGAGGGTAGGAGCCTACGGCTCGGAGAGGTGAGGGGGCGATTTATACAGTTACGTTTTTTTCCTGGTCAGGCCGGCGCCTTTTTTTCCGACCGGGCCTTCCGGAGTTTGCGGCTGTACAAAAATCCCTGCCAGAGCGACCGGGGCTCAATCCCCAGATAATACCTGGCCCACATCGCGGTTGACGCCAGACCGTCCCGGAGCATTTTTAACCGGGGAGTCTTCAGGGGATATTTCCGCCGGAGCTCAACCGCTTCCGCGAAAGTCGCCGCCCGCGTCATCTCCCCGCCCGGCCCGGGGACGACCAGCCCACCGTCCAAGAGCGCCTGGTAGCGCCGGCGGGTTTCCTCGAGTGTCGGACCGCAGACCAGGGCGCACTGCCCGCAGGTCAGGATCCGCTCGTCCCGGAGATCTTCCGCGTTGGTAACCCCGATTTTCCGGGCAAAAGGCAGGAGGTAATCCCGGAACCGGACCTGCTCCGGCTGCTTCTCGGCCCCGCTGGTCACGTAACCATCGATCAGCTCCTCGGGATGCAGCTCGCTCCCGATCCTCCGGATGAGATCGTAACGGGGCGTGGAATCCCCCGTCAGCGACCCGGCCTTGAGCAGGTCGTAGCGGATTTTGATTTTTCGGGAGCCGTCGGGAAGATGATCAACCCACCCCGGGATCCAGTGGTCTCCCCAGGAGGTCCACTTTTTATCCCGCGAGAGCGAATGCAGGCCGAAACAGGTGGCATTGCAGAAATCAATGCTCCGGCGCCGACCGCGCGGGTGGAGCTCGCCGTTCAGGAGGACATCCTCCTCCGCCTGGTCCTCGAACATCCCGGAAGCGCAGGTCTTCTCGCAGATCTTGCAGGTCCGGCAGTAACCGTCGATAAAGTGGCGCGGCGAAAGCGGCGGATCGCTCGCGAGCACCGCTTCCGTAACCACCGTGCCCAGGTAAACCGCGGCCCCGTATTCCCTGGTCATCACGTTGCCCGACCAGCCCTGGCCGCCGATCCCGGAGACGATCGCGCCGAAACGGTGGGAGAAGCTCGGGTGGGTGGCGAACATGTCCGGGGACCGGCGGTAGGTGTTGTTGGAAGGCACCGCTTCGGAACGGAACCCCTCTTTCCGGATGAACTCGGCGGTCCGGGTGGTGATCCGGAAAAGCTTCTGGTTCATCCTGGTCTGATCCAGCCCGTGGGGCGCGATGTTTTTCTTGGAGAGAAAATCGTAAATGGGGCCCACGTCCATCGGCAGGGCCAGGCTGACAATCGATCTGGCCCCCTTCATGGTATAGGTCGGATCGAGGGAGGGCGGGCCGTCCAGCCGTTCGGGGCCGGCGATGCCGACCACGGCCACCCCCTGCGCTTTGACAAAATCTTTAATCCTTTTTTCCAGGGTATCCATTCTTATTTGCCGGGTAGCAAGAGAGCAAGAAAGCAAGGGGTCAGCCCTTGACATTGGACAAAAGCGCCTCGATTTTCTTCCCCAGTTTCCGATCCTCTGCAACCCGCGGGGAATATCGCTTGACCAACTTCGATACCGCCGAAAAACTGATGCCCCCGAACATGTCTCCAATCTGACGATTCGTCAAACCGGAATACCTCTTCAAAAGATAAATCGCAATATCCCTTTTTCTCCCGGGCCTCGTAAAGATAGGTCTTAAACTGCTCGTAATCCTCCGGCGCGGAAAAGATCTCCTTCTTCTCATTCCCCCGGGAGGTCACATGATAAAATGCCCCCTTATATTCAACCCGCAGTGGTCTGGCCAAGATCTTTGTTCCTCCTGATGCCCTTAATCAATCTTTGAGCTAAATTATCTCGCATAATATCCAATGTCAAGGGCTGACCCCATCTTTTCTTTTACCCGAAGTCCGAACCCGTCTCAGTCGACCACGGCGGCGACGACCATGTCAGACAGCTTCTGAAAGCGAAGGATATTATCGCTGTCTTCCATAAGCCCGGCCGTCAAACATACGAAAGTGAGGTCCCGCTCCGGGTCTACCCAGAACAACGTCGATCCCGAGCCCTGGCCGGAGAACGTTCCCGGAGAGGCGGCGATCCCCATCGGCGTCGGGAATATCCCCTCGCCGCGCAGGAAGAACGTAAGCCCGATATACGCCGGCCATTCCGGCCACCCCCGCATTTCCCGGGCGTAATCAAAGATATCATTGGGAAGCAATCCCGTCTGATTCGTAGTGGCAGTCTTAACGATCGCAGGGGACAGGATCCGCACCCCGTCAAGCTCTCCCCCCCGCCGTAACATTTCCGCGAAACGGAACATATCCGAAGCGGTCCCGATTACCCCCCCGGAGGGAGACTCTGTTTCTTCCGTGCAGAGCATGTTCATTGATTCAACCATCATGGGATCGAAGAGTCCGGGTCTCGCATACCGCGTCGTGATTGGAACCCTGCGGTCCGCGAGGTCCAGCCGCAGGGTGAGCGAAGTATTATTCATCCCGAGCGGCTTGAAGAGATCATCGGCCATTATCTGGCGGAACGGACGCTTGGCCTTATCCAGCCGGCAGACCATCTCCGCCAGAATCGCGTGGGCCGTCAAGGCATTATACGAAACTACCTTTCCCGGGAGGCGGAATAGGCGCTCATTGCTGACCGCGTTGACCAGCTGGTGGATATTCACGGCTTGCTTGGGAGGCAGTAAAAACGGTAGTTCGGTATTCATTCCGCTCATGTGGGTTAGGATATGCTTGACGGTTATGTTCTGCTTGCCCTTGACCCCGAATTCCGAGATTACTTCGCAGACCTTTGTGTTAAGCGAAAAGTCGCCCCGGTCGACGGCCTGGAGAACCACGACGGTTGTCAATTGTTTCGTTATCGACATAAGATGGAACACGTCATCCTTCTTTGCTGCGCGCTTGTTGGCCAGGTCGGTATAACCGATCGCCTGATGCACCGCGATTTTTCCGTGACGCGCCACAATAAAAACGGCCCCGTCATATAGCTTTTGAGCAATGTCTGCTTTGATAGTATCAACCAGGCGGCTCAAGGCATTCGGGTCAATACCAATGTTCTTCAAGTGATCGAAATTATTAATTTCGCTTTTCACCATTATCCCTCCCTCTAGGCTCAGGTCTTTACCTTTGCATTTGAAAATAAGGGGTCAGCCCTTGACATTGGACAAAAGCGCCTCGATTTTCTTCCCCAGCTTCCGGTCCTCCGCACACGAATTCCAGGGCTAGGTCTTTAACTTGTCGTTCCAATTCCATTACAGCTTCCGCGCTCAATTAAAACACCGTCGAGCCGAATATTTGTTTGCCTTCCCCCTCTCCTCTGATCCTCTCCCGCAAAGGGGAGAGGAAGTAGTAGGGGCGGTTAATCCGATCCACGATTGATATATGATGATTGCGGAATGCGGATTTCGGATTGCGGAATAAAGAAATATAAAATTTTTAGATTATTCATGCCGCATTCTGGCTGTTCAAAACATTCGCCGCCATAATCGCCTCATGTTCAGTAAAAGCGTATGGTTTTCGGTACCCGGGGATCATGCCTTCAATTTTTATCCCTGGCAACGAATTGTTTTTGTAACCTGTGCCGTCCAGAATATCACCGGGTAATCATTCTGTCTAATAAAAGATGGAAAAAAATATAAAGATGGTACGATCCCCTCACCTCTCCGAGCCGTAGGCTCCTACCCTCCGGCCTGTAAGCTCTACGGGCTGGAAGCGGAGCCCTCTCCTTCAGGACGAGCCTTCAGGATGAGCCTTCAGGACAAGTCCCACAACGGGGAGAGGGAAAAAAACGAAAAAGGGGTGTATCAGGCCCGGAATGACAAAATTCAATTTAAAAGGAGGCCGGGTGAAAAACCCGGCCCCCATTATTTACCTAACTTCTTAATCTTCTATAACTGTCCCCTCACCCTCACCCTCACCCTCTCCCTCTCCCCCGACTCCGCTCGGGACAAGCCCTCTCTCCTAAAAAGGGGGAGAGGATCAAAGTTTAAAGGAGGCGTTCTACGCCTTCGCCTGGCTGATCAGCATCTTGTAGAAGGAGCGGTAGACGAAGGTCACGGAAATCAGGAAGAAGATCGCGGCCAGGACCGCCCGGATCGTCGGTTCAAGCGTGATCGCCAGCTCGACCGCCAAGAGCCCGAAGAGGGTGGTGAACTTGATGATCGGGTTCATCGCCACCGAGGAGGTATCCTTGAAGGGATCGCCCACTGTGTCACCGACCACGACGGCGGTATGGAGGGGGGTGCCCTTCTCTTTCAGCTCGGTCTCGACCAGCTTCTTGGCGTTGTCCCAAGCCCCGCCCGCGTCGGCCATGAAGATCGCCTCGTAAAGACCGAAGATGGCGATCGAAATCAGGTAGCCGATGAAAAAATACTCATCCAAGCAGGCGAAGGCCAAGGTCCCGAAGAAAACGGCCAGGAAGATGTTGAACATCCCCTTCTGGGCGTACTGGGTGCAGATCTCCACCACCCGCTTGCTGTCCGCCATCGAAGCCCGCTCGGTATCGAGATTGATGTTCTTCCGGATGAACTCCACCGCCCGGTAGGAGCCCGTGACCACCGCCTGGATGGAGGCGCCGGCGAACCAGAAGATCACCGCGCCGCCGGTGATGAGCCCGAGCAGGAAGGGGGCGTGGAGGATCGAGATGTTCTCGAGTCCCTCGGTCAGGCGGTTGGTCAGGAGCATGATCAGGGAGAAGATCAGGGTGGTGGCCCCGACCACCGCGGTCCCGATCAGCACCGGCTTGGCCGTGGCTTTGAAGGTATTACCCGCCGAGTCATTCTCCTCCAGCCAGCCCTTGGCCCGTTCGAAATCGGGGTCGAAGCCGAATTCCTTCTTGATCTCGGCCTTGATGTTCGGAATCTTCTCGATGTTGGAAAGCTCGTAGACGGACTGGGCGTTGTCGGTCACCGGCCCGTAGGAATCCACCGCGATCGTGACCGGCCCCATCCCCAGGAAGCCGAAGGCCACCAGCCCGAAGGCGAAGACCGCGGGGGCTATCATCAGGACGGAAAGCCCGGTGGTGCTGACCCCGTAGGCGATGGCCATCAGGGCCACGATCGAGATCCCCATCCAGTAGGCGCTGTAATTGCCCGCCACCAGCCCGGAGAGGATGTCCAGGGAAGCCCCGCCCTCCTTGGCGGAGTCGAGGATCTCGCGGACATGCCGGGAATGCATCGAGGTGAAGATCTTGACCAGCTCGGGGATAATCGCCCCGGCCAGGGTTCCGCAGGTAATGATCAGGGAGAGTTTCCACCACATCGTCCCGTCTCCGACAGTGGGGATCAGGAGGTAGGAAAGCACGAAGGTCATGCCGATCGAGCTGATCGAGGTCAGCCAGACCAGCTTGGTCAGGGGAGTCTCGAAATTGAACTTGTCCAGGTTCCCGTAGGTGGCCTTGGCCCAGGCCTTGTTGATGTAATAGGCCAGGACACTGGTTACGATCATGCCGATGCGCATGACGAAGATCCAGACCAGGAGCTGGACCTGGATGATCGGATCGCTCACCGCCAGGAGAATAAAGGTGATCAGGGCGACCCCGGTGACGCCGTAGGTCTCGAAGCCGTCGGCGGTGGGGCCGACCGAGTCGCCGGCGTTGTCGCCGGTGCAGTCGGCGATCACACCCGGGTTACGGATGTCGTCTTCCTTGATCTTGAAGATGATCTTCATCAGGTCGGAGCCGATGTCCGCGATCTTGGTGAAGATCCCGCCCGCGATCCTAAGGGCGGCGGCGCCTAGGGACTCGCCGATGGCAAACCCGATGAAGCAGGGCCCGGCATAATCCCCGGGGACCCAGATCAGGATGAAAAGCATGATCACCAGCTCGACGCTGATGAGGAGCATCCCGACGCTGATCCCGGCCTGGATGGGAATCGCGTAGGTCGGGAAGGGCTTGCCCCCCAGGCTCGAGAAGGCGGAGCGGGAATTGGCGAAGGTGTTGATCCGGATCCCGAACCAGGCCACCGAGTAGCTGCCCAGGATCCCGACGATGCTGAAGATCACGATGATCATGACCTTGAAGGCGGGTAAGTCTTGCAGGAAGCCGAAGTAGACCACCATGATCACCGCGATGAAGGCCCAGAGGAGGGCGATGAATTTACCCTGGGTGATCAGGTAGGTCTTGCAGGTCTCGAAGATGAGCTCCGAGACCTCCCGCATCGACTTGTGCACCGGCAGATCCCGGAGCTGGGCGTACTGCCACATCCCGAAGACCATCCCCAGGATACAGACCACCAGGCCCCCGATGAGGAGACTTGAGCCTTTTATCCCCAGGAAGGTCACCGAACTCATGTCCGGGAGAATCAGCTCGGCCTCACTGGCCCGGGCCACGGTGCTTAAAAGCAGGGTGAGCACCGGCACCCCCAGCACGGCCAACCAGGTGGCCAGCCGGCTTTTTTGGACCTTTTTCTCCATCATTCCCTCCTTATTATATTACTAGTCCGGGCGCGGAACCTTCCGCGCTTCCTTATATTAGTAGAATCCCGTTCTGGCGAAGCTACCCCTCTCCCTAAAAACTTAAGGGACATCAATTTTGAGCATCCTAAACAACATCCCGGCCGATGTCAATTGTATACAAATAGCATGGCGCAGAGGGCAGAGAGCAGAGCGTTAAGAACAAGAGATTATGGATTGATTAATTGTCCGAAGTCCTAAGTCAAAGAAAAAACTCGTACATGTCCAAATTAGAAAATGACTATCGACAGTCCAAGTATTAAAAGATTTGATTTTGAGATCGCCACGCCCTGCGGGCTCGCGACGACAAAATGGCTGTCATTGCGAGGAGCCAACGCGACGACGCAATCTCAGTTTTCGAAAGCCACGGTTAATTTGGACAGCTATGGAAAAAACTGACAACTGAGAGCTTATTACTGATAACTGAATGGGATAGAAGCAATTATCGCGCTTTGCGCTCTGCGCTCTGCGCTTTGCCCTTTGTGCTTCGCCCTTTGCCCTTTGTTCTATGCGCTATGCGACTTATATTCGGTCTCGATCCGGTCTTTGAACTTCTGGAAGACAAACTTCCGCTTCAATTTCATCGTCTGGGTCAGGAGCCCGTTTTCCAGGGTAAAACCCTCGGTCAGGAAGACGAATCTCTGGGGGATTTCGTATCCGCCGAATTTCCCCTTGAGGCCCCCGAGGATTTCCTTGGTGAGCAGGTCCGCGATCTCCTTGTTTTTAACCAGTCCCTCGGGGTCCGCGGGCAGGCCGTGCTTCTCCGCGTAAACGGCCAGGGCCGGGAAGTTGGGGACGACCAGGCAGACATTGTAGGGGCGGTTCGACCCGTAGATCATCGCGTTCTCGATCAGGGGGTTCAGCTTGATTTCCTCTTCAATGGCGGAGGGGAAGACATACTTCCCGTTCTCGAGCTTGTATTGCTCCTTGATCCGGCCGGTGATGAATAAAAACCCGTCTTTATCGATCCGTCCGATGTCCCCGGTCCGGAAGCCCCCGTCCGGGGTCATCACCTCCGCGGTTTCCTTGGGCTTGTTGTGGTAGCCGACCATCACGTTGGGGCCGTAAACCACGATCTCGCCCTCCGTGGGATCGCCGGTCACGGATTTATCAATCACCACCTTCACCTTTTCGATCACCCGGCCCACGCTCCCCGGCCGGTGGGCCAGGGGGGAATTGACCGTGACCGCGGGCGAGGTCTCGGTCAGGCCGTAGGCGTCGTAAAGGGGAATCCCCACGTCCTCGAAGAAATGCTGGATCTGGACATTGGTGGCCGCGCTCCCGGTCAGCGAGCCCCAGAGCCGGCCCCCGAACCTTTGCCGGATTTTTTTGAAGACAATGGCATCGGCCAGTTTGAACTTGAGGTTGACGAGCAGGCTGGCCTGGCCTTTCTCCTTGAGTTCCCTTCTCCGCTTGCCGGCTTCCACCCCCATCTGGAAAAGTTTTTTCGGCAGGCCCCCTTCCGTATCCATCTTGGTCTGGATCCCGGAATAAACCTTGTTGAAAATCCGGGGAACGGCAATCAGGAAAGTAGGCTTGACCAGCCCCATGTCGTCGGCGAGGGTGGCGACGCTTTCCATGAACCCGACCGATCCCCCGATCTGGATGAAACAGTAGAGCTCCGCGGTCTGGCCGAAGGCGTGGGCCCAGGGCAGGATGGAGAGGCTTCGCTCCTGGTCGGAAAGACGGGGAAAATTCTTCTTGGCCGCGAGGACGTTGCTGGTGAAATTCCCGTGGGTCAGGAGCACCCCCTTGGGGTCGCCGGTGGTTCCCGAGGTGTAAAGCAGGACCGCGATGTCTTCGGGGCCCGGCCGGATTGACGGCGCCGGCTGGGCCACGCCCAGTTTCTCCAGGGCCGCCAGGCTGTTTTCCCCCTCCCCGTCCAGCAGAACGATTTTCTCCAGGGTTTTAATCTCCGCGGGAAAATCCTTGATCTTATCCCGGATCTCCGGCTTGGAAACGAAAAGCACCTTGATCGTGCTGTCGGCGATGATATATTTCCAGACCTTTAAGAGTTCCTGCTCGTACATCGGAACGAAGCGGGCCCCCAGGCCGAAGGTGGCGAAGGCGACCACCGCGAACTCCACCCGGTTGTTGGCGATGATCCCGACCGAGTCCCCTTTCTTAACCCCCAGCCGGGCCAAACCGACCCGGAGGTGGTCCACCCTTTGCCCCACCTCCCGGTAGGTGACCCATTCGTATTCCTTCTGGGGGTTTTTCTTCCCGAACAGCAGGTTGTCGGGGTACTTGGCCACGCTGGCTTCCAGGAGCTCAACGAGATTGTCAGGTTTTTCGTACTGGTAATTCATCTTTCCCTTCCTGGTTAAATGGTTATAATCGCTTCGCAAACCGGGTCACCAGTGTTACTATAATAATAGAGTTTTCTAAACCCTAAAAGCCTAAAAAATGAAATTCAGCGGATCAGAAAACCATCTGGAGGAATGGAAGAAAAGGTGTCCGGAAAAATTTGCGCCGGAGGAAACCATCTTCAAGCGCATCCACCGGGGCAACCATATTTTCATCGGGACCGGTTGCGGCGAGCCGCAGTACCTGATCCAGGCGTTGATTAGCTATGTCAGCTCCCACCCCAAGGTCATCTTCGACGCCGAGGTGATCCACATCTGGACCCTGGGGGTGGCCCCCTACGCCGAGAAAAAATTTCAGGACAACTTCCGCCACAACTCCTTTTTTATCGGGAAAAACACCCGGGAATCGGTCAACCAGGGCCTGGCCGATTACACCCCGATCTTCCTCTCCAAGTTGCCCGATTTGTTTTACCGGAGAATCATCCCGATCGACGTGGCCCTGATCCAGACCTCGCCCCCGGACCGCCATGGCTTCCTTTCCCTGGGGGTGAGCGTGGACGTGGTCAAGGCCGCCGTCGAGGTGGCCCCCCTGGTCATCGCCCAGGTGAACTCATATATGCCCCGGGTTCACGGGGACGGCTTTCTTCCGATTAGCAAGGTGGATTTCCTCCTTCCCCACGACGAACCGATCCTGGAATTTCACGGCGAGCCTGATGATGAGGTCGTCCGGAAGATCGGCCATTACGTTTCCCGCCTGGTCCAAGACGGAGACACCATCCAGGTGGGCTATGGCTCGATTCCCAACGCCATTCTCGCCAATCTCAAGGACAAAAAACACCTGGGGATCCATACCGAGCTTTTAAGCGATGGGATCGCGGAACTCCTCAAAAATGGCGTGGTGGACAACTCGAAAAAGACCATCAACCGGGGCAAAACCGTGACGGCCTTCTGCATGGGCAACCAGGAAACCTACGCCTACATCCATGACAACCCGGCCATCGAGTTCCGGACGATTGATTACACCAATAACCCGCTGATTATCGCGCAGCATGACAACATGGTCGCGATCAACAGCACCCTGGACGTGGACCTGACCGGCCAGGCCACTGCCGAATCCCTGGGTCATGTCTTTTACAGCGGGATCGGGGGCCAGGCCGACTTCATGCGGGGCGCGATGCTCGCCCGGAACGGGAAAACCATCCTGGCCCTCCCCTCCACCGCGGAAAAGGGAACCCTCTCCCGGATCGTGCCCTACCTGAAAGAAGGCTCCGGGGTCACCCTGAACCGGGGCGACGTCCATTACGTGGTCACCGAGTATGGGATCGCTTACCTCCACGGGAAGAACATCCGGGAACGGGCGATGGAACTGATCGCGATCGCCCACCCGAAATTCCGCCCCGGGTTGATCGAGGAAGCCAAAAAACTCAACCTGATCTATTCGGACCAGGCCTTCATCCCCGGTGAAAAAGGCGAGTACCCGGAAGAGCTCGAAACCTACCGCACCACCAAGACCGGCCAGGAAATCCTCCTCCGGCCGGTCAAGATCAGCGACGAAACGCTCCTGAAGGATCTCTTCTACTCCCTCTCCGACAAGAGCCTGGAACGCCGATTTCTCTCGATGCGCAAGGACATGCACCATGACCGCCTCCAGAAATACGTCGTGGTGGACCATTCCCGCGAGATGTCCATCGTGGCCCTGAAAAAACTCGAGAAAAAGGAAGAAATCGTGGGTTTAGGGCAGTACATCCTGGAAGCCGATTCCCTGACCGCCGAGGCCGCCTTCATCACCCGGGATGACTGCCAGGGGCAGGGGATCGGGCGGGAACTGCTCTCCTACCTGACCCTGTTGGCCAAGAAGCAAGGCCTGCTCGGCTTCACCGCCACCGTCCTGGCCGAAAACCGGCCCATGCTCCACCTGTTTGAAACCATGGGATTTGACCTTACCAAGCACATCGAGGACGGGGTTTATGAATTGAAAATGGGGTTTAAGCCGGGGCCATAAAAAAGCAGGTAAAAGGTGAAAGGTAAGGAGAAATTGCTATTAAAAATTTCTAATTTCTAATGACGAATCTCTAATCAATGTTTAATATCTAATCGCCAATTCATAATTTCCAATTCCTGAGTTTCTGAATAGGTCATTCTAATTGGAATTTGAAATTTCTCCGGTTAATGTTTTGATTTATGTCCTTTAAGCGTCTGAAAAAAACCCTGTTTACCCTTGTTATCCCCGGGCTCCTCGGTTTGCTCCTGGCCTCCGGCCCGGCTGCCGGGAAAGAAAAAGCCCTCCCGGGCGAGACCTCCTTTCCCCGCGTCGCTTCCGAAACCATCAACTTCCCCGTCAAGGTGAAGCCCCGACCGGCCGCCCCCCTCCCCAGCCCCGGCGACGGGAGAAAGCTCGAGTTGCTGATCGACCCCGGCCACGGCGGAAAAGACTGGGGGACGGTGGGTGTCTGCCCGATCTTGGAAAAAAACCTGGTGCTCGAAATCGGAAGGTTGCTCTTTGAAATCCTGAACTCCGACCCCCATTTCGAAGCCGCGCTTACCCGCGATATCGACGTCTACCTGAACCTAGCCGAACGTAAGCGCCTGGCCCGGGAACTGGCCCCCGATTTCTTCGTAAGCATCCATGCCAACTGGGGGAAACGGGTCGCCGCCGAAGGGCCCGAAGTGTATTTCCTGAATATCAAACCCACGGACGAAGAGGCCCTCCAGTTGGCGATCCAGGAAAACCGGGAAATCAAAACCGAGGAAAAACCCCTCAACCGCGAGCCCATTCTCGAAGCCATCCTGAAGGATCTCTCGGAAACCGCGCACCTGAAAAAAAGCAGCGAGCTGGCCGAAATCACCTTCCGGGAACTCCGCCAGGTGCTCCCGGGCGAGTTCCGGGGCGTGAAACAGGCCCCCTTCGTGGTCCTGAATGGCGTCGGCCGGCCCGCGATCCTGATTGAAGTCGGCTTCCTCTCCAACCAGGAGGACTGTTACTTCCTGAATACCGATTACGGGAAAAGGATAATCGCCGAGAGGATTGCGGAAGGAATCCGGAGATTCGGTCTGACCCTCCTGGAAGAACGAAAGTTGAAAGAGCTCCAGCAAAAACCAGCCATCCCGGTAAAATGAGCTCCGAAAGACTAAAAGTTCAAAGTTCAAAATCCCAATGCCAAATGAATGCCAAAAAACTTTGTTCATTTGAGCTTTGTCATTTGGATTTCCTTCCGACCCAATGAAGATCCTGATCGCCACCACCAACCGCGGAAAGCAGAAAGAATACGCCGAGCTCCTGGCCGACCTCCCCTGGGAACTCAGCTTCCCCGGCCCGGAACAGGACAACCCGGACCTGGAAAACGGCCTGACCTTCCGGGAAAACGCGGTCAGCAAGGCCCGCCACTACGCGCGGACGGAAAAGATGCTTACCCTCGCTGATGACTCCGGCCTGGAGGTGGACGCCCTGGACGGACAGCCCGGGGTGTTCTCCGCCCGCTTCGCCGGCCACCCCGGCCGGGAAGGAAAAGACGAGGCCAACAACGCCCGGCTCCTCCGGGAGCTCGGGAACCGGCCCCGGGAAAAACGGGGGGCGGCTTTCCGCTGCGTGATCTGCGTGACCGACCCGGCCGGCCGCCTCCTGGTTGTCGAGGGGATTTTAAGCGGGTATATTAATTTTGAGCCCCGGGGACAAAACGGGTTCGGCTATGACCCGTTGTTTATTATTCCGGAACTGGGCCGGAGCCTGGCCGAGCTTCCCCCCGGGGAGAAAAACCGGTTGAGCCACCGGGGACGGGCGGTAGAGGAGCTGAAAATAAAGTGGCCCGAATTCCTTCGGACGCTGGAAGAAAAAAAACAATAGAAGGTTTCGAGTTTCTGGTTTCGGGTTTCGAGTTTTACTGTCGGGGCGTAGCGCAGCCTGGTTAGCGCGCCTGCCTTGGGCGCAGGAGGTCGGCGGTTCAAATCCGCCCGCCCCGACCATTATGAAAAGCTGCTCTACCGTTCGCGCATTCAATTATGAGATGTTGAATAAGTCGGCGGTTTTTATCCCGATCACAAGGATCATCGGGACAAATCCGCCCGCCCCGACCACAATTTCTTGATTTCTAAAGTTTTATACTTAATTTGAAAGCCAATTGGAATAGAATAAAATCCAGCAATATCTGTTGAAAATCAAATGGGTTATGCCCAGAAACCGACTGCAAAACGAATGAGAAAAAGAAGGACTTTTCTATCCGGAAGTTAAGGAAGGAGGTTCTTGACAAAATGAACCCTAAAAGTTTTAACTTTGTAGCAACTAAGTCCCGGATTAATGGAAGGATAATGAGAACCGGAAAAGAAAAGGGCATAACTATCGCGGTCTTTACCGGCCTGTTCTTTCTTGCCTTTTCCGTCAGCCTCGCCTCCGCGGCCGAGCTGACCGGGGAAGAAATCATAAAAAAGGCCCGGGACCGGGAGACCCCCCAGACCAGCTATACCAGAATCAAGATGACCCTGATTAACAAGAAAGGCGGGACCCGCCTGCGCGAGATGTTAATCTGGGGCAAGAAATTCGGGAAAGCTACCCGGAGCGTAACCCGCTTCCTGTCGCCCCCGGATGTCCGGGACACCGGCTTCCTTTACCGGGAGGTCCCGGGGGGCAAGGACGAGCAGTTCGTCTACCTCCCCTCCCTCCAGCAGGCCCGCCGGATCGCGGTGGAGGAGCGGACCTCAAGTTTCATGGGATCGGACTTTACCTATCAGGACATGGAGCGCCGGGAGCCCGAAGAAGACACCCACACACTCCTGGGGGAAGAAGATATCAAAGGAAACGCCTGTTACCGGATCGAAAGCAAGGCCAAGGACCCCGAGAGTTCCCCTTACAGCAAGGTAATCCATTGGATCCGGAAGGACATCCTGGTCCCGGTGAAGGCGGATTTCTACGACCGGCATGACCAGCTCCAGAAACAGCTCAACGTGGAAAACCTGGAGAAGGTTGAAAAGTACTGGATTTCCAAAAAGAGCGTGATGGAAGACGTCCAGAAAAAGCACAAGACGGTGATGGAGATGGTGGAAATCAAGTTCGACCAGCCCATCCCGGATGACCATTTCACCGAGCGGTTTTTGCAGAAACCTTAAACAAACATGGTCCTGATTCAAATCGTCTGGAAGAATCTCCTGCGCCGCAAGATCCGCAGCGTCCTGACCGTGATCGGGATCGCCGTCGGGATCGGCGCGGTGGTTTCCCTGGTTTCGATCACCGATGGATTCGTCCACGGCTGGAAGAACATGATCAAGGGCCACGGGACCGACCTGACCATCGTCAAGGCCGGGACCGAGGCCAACCTCCTTTTAAACATCCTGGATGAATCCCTGGGCGACGGGCTTCGCCAGGTCCCGGGGCTGGAGGCGGTGACGGAATCCCTGGTGGACATCGCCACGATCGAGGATAAGCCCTCGATCATGCTTTTCGGGTATGCCGCGGGCGGGGATTACATGAACCGCCTCAAGTTCCAGACCGGCGGCCCGATCACCTTGGACGACAAAGACGAAATTATCCTCGGGAGCGTCCTGGCCAAGAGCCTAAAAATCAAGGTCGGCGACGAAATCGAGGTCGAGCGGGAATTCATGACCGTGGTGGGAACCTGCGAGTCGAGCAACGTCCTCGAAAACGGGGCCGGGATCATGTCGATCAAGCGCCTGCAGAAGCTGATGGACCGGGAAGGCAAGGTCACCACCTTCGGCATCCGTCTCGTCAATCCCAGCCAGATGCCGGAGATCAAGAAGGAAATCGAGACCAGATTCCCCAGCATCTCGGCCTTAAGCACCCGTGAGTTCGTGGATGAGAACGAGGGGGTCAAGATGGCCCAGGCCCTTTCCTGGGGGATCTCCCTGATCGTCCTACTGGTCGGGGCCATCGCCACGATGAATACCATGTTCATGTCCGTATTCGAACGAACCCGGGAGATCGGAATCCTCCGGGCCCTGGGCTGGAGGAAGGGCCGGATCATTAACATGATCATGCAGGAATCCATCATCCTTTCCCTCTGCGGAGGCATTCTCGGGATTTTCTTTGGGATGGGAGCGGTGCGGATGCTGAATCTTTTCCGCCAGCTCCGGGGCCTGGTCCAGGCCGAATACACCACCTTTCTTTTCGCGGAGGCGATTATCCTGGCCCTGATTCTCGGGGTCCTGGGGGGCATGCTCCCCGCCTGGCGCGGTTCCCGGATGCCCCCCGTCGAAGCGCTCCGGTATGAATAGAATATGTATTACTGGAACCCTGAAACCCTTGAACCCTTGAACCCTTTTGTTTATTTAAGGAGATAGCTTTTGGCGATACCGGTAGTCGAGCTCAGAAACGTGACCAAATCCTTCGTCGAGGGCGATGTCCAGGCCCTCCGGGGGGTGAACCTGACCATCTACAAGGGCGAGTTGATGTGCATCATGGGCCCGAGCGGATGCGGGAAATCCACCCTCCTGAACCTGGTCGGGGCCCTCGACCGCCCCACTAGCGGGGAGATCCTGATTGACGGGGTCAACCTGAACGACGTCGAGAATCTCGACACTTTCCGCTCCCGCAAAATCGGCTTCATTTTCCAGGCCTTTTTCCTGGTCCCCACCCTGACCGCCCTCGAGAATGTTGAGATCCCCATGTTCGACTCCGGCTTCGTCCTCCCCCAGGAAAAGACCCAGAAGGCCCGCCAGCTCCTGAAAGACGTGGGCCTGGAGAAAAAAATCAACCAGGTTCCCACCCGCCTCTCCGGGGGGGAAAAACAGCGGGTGGCCATCGCCCGGAGCCTGGCCAACGACCCGGCCATCATCCTGGCCGACGAGCCCACCGGGAACGTGGATTCCAAGACCAGCGCCATGCTGATTGAGCTCCTCCGCCGGATCAACCAGGAAAAGAACGCCACCCTCATCGTGGTCACCCACGACCCGCTGATCGCCGCCGCGACCAACCGGGTGGTCCAGATGCTCGATGGCCAGATCGTCGGCGAAAAAGACCCGAAAAGCCTGCTGAAATAAATTCAACGCTCAGCCTCTTTTTCAAATCCCTTCACAAAAAAATCAATTGCCAAACCGGCGGCCGTCGATTTATGCTTTCCTTCCATGAAGAAACCTGACCCCCCCCGGGAAGAGAAAAGGAAAATGGACGCCCCGGGCGCTCCCGCCCCCGCCTCGAATTTCATCAAGGACATCATCAACGCCGACCGGGAGCGGGGAAAAAACGACGGCCGGGTGGCCACCCGCTTTCCCCCGGAACCGAACGGCTACCTCCATATCGGCCACGCCAAGTCGATCTGCCTGAATTTCGGGATCGCCGCCGAATACCACGGGACCTGCAACCTGCGCCTGGACGACACCAACCCCGTGACCGAGGAGGTGGAATACGTCGAGTCGATCAAGGACAACATCAAGTGGCTGGGGTTCGACTGGGAAGACCGGCTTTACTACGCCTCCGACTATTTCGAAAAGTTCTACCAGTTCGCCGTGGACCTCATCAAGATGGGCAAAGCCTACGTCTGCAGCCTGAGCGAAGAGGAAATCAAGAAATACCGGGGCAACTTTTACCAGCCGGGCCAGGCCAGCCCCGACCGGAACCGCTCGGTGGAGGAAAACCTGGATCTTTTCGCCCGGATGCGGGCGGGGGAATTTCCCGACGGCGCGCACGTCCTCCGGGCCAAGATCGACCTGGAGTCCTCGAACATGAACCTGCGGGACCCGATCATGTACCGGATCAAGAAGGCCCGCCACCACCGGACCGGGGACCGTTGGTGCATCTATCCCATGTATGACTTCGCCCATTGCCTTTCCGATTCGGTCGAGGGGATAACCCATTCGATCTGCACGCTCGAATTCGAGGACCACCGCCCGCTCTATGACTGGTTCCTGGATGAATTGAAGGTCCCCTCCCATCCCCAGCAGATCGAGTTCGCCCGCCTGAACCTGAGCTACACCGTGATGAGCAAGCGCAAGCTCCTGGAGCTGGTGGAAAAAGGGATTGTCCGGGGCTGGGACGACCCCCGGATCCCGACCATCTCGGGCCTCCGCCGGAGGGGCTATACCCCCGAGTCTATCCGGGAATTCTGCGAACGCATCGGGGTGGCCAAGGCCGAGGGCATCGTGGACGTGGCCCTGCTCGAGCACTGCGTCCGCCAGGACCTGGAAAACCGGACCCCGCGGGTCATGGTGGTCCTGAATCCCTTGCGGGTGGTGGTCGACAACCTCCCCGCGGGGCAGGTGGAGGAATTTGATGCCCCCTACCACCCCACCGACCCGGGCTTCGGCAGCCGGAAGGTCCCCTTCTCACGGGTCATTTATATTGAAAAGGATGACTTCCGAGAGGACCCGCCCCCGAAATGGTTTCGCCTCTCACCCGGCCGGGAGGTCAGGCTCCGCTACGCCTGCATCATCAAATGCGTGAAGGTGTTAAAGGATGAAAAAACCGGAGAGGTGAAAGAGCTTCACTGCACCTGGGACCCGGCCACCCGCGGCGGCGACACCCCGGACGGGCGCAAGATCAAAGGCACCCTGCACTGGGTTTCGGCGGATCATTCGCTTCCCGCCGAGGTCCGGCTTTACGACCGGCTTTTCCACCAGCCCAATCCCCTGGAGGGGGAAGAAGGGGCCGATTTCACGAAAACCCTCAATCCGGATTCGCTCAAGATTCTGATTTCCTGCCGGATCGAGCCCAGCCTGGGAAAGGCGGCGCCGGAAAACCGTTACCAGTTTGAAAGGCTGGGTTATTTCTGCGTCGACCCCGATTCGACTCCCGGGCACCTGCTGGTGTTTAACCGGACCGTCTCCCTCCGCGATTCCTGGGCCAAGATCGAAAAATCCCAGGAAAAATAAATCAGAAAGTTGGAGAGTTGGTAAGTTAGTATGGAAACCTGCGAACTGAAAATAACCGGGCTGGCGGATTCCGGGGACGGCGTGGGGCGCGCGGAGGGAATGGTTCACTTCGTGCCGTTTTCCGTGCCGGGCGACGAGCTGATCGTGGAAGTGGTCTCGCGCAAGAAGAATTTCATCCGTTCCCGGATCTGGGAAATTACCAGGCCGTCAGCCGACCGGGTCGAGCCGCTCTGCTTTTACTTCGGCAAGTGCGGGGGCTGTTCCTGGCAGAACGTGAGCTATCCGGCCCAGCTGGCGGCCAAAAGGCAGATTGTCCAGGATGCCCTTCTCCGGATCGGCCGGTTCGCCGGGGCGGAGGTGGAGCCGACCGTGCCTTCCCCCCGGGAGCTCGGATACCGACACCGGGCGCGTTTTAACCTGGACTCGGGCCGGTTCGGTTTTTCCATCCGGGGCTCCCATAAGTTCGTCCCGGTCGGGGATTGTCTCCTCCTCGAACCGGAACTCAAGCCGGGGGTCCATTTCGTCCGGGACTTTTTGAAGGAAATCCGCCCCCGCTCCTTCGCTTTCACCTCCTGTGAGATGACCCGGGATGAAGACGGGGTGGTCAGCGTGGAGTTTACCCCCCCCGCCTCCCGGAAAGACCGGGAAGAGCTCAAGCAGCTAGCGCAGATGGCCGGCCTGAAGATCGAGGTGGACAGCCGCAGACGGGCCTTTGTCCAGGCTAACCGGCAGCTGAATGAAATCCTGGTTCAAGCGGTGGCCCGGGAGTTGAAACCAGGAGAGGGCGAACGGGTGCTCGAGCTGTTTTCCGGGAGCGGGAATTTCAGCTTCGCCCTGACGGCCGCGGCCGGTTCAATCCTGGCGATTGAAAGGAATCCCGCCGCCGTCCGCGAGGCCGAAAAAAGACGGGCGGAACTCGGGCTGGACCGGATGACTTTTTCCCAGGGAGACGCAGCCTCGGAAATGAAAAAGCTGGCGGAGAGCGGGGAAAAATTCGAGCAGGTTCTCCTGAACCCGCCCCGGGAAGGGGGCCAAGAGGAACTCGGCTTGGCGATGCGGCTCAACCCCCGGCGGATTGTTTACATCTCCTGCAACCCGGCGATCCTGGCGCGGGACCTGAGCCTCCCGTCGGAGTCGGGATACCGGCTATCGAAAGTAACGCCCTTCGACATGTTCCCCCAGACCCCCCACGTCGAGGTTCTGGCCGTAATCACCCGGCTCTAGTCTTTTTGGTTTTTCTGGTCTCTCTGGTTTAACTCGAAACCAGAAACCCGAAACTCGAAACGTATTTTATTAGGTTGGGATTGAGCAGGCCTCCAGCGCCTGCAGGAATTTTTTCAAATCCGAATAATCCCGGATCACCTGGTCTGCTCCCTCCCGAAGAAGTTTTTTCGTCCCCGCCCCCACCCCCAGAAAGGCGATTTTCATTTCCCGGGCCGCCCACACATCCCAGACCCCGTCCCCGACATAAACAACCTTGGAAAAACGTTTCGTTCTTTCGCTTTTCCCCATCGCCTGAACCGCTATTTTCAAAATCCCCGGCCGGGAGATCGAATCGTTGGCGGAAAAAATGGGAAGATCGCCCGCCGCCAGGCCCGCGTTTCGCAGCTTGACCTCCGCCGACTCCCGCCAGCCCCCCGTGGCCAGGGCCACCACCCACCAGTCCGATTGTTTCAAGGCTCGCAGAGCCTCGCCGGCGCCCCGCAAGGGTTTTAATTTAATGTTTTCGGATTTTAGACGGCTTTTGACGATCCGGACGAAGCTCTCTTTGACTTCCCGGGCCGGGACCCTGCCGATCTCCCGGCGAAAATTCATTCGATAGATCTCGGCCAGGATCCCCGCGTCGGTCACATCGTGATAATGGGACCATTCGGTATCCACCTGTTCCACTCCCAGGACTTGCCTGACCGCCTCCACATAACAATCGGCATCGAACTCCATCGATTCGATGAGCGTTCCATCGACGTCAAAAAGCGCCAGGCATTTCATGATTCGTTGAGATTGCTGGAAGGGTCTGACAATTCGAGCTTTGATCATTTGAATTTATTTTCCCGATATACTATCTACCAACTACTACCTCCTGACAAACTTATTTTGATAATTTTTTATATTTTATAATAATAATGGAAGGGAGATAGTCCATGCTGATCATCGGAGAAAAAATCAACGGCACCCTGAAAGGCATCGCCGCGGCCATCAATATAAGAGACGCGGAGGCTATTGCCGCGGCCGTGCGTGGACAGGATCAGGCCGGCGCGGACGTGATCGACGTCAACGCCGGCACCGGCAAAACCCAGGCCGCGGCCGAGATCGAGGACATGAAATGGCTAGTGGAGGTCGTCCGGAAAGCCACCTCCAAGCCGCTGGCGATCGACTCGGAAAATTCCGAGGTGATCGCGGCCGGGCTCAAGCTGGTCCACGGTCCCACCCCCTGGATCAATTCCGCGAGCGCCGCCCCCGC
>Ga0315285_10000751_pt1 | contig 33691 bp, 41 predicted proteins | sample YL17G09_36_MG_FD_203698 | JGI IMG/M metagenome (GOLD analysis project Ga0315285, IMG submission 203698) | Sediment microbial communities from Yellowstone Lake, YNP, Wyoming, USA - YL17G09_36 | ecosystem: Environmental > Aquatic > Freshwater > Lake > Sediment | place: USA: Wyoming | collected...
GGCGTCGACCCTCACGACTTTTTTTTTGGCCATGCCACCATCCCTCCTCGGTACTGGGAGTTTACCGCGAGTATACTGACACTGAGGGTGTGGCACACAAGTGACACTGAGGCTGTGGCATCTGGCCATTTAGGCTTTGGCTGGGGACGGGGCGAGCTTCGAGGGACTCGTCTTCAAGGCTGCCCCTCGGTCGATCCGATCCAGGAACCAGATGGCCGCACCCAAGAGGGCGGCGACCAGGGCGATCGTGGGCCAGGTGCCGATGCCCAGCAATTGGGGAAGCGTGACCTTGCCGAGCGCCCCCACCTTCAGAAAGCCCGGCAGGAGGTAGGGATACACCTCGGAGTACAGACCCGCGCCAATCAGCAGGCCGACGACCCCGCTATAGAGACCATCCAGGCGCCCCTCGCCGGCCGCGCCCACGCAGGTCCCCGGGCAAAAGCCCAGCAGGGCGAACCCTACCCCGAAGATCAGGCCGCCAAGAATGTTCGCCGGGAGGATCGTGGGCTTGATCTGCAGCTTTGCCAGACCCAGCTCGCTCATGGCGTAGATCCCAACCATCCCGACTGCGATGGCGGTGAACATCAGCTTCCAGATCGTGAAATCCCGGAGGCGTAGCGCATCAATGATCTTGTGGAATTTCAGCGCCTGTCCCTTGAGCGCAACGCCCGACGGGCCCGCCCAAAGCCCGCCGCCAGCGAGGTGTCGGGCCGGGCGGGCGAGGGCGGGGATTCCTACCGCCATCCCCACTGCGCCCATACCCCCTTGACACCTGACCTCGGTTCTGCGAAAAATCGGTCGCTTGTCCGGGCCGATACGCAATTCCAAAGGAGAACCACTCATGATCATCAAAGCACTGATACCCTGTACCCGATTTGAAGTAGATCCGGATTCCAATACGCGAAACATCCTTGGCGCCTTTAACTCACTTACGTCTGCTCGCTTCCCCTGCTCTCCCCCATGGGACCTCTATGTTCGACTCACGGAGCACATGGGACCCTTAGAATTAAACCTTCGCGTTGCCTGTCTCGATGACGGCAGGGAAATCGCCACTGGAATTATCACACACCCGCCTATCCAAGACCCCGTACACGAGTACGATTTCGCAACGCCTGCAGGTGAACAAATCACTTTTCCCGCTCCAGGCTTATATGAGATCCAGCTCTCCGGTCATGGTGCAGTGGGGCAGACACTCCTCCGCGTCCAGGGGGCTTAGGCGAGAGGGCGTAAATCGGGACTTGATATTGCCGCCTCTCGGCCCCGGATTGCCAAGTGACCGTGGCGAACCCCACGATCCGCGGGTACGAGTCTGCATCCGTCTCCCCCTTCACGGGACCCAATCTCGCGCCGTCCGGCTTCCGCTCGTCCCGGTGAAACTCACTCGGGTCGCTCACAGCCTTCCCCTTTCGCGTATCTCCGATCACCTGACCGGCCTTCCTCCTTCTCAGCCATCTCCTGTGTGTCCACGAGGCTCGCACCACAGATCACGCAGCGGGACTCTTGGCACTCGTTCTGGTAATTGCATCGCCAGCACGGGGCGCAAGGGCCGCTCATCCTCGCTCGTCCTCCCCTCGGATCATCGCCACCTTAGCCTGCCCCCTCTCCCCTCCCGATAAGCTGTCAAGGCTCTTAGGGTGCCGCGCCCTGTGCGGCACCCTCCTTCCGTAAGGAAGGAGTACTTCTCCCTTCTCTCCTTCTTCTTACCCCCCCGTCCAACGGGCCATTTTGCTATCCCCAGTTTGCCAGCGCGGCCCATTTTGCTATGAAGCCCTTACGGGCAAAGGCTTTGCTAGCAAAATAACCCGTTCAACGGCTCCTTTTGATATGACCCGCCTGCTGGCGCTTCTGACGCCCCCAGCGCACGGCGCTGCCCTGCGTCCCGACCCGCTGACGGAGCTGCCGGATTCGCTCCTGCCGCCCGGCGCGCTCCCGGTCCTCCTTGGCCAGGAGGTTGGCCGCCAAGGCCGCCATGTGCCGGAGCCGCGGTTCCGTGAAGACCCAGGCCCTGCGACCGGGGAGCCGCTTGAGCAACGGCGGGATGCCCGCCCGCTTGTCCCCGCGCTCCAGGAGTCGGATGTGTGCCCGGAGCGTCTCGGCCTTCCGCAGGCCGCATACCCGGAGCAGCGTCCGGTTCGACGGCCGGATGACGTGGCCCGGCAGGTCTTGGTACCGGAAGAGGACGATGCACAAGGAGGCCAACCCGGGGGTCCGCCGCTCCAGCCGGCCCAGAAGCCCGGAGTCGAAGAGGTCCACCGGCACCGCGACGAAGTATGGGTGCGGAAGCATGGCGCGGAGGAACTTGGTCGCACTGCCGGGTGACCCCTTGGCGGTGTCCGCTGGCGGGTCCACCTGGCCCCGCTCGCCCCGCGGAGCGCCCTGCTCTCCCAATACCTCCCGGGGGATCTCGTCGGCTTCCGCTGCCAGGGATGCACCTGCGGGCGGGGTCTCGTGGCGCTTACTACGAGGTGGTTGGACCATCGGAGGGCTGGCCGCTGGCCGGGGCTCCGCGTTGAACCCAAACGGCTCCACCTCGTCATCCCGCTGGGACGGTGAGGTCCAACCCCTCTGGTCTTCATTCCCCCCACTGTCATCTTCTCCGAACTTCTCTTGCAGGTACTCGGCCAGCCCGTCCGCGTCCCCGTGGAATCGCTGGAGCTGCCGATGCAGGGCGTCCTTGTAGTCTCGCCCCTCCTGGGCCCCGCATTGGACTTTCCAAACGATCCGGTCGTCCTCATTCCACTTCTCACCTCGCCCTCCCAGCCGCTGACAAATTTGCTCCTGCTTCCTGTCGTCCGACTCGCCTTCCGTCATTGCGTTCCTCCAGTGCGCGGGCATCCCCTCCGGAGAACGAGTTGCGGGCAAGGCTGGAGGAAGCCCTGTCCCGAAGGGTGCGACCCCCCGGTAAGCCCGCAATCCTTTTCTTCACTCGAACAAATCCTCCAGGCGCTTCGCCACAACCTGCTTCAGGCGCCTGCCCTCGTCGCCGCGGAGCCGCCGCGTTCCGCCGATGACGAATGAGACCCTCACGCCGTCGAGCGACAAGTGCCGCCGCAGGTCCCCGGGGCGGAGGCCGAGGCTTAGCAGGAGCAGCTTCCGCCGCAACCCCGTCTCCGTCATGATTGCTTCCTTCATCTCCGCCATTGCGGCCTCCTCTCGGTGAAAAACCAAAGCCCCCGCAGTCCAGAGGAGGAACGAGTGCCTCCTTGGGCGGCGAGGGCTGGAGGATCTCCACGACCCGTTAAGTTTTTCTGTGTCTCTTATAGACCTTTTGGCAAAAGAATTAACCCTGAACCGAGAAAAACCTTGAACCGCCATGACGCCAAGGCCGCCAAGGATGTGATGTTCCGATCTTTCCATCGAAGAACGCGACGACCGGTTCCTGGGGCCTCCAGAAGTCTCGTTCGTTTCTCTCAGATAGGCCATTCCCTTTGGCGTTCTTGGCGCCTTGGCGGTTGAGAATTTTCGGATTGGGGTTAAATGCCTTTTTTGGGTGCGGACTGTTTTTTCTTCGGGCCCCTCCTGCCGGCCTTCCCTCCAAACTCAACTTTTAGGGTGTCGGTAGGAACCGCTTCTGGAGGATGAATCCAAACGCGATGCCCGTCGCCATCCCCAGCACCAGCCGGGCCGTCCCCGTGATCTCCAGCGGTCCCATCAGTAGCTCCTCCTTCCGTACACCAACAGCGCCATGGCAATGCCGCCGATGAAGAACCCGGCTGTCGCCACCCATCCGCTCAGCGCGAGCTGTGCCGCACCGCTCAGCGTATGACCGCTGGTGCATCCATCCGCCATGCGCGCGCCGAATCCCAGGAGCACACCGCCCAGGAGGCCGATCCCCCAGCGCCAGGCCGTGCCCTGACCGAACCGCGCGGTCCAGAGATCCGGCACCAGGCTGACTTTGAACTGGCCCGACAGCTTTGAGGCCAGCAGGGCGCCCAGGAAGATCCCGATCACCAGCATGAACTGCCAGTCCACAACCGGCTTGTGCGCTTGGTAGTAGGCGTTGGCCGCCACGTGCTCCGGCGCGAACAGGCTGAGGATCATCCCGGCCGCTCGCGAGAACGTGGTGGAGGTGGAGAGGTAGTAGTTCGCCGTGTAGAAGGCAAACATGTTGAGGAGCCCCAGCAGGATCCCGGCCTGCCACCAGGGCCATTCCCGCTGTCGCAACCACCTGACCATCCGTCTTCCTCCTTCCGGATTCCCGATGTCTAGGGATCGTATTCCCATGCTCACTTGGTCTGATCCAGATTTCGGGAAAAGGATTCGTGCGGGGTGCAATACCTCATGTCTACTCGCCTATGGACACACCCCGACCCGCTCACCCTCACCGGGAATTTCCAAGTGTGCGTTTGATGTTACACACTTGTCTCCGAGGCTGGGTTGCGCGGATGTCTAGAATACTTGATTAAATTATATCGCGTGACAGAACGATCAAGTTGTCATATTAAGTCACACATGGCTCAGCGAGTTGAGCACAACCGCCTAGCAGGGCAGATTCCCGAGACATTGGCCGGGTTGCTGGGAGTCAACTCGGACGAAGTCGAGGTCCGCATGGACGACTCTTCCGGCGCCGACTTCGTGATCACGGCAGTCGGGCGGACTTTTGTGGTGGAGTTCAAGCAGACGACGAGCGCTGCCTCTGTGGTGTTCGCTGCCAAGAAGGGTTTGGAGCAGACAAAGCGGATGCGGCGGCGAGGGGTCCCCCTCGTGGCCGTGCCCTTCATGGGCGATGTCGGTCGGCGGGCTTGCGAGGAGGCCGGGGTGAGCTGGCTCGACCTCTGCGGCAACGCCCACATCACCGCGAACGGCATTCGGGTCCACATAGAGGGGCGACCGAACCGCTTCAGGTCCGTGGGCCGGCCATCCAACGTGTTCGCGCCGAAGAGTTCCCGTGTTGTCCGCTGGCTTCTCATCCACTCCGATGAGTTGCTCACCCAGCGTGAGATCGCCCGTGCTACCAGCATGGACGAGGGATTCGTCAGCCGGATCGTGGCACGGCTGGAGCGTGAGGGCTTTATCGTGCGCGGGGAGCGATCCGCCGTTCGCCCGCGAGATCCAGCGTTACTCCTCGACGCGTGGCGTGAGCGATACCAGTTCTCGAAGCACCGTATGATTCAAGGCCACATCGCGGCGCGCTCTGGTGATGCGCTCCTGGGGTTGGCCTGTGACGCATTCGGTGCGCAGGGCGTCGAGCATGCAGTGACTGGGCTCGCGGCCGCATGGGTCTTCACCCACTTCGCCGCCTTCCAGGTCACTACGATCTACCTGGCGGTGGATCCATCCGCCGCCGTGCTGCAGCGCCTTGGCTTCAGGGAGGAGGCGCGCGGTGCGAACCTTTGGCTGGTGGTCCCCAACGATGCAGGTGTCTTCCAAGGTGCCGTCCAGAAGGGCGGTGTGCGCTGCGTGCATCCCGTGCAGGTGTACCTCGACCTGAAAGACCAACCCGAGCGGGCTTCTGAGGCCGCCGAGCGGTTGCGTGGCGAGCTGCTGGCTTGGAGGCGGAATGCCTGAGAAGCCCAGGCATGCATCGGACTACAGCAGCGACCAGGTCGAGTTGGTGCGTGCCACCTGTCTGTACGTCGCCACGAGAATCCGAGACCTGATGGACGAGGTCGTCGTGGTCGGTGGGTTGGTCCCGTCGCTACTCATCAACTCGGCAGAGTTGCCTAAGACCTACCGGCAGAAAGCTTTTGAAGCCGGCTACCAACTCCGACTCTTCGGCCCGGAGGCCGCTGTCGAGACGAGCTATGAGTACAGTTTTGCCTTCGATCCGGACAACTACCCGACCAGTCTCCACTACTCCGGCGGCTTCCAGTTCGAGAAACACTATTACAAGGGATTGGTCGGCGAGCTCAATAAGGAAGAATTGGAATGCGCCAAGGCTATCGAAATGTGCCCCCGTGTGAAACGGTGGGTCCGCAGCGTCAAGGGCATGTTCGGCCTGCCGACTTCGACGGACACATTCTACCCCGACTTCGTGGCGGAGCTGGACGACGGGCGAATCATGGTCGTCGAGTACAAGGGCGAGCACTTGATTGAGTTCGAGCAGGAAAAGAAGAACATCGGAGAGCTTTGGGAAAGTAAGAGCGCAGGCAAGGCGCTTTTCCTTTGGGCGGTCAAGAAAGACGAGGCCGGGCGCGACGTGTATCGACAGGTCGAGGACAAGATAGCAAAGTGAGCACGCCCCCGAATCCTCCGATCTCCTTCGTCCTGCTTTACATGCATGCCCCCCGAGCCTGAGGGCTGTCCCGGTATGCTTTGACGGCTCCGCTCCGAAGGCGTCACGCCTGCGGTGGACCAGCCGCGTCGGCGTCGGGCGCTTTTGGGAGATTCTCCTTGACACCCGGCGGTGGTTACGGCACGCTCTGACGCGTCGCCGGGCACAGCCGCACACCCTGTGGCGGATCACGTCGGGTTGGTGGGGCCGCCCGGGGCCGCGGTGTCAGGGCTGGGCCGCGGCAAGCCCGAAAAGCAAGTTTCCATCACCACCGCCCCTATCACCTGCTCCAGTCTGCCGGATTGCCCTCGTAACCACCCACCGGCAACTTTGGTTGGTGCTTCAGCGATGGCTACCCAAGCTTGACAATCCCTGTGGCACTGATATAGTTAGTGCAGTTGTATCAACTCAGCCAATGGGGGGTTTGGACGTGACGAAGACGGTTAATGCCCTCAAAGCCCGAAAGAACCTCGGACAGCTCTTGGAGGAGGTCTATTACAAAGGCGATCAGTACGTCATCGAGCGAGCTGGCCGACCCATGGCGGCGGTGGTGCCCGTCTGGCAGCTTGAGGAATGGCAGAAGCGGCGGGACCGATTCTTCGGAATGGTCGAGGAACTGCGGCGAAAGAACAAAGCGGTGAAGCCGGAGGTCATTGAGCGAGAGGTCGAGGAATCCATCCGCGCGGTCCGGGCAAAGACCACCCGACGGAAAGCATGATCCGGGCAGTGCTCGATGCGAATGTATTCGTGAGCGCCCTCCTCAGCCCAAGAGGCTTCCCATCAAAGATCCTCGCCGCGTGGCACGCCGAACGGTTTCACCTCGTGATCTCCCCGGCGATCCTGGAAGAAATCAGCCGGGTTTTCCACTATCCGAAGATCGCCCTCCGTCACCGCTGGCCAGAGGAGAAGATTCGGCTTTTCATCGAAGACCTGGCGCACCTGGCCATCCTGACGCCGGGCGAACCCACGCTCAACGTGATTGCGGAAGATCCCCCAGATAACCGATACCTTGAGTGCGCCGTGGAAGGGGACGCCGAATACATCGTCAGCGGCGATCAACACCTCCTGCGATTGGCGACTTACCAAAAGATCAGGATTCTCACGCCGAGGGAATTCCTCGGAGTTCTCGCTTGCCCCCGGAGCTTGTAATACCTCGACGTTCATGTCCCGGTCTGCCCTGAAGGCTCTGTTCCGAAGGCGTCACGCGCCCCGTGAGGGACCCGCCCCGGCACCGAGTGCGTTCGGCGGATTCCCCTTGACACCCACAGGCGGCTGCGGCGTCCCCGACCACTGGCTCGAAACCTCTGGTCACACGTAACCTGGCGAGCGTCCGATAGTCTGCCCAGCTCTTTCGATCCATCATGAAAGGAGGGGAGGAAGAGATTCGTTGACACGGCACCGGATGTATGTAAGCATACGTATGCGACCAGGAGGGGCCGATGAGACGGACGACAGTATTTGTGGAAGACACGGTGCTCGATGCGTTGCGTGCGATCGCCCGACGGCGAGGGATCACGCTGGCCGAGGTGACGAGAGAGGCGCTATCCGCCTATGTCTCGAAGCACCGCGGCGTGCGGAAATCCTTGAGCATCATTGGCATCGGACGAAGCGGCCGGCGGGATATTGCGGAACGCGCCGAGGAACTCCTCAAGGAAGGCTTTGGCCGCTGATGGCCGGACTCCTGTTGGATACCGGCGCGCTCTACGCCCTTGCGGACCGCGACGACAAGTGGCACGCGCGGATGGTCGCTGCGTTGGAAGGCCGCCCGGGTGATCGGGTCGTCCCGGTCACGGTGCTGACCGAGGCGTGTTACCTCCTTGGCACTCACTTGGGGATCGCAGCGGAGCGGCGGTTGATTCGAGCGACTCTTGAGGGAGAGCTGCTGCTGGAGGGAGTGATCTTGTCGGACCTGGAGCGGGCCGACCAAGTCCTTGAGAAGTATTCTGACGCGAACATCGGCCTTGTTGATGCTACCGTGGTCGCGATCGCCGAGCGCCTCGGCATCCGTATTGTCGTCACCACCGACCGGAGACACTTCAGTCTTTTCCGCCCCAAGCACTGTCGCGCCTTCGAGCTTCTGCCGTAAGACCGGCACCTTCTGCGGGAGAAGGGAACGTAGTTGATGGAGGCGACTTCCCGCCCGCGTGCGCTGACCCCGCATGAGTCCGTCTGGATAGCTCGGGCATCCCGCTCAGCCAGTCGGCAGGAGGTGGCGATCGCATCGGGCCACGTGGCTCCACCGAGCGTGGCAGGAACCAGGCCTACGCTGGCAGGACGCTGAAGCCCTCTGCGCGAGCGGCCTCGCGAAGGCGGGCGTCCAGGCAGACGAAGTGATATCCCCACGGCCGCCGGTCCGCCCAAACGAGTGCGGCGGCCAGTTGAAGGACATCGGCCGCGCGCAGAGGATGAAGCCCGAGGAGGCGGATGGCCTGATCTCGAATCTCCGTTGCCGGGGCAACCTCTGACCAGCCCGCAGCAAGGCGATCCAAGAGGTGGCGCGCCCGGGTGAGATCCGCCGCCGTGAGGTCTCCCTGCCGGCGCAGTCTGGAAAGCGCCGACCAGCACTCCACGACCGTCCCCCACCAGACGGCGATCGCCTCATCCTCACGCGCCAGACGGCGGACAGTTGCCGTGGACGGATCGTCCACGCAGAGCGGGATCACGGCGGAGGCGTCCCAGAACCTCACCGCCCTTCCTCCCGCTCGGCCAGGAGGGCCTTCAAGGCGCGGCCCTTCGGGTCCCTTGGCCTGGGCAGCTTCCAGAAGTCATGGGGCAGACGGCCAGTGCCAAGGCGCAGGATGCCCGCCCGTTCCAAGTCGAGGAGATGCGGAGCAAGGGGAGATACGTCCCGAGTCACGGGGACGAGCTTGGCCACCGGTTTCCCACGCTCGGTAATCAGAATCTCCCCGCCACCTTTCACCTGGGCGAGGTATTTGCTCAACGACGCCTTCAGTTGCGCCACTGCAGCGGTCTTGATCATCGTGGCCTCCGTTTGATATTTTCATGACCAGTATGGTCATCTGAGTCTGTCTTGTCAAGTCTCTAACTTCCCGCTGTCTCTAACTTCCCGCACGGGTTCCGACAATCCACGACGGACGCGTCTGTGGCCGCGGGGGACATGACAGGAAAGCGACGAACTCCTCCACGCGAAGGCCGGCTTGCCAGATAAGGTCGCGGGGATTGCAGGCGAGCCGCGGAGAACCGATGGCGGTCAGGCCGAAGAACAGCAGATACTGTGCGGTGCGTAAGATAGGCGACAGGTCACCTGGGACCGCACAGTCCGGGGGAGAGTCCGAGGAGGGGCGGCGGCCCGCCCCTCTCGGTCGGGTACCCGCGACGCAGGCGTGGGTGCGCGGGGAGGGCCGAGGACTTGCGGCGTGCCCTGCAAGTCCGAGGGCCTTCCCCGCGAACGAAGCGGCGCGAGCGAACGTGTAGCCTAAGTTTCGCGCCGCTGAGTAAGTCAGGCCGCTGGGACTCGCCGCGCGGAAGACCCTCAGGCACAGGAAGGGTACGACGAGGCCCACGACCGCCAGCTGGAGGAGGCCTGTCCGGACATCAACGGGGATCGGAACGCCAGCTTTGACGGCTATGAGCCCACTCTTTCGTTCCCCCGCCGATCATCTGCTCCGGTACGAGCCGGATTCTCGAGAAATCCGACTCCGACGGCAGACACTCGGCCCCGCGTTTTCGGCAGATGCCCCGCAGTTCCTTCGGCCACTGATGTCAGGAGAAGAGGCACTTGTGGGTTTGGCCTTGCCACTTTAGAGTGTGGGGGATATCGTGTCCCAGGTGGATTTTTTTGGGGCTTCGCCGTTCATTGGGGCGTTCCGGTTGAGGTGAAGTTCCAGGTGGGGTGGGGGTCGAGGAGGGCAGAGGCGCCATGCGACATATGAAGACAAGCCTGACATTTCTCTTGATTCTCGCGGTGGCTAGCGAGGCCTGGGCCGGCGGGTCCAATTACGGAATCACGCCGGGGGCCCGCCCCAACCTTGAGGGCAAGATCTCGGAGTGGGTCGTGCCCACACCCAAGTTCGCGCGAGATCCTGCGCCCGGCCCGGATGGGAACATCTACATCACGGTGATGGACGGAAACAAGATCGCGCGCTTCGATACCCGGGCAAAGACGTTCAGGGAGTGGGACCTGTCGGAAGGGGCCAGACCGCATGGTCTGCTCGTGGATCGCAATGGCCAGGTCTGGTACACGGGCAACGGGAACGGCACCATCGGCCAGCTGGATCCGGCCACGGGCAAGGTGATCGAGCACAAGGCCCCCTCGGGCGGAGACCCGCACACCCTGGTCACGGATGACCGGGGCACGATTTGGTTCGCGGTGCAGAATGGGAACCGGATTGGTCGCCTGGACATGCGAACCGGGGCGATCACTGAGTTCCAGGCCGCCGGGCGACCCTACGGGATCGCCCTGGACAAGGCGGGAAACGTTTGGTTCTGCGAGATCGGGGGGAACAAGCTGGGGAAACTGGACCCGAAGACGGGGAAGATCGCCGAGCTCGCACTCCCGGCCAACACGGCGCCCCGCCGGATGGCCGCGGCCCCCGACGGATCACTGTGGGTCACCCTTTCTGGCAGCGGCGAAATGATTCGTGTGGATCCAGTGGCCGGGAAAGTGGTCAGGGCGTATGGATTGCCAGCGGGCGCGGGAGGTGGCCCCTACGCCGTGACCGTGGACGGGGCGGGGATCGTCTGGGTCAACGAGATCTCCACCGATACGGTCGTGCGGTTGAATCCCGCGACGAACCGATTCCGCATCTTCACGCTCCCTTCCAGAGACGTGGGCATCCGGAAGATGATCGTGGATGCCGAGGGACGGCTCTGGTACATGGGCAGCCATAACGGGCACCTCGGGGTCATCGAATAGGGGTCCCCGTGGCGTGGGTCGCCTGGGGCCGCGCCTTGCTCGCCCATTCAGCGCTCGAGGCTGAACCGGCTGGGGGCTGGCCCTGAAGGCGCTCCCACGATGGCCCCGGTCGCGGTCCGCGTCTGGCGGCTGGTGCTCACCTCGACGTCGCTCCGCCAGTAGGACGCGGCCCGGATCGTGATAACGGTTTCCTCCCACAACTCCTCGCTGTTCGGTCGGGGTACGATCACGACCCGACGCATCACCACGCCGCCAGCCACTGGGGTGAGGATCTCGAGGAGCCGACCTGTATCCCCTCGAAGATTCTGAAACTCGATGGTGCGGGCTGCGGCGCTTTGGAGCCGCCCTGCCTCCGCGAAGTTACCGGCCAGAAAGTTGGCGCACGCGGGGCCGAAGTCCGCAGTCTCGGCGACGACCCGCACTGGCCCTGCTGGGTGGCTGGTCAGCAGGTCAGCCAGTTGCCGACCCCCGTGGCGCACCGAGGCCTCGTCCAAGCGGCGGGTCGGCTGACCATAGTCCGTGTCTCCCGCTCGGCCCGGTAGCGCGAAGACCTCGATGCCCAGCGAGCCATCCGAGCGCTGCTGAAACAGGCGGAACATCTCCCGCACCGGAACATCTACGAACCCCTCGATTCGCCCGTCGCCATCCTGATCGAGCAGGCCGATCTGGGTGGCCGCCTCGGGCCAGGCGGCGAACTGAGCCGCCAGCTCCCGCGCGATCTGCTCACGGGACTGCCCCTTCAGCGCGGCGAGCGGCACCACCGCTGCCTGGTCCTCCCGTGCGCCCAACTCCTGCCGCCGCATTTTTATCGCCGCATCATAGGTTGCACCAAGCTCATCGCAGGGGAGGCGGTCCACATCGGCGACGGGTGGCTGGGCCGGCTGCACAGGCGCCGGCGCGCTCGCTCCCGGGGGCAGAGCAGCCAATTCCCTCTCGAGCCTTGCCTTCTCCGCATCCAGGGCTTCGATCTGTCCCTGGAGCTGGAGGGAGCGGGCGAGATCAAACCGGACGAGGGCCGCGATTCGCTGATCGTCGAGTTGCTCCCGCTCGCGGGGGATTCGCTCGAGGCGCGATCGAATTGCCCTGGCGCGGTCGGGGGCGGCGCTGGGCGGCCGTTGGGCCGCTGGATAGCGCGCGGCGCGGCTGGCCAGCATTCGCCGGACGCCATCGGACAGCCTGGCGTGCTCGGCGAGGCGCTCGCGAAGTGCCTGGCATTCGGCCTGCGAGAGAGTCCGGGTCTGGCCCACGGCTAACCCTGCAGGCCAGAGTAGGCAGGCACCGATCATCACAACCCAGAAGAATCTCGTGGCGGTATGCATCATTGCCCTCCCTTGGGATTGCAGGCTATCAGGACGTTCCCTTAGCCCCAATCCGAAATTATTAACCGCCAAGGCGCCAAGAACGCCAAGACCAGAAGGCCTTATTGGGGAAGACAAACGGAACTTCTGAAGGCCTCAAGAACCGGTTCTCGTGTTCTGGATTGGAACGTTCCGAACATGCCATCCATGGCGGCCTTGGCGTCATGGCGGTTCAAGGTTTTTCTCGGATCAGGGTTAGCTGCCACTGACCCTGTTCGTCACGCCGAGCCCCCGGCACGTGCGCCCGCCTGCGCGGCGCAGTTCAAGCAAGAGATAGCGATCCGTGGGCCGGTTGTCAAGCGGATAGGGGATTCTGGACGAACCGCCGGTCCAGATCCACGTTCGAGGCGTTACCAATGTCCTGAAGCATCTCGGGGTCATCGAGGGAACCCCGGAGGCCGTGGAGCAGCCAGTGCATATTCCACAATCGGCCTCGATGACGGCAGAGCAGGGCGAGATCTTCTACCCGGCGGTTTCGGTCGGGCAGAAGGTTGAAAAGGGCCAGGTGGTGGAGAATTCCGCGACTGGTTTGGCTATCCTATCGCACAGGTCGAGTCGCCGGCCGCGGGCATCGTCCTGTTCCTGGTCACCTCCCCTGCTATCAACAAGGGCGATCCGATTCTCTCCGTCGGGGTCGTCGGCTAGTACTGCCTTGCAGAGGTCCGCGTGCGATTGCCCCCGAGGCCGCCACTCAGGGCGCCGGGCCTCCTCGCCACCCAACCTGTCGGTTGGGTACCCGGGGACGGGGCCATAATGGGGGAACCGTCCGATCCGCGAGGGGCCGGCAGTGGAAATTGACCAGCGCCGTCTTCCATTAGTGTCGCGGCGTGGTTGGGTGTCCAGCGCATGCTCTCTCCGGAAAGCAATCACGGTACGTCCGGGGTGAATTCGAGACAGACTCTGGCTCCGGGGGAGCGAGCCTGGGGAATGTACAAGCGCTGTAAACTCGAACACCCCCTGCCGCTTACTCTGCTCGGGCACACGGCCCCGTGAGCCTCGCTGCCCCCGGAAGCACTACCGCATCCTCGACGGACTCATCGGAGTCGGCATGGCGACCCCACGCGGTCGGGCACCGGAGGCGCGGCTCTACGGAGCCGTGTCGATTGAGAAGTGGAGCCTGCTTCGCGCCCGGCGAGCGACTGTCGGGCATCCTTAGGCGGACGGATCATGGGGTGACGAACTCGTGCTCCTCCTGGCGGACCACCAGGACGGGGCACGGCGCCTGCTGGACGACCTTCTCCGCGACGCTCCCCAACAGGGCATGGGAGACCCCAGTCCGGCCGTGGGTCCCCATGATGATGAGATCTACCGACAGCTCCTTGGCGATGCGCACGATATCCTCCGACGGGATACCGGTCACAAGCCTGGTCTCAACGGCCACGCCGACCTTGGTGGCTGCGTCGGCGACCTCCTGCAGTGCCCGCCGCTCCGCTTCCTCGAGGCCGCGCTGGGTCGTCGGGCCTGTGCCCAGGTCCATCTCGATGTAGGTCTGCTCCACCTGCCGCTCCTTCTCGATGCCGTGCCGGATCGTCGGGCCTGTGCCCAGGTCCATCTCGATGTAGCTCTGCTCCGGCTGCCGCTCCCGCCGCTGGTCGATCACGTGGAGGGTCAGCACTTGGGCGCCGTACTGCTGCGCGAAGGAGAGGGCGTACAGCATCGCCTTGCGGGAGCACTCCGACCCATCGGTGGGCAGCAAGATTGTCTTGAGCGCGATCATGACCGACCTCCTTTCGGCTACAGGGACCCCGCCCGCGCTCACCCCTCGACGGGGCATCGCAGGCGGGCCTGCCGGCGGTGGCTCGTCAACCCCCAGGAGTTGGCTTCCGGTCGAAAGTATGCCCGAGGCACACGATCACGAAGCCCGCAACTCCAACCACGAGCGCCCTCTCCGGGTGAAGCGGTCAGGGAGGGCGCTCGCGCGTCAAGATCCATGGAGGGGCGCAGGCCGGCGGCCGGCATGCATTACTTCACCTTGGCCAGGTTGGCCGCGACGAAGTCCCAGTTGACGAGGTGATCCAGGAACGCCTGGACGAAGTCCGGCCGGCGATTCTGGTAGTCCAGGTAGTACGCGTGCTCCCACACGTCCACGGTGAGGAGCGCGGTCTGTCTGCTGGTCATCGGTGTGTCGGCGTTGGCGGTGCTGACGATCTTGAGGGCCCCGCCATCCGCGACCAGCCAGGCCCAGCCGCTGCCAAACCGGCTGACGGCCGCCGCCTTGAACTGCTCGGCGAACTTCTCGTAGCTGCCAAAGGCCTGCTCAAGCTTGCTGGCGACCTCGCCCTGGGGCTTCCCACCGCCTCCGGGCTTCATGCTGTGCCAGAAGAAGGTGTGGTTCCAGATCTGGGCAGCATTGTTGAAGATCCCCGCGCGCTGCGGGTTGCCGGCCGAGGCCAGGATGATCTCCTCCAACGACTTGCCTTCGAGATCGGTCCCCGCGACGAGCTTGTTCAGGTTGTCCACGTAGGCCTTGTGGTGCTTCCCGTGATGGAAGCTGATGGTCTTGGCCGAGTAGCAGGGCTCCAAGGCGTTCTCCGCGTACGGCAGTGCCGGCAGCTCAAAGGCCATGGTCGTCCTCCTTTCCGTGGAGAGTGGCGGAAGAGCACTCGTTGCCTCCCGTGTGTATCAGATACCGGCGGAATGGTCAAGAAGCCTCGGATCTCATCCTAAAGTCCGCTGTGCCTCAGTGCAGCTTACCAGCGGATCAGGGCCGACCCCCATGCCAGGCCTCCGCCGAATGCCGCCAGAAGGACGAAATCACCTTCCCGTATTCGCCCTTCGCGGTGCGCCTCGTCCAGAGCGATGGGCACGGTGGCGGAGGAGATGTTCCCGTACTTGTGGATGGTGACGGCCACTCGCTCGAGCGGGATGCCCAGCCGGTGGGCCACCGCCTCCATGATGCGAAGGTTGGCCTGGTGCGGCACGAAAGGGGCCACGTCTTTGACGGAGATGCCGTTATGCTTCAGTGCCTCGGTGCACACATCGCTGAAGAGGCGAACGGCAATCTTGAAGGCTTCCTGCCCCTCCATCTTGATCGTGTGGCGATCCGCATCCACGCTCTCGTGAGAAATGGGCGTCGTCCGGGATCCGCCGCCGGGAAGCTGCAGCTTGTCCCCCTGGCTCCCGTCCGTATGCAGGTGGATGGAGAGGACGCCCCGTTCCCCGCTTTCGAGCCGAAGCACCGCGGCTCCGGCCCCATCTCCCCACAGGATGCAGGTCTGGCGGTCCTGCCAGTTGACCGTGCGGGACATCACCTCGGACGCCACCAGCAGGACAGTGCGGGCCGCCCCCGAGCGGAGATACTGATCTGCCACGGACAGCCCGAAGATGAATCCGGAGCAGGCCGCCACCACGTCGAACGCCACGGCACGATTGGCGCCGAGCTTTGCCTGCAGCCAGCAGGCCCCGGAGGGACAGGCGGTGTCAGGCGTGATGCTGGCCATGAGGATCAGATCAAGTTCGGTCGCCGTTACCCCGGCCTGTTCCAGGGCTGCCCGCGCCGCGTGGAGCGCAAGGTCTGATGCGGCCTGGTCCTTTTCGGCGATCCGCCGCTCCACGATCCCCGTGCGGGTGCGGATCCAGTCGTCGCTGGTATCCAGCATTTTCTCCAGATCCAGGTTGTGGAGCACCTTTGGCGGGAGATACGACCCAGTCCCAATGATGCGGGCTCGCCTCTCGTTCATCGAAGACCTCGGCTATGCCGCCGGAACGAATCGCTTGTATCACATCGCCATCGGGGGAATCGAGGGGAAGGAAGCGGGCCTGCATCGTCTCGAACGATTGCTATCGGAGGGTGGATTGTGGGCGAGTGAAGACATGAGACGAGGCAAGCGATTGATCTGCCGGTGCGAAAAGGCTATAGTCGCCCCACCTAATTTGAGGCGGGAGGAGAACCGGTGCGGACCAATTTTGCAAGGCTGAAGCGGGATCTAGAGGAACTGGGGGCGGTCGGCCGGACGCAGGAGGGTGGCGTGTCGCGCCCGTCCTGGAGCGACGCCGACATGCAGGCGCGCCGTTGGCTCATGGAGCGAATCACCGCCGCCGGCATGGAGGCCCGCGTTGACGCTGCCGGCAATATCTTTGGCCGCTGGCAGTCGGGAAGTCCCGTGGTCCTGGTGGGCTCCCACATTGACTCGGTTCCCAACGGGGGCATGTTCGATGGGGTCCTGGGCGTCCTGGCCGGCCTGGAATGCCTCCGACGGATCAAAGAAGAGAGGGTTCGGCTTCGCCACCCGCTGGAACTCGTCGCATTCACGGACGAAGAGGGAGCATTCGGGGGCTTCTTTGGGAGCTACGCTTTCACCGGGCTCCTGAAGGCCGAAAACATCCCGAACATCAAGGACTCGAAGGGTCTCCGGATCCTCGACGCCATGGCCCGGCATGCAATGGATGCAATGCAGGCTCCCAAAGCCCATCGGAACCCCGAGGGGATCCGGGCGTATGTCGAGCTACACATCGAACAGGGGCCGATCCTGGAGAGCCAGCGAATCCCCATCGGGCTGGTAGAGGCCATCGTGGGGATCCGACGATACGGGATCACGTTCCGCGGCCGGGCGGATCACGCGGGGACGACCCCGATGAAGGACCGGAAGAACGCCCTCCTGGGGGCAGCCGACCTGGTGCTGAAGGGACACAATCTGATCCTCGCCGAGGGTACCCCGGCGAGCCGGGTGACGGTGGGCATCCTCCAGCTCAAGCCAGCGGTGGGCAATATCGTGCCGGCCGAGGCCTACCTCACCTACGAACTTCGGGAGCAGTCGGCGGAAATGCTACGGACCCTCGCGGAGAAATCCCACGCCCTCGCTGCGGAGGTCGCTTCGGTCTGGGGGCTTGAGATTTCCATCGAGACGATCCTCGAGATCGACCCGGTGCCCATGGCCGACGAGGTCAAGGCCGTCATTGTGGCCGCTGCGGAGGAGTTGGGCTGCAAGGTTCATCGCCTGCCCGCCATGGCAGGCCATGATGCCCAGGTGGTGGGGCGCGTGGCCAAGGCGGGGATGATCTTTGTCCCCAGCAAGGACGGGCGTAGCCATTCGCCGCTGGAATTCACGGCGGACGAAGACGTGGAGCGAGGGGCAAACGTCCTTCTGTTGACATTGCTGAAGCTGGCCGCTGAGTGATGGGGGAAAGGCGTCGTGTCATCCGCGCGAACAGGTAAGGAGCAGGGCGACAAAACCCAACGCTGCGGATGGACCAGGACCGAACTATCTGTCGCATACCACGATAAAGAATGGGGGGTCCCGCTGCACGACGACCGCGCCCTGTTCGAGTTTCTGATCCTGGAAGGCGCGCAGGCGGGCCTGAGCTGGGAGACCATCCTGAGGAAGCGGGACAACTTCCGTCTGGCCTTCGATGACTTCGACGCGCAGGTCATCGCAGAATATGGCCAGCGGAAGGTGACGGAACTGCTCAATAACCCTGGCATCATTCGCAATCGGCTGAAGATCAACGCGGCCATTCAGAACGCCAGGGCGTTTCTGGCCGTCCAGAGAGAGTTCGGCAGCTTCGACGCCTATATCTGGGGGTTCGTCGGCGGCCGGCCCAAGAGGAATACGTGGCGGACGCTGAGACAGATCCCGGATCGAACGCCCGAATCCGACGCCCTGAGCAAGGACCTCTTGCGGCGGGGATTCAAATTTGTCGGATCAACCATCTGCTATGCTTTCATGCAGGCAGTGGGGATGGTGAACGATCATCTTGTCACGTGTTTCCGGTACAGGGAGATCAGATAATTCTCTCAGGTTCCCACTGGCGGCGGGGACGGAAATCTACGTGACCTTTGCCGGTGGGTTACCGATCATGGTAGATGGTCACTACGTCGGAGGCGTCGGGGTGAGCGGGGGGACGGCGGGACAGGACGCCGAGGTGGCGGCAGCCGGCGTTGCCGCCCTCACGAAGTAGTTGAATCAGAGCACTTAGCAGACTTTGCCCAGGGCGGAGGGCGTCTCAGGCTCTTCCTGTGCGGCGCGGCCTGGTCGCCTTGAGCCAGGATCCTTGGTCTTGTCCTGGGAGTCAGCCATACATCCGCTCCCAGCTTGCGTCCCGAGTGGCTTCCTGGTATAAGCCGTCGAAATTGCGGTTGCCTGGTGGAGGACGGGATCCCTTCCGGCTCCGTCCCACCCGCTCTGGGGACCCTGCGGAGCGGCACCCGCGTGCTCACTCCTTCCGGACGGGCCAGAGATGCGCCCGGTTGCGCCGTGTCATGCCCCCCGAGTATCGCCCGCCTCCAGCTCCCCGTGCGCCAACGGTTTCTCATTGACAACGCGTCTGCGTGGGACGACAATCACTAAACCTCAAATTAGGAGAGCCTGGGGTCGTGAGGCGGTCTTTGGCGGCCCCCCGCGGTCCCCCGCCCCTGCGGCTACCTTAACATAGCCGCAGGACTCGGACCCACATTTGTACGCCCTGTGTTGTGCAAGAACCGTGAATTCGAGCAGTTAGCCTCCAGACACTTTTGGGAGAGCAGCCCAAATTCGTATCAACCCCACGGGTCAAGTACGAGGGGAAGAGACCATGAAAGCAGCGTTCACCTTAGTACCCTCGGAGTCGAAGCGGCTGATAGGAAAGGCTGTGGCTCAGATGGAGGAGGTCAAGCGAGCGAATGAGAAAGGATACATCATTCTTTGCGGTGGGACGACCAATGCGTACGTCGGGCAAGAGCTGGGTCTGAAGATCAACCCCGCGAGGTGGACCGGCGGAGTCTGTATGAGAGGATTGCTCTGCGATACAGCCGAGCAGGATAGAGAGGCGATAAACGCGGTAATTCATAACGGACAGATCGTGAAGATGGAGTTGGTGCAAGCCCTGCAGGACTTTCACATAGAGACGGTCGTGATCAAGCCAGCCAACGCGGTCGACCCAGAAGGAAGCGTGGGCATTATTACGGCGGGATTCGATGGCGGCACAGTCGCCAGATTCATCGGAACCGTGACCTCGACAGGGCTGACACTGATCGTTCCGGTCGGGCTGGAGAAGCTTGTCCCCTCCGTGAGGGAATCCGCCATCTACACCGGTGCAAAAACCCTGGACTACTCCATGGGCGCGAATTTCGGAATGTACTGCATCAGCAAGGCTAGGGTTGTGACGGAGATCGAGGCGCTCAAGATCCTAGCGGGCGTCGAGACGAAGCTCGTGGCCGCGGGTGGAGTTGACGGCTCTGAGGGTTCCGTGGTGCTGGTGATATGGGGGGACGAGCCGAAGGTGAAGAAGGCGATCTCGATTATCGAGTCGATCAAAGGCGAGCCACCGGTGGGGAGAATCCACAAGCAGCCATGTAAGACATGCCGATACAGCTGCAAGTTCGTGGGGAAGGATGAGGAGGACTTGCCCGCTTGGCTCAGATAAGAGCCACCGTTTCTCTCCTACCTTTTCCCGTTCGAACACCCAGCGCACTTTTTGCCGCCGCAAAAACGTTCACTTGTAGAGTGTGAGAGAATTCATCAGCTTAGCAGGGTTCATCATGGAAGGCGTAGCAAGATCCGCGGCAGATCTGGCTTTTAAGATGGGTTGTTCGTACGCCCAGGCTAGGATCCAGAAGGACTTCGGCGGCACCGCTATAATGAAGGACGGAAACCTCGAAGGCACTAAACCGGACCCGATTTCCTTGGACATCTGTTTCGACTATGCCTTTGCGTCCACCTCTTTGATGCAGGTACCGGGGGGCAGCATCACCAACGCCGGCTCTATGGCTGGCCCCATCTACCCGAGGAACGTCATCGAGCCGGGGATCGAGGGAATCGGCATTCTATGAAACCCGGTGGAGTTGGAGAAGGTGGATGTGGTCTGCGCCAGGCGAAATGGACTGGGGGACCGATCACGCAAGAGGGAAAGGAGGCGAGAACGGGTCCAAGGCAACGTCCGGGAACGGCTGAACGACCGGTCCAGTAACACACAAGGGGGAGGTAGAAGCTATGAGACGGCGGGAATTCTTCCGGTTGGGTGCAGGGGCGGTGACGGCGATGGGCCTGACACCCGCGTGGACCAGGGCCGCGGCGGCTCAGGCAAAGAAGGTCAGTATCGGGGTCGTCGTCAACACCAGCGATTACAAGTGGATCAAGCTACTCTTACAGCAGTACGAGCAGAAGACCGGGGTCAAGATCGAGGAGTTCCAGTATCAGTCGGGAGATGTCATCCCCAAGTACACGATGGCCTTCGAGGCCAAGAGGCCCCGGTTTGACGTGGTGATGATCTGGGACTTCTATATGCCCCAGATGGTGGCCGGGAAGTACCTGCTTCCGCTGGACGGCAGCGCCGATCCGAAGATCAAGTTGCCGGACGAGGATCGGGCCGACTACTTCAACCAGAGTCTGCGCGGGGTGACCTTCGACGGGCACCTGTACGGCGTACCCGAGAGCCTGGACGCCGGGATGCTGTACTACCGCAAGGACCTGTTCGCGGAAGCCGGACTGAAGCAGCCACCCAGGACCTGGGACGAGCTGGTCGAGTACGCCAAGAAGCTCACCAAGGGGGGGCAGTGGGGCTACGCCTTCATCGGCGCTCCGGGCTGGACCAACACCTACACGTTCTTCGAGTTCCTGCACCAGGCGGGCGGGACCTTCCTGGACGTCAAGGGTGCCCCGGCCTTCAACAGTGAGGCCGGGCTGAAGGCCCTCCAATTCATGGTAGACCTGCGCAACAAGCACAGGGTCGTCCCGCCCGGGATCAACACGTATTTGAACACGGAGGTCCAGACCGGCTTCCTGAACGGGACCTTCGCCATGGCCCGCCACTGGCCATTCCTCTTCGGCATGGCGGAGTTCTCCGAGAAGTGGGGGGCCAAATCGGCGGTCAAAGGACAAACGGGATACGCCCGGCTACCGTACCTCGTGAAGGACGTGGCCGGCTTCAACAACTGGGCCTACTGCATCCCCACGACCGCAGAGAATCCCCAGGCGGGCTGGGACCTGATCCAGTTCTTGACCAGCAAGGATAGCTGCCTCTTCGAGATGCTGTTCGGGTTGGATATGACGGCCCGCCAATCCATCTATCGGCATCCCGAGGTCAAGGCCAAGATGCCCGAGTTCGTCCCGTTCTTCGACCTGTTCGCGGGGATCATGCAAACCGCGGTGCCCTTCGTGTTTCCCGAGGCTGCCGGAGTCAGCGAGGTGATGGGCCAGGAGATCGACAAGGCCATGGTGGGCCAGATCACGCCAAAACAGGCGCTGGACGCTGCGGCGGCTCGGGTGCGGGATCTCGTGAAGCGGTAGGGGGCGGCAGGCACGCAGAACCGGGGGAGGCCGTGGCGCTGACGATTCGGAGTTGGCATCCTGGCAGGATCCGCAGGCGGGCATTGATGGCCTATGGATTTATCCTGCCCAGCCTGGCCCTGATCGGCGGCGTCATGGCCTACCCCATGTTCTACTCTTTCTACCTGAGTTTCCACTTTCGGATTCTCTCCCGGCCCCGCCTGGGCACTCCCTTTGTTGGTCTGGCGAACTACCTCGAGGCTTTCCGCGACCCGCTGTTCCTCCGTGCCCTGTGGCAGACGGTTTACTTCAGCGTCGTGTCCATCCTCGCCGAGTGTGTGATCGGCCTCGGGGTCGCCTTGCTTCTGAACCAGCGGTTCCGGGGCCGGAACGTGACCCGGGGCCTGGTCCTGCTGCCCTGGATGCTCTCCCCTGTAGTCGCCGCGTTTACTTGGGCCTGGCTGTTGAATGACGCCTACGGGCTCGTCAACTTCCTGCTGATGAAGCTGGGGGTGCTCCACGGCCCCGTCCTGTGGCTAGGGGATGTGGGCTGGGCCATGGGGACGATCATCGTCGTGGACGTCTGGCGGGAGGTGCCGTTCGTCGCCGTGGTCTTGCTGGCGGGCCTCCAGTCCATCCCGGACGAGCTATACGAGGCGGCACGGATTGACGGGGCCACGCCGGGTCAATCCTTCGTGGCTGTGACGCTGCCGCTCCTCAAACCCTCGTTCATGGTTGCCCTGCTGATGCGGACCATGATCGCCATCCGGCTGTTTGAGCTGGTCTTCATCATGACCAAGGGGGGGCCCGCCAGCACCACGGAGATGCTGGCCACCTTCACCTACAAGGAGGCCTTCATCAAGTTCAACATGGGGTACTCGGCGGCGACCTCGGTGATCATGCTCCTCTTGTCTTTGGGGATCAGCCTGGTGTACATCCGCACCATGGGTGGTGAGACCGCCCTGCGATGACCCCTTCGTCCCGGATCCGTTCCCTCGGCTGGCGCACGGGCCTATACGGCACAGTGGGACTGGTCTGCTTGCTCGCCATCCTGCCCATCGCCTGGTCGCTCCTGACCTCGTTCAAGACCCAGCAGGAGGTCTTCTCGTTCCCACCGACCTTCCTACCGGAGCGCCTCCGGATCGAGAACTACACCGAGATCTTCGGGGCCTCCCAGTACGCTGCCTTCGCCGTCAACAGCGTGGTCGTGGCCAGCCTGGCCACGGTGGGAACCATGGTTCTGGCAAGCCTGGCCGGCTACGCCTTCTCGGTGTTTCGGTTCCCGGGGAACGCCACCTGGATGCTCCTCATCCTGATCACCCGCATGATACCGGGCATCGCCATCGTCATCCCGCTGTACATCATGGCCCAGCGCCTGGGGCTTTTCGACACGCGCCTGAACCTGATCATCCTGTACATGACGACCACGCTGCCCCTGGCCATCTGGCTACTCAAGGCCTCCTTTGACACCATCCCCCAGGACCTGCTGGATGCGGCCCGGATCGACGGCTGCGGCAACCTCCGTACCCTGGTCCGCGTGGTGGTCCCGGTGGCGGCGCCCGGCATCGTCACCACGTTGGTCATCACCTTTCTGGCCAACTGGAACGAGTTTCTGCTTGCCCAGATCTTCACGGCCACCACGGCGTCCAAGACGCTGCCGGTCGCGGTCGGCGAGCTGACCCAGCACGAGTACGGCATCCACTGGGGAAATCTCAGCGCCATGGGGATGGCCATCGTATTCCCGACGTTGATCCTGGCTGTCTTCATCCAGCGGTATGTGGTCAGCGGGTTGATGGCGGGCTCGATGAAGTAGAGGGCAGAAGGGCGGTCGAGCATACCCCGCTTCCCACGGGCAGACCCGGGATACAAGTTGGCTGGGATCTTTCACGCCAACGGCGCACGTCGGGAGGGGCGTAGCTCGGATATTTAGTGCGCCCTGCAAGGTTGGTCGCACGACCCTGGATGATGCCATGCCGTATATCTGGCAATTTGTGGGCGCTATGACCGTGGCCCAGGCCTTTATCACCTTTATCTCGCAGTCTGTGACGTTGATCCCAAAGTACTTCATGAAGTAAGTCAGAGATACCTCTGCCAGAGTCCCTGTGAGACGGCCGAAGGACTCCTCGACGAAACCGTAGCGGATTCTCTTGAGGGCCCTTGCAGGCATTTGGTAGGATTGCGCCGCCAAGGGGCCAGCGAAAAGCTCTAGCTGCAATCTTCCGGATAGGCTGGGCCATGGGAGGGGGAGTCTGATGGGCCGGAAGAACCGGCTCGAGAACGGCAAGCGCCTTCCCTGGATTGAGAGCGATCCGCGGAAGGCGTCGGTGTTTGAATGGGCTCTGTCAGGGTGCGGGTGAGTCGGGGTTCTTCGTGATTCAGGCAGTGGCCTTCACGGCCCAGCGGGAGATGCGTGCCTGCTGGGCCTGCCTGGCTCGGACTACGAAAGGATGAGCCATGAAAACCGTAAACCAGCTTTTGAAAGCTAAGGGAAGTCACGTCCTGTCAATCCAGCCGGATGCGACGGTGTATGACGCGCTCAAGTTGATGGCCGAGAAGAATGTCGGGGCACTGCTGGTGCTTGAGAAAGGGAAACTGGTCGGCATCCTCTCGGAGCGAGACTATGCCCGGAAGGTGATCCTCAAAGGCAAGTCCTCGCTGAAGACCCCCGTCAGGGAGATAATGATCGAGCGGGTGATGTTCGTGCGGCCTGAGCAGACTATCGAGAAATGCATGGCCCTGATGACCGAGAAGCACATCCGACATCTGCCCGTACTCGTCGGCGATCAAGTCGTGGGCATTGTCTCCATCGGCGATCTGGTCAAGGCCAGCATCGAAGAGAAAGAATTCATGATCAAGCAGCTCGAAAACTACATCACGGGAGGCCGCTAGCGGTCATCGTTCCCCATGGTGGCGCGCATGTGGTGGTATGGTGTCATCCTGGTGGGGTTGGTCATCTTTGGGGTCATCGGATACTTTGTGATGATCGACGTGAAACCCAAGGTGGCCCGGCCCGCGGCGGGCGCGGCCGTCCGTGCCGAGATCCAGGCGCTGGAACGCCGGCTGATGGAGCATGTGCGGACCCTCGGGGAAACCATCGGCGAGCGCAACCTGCACCGGCCGCTGGCCTTGCGCGAGGCCGCGGACTACATTCGACAGGTGTGGAAGAACCAAGGGTTCGAGGTGGCAGAGGAGCGTTTCGAGGTCCTGGGTCAGGCGTGTGTCAATCTGGTGGTGGAGCAGAAGGGGTCCGAGCGGCCCGGGACGATCGTGCTTGTGGGGGCACATTACGACTCCGTGATCGGAAGCCCGGGTGCCAACGACAACGCCACGGGCGTGGCGATCCTCCTGGAGATGTCACGGGCTGTGAGGCAAGAGGTCCTCGCCAGGACCGTCCGGTTCGTTGCCTTTGTCAATGAGGAGCCACCCTACTTCCTCACGGAGCTGATGGGCAGCCGCGAGCACGCCCGCCGGGCCCGCCAGCGGGGAGAGAACATCCTGGCCATGTTCTCGCTCGAAACCCTCGGATACTATTCCAACGCCACCGGGAGCCAACACTATCCGCCCCCCTTGGGGGCGTTCTATCCACGGACCGGGAGCTTCCTGGGGGTGGTAGGAAACCTGGCGTCGCGGAAACTGGTGGTGGATTTCCTGCGGCAGTTCATGTCGGTGAGCGACTTCCCGGCGGAAGGCATCGCCACATTCGAGTGGATCCCTGGAATAAACTGGTCCGATCACTGGTCCTTCTGGAAGGAGGGGTATCCTGCCCTCATGCTCACGGATACTGCCCCCTACCGCTATCCCGAGTACCACTCCATTCGCGATCTGCCGGATAATGTCAACGGGTCAGAGTTTGCCCGCGCCGCCCACGGGATCATCCAGGCTGTCCGCCGGATAGCCTCCGTGTCATAGCCCACTGCATGCAGGTTGCCGCGAACACGAGCGTTCCTCGCCTATCTGGCTGCAGCTTTCGCACGGCGGATCTGGTCGGCGTGGTTGTGGGCGTGAACTGCATAGATCTCCAGCCACCGCTGCACCGGGTATCGCCCGATCTCGGAGTGGGTCCCCTCACGCGTCCACTCGGCTTCGGTCATCCGCTCCAGGATTTCCGCTGTCGTTTCCCGGGCCCAGCGAAAGGCCTCGAGTGAGGGCTGGATCGGACGGCTGTAGTACAGGCGGCGGGCATACTCGTCCTGGTCGTATCCCTGGATCGCAGGTCGGTCCTCGGCAATCAGCCGCCGCAACCGGATCGCCGCGGCCATCTCGCTGTCCGCCAGATGGTGCACGATCTCCCGGGCCGACCACTTGCCCAGCGCTGGCCGGGGATCTAGCTCCTTCTCGGTGATACTCTGCAACGCCTCAGCCACAGCCCGATATCCGTCCTTGTGCTTCTCGATCAGTGTTCGACGAGTCTGGGTATCCATCAGCTACCTCCATGGACGCCGGAGGGCAGGTAGCTGGGTCCAGCGGCAGTTGGGAAGCCACTCACCGATTTCCGCAAAACCGGGTGCAAGGCAAGACCACCGGAAAACGCTTCCTACTCTCACGGAAGACCCCTCTGGATGCGAGTGGAAGGGGGCTCGTTGGTTCTTCGGGGAAGAGCCGGATCCGGTCCACGATCCCATAGAGCTCGGAGTGGATCCGGGATGGACTCTCGCTTGGTGGTGACGCTCGGAAGCGCCGTGTAGACCGTACCGCGATTGCGAAGGGCCGGCAAGGGCCCCGGGAGGATCTGGAGATACGAGCGTGGGGTCAGGCGTGCTGAGGCCGCTTGGAGTGGCTGATGTCCTCGAGAAGAACCAGGAGGCCTTCGTAGGTTTCGCCCTCCCACAGGGGCGCGAAGCTCGACTTGAGCAGTCTCTCTCTTCGATCGAGGATCAATTCTTGTTTCGTGGCGTGTGAGTCGGTCCGAAGCGCTCCCGCGATCCTCTCCACCTCTCCCCGGTGCGCCGGGCCGAAAGCCTCCCAGAGGCTCGCCCCGATCAGCTCCTGCTCCCCTCTCTCCAGCATCGCCATGGCCCGTGGGCTGATGTAGAAGATCCGATCCTCCTCATCGGCCTTGAGCACCCCCTCGCTCATAGTGTGAAGGAGAAGGTCGGAGTGACGCCTCAAACTCAGCAGTTCACTGACCAGCCGCCTCGGGCGGAAGCCTTCGTACCCGAAGACAGCCTCCTCGGAGGGAACCGAGCGGCCGTGGGCCTCCAAGTGCTGGATGGCCGCCAGGATGTTTTTGGTCACGATGTGAAGTGGCCCCTTGGCCACATAGGCGTCGCCCGAAACATCCGGAAGCCGCGCGATGTCCCTCGCCGCCAGGGCCGAGAAGATCACGATGGGGATCTGCTGGAAACGGGGATCTTCGCGCAGGTAGCGGCAGACCCGGCCTCCGTCGATCTTGGGCATGATCAAGTCGAGGAGGATGACGTCCGGCAGTTCGTCCCGGACCGCCTTCAGGGCCTCCAGGCCATCTTCAGCCCGCCTCACCTGATATCCCTGCTCCTCCAGGAACTCCCCGACCGCTTCCAGGAAGAACCGATCATCGTCGACGAAGAGGACGGATCTCCCCGCCATGTGATCATCTCCTCCCTTGTTGCAACATGTACCCGATCACCTTCTCCAGCCTCGGTCCGAGCCGGTCGGGGGTCGAGTCCGATCCCTTGTTCAGGTAGAGCGCGGGCTGGCAGCGGCTGATGAGCTTTTTGAGATTATCGTTGTATCGGGCGGCCGACAGGAAAAGGAGGGGGGTCGGGCGGGCCACCTTGAGCCCCTTCTCCAAGGCCCGGAGTGCCAGGGCCGTGGAAATGCCGTCTAAAGGTTCCATGATGATGTCGAGGACGGCCACCTTGTTGGGCAGGCCCTGGAGGAAGCGTTCGGTGGCTACGGTCAAGAACGTGGCGCCGCTCTCACAGGGGATGACGTTGGCCGTGAGGCCCCGTTCCACCAAGAGGTCGGCCAAGAGCGACCGGAAGAAGGGGTCGTCGTCGGCGATGAGGATGCAGTCCACGCCGCGGAGGGGATGGCTTTCCTCGGCGCCCAAGGGAAAGCCGCAGGAGCTGCAGCGGACCTCGACCGCCCCATCCTTCACGACGGTATAGGTGTAGACCTGCTCCCCACAGCTCGGGCAGTAACGGAAGGGTAAGTCCGTATCGGCTTGGGCCAAGGGCCCTCCTAGGGCGAAGCCGCAGGCTTCATGTTTTCATCCACCAGCGCTATGGGGCCGACGGCCCCGTGGGCGTCAGTTTCACCCAATTCCGTCGCTACCGCAGCTCCCGCCTCCGCCGGTCTGCGCGGCGAATGAAGAGAAGAGTCGCTGGACATTCGTCTTGCCACACGTCGAGCAGACTTGGGTAGCCGTGGGATCCACCCGCTGCACGAAAACTTCAAATACCCGCTCGCAGTCCAAACATTGATACTCGAAAAGTGGCAATGCGCTGACCTCGCTCCTGGATATTCCGATGGCACCTACCTTCCGGCAAGTCTCGTCAGCTCGGTACTGCCTTTGGGTCGAGATCGAGTCGGCGCAGTATAACAGAACAAGGACCGACGTGAAATAGGGCTCATCCTATCTGCAGATCCCGCTTGATTTGCCGGCCTTATGCCCCCGTCAGGGCGCGTATGGCGCCGTCCACGTCAGAGAAGTGGGTGAACAGAATGTCGGGCGCGCAGGCGGCAAGCTCTTCGTAGGTGTGTTGGCCGGTGGCGACTGCGGCGGACCGCGCTCCACAGGCGCGGGCGCAATCCACGTCGAGCGGTGTGTCGCCAATGATGAAGATCTGCTCGTAGGGAAAATCGTGCCCGGTGAGAGCCCGTGCGCGCTCCCGGGCGATGGCCGGAAGCCGCCGCCGATCAGCGTCGTCCGAACCAAAGGCGCCGACCCGAAAGTGCGGCAGGAGCCCTGTGGGTCGCAACTTCGCGCGGGCGCCCAGCTCGATGTTGCCCGTGAGGAGGCCCACCAGCGAGTCCTCTCGCGCGCTGAGTGCTCGGACGAGTTCCGGGATGCCCGGCATTGCCTGGACCGGGTGGCCATCGTCAATCAGCACGTCGAGGTGGCGGACGTAGGCCTCGAAGCAGGACGGGAGCCGAGCGTAGATCACGTCGTCAGGCACGCCGGCCGCATGCATCACGTCGAACACGATCCGCGGGTCGGTCTTGCCTCGGGTATCGTATTCCGCGTAAGCCGGCGGAGTGCCGTACACGGCGATCATTGCTTTCGTAAGGGCGATGCGACCGACGCCGTGCGCCCAGATGAGCGTGCCGTCGATGTCGAACAGGAAGAGGCGCATCTTAGAATTAGAATTCGATCCTAGAGCCGAGAGCCGGGTACCCCCAGGGGTGGCCAAGAGCCGCGGACCGAGACCCCCAGGCGCACACCTGGGTGGCAGTCGGTCGCCTGCATAAAGATAGCGAATCTACGCTATCTGCGCAACCTGAGGATGATGAGCGGCAGTTGAGTAATGTGAGTATCTGGCTGCAAATGGAGAGGACACTTAGGAAGAGTGGTCCCCATGGAATGGCTCGGAAGGCGGCAGGCGTCGAACGATAGTTATAAGACGGAAGGCCTACTGTGCGGTGCGTAAGATAGGCGACAGGTCACCTGGGACCGCACAGTCCGGGGGAGAGTCCGAGGAGGGGCGGCGGCCCGCCCCTCTCGGTAGGGCCCGCGGGGAGGGCCGAGGACTTGCGGCGTGCCCTGCAAGTCCAAGGGCCTTCCCCGCGAACGAAGCGGCGCGAGCGAACGTGTAGCCTAAGTTTCGCGCCGCTGAGTAAGGGGAGGGGCCCCGTTCGAATCTGTGGAATCCGCGTAATCTGGGGATGAAGCAGCGCTTTGACCTCCGCTTTGTGCGTCCCCAGCGTTCCTTCCGAAGGATCTGTGGAGGGACCGGCCTCCAACGTTCACTCACCGAGGTGTGGGCTCACCATCCGTTCCGGACGGACGTGCCGGTCGAACTCCTCTGCTGTCAGGTACCCCAGGGCCAGCGCGGCCTCCTTGAGCGTGAGGCCTTCCCGGTGCGCCTTCTTGGCGATCTCCGCGGCCTGGTCATAGCCCAGGATCGGCGCCAGCGCTGTCACGAGCATCAGGGACCGATCGAGGTGCTGGCGGATGCGGTCGCGGTCCGGCTCGATCCCACGGGCGCAGTGCTCCTCGAACGACTCGCACGCGTCGGCCAGGAGTCGCACCGAGTGAAGCACGTTGTGGATGACGAGTGGCTTGAACACGTTCAGCTCGAAGTTCCCCGAGGCCCCGCCCACGGTCACCGCCACGTCGTTGCCGAAGACCTGGGCGCAGACCATGGTGAGCGCCTCACATTGCGTGGGGTTCACCTTGCCGGGCATGATGGAACTTCCCGGCTCGTTCTCAGGGATCGTGATCTCACCGATGCCGCAGCGCGGCCCCGAGGCCAGCCAGCGGACATCGTTGGCGATCTTCGTCAGGCTCGCCGCCAGCGTCTTGAGCCCCCCGTGTGCCGCCACCAGGGCGTCATGGGTGGCCAGGGCTTCGAACTTGTTCTCGGCCGAGACGAACGGGTGGCCCGTCATGTCCGCAATCTTCTTCGCCGCGCGCCGGGCGAACTCGGGATGGGTATTCAGCCCCGTTCCCACCGCCGTCCCGCCAATGGCCAGCTCGTACAGATGCGGCAAGGTCGCTTCGAGGTGGCGCTGGGCATGATCCAGTTGACTTACCCACCCGGACATCTCCTGCCCCAGCGTTAGCGGCACCGCATCCTGGAGGTGCGTCCGCCCGATCTTCACAATATCGGCAAACTCCCGCGTCTTCCGGTCCAAGGTATCCCGGAGCCGCCGCGCGGCCGGGAGCAGTTGTCCGCGGATCTGCTCCACGGTGGCGATGTGCATGGCGCTGGGAAACGTGTCATTCGACGACTGGCACCTGTTGACGTCGTCGTTCGGATGGACAGGTCTCTTCGTGCCCAGTTCCCCACCCAACAGCTCGATGGCTCGGTTGGCAATGACTTCGTTCGCGTTCATGTTGGTCTGGGTGCCGCTGCCGGTCTGCCAGACGACCAAGGGGAAGTGGTCGTCGAACTTTCCCTCGATCACCTCGTCCGCCGCCCGGACGATTGCCCGGGCCTTCTCCTCAGGGAGGAGCCCGAGGTCCCGGTTCACCTGGGCACAGGCCTTCTTGAGGATCCCGAAGGCGCGGATCATCTCTCGCGGGAAGCGATCGCCCCCGATGCGGAAATGCTGGAGCGAGCGCTGCGTCTGCGCCCCCCAGTAGCGGTCTGCCGGCACTTCGATCTTCCCCATGGTGTCGGTCTCGATGCGCGTTTTCATACCTACACCCCCTCCACAAGGCCCGCGCGGGCGAAGTCCTTCATGAAAGCTGGAGTTGGACGCGGCGGCCTTCCTCGGCGGAAAGGTACGCCGCATAGATCACCTCGATGGCGTCCGCGGCTAACGTCAGGTCGGCTAACGGCTCTCGCCGCTCTCGGATGGCGTCCACGAAATCGCGCATCTGCTGCGGGTAGCCCCGGAACCAGTTCTCGTCCGGACTCGGGAACGACCAGCCCGCCTTCGTCTCCAGCTTCTCGGTGAAATACTCATCGCCGAAGATCGTCCCCTCGGGCGCGTACGCCTGGACCGCCGTATTCTGCGCCAAGTTCGCGTGCAGCACCGCGTTCGTCATGTAGACGCTGACCTTTTCCTGCAGCCCGCCAAGGCCCGCGTCGGTGACGGTGACGACGGCCTTGGTCCCGTCGTCAAACGTGATGAGGACGCTCCCCCAGTTCTCGACATCCTCGGGGTCGGCCGGAATCCACTTTTTCTTGTCCCGATGGGCGGCCTCCAATCGCATGAGAGGGGCCACGTCTGCGACCACCGACAAGGATGTACTCTTATCGCCGTTCCTGTCAACTTCCCGACATAGGCTTCCCTTGGAACTTCCTGCCTGCCCCGCGGTCTAAGCATTCAGAACGCCGGCTGGATGTGTCCGGCATGTCGCCGGACTGTCAGCCGGCCGAGGAGGCGGGCCATGAGGACGAATCGGCGAGGCTTCATACAATTGTTGAGCATGGGGGTAGCCGGAGCGACCTGTGCGTACCCCCTGGCGGCCTGGGCGGACCGGATCCGAATTCTCGGGGGTGGGGAAGCATCCCAGCATCCAACTCCCACTGTCGGCCATATCAGCCCTGACTTCCAGCGGTTCGTGGCGGGGGTTCGCGTAGGAGAGGTCAGGACCCATGGGGCGTTGCGTGTGTTCTGGCTTCATGGCGGTTCGCCCGCTGTAGCCCTGGCGGTGGCTACGCTGGAAGAGGCCCGATCCCAAGGAGACCTCCTGATCACGGAACGGGATCAGGCGAGCGTGCCTGAACTCATCGTGGAGAACCGCGGCAAGTCGCACGTGCTGCTGCTGGCCGGCGAGATCCTGTTGGGAGGCAAACAGAACCGGGTCCTCACCGAGGACATCTTGCTCCCGCCGGGAAGCGGCCCGCGCAACGTCGGGGTCTACTGCGTGGAGCAGGGGCGATGGTCCGGGCGGACGAAGGAATTCGAGGCCAAGGGGAGCTTCGCCGCTCCAGGCCTCCGATCAAAAGTGATGGAGCGGGCCGATCAGGGGAGGATCTGGACCGAGGTCAACCGGTATTCGCGAAGCACCGGGGCGGCGTCCCCCACGCAAAGCTACCAGGAAATCTACGAAAAGCCGGAGGTCAGGGAGTACTTGGAGGGAGCGGCGAAGCGACTCAATCACGGATCTCCCTCTGGCGCAATCGGGGCTGCCGCGTTTGTTGGTCGGAGCATGGTCGGTCTCGATCTGTTCTTTGAGTCCGGATTGTTCGCCCGGGAATGGCCAAAGCTCCTTCGCGCCCAGGCCTTGGAGGCCTATCGCCAGCAGCACCAGCCCGAGTCGGACGAGCGAGCACTTCGCGCGCGCGTCGAGGACATCTTGCGAGCGGCCGCTAAAGTGGAGGGAGGCTTGCGGCCAAACGCAGGGGTGGGTCGTCTCTTCGAGTTCCACCTGGAGGCGCTGCGAGGATCGGCTCTGGTGTTCGACGGCCGTGTGGTGCACGCCGCCATTCTCTAGGGGGGCCGATGCCACCGCGGGGGATCGTCACTACGTCTGGATAGGATGTCCCGTGTCGCTGTCCCGCGGACCCTTCCCCAGGGCCCAGGCCTCACGCGGGTCTGGGGTGAGGATCTGCTTCACCCTCTGGCGAAATTGCGCCTTGAGCATTTCATATTGCGCCTTGAGGCTCTTGTCCGGGTGACTCCACGGGTGGCGGTAACGGACGCCTTCGATGCGGGCCTGCACCATCTCCTTGAGGCACCCGAAGCACGGCTGGATCGTCGTGTAGATCAGTCCGCCGGCAACCGGGATTCCAAAGCGGGCGGCCGCGAGCAGCGCATTCTGTTCCGCGTGGACGCAGATACAAACGTCATAACCTGTGCCCGACTTGTACTTCGGCTTCGCGGAAGGCGATTGGGCCCTTTCCGCACAACGGACGCATCCGCCCTCATTGCAGTTCGGCATGTTCTCCGGGGTGCCGTTGTAGCCGGTAGAGACCACTCGCCCTTGGAGGACCACGATCGCCCCGACCTTATACCCGCGACAGTTGGCACGTTCACGGACGGCGTACGCTATTCCCATGAAGTAGTCATCCGGCGCTGGTCGACCCGGAAGAGTGGCAACCTCCGGAGGGGCTGCTCCACGCGACGCCTTCGGCATGGTTGTCTCCTTTGCACGAGGCTGCCTACTCATCTCTAGCCCCCGAACACACCGAAATGCGAGGCGAAGAAGAATTCACCAGAGGAACTGATCCGGAATGATCCCGAACGTTGTTCCTGTCATTTCTCAAAGATTCCGGCCAGCAGATTCCGAAGGGAAACGAGGCGCGGCGGAAGCCGCTGCTTCCGCCGCGCGCGAGCAGCCACGTTGCAGCCGGGGAAAAGCGAACATGCTATAGCCCCGGCAGATCTCGACCCCGATTCCTGGGATCTCGGGGACGTCCGTGATTACAAGTGAGGCGGCTTACGCGATACCGAACGCCTTGGCGGCACGCCTGACGTCGCGTGGCTTCACCCACAGGATCACCCCGTAGCGATCCGCTCCTGC
>Ga0315285_10000752_pt1 | contig 33683 bp, 31 predicted proteins | sample YL17G09_36_MG_FD_203698 | JGI IMG/M metagenome (GOLD analysis project Ga0315285, IMG submission 203698) | Sediment microbial communities from Yellowstone Lake, YNP, Wyoming, USA - YL17G09_36 | ecosystem: Environmental > Aquatic > Freshwater > Lake > Sediment | place: USA: Wyoming | collected...
TATCCTGAGGCTTGGGAATATGGCATTAAAGATCTTGTCGCCTATCTTCAACCCGTAGAAAATAATTATTCAAAAATTTATGTCACCGAAAAATATGACCAGCCCTATATCATCTTTTTGTTTTATCTTAAGTATCCTCCTGAAAAATTCCAAAAAGAAGCTGTTTTAACACCAAGAGATAAATTTGGTTTTTCTACTGTTCGCGATTTTGATAATTTTCATTTTGAGAATATTGTGTGGGATAACCTTAAAAATAAATCAAATTCTCTTGTTTGCGGTACTGATGAAGAAATTCCCGATAATGCCAATATTATTAAAACAATTAATTTTAAAAACGGTCAGCCCGCCTTTCAATGTGCTAAGATATAAAAATGAGACTATCTGTAGCTTTGGCGACTTTTAATGAAGAAGATAATCTGGCTCGTTGTTTAGAATCAGTTTATCAGTGGGCTGATGAAATTGTCGTCGTTGATGGTTCTTCTAACGATAAAACAGTCGAGATTGCCAAAAAATATAAGGCAAAGGTAACAGTGACTGATAATCCGCCAATTTTCCATCTTAATAAGCAGAAAGCTCTTGATCTTTGTCAAGGGGAGTGGATTTTTCAATTAGATGCCGACGAGGAAGTTACCTCTGAATTGGTTCAAGAGATTCAAAAGGTTTTAAATTTGTCAGCGAAAAAATTGAAAGACAGGCAAATTGACCCGCAAAAAAAGAGGTTGTTCTTAAAACACCAGTGGTTAGTAGAGGAAAGAGATGGTAAAGTTGGTCAGGAAGGGGGAGAAATTGTCGCTTTCTGGGTCCCAAGAAAAAACTATTTTCTGGGACGATGTTTGATTTATGGCGGAGTCTATCCGGACGGAGTTATCCGGATAGTCAAAAAGGGTAAGGCAAGATTTCCCTGTAAAAGTGTTCATGAGCAGATCGAGATTAAAGGCCGAACAGCTTGGTTGGAGAATGACCTCATCCATTATGATTCGCCTACTTTCACTCGTTACCTTGACAGAGCTGATCGCTATGCCAGTTTAACTGCAGAAGAATTTCATCAGAAAGAAATCGGAGTTAATCTTTTAAATCATTTTTACTACTTTCTAGTGAAACCTTCTCAGGTTTTTCTTATTCTTTACTTTCGCCACAAGGGTTTCTTGGATGGTTTTCCGGGCTTTGTTTGGGCACTTTTTTCCGGCTTCCACTATCCTCTTGCCTACATTAAATATTGGGAAATGACTAAAGAATAGTCCTCTTTTCGACCTTGAGATTTCTTGAAGTAAAAGTTTCCAGAACCTTGCTCTCCTTATTAAAATTTTCATACCAAAGGTCTTGTCTTTTTTTATCAACTTCATCCGGTTCAATGATGACAAAAAAAGTTTCTGTTCTTTGTTCTTGTGGAAGATAGCCATATTTCTCCTTTCCATACCAAGAAAAAAGATAATTCCATCCCTGGGGCAACCAATAAGGGAATGAGTAGTAATTGAAAGAAAAGTTTTGCCCATCAGCTTCTTTATAAATGAAATCCAAAATTCTCTTTTGGTCTCCCAAAAAGGTATATTGGTAGGCATGAAAAAAAAGATTTTTATTTTGAGGAATGGTTTCTTGATAATATAAAAAATTTGAAAAAACTATGAAAAGAATAAGTCCCGAACCAAGAAAATAAAATTTTTTAAAGTCAACGATTTTTTCAATGATGATGGCACAAAAAAGGTAAAAGAAAGGCAAAGAGGCGATTAAGGCTTGTGACATGGGGATAGTTTTTACTACGATAGTTAGCAAAAATGGGGAAATTAAGCCGAGGAAAATTAGTTTGCTGAGATATTTTTTTCTATCCCAAAAGAGACAGATAATCCCGGCTAAAAAGATAAATTTAACTAAAAAAGGAAATTTCGGGATTATCGAGAGACTAAATTCCCTTTGAAAAACAATCATTTGATCTTTTAAAAAATGCCAAACATTTAATTGAGTCTCTTTTGTACCCCCCAAAAGATTTAAAAAGCCATTAAATAAAAGATGATTGTGCCTTATATCAAAAATGAAATAAGGAGAAAAAATAATTGAGAGTAAAAAGATGCCCTGGACGATAATGATTGGTTTAAAGTTTTTGAGATTCCTGAGAGAATAATAAACTAAAACAGGAAAGAGAAATAAAGCCGCGATTAACTCCAGATGAAAAATTAGTCCCCAAAAAATAAGTGCCAGCAAGAAATTGTTTTTATTAAATTTCTCTTTGAGGGCATAAAGAAGGAAAACGGTTAGAGGTAAGCACAATGAAGGATTAGAAAGCCATTTTGAAAAGACAATTCCTTGGAAGCTAAAAGCGTAAATCAATGAGACGCCGACCCTGGTTATCAGTTTAAATTCATTTTTAGCGATGAAAAATATCACGACAGCCCCCAATGCATGGATAAAGGCCCAAAAATAAGCGGCGATTAAGGGGTTACCTTTTCCTAATAAATAGGGAATGGCCAAAAGATAATAATAAAAGGCTCCATGAAAGATGCCTTCAATATCTGTTTTTGGCCCAATTAGAGTTAATTTTTGGCCACTCAAGACTTCTTGAACAATCAGAGCGTCTCTGCCTTGTTCCCAGCCGAAGAAAAGATTTTCGTTAAGAGTATAGATTCTTAATCCAAAAGCGATGAAGAAAATTACAAGCGGAAATAATAATTCAAACTTGAGATTTTTTTTCGATAACTTTCTTAAGATACTCATTGAGGTGATTACCATATTATTTTAAATTCTTGTATAATTGTTTACAACAAGCGAAAATGAATTTGTCAAAAAAACACTTATTTTTTCTTCTTTTAGTTCTGTCGATTTTTGGACTGGCAATTAAATTCATAGTCTTATGGAGTTCTTCTACTGCCTTCACTTACGACCAAGCAAGAGATCTTTTGGATTTGAGAGAAATGATGATTTTCAATAAACCTCGTTTGATAGGAGCCAATACCTCTCTTCACGGCGTTTTTTATGGCCCTTTTTGGTATTGGTTTTGTTTTCCGTTTTATTTATTGACTGGAGGGCATCCGGCAAGCAATCTCATGCCTCTTTTCCTTCTTTCTTTTTTAATGCCCCTGATTTTTTTCTGGTTAGTTGAAGACAAAAAGTTGGGATTTGTCTTGGCGGCAATTTACATTTTTTCGCGTACCTTTTTTTCTCATTCGATAGTGGCTCTCAACACCAACCCGATGGTTTTTATTATTCCTTTAATTTTGTTGTTTTTGGCGAAATTTTATTCGTCTGAAAAAGGGATTTTTTTATGGTTGGCGATGTTTGTGATGGCTATTTCATTCCATTTTGAGCCGATTATTGGACTTTTTCTGATACCAATCTTTTTGTTGACTATCTTTTTTTTAAAAAAGGGAAAGTTGGCATGGAAACAGAAAAGAGCCTTTGTTGCCTTTTTTGTTCCCTTTATTCCTCAGATAATCTTTGAATTCCGCCACCAATTTCTTCAAACTAAAGCGCTTTTAAATCTCCTCACAGGGAAAGGTAGTTCACTAACTCCAGCTTCTGGAGGTTTGGTTCACAGACTTTTTGACCGACTGAGAGTTTTTCAAGATGTTTGGGTCAATCAAAGTGGGGGAATAATTTTGGCAACTTTTTTCTTAATTTTAATTGTTTTTCTTTTTTATCAACTTTATTATCAAAAGCAACAGAAAAAAGAGGTTAAATTTTTGTTTTTACTTTGTTTTTTTTCTTTAGTGATGGTTTTCATTGGCTTTGTCCTCTATCCTTTTGCTCTCTGGCCTTGGTATTTAGGAACGGTTGATGCTTTAATGCTGACTCTCATTGGTTTGGGAATCTATTCTCTGTCTATTTTAAGAAAAAATTATTCTCTTTTGGCACTTGGAGTCTTAATGGTATTTATTTTTCTTAATCTTTTCAAGTATTTACCCTTGTCGATTGAACAGGTTTTTTCTCCAGATCCAGCCAATTTAAGGACAAGACTTAAAATAGTCGACTTAATTTATGACGATAACAAAGATAAAGGTTTTAAGGTTTTTACTTTTGCTCCCTATGTTTATGATTATCCATATCAATATTTAATTTGGTGGCGGGCGAAAACAAAATATCATTACTTACCTGAAGAATTCTTTTACTTGTCTAATCAGCCTAAGTATGTTGCCGCCAAAGAAGAAGTCGATAAATTAATTCCTAGCAAAAAATCCGAGTGCGATTATTTAATTATTGAACCTTTTGAATCGCAGGAAAAATGGTTTTATGAATGGCGAGGAAATTTTCCTGAAGCCCAAAAGATTTGGGAAATTGGTCGAACGAGAGTCGAGAAGTTATGTCCAGGTTAATCAAAGTTGCCATTGATATCTCACCAGTAAAAACCAGACACAAAGTTCGAGGAGTAGGGATGTATACCCAGCGCTTGGTGGAAGCGCTTCAGAGAATTGGAGAATCAGAGAATCAGAGAATCAGAATTGATGCATTCGATTTCAGCCATCAGCCATTAGCCATCAGCCATCAGCGATTTGATCTTGTCCACTATCCCTATTTTGATTTATTTCTCTTGACTTTACCTTTGAAAAAGATGGCCAAGACAGTGGTGACCATTCACGATGTGACCCCCCTTGTTTTTCCGGAGCACTATCCGCCTGGAATTAAGGGAAAAATAAAGTTTTTAATTCAAAAGTTTTCCTTACAAAATACGGCTGCAGTGATAACCGACTCTCACAATTCAAAAAAGGACATTAAAATGTATTTAGGATATCCAGAAGAAAAGATCTCTGTGGTTTACCTTGCACCTGGAGAAAAATTTAAAAAAATGCCAACTGGCAGCTGGCAACTGGCAACTCAAAGGAAGTATTCTTTTCCTGACCAGTTTGCCCTTTATGTTGGTGATGTTAATTGGAATAAAAATATTTTGGGTCTGGTTAAGGCTTGTAAAAAAATTAAAGTTCCTTTGGTGATTGTCGGTAAACAGGCGGTTCAAGAAGATTTTGATCGACAACATATTGAAAATCAATCTTTAGTGCAATTAATTGAACGATATGGAAAAGATTCAGAGGTTAAAAAACTGGGTTTTGTTTCAGAAGAAGATTTAGTCAAGATTTACAATTTGGCGACCGCTTATTGCCAGCCGTCTTTTTATGAAGGTTTCGGTCTACCGGTCTTAGAGGCCATGGCTTGCGGCTGTCCGGTGGTTGCTGCCAAGACCTCAAGTTTGCCAGAAATTTGTGGCGAAGCCGCTATTTTAATTGACCCAAAAGATTATAATGATATTGCGAGGGGATTAAAGAAAGTGATAAGTGACAAGATGACAAGAGACAAGTTGAGGAAAAACGGATTTGTTCAAGCAAAAAAATTTAGCTGGAGAAAAACAGCTTTGGAAACACTAAAGGTATATGAAAGAGTGGCTAAAAAATAATCGGGAAACACTCACATTTGTTGTTTTTGCTTTTCTCGCCTGGCGAGCTTGGCTCCAAGTTTTCTTGTGGTTGGGTTGGTTTGTCATACCATTAAAAGAAATTTTGCTTGGAGGAGGAATGGGGAATTTTCTTGCTCATCCTGGACTCTGGGCTTGGGCCAATTTTGATGGCGAACATTATCTGGCAATTGCTCATCATGGTTATGGTAATTTAGAACAAGCCTTTTTTCCTTTTTATCCTTGGTTAATCAAAACTTTAGTTTCTCCTTTTAAGGAGAGTCTTTTTGCCCTGCTTCTTTCAGGTTTAACCATCTCTCATTTAGCTTTCTTTATTGCTCTTTTTCTTTTTTATCTCCTAGTCCAACTTGATTTTGGTAAAAGGGTAGCCCAGTTAGCAGCTCTATTACTTTTAGTTTTCCCAGCCTCTTTTTTCTTCGGATCTGTTTATTCCGAGTCTTTGTTTTTAGCTCTCGCCTTAGGTTCTTTTTACGCTGCCAGAAAAAAACATTGGTGGCTGGCCGGTATTCTGGGCGCTTTTGCCAGCGCCACTCGGATAGTAGGGATATTTTTACTGCCAGCTCTTTTGTGGGAATGGTGGGAACAAAGAAAAACTCAAAACTCAAAACTCAAAACTCAAAATTTAATTAATCTGGTATTCATTTTTCTGATCCCCTTGGGTTTACTCTTTTACATGCGCCAGTTAGCCATTAACTATCATGATCCCTTAATGTTTTTTCATGCCCATTCAGCTTTTGGAGCGGGGAGATCGACAGATAAACTGATTTTGCTCTACCAGGTTTTTTGGCGCTATTTTAAGATGATGGCGACAACGAAGATAGACCCCTTATACTATACTGTTTGGCTTGAATTTTTAACTGCGGCAGGGTTTCTTGCGCTCTTAGTCTTTGCTTATTTGAAAAAGATTAGAATTTCTTATCTTATTTTTGCTGCCTTGGCCTATATCACCCCTACCTTGACGGGAACTTTTCTTTCCATGCCCCGTTTAGTTTTAGTTATGTTTCCTTGTTTTATCTCTCTGGCCTTAATTAAAAACAAGCTCTTTCAGGTGTTTTACCTTCTAGTTTGTTTTTTCTTATTGGCGGTAACCACGATATTCTTTACTCGCGGCTACTTTGTTGGTTGATTGGCTTTTGAGCTAAAACAAAAAGCGAAAGCCCGAAAGGAAGGCTGAATTTGGTGATTATCCTTCCTTCAAAATAAAGAATTTTGGTGAATAAAGTGTTGATAATTTTTGGCAATGGTTTTATATCCGAGGTTTTGCCTTCCGGTAAAAATCTTTCTGAAGATCGTTTAAGGAGGGCGATTGGAAAAAGAATTGTATTGGCATAAGTTGAACGCAAAATTTTAAAACCAGAAAGCCTCACTTTCTGAACGAGTTCATTTTTGGTATAACGGTGCCTCGTCTTGATTACTTCGTCATGTTTTCCTCGGAGCCAATTATAGGCGGGGACCCTCATTAGAAGATAACCACCGGGTTTTAAAACCCGATAAAACTCCCTGATGACAAGAAAGTCATTTTTTACCCATTGGTGATAAAGAACATCAAATGAGGTGACTAAATCGAATTTTTCATCGTTGAACAATATTTTTTCAATCGAGGATTCTTTTATCTGCTTTAGTCCTCTTTTTTGACAGTATTTTAGCGCCTCCGGAGAAATATCTATTCCAGAAACATTACCAAATTTTTTTAAAAAAAACATCATCCCGCCGGTGCCGCAGCCGGCATCTAAAATTTTCAAGGACGGGGATTTGATGACTGAATCTAAAAGAACCTCACTTATTTTTCTCATCCCCAAATACCACCAATAATTTTCTTCTTGTTCAAAAATTCTTTTGTATTCTTCTTTTTTCACCTAAGTTTCCTCCAAAGCCAAAGATCATCAATGATGGTTTTAAGAATTCTTTTTGGCCAGAAAAACTGAGAAGAACCATATTTCCGATGGTAATGATGGACGGGAACACTGACGATGACCCCTTTTACTTTTTGAATTTTGGCTAAAATTTCGGCGCAAATTGCTCCGCTATCACGGGTTAAAGAGATTTTTTCTAAAATACTTTTTCTGAATAAGCGAAAGTCAGTATCAACATCGGCAAAGCGAATTCCTAAAAAAAGTCTTACCCAAAGGGCATAAAGTTGTCCAACGATAATTCGAAAGAGCGAATCGCCTCTTTTAATTTTATAACCATTAACCAAATCTATGCCTTCATCGATTTTATCAACTAGTTTTGGTAGTTCTCCAACATCATACTGACCATCACCATCGGTATAGAAAACATAATCGCCTTTTGAAGCCCTAAAACCACTCCTCAAAGCACCACCATAACCTTTATTTTTTGGATGAGTAACAATTCTAAAATTTTTATATTTTTTTTCTAATTCAGTCAGAACCTTGGCGGTGCCGTCATTTGAGCCATCATTAACCACAATCACTTCGTATTTTTTACTAATCTCGGGGAGAACGTTAAAAGCATCGTCAACCAACTTACCGATAGTTTTTTCGTCATTATAGGCAGGGAAAAAAACTGAAAGGAAACTTAAACGTTTTGCCATTTATTTTTTACAAAAGGATTAAATGAAAGTTGGATCGTTGACCATAAACCCAAACCGGTCAAAATTAAATATTCCAGTCCGTGTTGGAGGATAGCATAAGATAAAGCCTGGGATTTATCAACTCCCCAGGATAAAAGAGCAAAAGTGGCTAAAAAATGAAAGACGCCAATATAACCTGGAGGAGAAGGAATAAAAAGACCAAGATTAACCACCGCCGCTAAAAAGAAAGCGGCCGCTAAAGGCAGTTTTAGTCCCAGTGAGTAAAGCAAAGAATAATTCCAAAAAGCCTCAATAACCCAGATTAAAAGGGAAAGGCAGATGAGTGAAACAAGATTTTTTTTGTTTTTGAGAATTTTAAAACTAGAGAAGAAAAGTTTGAATCTACTTTTCCACTGATCGGGAATCGCTATTCCAGCAAAATAGAATCTAAAATCTTTTTGTAAAAAGGGCTGTTTAAATAAAATGCAAATTAAAATTATAGTAAGAATGAGGGTATCGAGGATTCTTTCAACTACAATAGAACCGGTGGTTTTAGAAACACCAACTTTTTCCTTTTTTCCCGCCAGATAGATTCGGGCGATTTCTCCTGCTCTCGCCGGAAGGAGATTATTAACCAGATAGCCGATAGTTAAAATGTTGAATATCCTTAAAATAGGGATGGCGGAATCGAGCAAAATTTGCCAGCGAATAGATTTTAAAACCAAACCACTACCCAGAAAAAGAAAACCAATAATAATTGGAAGTAAATTAGCATTTATTAAAATGAAAAAAACCTCACTAGAGTTAGTGTTTTTTATGGTTAAGAAAAAGAAAAAAAATCCTAAAATGATTCCCAACCAAAAGGTCTGCCGCTTCATATTTAATTTATCCCCCCTGCCTGATATAATAACAAAAGTTTAATGCAGATAAAAGAAAAGAAAAAATTTTTTGTGATTATTCCTGCTTTCAATGAATCTCCAAGAGTAGGTGGGGTAATTAAAAAGGTTAAAAAATTTACCAACAATATTATTGTTGTTGATGATGGTTCGTTTGATAATACCGAGAAGGTAGCCAAAAAGGCTGAAGTAAAAGTTTTGCGCCACCGGCTCAATTTAGGTAAAGGAGCAGCGATGAAAACAGGCGTGGAAACAGCTTTTGATTTGGGCGCCGAGGCAATTATTCTTATTGATGCCGACGGTCAGCATGACCCCAAGCATATTCCAGAATTTTTGAAACAACTCGAGCAGGGTTCGGATATTGTTTTTGGCTCTCGGAATCTTTCCTTTGGGGTGCCTTTGATTCGTTATTTAGGCAATAAATTTGGTTCGGTTTTAGTCAGTTTAATTTTTGGAATTTATCGCAGCGACATGCTTTGTGGTTTTATCGCTTTTACTGAAAACGCTTACCAAAAAATAAAATGGGAATCAAGCCGCTATGGGGTAGAAACGGAAATAGTTGCCAGAACCGGAAAAAATAGGTTAAAATACAGCGAGATCCCCATCGCGACTATCTATAAAGACAAGTATAAGGGGGTGACAATTTTTGACGCCATCGGGATTCTTTTTAATATTCCCAGGTGGTTGATTTCCTAAAAAGATGAATATTCTAGGTGTACAGATTATCGCCATTCTTTTTGCCATTTTCATGCTTTATGTTTCCTTTTTGCACTGGAAAAGGAAGGATTTTAATGGTGGAGAAATATTTTTTTGGATAGCTCTTTGGCTTGGTTTTATCTTTATTACTCTCTTTCCTGATGTTCTTCAAAATATTACTCAAAAACTTTTTTTCACCCGGGTGATGGACTTTCTGATGGTCGCTGCCTTCATGATTCTGGCTTTCTTAGGCTTCCAAAACCATGTTTCCAATCGGAGAATGGAGAAGAAAATTGAGGAGTTGATTAGAAAAGAGGCAAAGAAAAAACTAAATGACTAAAATTAAGAAAAGAATTCTAATTACCGGGATTACTGGTTTCGCCGGCAGTCATATGGCGGAATTTCTTCTCAAGAAAAAGTTTGAGGTTTATGGTACTTGCCGCTGGCGGGCTAATCGTGACAATATTCTTCATCTCAATAAAAAATTAAAATTAATTGAAGCCGACCTTCTCGACCCCCATTCTTTGGATGCCTTAATGCTTGAAGTGAGACCGGAATACATTTTTCATCTGGCGGCTCAATCTTTCGTCCCCGCTTCTTGGACTTCACCCGCAGTGACTTTAGAAACCAATGTTGTTGGCACGGCGAACTTATTTGAATCAGTCAGGCGGGTTCAGATTGACCCGATTATTCAGATTGCCTGTTCGTCTGAAGAGTATGGATTAGTGAAAGAGGATGAGGTGCCGGTTAAAGAAACTAATCCTCTCCGGCCTCTCTCTCCTTACGGGGTATCTAAGGTTGCTATGGACCATCTTGGCTATCAATATTTTAAAAGTTATGGCATGAAGATTATTCGAACTCGGGGTTTTAATCATACTGGTCCTCGCCGAGGAGAAGTCTTTGTGAATTCCACTTTTGCCAAGCAGATTGCCGAAATTGAAAAAGGTAAAAAGGAGCCAGTGATTAGAGTGGGTAATTTGGAAGCCAAGCGGGACTTTACCGATGTTCGTGATATGGTTCGAGCCTATTATCTGGCGATTTTAAAAGGCGAACCGGGAGAGGTTTATAATATTTGTTCGGGTAAAGCCTGGAGGATTGGGGATTGTTTAGAAATGCTTCTTAAAATGAGCAAGATTAGGGTGAAGGTTAAGAAAGATCCGGCGAGGATGCGGCCTTCGGACATCCCGATTTTATTGGGAGATAATAGTAAATTTGTTAAAAAAACTGGCTGGAAACCAGAAATTCCTTTCAAAAAAACGCTTAGGGACCTTCTTGATTATTGGCGAAAGAGAGTTTAGGCAATGACTAAAAAATGGCCTAAAATTTCCATCATTACTCCCTCTTTTAATCAAGCAGAATTTATTGAGCGGACGATAAAAAGCGTTCTTTCGCAAGATTATCCTAATCTTGAATATATCGTCATGGATGGAGGTTCAACTGACGGGACGGTCGAGATTCTTAAAAAATATAGCCAAAAAATTATTTGGCGCTCAGAGAAAGATAAAGGGCAGGGTGATGCTATTAACAAAGGTCTGAAGTTAGCTAGAGGGGAGATTTTAGGTTATCTTAACTCTGACGATGTTTTAGCGCCGGGTGCCTTAAAAGCAGTGGCTGATTTTTTAGTTAAAAATCCCAAAAAAATGTGGGTTTTTGGCAAGTGTCGGATTATTGATGAAAAAGATAAAGAAATGAGGAAGTCAATCACCGCTTATAAAAACTTTTGGCTGGAGCGCTATCACTATAGTACCCTGCTAGTTCTTAATTACATTAGCCAACCAGCCGTCTTTTGGCGAAGAGAGGCTTATGAAAAAATCGGCGAGTTTGATACAAATGAATATTGGGAGCTTGATTATGATTACTGGCTAAGATTGGGAAAAAGATACCAGCCAGGATTGATTAACCAATATTTAGCCAATTTTCGGGTTCATCAAAAAGCGAAGACGGCTATAGATTTGAAACATTTTTTAGGAGAGGCGAGAGTGGCGAGAAAATATACGAAGAATCCTCTTCTTATCGGGTTGCATTATTTGAATTTCTTGAGTATCGTCGTGGGTTATTTTTTATTATCAAAAGTATGAACAGGGGAGAACGAAATATTTCAATTGAAAACGAAAAATTTTGGCAGGGCAAAAGAGTCCTTGTGACTGGGGGTTCGGGTTTTGTTGGCCAACATCTGGTTGAGCAAATAAAGGAGAAACAACCCAGAAAGCTTTTTGTTCCCACTCATGATGGATACGATCTTCGTCAAAGAGAAGCTTGTGAGGAAGTAGTTCAAGGTAGAGATTTGGTCATTCATTTAGCCGCCAATGTTGGCGGTATCGGTTATAACCAAAAATATCCGGGTGAGCTTTTTTATGATAATTTGATGATGGGAGCTTTATTGATGGAAGAAGCGAGAAAAACAGGAGTGAAAAAATTTGTTGCCATTGGCACGGTTTGCGCCTATCCTAGAGATACTGAAGTTCCCTTTAAGGAGGAGGATTTATGGAAAGGTTATCCGGAAGAGACAAACGCTCCTTATGGTTTAGCCAAAAAAATGCAGTTGGTTCAAGCACAAGCTTACCGCCAGCAATATAGCTTTAACGCGATTTTTTTATTGCCAGTGAATCTTTATGGACCAGGAGATAAGTTTGACCCAGAACAATCTCATGTTATTCCGGCTTTGATTAAGAAGGCAGTGGAAGCTAGAGAAGAAGGGAAAGATCACATAGATGTTTGGGGTTCTGGAACCGCCACTCGAGAATTTTTGTACGTTGAAGATTGCGCGGAAGCGATTCTTTTGGCAGCGGAGAAATATGAAAAACCTGATCCGGTTAATATCGGCTCGGGAATGGAAATTTCGATTAAGGATTTAGTAGAATTGATTAAAGAATTAGTTGGCTATCAAGGAAAGATTGTTTGGGATAAAACCAAGCCAGATGGCCAGCCAAGAAGGTGCTTAGATACTTTGAGAGCAGAAAAAGAATTTGGTTTTAAGGCAAAGACTGATTTTAAAAAAGGATTGAGGGAAACAATCGACTGGTATTTAGAAGAAAAAAATCAGGCAGGGAAGTTTAAATAATTGAAGTGCGATGCTTTGGAGGTAAGACAGTGGATTTAGGTGAACAGACTCTTGAATTATTATCTTACTCAAAAATTATAAAAAGTGATTGATGGATCCAAAAAAACAAAAAAAACTCCAGAAAGCGTATAGCGATAGGGCTTATAAATCATATTTCCGTAAGGGTTGGCAACCACCAGTCTCGGTCTTAATTGGCGATTTTATAAATTATTATCCGCTCAAAAAAGCAATTTCTCTTTTGCCATTTTCTCTTAAAGGAAAAACTGTTTTGAATATTTGTTGTGGAGATGGATTTGAGGCAGAATATTTTGTTAAGCTAGGGGCAAAAGTAACTGTTTCTGATATCTCTGAAGAAGCAGTGAAGGCTGCGAGGCGGCGTTGTTCAAAAGTCAAAGGAGTAGTCGCTGATGCGGAAAACCTTCCGTTTAAAGATGAGAGTTTTGATTTGATAATTATCCGTGAAGGCCTACATCACCTTCCTAATCCATATAAAGGAATCGCCGAAATAACAAGAGTTAGCCGAAGGGGGTTTATTTTTATCGAAGCCCAAAAAAATTTTATTACAAAAATTTTAATCAAGCTTGGATTAGCAGAAGAATATGAAGAGTCAGGAAATTATGTCTATCGTTTTACTCGCAAGGAAATTCATGGCCTAATGCAAAGATTATGGGTTAGAAATTATATAATTAAGACCATTTGGTGTCGCCACGCTGCCTTTTTGTATAAAGGAGTTTACCTTTTTTTTAATAACAAGTTTTGGCTTGTGATTTTTAAATTTTTCTTTTTTAGTTTCAACACTCTTTTTAGCCGATGGGGAAATACCTTAATAGTGGCAGGATGGAAAGATTGACCACCTAATGTTAAAATCTCTTCATTATCATGATAAAGACAAGGTTTAAGTTATTTTTGCAAGAGTTGATTATTCAGATATTTAAAAAGAAAGAGATTAAAGCTCTCCAAAAAATAAATCTTTTCTTTTTTCCATTCTTTTACTTCTTGATGTTTATTTTTATCCTGATGGAGTCTTATATGTATTCTGGCTTTCTCCAACAACATATATGGGTAGGGCTACGGGCGATTTTAGTATTATTTGTATTTGGTGGCGTTTCGGCAAAATTGAGTTTGTTTAAAAAGGTAGCCTCTAAGCAAATCTACTTTCATTATCAACTGATATCTACTTTAAATAAATTACTCCTTCCAACGCTTGTCTTTATTGTCTTTTTGCTTCTTTCGATAGAAAACGCTCACCACCCAGGCTATGTTTATACCCGCTTTCTTCATGTAGAGCCAAAAATACTATTTTTTAGTTTTCTTGTTGCTATCTTCATTCTCATCTTAGATTTCGATGACTCTCTAGCCGACCTTTTGGGTGTCAAAAGTGCTAAACGGGAATTGCTTAAGAGACCAGATTATTTGCATTTACTTCTTTTAACACTTATCTCCTGGATTTTTTTAGGGAATATTTTAAAGTCGGTTCCTTCTGTCTATGCCAAAATGCAGTTCATTTTAAAGAATCCAGGTTTGACCTACGAAGAGAAAATGAGAAGCGGTTGGGGAGTATTTTATGATTACATGATGTTTATCAATGAAAATACTCCACCTGATGCTACAATCATGCATCCTCCTCAAGATCGACCCTGGGAAAATGTGGGGAATGGAGGACTAATACGCTATTTTCTTTATCCCCGCGATGAGATTTATCCGTTTAAAGAGACCAGCAATAAAGGTAACAAGCCAACCCATATGATGATTGCTTATGGTTGGCCTGATTTTCCAGTCGAGGCGGAAAAAATAATTTATATGCCAAAAACAGCGACCGAATCGGCAGAGATCGTTTATGGTGTTTATGATCCTGAAGATCCTAGGAATAAGAATGGAGATTTATTGGGTTTAATTAAGTTAAAAAAGGAGTAAAAAATGTCAGTCGTCTTAGGAATGTTAGGAATAGTTTTCTTTGGTTTTCTTTTGACATTAATTCTTGTACCTAAAATTTCTCTTTTATCAAGAATTGCTTTAGGTTATCTTTTGGGAACTGGTCTGATTACTCTTTTTATGTTTTTGGCCTATCTTGCTGGTTTAAGATTCACTTTTGAAAACACGGCGAAGATTTTAATTTTTTCCCTGATAATTCTAGTTTTTCCTGCGTTGTTTTTGAAAAATAGATTAGAAATAAAGAAAAATCTAAGAGAGGTCACTTTGTTTTTTCGAGAAACCTCTTCTTTTGAGAAGATAATATTCGGCATAATTTTATTTTTCCTATTATCCAGTTTTATTATTACTGTTTATTATCCAGTAAGCCACTGGGATGCCTTAGCTCTTTATGACTGGCGGGCAAAAACCTTTGTTGACACCGGTGGAATGGAAGAAGGTATTACCCGGGGATTCTTTTTTGGCTATCCTCTTATGACTTCTTTGGCTCATACCTTCATTTATCTTTTTGGGGGCAAGAATCCCCAATTTACATATTCGTTAATTTTTATTGGTTTTGCCATTCTTTTTTACGGAGCCCTAAGAGAATTTACCTCAAGAAAGATAAGTTTATTGGTTACCTTGGCTTTGATTACTATTCCTGGAATTTTTGATCACTCAACCATTGCCTATACTAACTTGCCTTACAGCGTTTATTACGTGATGGGAACAATTTATCTTTATATTTGGATGGTTAAACAAAAGCCTGGTTATCTGGCCCTTTCTGTTTTTCTTGTGGGCCTTAGCTCTTGGATAAGGAGTTCCGAACCCTTCTGGTTGGCAAATTTAGGGGTTTTAATTTTTTATTGCCTATGGAAAAGGAAATTTTTAGTTCCAATTTTCTATTCCCTTATTTTCTTTTCTATCCAACAACCATGGAAGATTTTTGAAGCCAGAATGTTTGGTAGTCAATATTCAACTATAGAGAGTATTCAAACTAGTGTCTCCGTCTTGGCTACGAAATTAAGTATAGTCAGAATAATAGAAGTGTTAATTTTTGTGTTAAAAAACGCTATTGTTCCCGATATCTTGTTTTGGGGCTTGTTTTTAGTGGTTGTTTTGATTCAGATAAAAGAAATTTTTAAAGAAAAAAATTTATGGTTTTTAGCCCTAATTCTTGCGAATCTTCTTCTTCTGTTTGTTGGCAGTTATATTTTTAGTTTCACTTATCCTGAATGGAAAGGAGTTCCCGGTTCGATGGTTCGAATGGTAATGTTTTTCCTCCCGCTCCTCTTATATTACTTTGGCATATCCGATGTAGGCAAAAAATTTTTAGGAGAATAAAAATTTAAAAAAATGCGTTTTGGAATAAATACCCTTTTTTTAATTCCAGGAAAAGTCGGGGGAACAGAAATTTTTCTAAGAAATTTAATTGAGCAACTATCCAAACATTCCCAAGAATTTAAGGAAGAGTATTATCTTTTCACCAATGTTGAAAATGATAAGTTATTTATTAACCTCCCTAAAAATTTTAAGAAGTTCAAATGTCCAATAAAAGCCTCAAATCGGTTAATGAGAATTATTTGGGAACAATTATTTCTTCCTTTTCTGTGTCTTTATTATAAAATAGCTCTTTTGCATTCGCCGGGGTATACCTGCCCTCTTTTTGCGCCTTGTAAAAAACTGACGACAATTTTTGATTTAAACTATCATTTTCATTCTGAAGATTTTACAAAGATTCAACTGGCTGTTTATAAATTCCTGATTCCCTTAGTGGCTAAAAAAACTAGTTACATCTTGGTGCATAGTAAAAGAACTCGAAAAGAATTGGTAGAGGTATTGGGAATAGATAAAAATAAAATTTTTGTGATTTATGGGGGATTCCATCAAAGATTTTTAGACAGATTTCCCAAAAATAAAATAGACGATATTCTAAAAGAGTTTGAAGTTAAAAAACCTTTCATCTTATCTACAGCAGTTAGCTATCCTCACAAGAATGCAGCGGCCTTGATATTAGCATACTATCAATTATTAAAAAGAAATCCAAAACTAAAACATATTCTAGTTTTCCTTGGTTTTCCTGGTAGAGATCAAAGAGAATTGGAGAAGATTATTTCTAAAGGAAAGATTAAAAAGCGGGTGTTATTTACTGGTTGGATTGATCACAATAAGGTTCCTGCTTTTTATCAAGCGGCTGATATTTTTGTTTTTCCATCGCTCTATGAAGGATTTGGCTTACCTCCTTTAGAGGCGATGGCTTCAGGAGTTCCTCTAATTGCCTCAAAAGCGTCGTGTATACCGGAAATAGTAGGCAATGGGGGAATTTTAGTTGATGCCCAAAACCCAGAGAATATTTCAAGAGAAATGGAAAGAGTTTTAAACGACAAAAGACTGCAAGCAATAATGATAAAAAAGGGGAGACAGCGGGCAGCGAACTTTAGTTGGGATAAATGTGTACGCCAAACAAGAAATCTTTATATTCAATTGATTAAAAAGACGAATAGCTCACCTGAGAGAATAAAAGAGGAGCTTGGATGAAGGACGCAAGACGAGTTTTTTACGAGAATACATATCGAAAGGAGAGAATTCAGCCTAAACCAACAGGGATTTTGGGATTTTTATTTAATAAATTACGACATTTTGAACTTCATCGCCGTGATGCAGTTTTTGACCTTCTTGAACCTGGTGAAAAATTTCTTGATCTCGGTTGCGGTTGTGGTTCATTGATGGTTTTAGCAAGAAGAGAAAGATTTTCCCAGGTTTATGGAGTAGACATTGCCAAAAATATTATCAAAACAGCAAGGAAAAATTTCCAAAAAGAATTTCCCAAACTAGAAGGAGTTTACTTTAAGTTAGCGGACGTTGATAAAAAAATACCCTTCTCGGATAATTTTTTTGATACCGTGACAGCGGTAGCTTTTTTGGAACACATTTTCGATCCTTATTTTGTTGTTAGAGAGATAAAAAGAGTTTTAAAGCCAAGAGGAATTTTTATCCTTGAGGTTCATAATATTGCCTGGTTGCCTTATCGTTTGAGTCTTCTTTTCGGGAAACTTCCCCAGACTACTTACGAAACTGGTTGGGATGGTGGACATCTTCACTATTTTACCTTCAAGGCAGTTGAGGATCTTCTTAAGGAAAATGGTTTTCTGATAATCGAGGAAACAACTTCGGGTGTTTTTTCTAATATAAGAAGAATTTATCCTTCTCTGTTGGGTTCCAACATTATTATTAAAGCTCAAAAAAAATGAAGAAATTAAAAGTGATTATCCTCCATAATTTTATGGCACCCTATCGTTTTCCTCTTTTTGCAGAAATCGCCAAAGATAAAAATATTGACTTAGAAGTTTGGTTTTTAAGCGAATCGGCTAAGAATAGAAGATGGAGGATAAGTTCAGGGATAAAGCTACCCTTTAAATATAAAGTCTTGCCCAAACTTGAGTTTAACTTTCGTGGAAAGGATTTATTTACTTGGATATTTAACCCAACATTTCCTTTTGAGCTGATCAAGAGCAAATATGATGTAGTAATTAGCGCCGGTTGGCTTGATTTTGCCTGTCAGGCAGCGCTTTTTATCAGTAAAATCCTCAGAAAAAGATATGTCATTTGGTCCGAAAGCACTATTTATGAACCGAGCTGGCGACGGAATTTGACCATGCCTTTGGTTAAACTAATAGTTCAATATGCGGATGCTTGTATTCCTATTGGAACTAGAGCGAGTGAATACTTAATTAAATTAGGCGCTTCTCCAGTGAAAATATTTGTTGCCATTAGCACTGTTGATACTAAACATTTCGAGAAAAACAGTCGGATTTCAGAAAAAGAGAAAAGTTTCTTTAAGAAAAAACTAGGCATTAAGACTAACAAATTAATTCTTTACGTGGGACAACTGATAGAGAGAAAGGGTTTAAGATTTCTCCTTCGCGCCTTTGCAAGATTGAAGAAAGAAAATCCTGACGTTGGTCTTTTAATAGTTGGTTATGGGCCACAAAAACAGGAATTATTAAATATTTGCAAAAAAGAAAAAATCCGTGATGTGTATTTCAGCAGACATGTTGAGTTAGACCAGATGCCGAAGATGTATGGTTTGGCTGATTTGTTCGTTTTGCCCTCAACCGAAGAGACTTGGGGGTTGGTTATCAATGAGGCTATGGCTAGCGGTTTATCAATAATTACTACCGACAGAGTAGGGGCATCAGTAGATTTAGTCAAAAATAGAGAAAATGGATATGTGGTTGAAAGTAGCAATGTTAACGAATTACATAAAGCGATGAAAACGATTGTTGAAAATCCGAAACTTTTGGCTAAAATGAGAGAGAGATCCAAAGAGTTAATTAATAATTTTGGACCAGATGCTCAAGCGAGAGGATTTTTAAGAGCAATAAATCATGTCAGTCTGAGGAATTAATTATGAAAATTGGTTTTAACTTTAAATTTCCAATTGGTTCTCTTATTCCAGGACAAGGAAGGAATTTTTTAGGTGACGAGATGACCGCAAATTCTCTAAGACGAGAACTTCTCGACCTACCGGGAGTGACGTTTTGTGAACTTTTTAACGGCTCTCCAAGAGAAAAACTTGATATCGTTGTTTACTGGCACGATAATCTACCGAATAAAAAATGGGCTAAAAAATCAATTTTTTATTTTCAAAACGGATTTAACCAAGGAAGTGACAAAAAGCTCTTTGAGTTGTATAAGAACAATTATGACGGTTTTATGTTTGTCAGTAAGCCACTTTATCTTTTCCACAAAGGATTAGGTCATTCTGGCGCCTATATCCCGACAGCTACGGACGAAAAATATTTTAGGCCGATGAATCCCGTTAAAGAATATATGTTTGACGTTGCCTATGTTGGAAATGATATTAAAGGGATTGAGCGAACGATGAAGTTTATTTACCCAGCAATGAAGTTTAATTTTGGGTTATTTGGGAACTGGAATACAAAAATTTGGTGGACCCGACATTATAGAAGAGTATTGAAGAAAGTCTCACAAGGCCAAATTCCGTTTGAAGATTTGCCCCTTCTTTACAATTCAGCAAGAATTGTTTTAAACTGTACAATCCAAGACAATGTTAATTGGGATGTGATTACTGGACGGACTTATGATGTTTTAGCTTGTAATGCCTTTCTAATTTCTGATATTGTGCCATCAGCAGTTGATAAATTTTATGGTCATGTTGTTTTTACCAGTGGCGGAGTCGACCTGGAGAAAAAGATTAAATACTATTTGGAACATGATGATGAACGGAAAAAGATTAGCGTTGGGGGAAGGAAGAAAATTTTGAACAGTGAAATATTTAGAGAACGCGCTAAGGCTATGCTTGAATATTTCAGAGATATTTTATGAAAGAAAAAGAAAGCGTACTATTGATTAGTCCACCATCACCGGGACTAAAAGAGAAATTGTCTTATCCCCCTTTGGGGATCTTGTATCTAGCTTCAAATGTTGACGGTGATCCCCGAATTAGCGTGATGAACATGCTCACCATCAGCGAACCTATCGAGTCAGGCTTTGATATATATGGTGTTTCTATTCATTCAGTTTCAAGCTACCATGAGGCAAGAAAAGTAATTGATAGGATACGTGAACAGGAAAATAAAGCGCTAATTGTTGTTGGTGGTGCATTTCCCACCAGCATGGCTGAATATACTCTCGAGACTACTAAGGCAGACGTGGTGGTTAAGAGTGAAGGTGAAGTGACATTTTCTCAAATTGTTTCCGGCGAACCATTTAAGAGAATCAGGGGAATAACCTATAAAAAGAATGGAGTCGTCCACGAGAATCCTCCGCAACCTCTTGTAGAAAACCTCGATAAAATAAATTTTCCAGCCAGGCATTTATTACCGCGCGAGCAAATTGTGTACGAAGGAAAAGTTCATCACAGTGATAAACCAGCGACCACTATTTTTGCCTCTCGGGGTTGCCCCTGGAGTTGTAATTATTGTCAAAAGGACATTTGGACAAGGAAATGGCGAAGTCGTTCTCCAGAAAATATTAGAGAAGAAATAGAGAGTGTAAAAAGGGAGTATGGAATTCATTGGTTTCGTTTTCCTGATGACAATGTGACTGTTAATAAAAATTGGTTTCGACAATTCTGCGGAATTTTAAAAAAATCTCAGGTAGAATGGACGATCCTTTCTCGATCGGACACAATTGATATGGAGATGCTTAAAACAGCTAAAGAGTCGGGTTGTCAAGAAATATTTTTTGGTTTTGAGTCTGGCTCTCAAAGGATGCTTGATTTGATGGGAAGAAGAAATACGGTTGAGCAAAATGAACAAGCAGTAAAGATGTGCCGGGAATTAGGCATTAAAAGCTGTGCGTATATGATGATGGGCTTTCCTGGTGAAACTGCAGAAAGTGTAGAAGAAACAATAGGTTTTTTAAGAAGAACAAAGCCGGACAAAGCACGACTGAGCACCTTTTTACCAATCCCTGGTACTGACGTTTGGGATAACCCAGGAAAATATGGTGTTAGAATCAGAGGTAATTTTGCCGATTATTGGTACTTTGATAATCCTGAAACAGGAGAATTATATCCCTTTGGGTTAAAATATGATTATCTTTCTGGTGGAAATAAAGAAATGGATGTGTTACGTCAAGAAATGATAAATTTCTTTAGTGAGGAGGGATACATTAGTGGCTGGACAAAGTAAAAAGAAAAAAATAAAAAGAGATAGGAGAAACCAAAAACCTTCCGTATTAGACTGGCTCAATCTCAGAATTTTATCCTGTTATCAGGAGGCAGTGATGCTCAAAAAGGGTCAGATGCCTCCGCCTCGAATGGCGATTATTTACCCTACTTATTTTTGTAATCATAACTGTATTGGTTGTGATTATAGCGAACAAAATAAGCTCAAAGTAATGTACACTAAAGCCCAGTTTAAGAATCTTATTGATCAACTTCATGATATTGGTATCAAAGCCTTAGAGTTTTGTGGAGGAGGTGAACCGACCCTACATCCCGATTTGCCGGAGATGATTGATCGGATAATTAATTATGGAATTGATTTTGGTCTCTTAACTAACGGAACAAACCTAAATGGAGAAATCCGGAAAAGATTTTTAGGGCATGGTTCCTATTGCCGGGTTAGCGTTGAGGCAGCCACCGAAGAAACTTTCAATCTTTATAAAAGACCGACTAATGAAAATGCTGGTTTCAAAAAGGTGATGGGGAATATCAAAAATTTAGTTGGAGAACGCCACCATAATCCTAAGTCTAAACTTCAGATTTCAATGAAATTTAGTGTCGATAAAAATAATTTCACAGATGTTCCCAAAGCTCTTTCTTTGGGAAAGAAACTAGGGGTTGATTCTGTCCAGTTTAAACTTATTCGCAATATGCCCTCAGAGATAAAAGATAAAAAAATTATTGACTGGCTTTATAAGAAGGTAGAGACAGCCCAAAAACGATATCCTGATTTACGTGTGGTTCCTGATTTCGGTAAAAGCGTTTTAAAAACAAAATGTTGGTTATCCCCCCTCCAAGTAACGATTGATCCTTACGGCGATGCTTTTATCTGTTGTTATTATCGTCATCGATTAAATAAACATCGTTTGGGTAATGTTTTTAAAGATGGTTTGAAGAATATTTGGTATTCTAAGACCCATTGGGAAAAAATTAGCCAAATTGACCCTAAAGATTGTAATAAATATGATTGCCGTTTTCATTACTACAATGAACTCATGGAGGGGCTAATTATCAAAGACATCGGCCAACTACATTTTATTTAATCTTAATATAATTCTAATGGATGTCTATAAGGAAATTTCTCTTTTTTTTAACGAACCCCTAAACCAAGTCAAAAATAAATGTCGCGAAGCTCATTTTCGCCTCCATAGACTTTGGAAGGAAGCAAGTCCAAAATCTGAAAAGCATCGTAATATTTGGTATAAGACGACCGATGCCCAGATTTATGAACAAGCTAATTGGCACCAAGGACATTTATCTAAACGCCGGGAAATAGCTGAAAAAGCTTCAGGCGAAATTTTATGTTTTGGTTCGGGGATAGGCACCGAAGGAATTATGGCCGCGGAAATGGGTAAAAATCTTACCTTCTATGATTTGCCGGGATTGACTTATAATTTTTTAAAGTTTAGGGTTTCTTTAAGGAACTTGAAAAATGTCAAATTTATCGAAAAAGAGCTGGCAGAAAAAAAGAGGGAGTCCCAAATTTACTACGAAGGGGAAGATTTCGGGATGTACGACACGATTATTTGTATTGATGTTTTAGAACATCTTGAGCATCCTCAAGAAATGCTTAATTTTTTATCTAAACATTTAAAATCTGAAGGGATCATCTTAATCTCTGCCCCATTTAAGGCTTTAGAATATTTCTCTCATCTTCCCCAAAACAAAAATCTTGATATCCACAAGATGATGAAAAAGGCAGGGATTAAAAGATTTAAAAGTGATATTTTGGAATCAGAAAATGTCTCCTTAAATGTTTTTGAAACATTTTTAAGATTTTTGCAAGAGAGTTTCTATAAGATTAAGTTTGTATTCAGTTAGAAAAATGAAAAAGATTTTATTGACCAATCCTCCGTGGATCACGAAAGATGATTTTCTTTCTCAGAGATGGGGGGTTAGAGCTGGTTCTAGATGGCCTTTTACCATGCATTATTGGAATATTCTTCGTTATCTTCCCCGGCGTTTTGGTTTCTATTGCCCCTATCCGATGTTTATGGGTTATGCGACAACATATTTACAAAGCAAAGGAATAGAGGCAAAGTTCTATGACGCTATTGCCTGGCGGCATGATTATGACCAATTTCTTAGGGAGGTTGATAAATTTAATCCTGATATAGTTATTCAGGAGACCTCAACTCCAAGTTTCCCCGTTGATTTGGAAATAGCTAAAAAGCTCCATCGAAACGCCGAAGTTTGTTTAGTTGGCCCTCATGCCACTGCTTTTGCCCAAAAACTGATTAAACTTCCGTTTGTTGATTATATTTTGAAGGGAGAATATGAGCTTTCTTCACTGAGGATGATTAAAACAAAAAGAAAAGGAGTTTACGAACCAGAAAGAGTGGCCGATTTAGACTCCCTTCCTTATCCATATCGGGATAAGGAAATAATTGGTTTTTATAGCGAGCCTTGTTGTCAGAGAAAACTTTCTTATCCTCAGCTTTGGGTTTACGCTGGTCGCGGCTGTGCCTTTTCTTGTGAATTTTGTCTTTGGGTCCATACGATGTACAGCAAAAGGTTTACTTTAAGAAAACCAGAAAAAGTAATTGCTGAGATTGAAAATGCGATATCGAAATACGGCATTAAATATATTCTCTTTGATGATGATTGTTGGAACCTTGGTGGCGATAAGCGTCTGATGGAAATGGCGGATGGTTTGAAGAAATTAAAATTGCCATGGTCGGTTTTAGCGAGAATGGACACCTGCAGTAAAGACACTTTTAAGTATTTAGTAGATCGAGGATGTGCTGGTATTCGCCTTGGGGTTGAGAGTCTTTCTCAACGCCTACTTGATAGAGTAGAAAAAAAATTAACTGTTAAAAAGATTATGGAAACGATAAAATTTCTCAGAAGACTTGACGTAGACTTATATCTTTGTTTTGTTCATTATATTCCAGGAGAAACTGAGCAAGAAAGAAGAGAGCAAGACGAAAATATCAAAAAACTGGGGATAAAATATCAGAATCCACCTCTTATTCCATTCCCGGGCACACCATATTACCAGCAACTGGTTGAAAATGGCTTTGATCCCGAGAAGAAGGTTAAATGGGAAGAATATGATGGAGGTCACCTTGGTAAAAATTTAGAAAGATTGATAGAAAAATACTCTTCCCAGAAAAAATAAGCGATAGTTTATTCTCCAATATTGAGATTGAAAGTATAGCCTGTTCCTTTTTAAAGAATTACAATGCTTTTACTTCGGCGCAAAAATTGATAGAATTTAGACATGACGGATAAGAGAAAAGGCTTGTTTGCCGTATTTGCTTTAGGAATAATAGGAATTTTGGTTTGGTTTTTATATTCGAAACTCCTACTTCCCCGATATCTTATATTTTCTGATGCCGCTAAGTTTGCCGACATTGCTAGGAATCTGATTTTGGTTGGAGATTATGGAACAACTTTTTCCCCTTGGGGTGTGGGGATAACCGGAATTAAAGGATTATTTCCTGCACTTTGGATACCACCTTTATTTCCGCTATCATTAGGATTATTTTTTAAAATTTTTGGCATTAATGATTTGACTATCATCCTAACTTCAGGATTTTTTTATTTTGCCAGCGCCATTGCTCTTTATTTTCTAGGAAAGAAGGTTTTTGGGCAATTGGTAGGAATTTTAGCCTCTTTAGCGTTGATTTTTGACCCGACGATGCTTAATTATGCTACCTCTGGCGCTTCAGAAAGTCTTTTTATTTTTGAACTCATTTTAGCCGCTTTTCTCTTTTACTTAAATACTAAAAAATCTTTGTTTTTCGGTTTTTTGACTTTAATTGCTCTTTATTTTACCCGCCCATCGGCTATTATTTATATTTTTAGTTTTGTTCTACTTTTTATTCTTTTCAAGTTCAGAAAAAGAGTTCAGCTTTTGAGGGCGATGGGAATGGTAGCTTTGCTTTGGTTCTTGATAGAGATAATTTTGATAAAATTCTCAGGAAGATATTTTCTTTATTCTCCGATTTCTTCTCTTATTTACGGAGCGGCTAAATTCTCTCCGCTAATTGCTTCTACCGCTACTCTTCGGGGTGGTTTAGTTTCTGCTGGTTTTCAGTTAAAACCATTTTTGAGCAAGTTTTTCTATAATCTTTATAATTTCTACAAACTCCTTCCTAATATTTTGTCTCCATATCTGGCTGCATTTTTCTTTTTGAGCCTTTTCCGTTGGGAAAAGGAAAGGGAGAAACGAATTTTCCGTTTAATTGTCCTGTTCTTAGTGGCCGTGACTTTCTTTGCTTCAGCCGCCTTTCTACCCATCTACCGCTACCTGCATCCGGTGATTCCTTTTGTTTACTTGCTGGGAATTGAGACATTAGTTTGGGTTGTCCGGGTGATTACCAAAGAAACAGAACTATTTACGCTAATGAGAGCGAACAGCAAGCGAATTTTTGCGAATGAGCGAATACTCGTCGGAATTATAGCGACATCATTGGTAATATTTTTCATTGTCGGGCAGACCACCGGTAAGATTTTTCTTGACTCAAGATATCTAAGAGCCCATACTAATCCGGATAAACCACCGGTTTATGTTGAACTTTCCTGGATTTTAAAAGAAAATACAGAGCCTGATGATTTAATCATTACCAACCTTGATACCTGGGGTTCTTGGTATGGCGAAAGAAAGACCATCTGGTTTCCTCTTCGGCCAGAACAACTCATTCCCCAAGAAGGAGAGGAGCTGAAAATCGATGCTATTTATTTAACTTCTTATAAAATGGATGATGAGAATTATTTTATGGGCGAAAACTGGCGGGAGATTTTTTACCAGCCGGAAGGATTAAAAGATCCGTTTTTTTCTGAAAATTTTGAATTAAAAGGAAAATTCGAAATTGCACCGGAGGAGACTTATGAGCGAGAAGGAGCAACAGCTGTTCTTCTAATCCGAAAATGAAAAAACAGATTTATTCGTCTATTTCTTACCTTTATGCTTTAGCTTTCTCGCAGACTGCTAGAAGTACTTATTTGACTACTTTTGGCGCCGGGATTAATGCTTTTCTTGGTTTCATCTTTACCATCGTCGTTGCCCGCTCAGTTTCGCCAGCCGATTTTGGTCTCTTTTCTGTTGTGATGAATTTACTCACCATTCTTTTAGTTTTTAGTGACGTTGGTCTTTCCTCTGCCATCCTTAAATTTTTACCCCAGGCAATAAGAGAAGGAAAAAAGGAAGAATCTAAAAAAATTATCAAACTTTCTTTCTTGACTACCCTTTTAATTAGTGGTTTTCTAGCTTTACTCTTATTTCTTTCTTCTTCGTCTTTGGCGATGAATGTTTTTGCCAAGAAGGAATTAGCCTTGCCTTTATTAGTTGCTTCGGCCGCCTTAGTTGGGTTACCCCTTTCTTATCTCTTTGTTTCCATCCTTCAAGGTCAACAGAAATTTCTTTTTGGAGTGATAACCGAATCTTCGGTCATGTTCGCCAAGGTCTTAGCGGTCATTATCCTTCTCGTCTTGGGCAAGTTGACTTTAATTTCAGTTTTAATAATTTTGTCGCTGACTTCTTTTATAGGTCTTATTCTTGGTCTTTTTTTCATTCGACCTGGATTCCTCTCAGCCAAAACAGATTTTACTTTGTTAAAAACCATGTTTGGTTTTGGTATCTGGGTAGCCATAGCGCGGATTGCCAATGTTCTTTCGGGCAAGATTGATACCTTGATGTTGGTGAGATATGTTGAGGCGGCCCAGGTTGGTTTTTATGCTGCCGCCCAGCGAATGACTTTCATTTTTCCGGTTTTGGTTGGAGGGATGACGATTGTTTTATCACCAAAATTCGCCTCATTTAAAACTGTTCCTGAAGCGAAGTCCTTTATGAAAAAATCTACGCTTTTGATAAGCCCTCTTTTTCTGCTGATAATTTTGCTTTTTATACTTTCTCCATGGATAACGATTTGGATTTATGGTGAAGTTTACGAGCCATCAGTGCGTATTTTTCGCTGGCTTCTTCTCTCCTCGTCGTTTTTCGTGGCGACGACGGTTCCGATAATTATTATCCTTTATTATTTAGGTAAATCTCGATTTTTTGCCGCTATTTCTATTCTTCAAGTCGTTTTAATCTTTTTAGGAAATATAATATTAATTCCTAAGTTAGGAGTAATCGCTCCAGCTATTTCTTTGGCGATAACCTATGGAATAATTTTTTTAATTAGCTCGGCTTTCGTTCTCAAGAACTTTCGTCAATGAAAAAGAAAAAAACTATCTGGGGAAACTGTTTGGTTAGAAACGAAGAACGCTGGGTTTGGTATGCCCTGATGTCAGTGGTTGATTATCTAGATAAAATTTTAGTTTGGGATAATGGCTCCACCGACAAGACGGTTGAAATCATCAAAACAATTAAAAACCCAAAAATAAACTTAAAAGAAATTGGCCCCTCGACGATTGAAGAGCACCCGATTGTCAGACAGAAAATGATTGAGGCGACCAAGGCTGATTGGTTGCTCCACATTGACGGCGATGAGGTTTGGCCAAAGAACCAGATAGAAAAATGGGCGGAAATTATTCAAAAAAAGGGAGACGAGATTGAGTCAATCGCTTTAAGAACGATTAATCTCGTCGGTGATGTTTATCACTATCAGGAAGAAGCAGCTGGCCGTTATCAACTAGCCGGAAGAAAAGGTCATTTAACCCTTCGGGGGATTAATTTAAAAAAAATTCCTGGTCTTCATGCCGCCCGTCCTCACGGCAGGATGGGTTTTTTTGATGAGAACGATGTTGCCATCCAAGATCGCGACACTAAGAAAATCCATTTTACTGATCTTTACTACTTCCACATGACTCATCTGCCTCGTTCTTCTCAAGATAACGAGGTGCCCTTAAGGAAGAGAAAGAGAAAATATGAAATTGGAATTCCTCTTCCTAAGGAAGTCGAGTATCCCGAAGTTTTCTGCCTTAAACGACCGAAAATTATCCCCAGTCCTTGGCTTAAAATGAGTCGGGGAGAGTGGGTGAGGGGAGCTGTCCAGACACCCCTAAAAAAAATGAGAAGAAGATTATGGCTATAGACAAAAGGAAACAGGAAATCGAAGATTATTATCAGCAAAAACTGAACGATAATTATCAGGGCGATTTTTATCAACCTCGTTATCATCGATTTCTTGAATTGCTGGAGGAAAAGAAAAATACCCGAATTTTAGATATTGGTTGTGGAGCGGGCGATTTGCTACTAATGCTTAAGGAACGAGGATTTCAAAATGCCGAGGGATTAGATTACAGTCGGAAAGCGAAAACATTTGCCGAAAAAAGAGGACTTGTTATAACATTGTGCGATATCGAAAAAGGCCAACCCTCTCTCAAACGTAAATTTGACGTTATTATTTTAGGAGATATCTTGGAACACACCTTCGAACCTGAATTTTTCCTTAAAAAAACCAAAAACTTATTGAAAGAAAATGGTTGGCTTTTGATTTCTGTTCCTAATGCGGGTTGGTATCTAAACGGCATTCTTTTAACTCTTTTTCCTCAGTTTTTGCGCTTAAGTCCCGCTTTTGGTGTCTGGACTCATTGCAATCAATTTACTTTTTACACTTTAAAAAAAATTCTTCGAGACTCTGGTTTTAGGATAGTCAGGTTAGTCGGCGTTCCTTTGGTTCAACCAAGGCCAAAAAAGGAAAAAATTTCAAAAAAGATAGTTAAATTTATCCTAAAACTTCCTATAAAATTTACCGATTTATTTTCAAATCTTTATCCGCCCATTTTCTCATCTCATTTAGTGGTTTTAGCCTTTAAAAAATGAATGGGTTCCTAAACTTGTTCCCACCTCAAACTTGTTATCTTTTATTCGGCTTTAAGCTTCCTCTCTATCTTAACTTTTTTGTTCTTGCCTTGATTTTTTATAAACCTTTCACCTGGCTGCTAAGTAAAAAATATTTTCGTTGGTTTCTCATTTTTCTTGTTCCAACAATTACTCTTGTTCAGCTTTTTCGTAATGATTTCTTTTTCCAGTCAGATGACTTTGCTCATCTGAAGATTGTGGCTGAATACTCTTTTGGAGAAATCTTTTTAAAGGCAATGGGTCCCTCTGGCCTTTGGGGCTTTCATCATATTTTTATTGGTCTTTGGCTTTTTAAACTGGTTTTTATTTTTTTCGGCGTTAACGTTGAAGCTTATATCATCGTTAACTTTCTTTTACATCTTATTAATCTTGGACTCCTCTTTTTGATTCTTTCTAAGATTAACAAATCGTCTCTCTTTAACCTGCTTGGAGTTTTGCTTATGGCTGGGTTCTATCAGAGCTGGATTTCCAGTATCTGGGAATTAACCACCGCCTTCTTTGTCTCGCTAACTGTTTTTCTTTGGTTGAATTGGTTGGCTAAACCGGAAAGAAGATTTTATCTCTTATCAATCTTCTTTTTCCTCCTGGCTTTATTTTCCTATGAGAAAACCGCTCTTTTGCCGATTGTGCTGTTATTAATTTCTCTTTTTTATCATTATTCAATTAAAAAAATTAATTTTAAAAGATTAATTTTATTTTTATTGACTTTCTTCTTTATTTCCTTTGTTCATTTTTTGATTTATGGAAGAGTCTATTTTGGGTTTTTTAGTCTTGGGGGTGGGGATGGGTATAGTAGCAAACTTTCTCTGGCTATTTTTCTGAAAAACCTTTCCAGTTATTTATCTCTAAGTGTGCCGATCATCAATTTTTCTGTTTTAAGGTTGGGCTTATTAGTTTTTCTTTTAGCTTGTTTTGATTTTTGGAAGAAAAAGTTAGTTCTCCTGCCTCTGTTTCTCGCCTATTTACTCCTTCTGTCACCAGCCCTCTTCTTTGAGGGGAAGATTGCTTCCTATTATGGTTATACCCCTTCATTTTTCTTATTCATGTTGTTGGCGATTTTGTTTACCGGGGTCCATTCCTTTTTAAGTCAGAGGCTTAAGAAGAAAGGAGTTTTGTTAAAGATTTTTAATATTTATTTTGTTATCTTCGTCCTTTTGGGAATTTTTAATTCAGATAAATTCTTGATGGATAATTGTTTTTTGATTCATTATCCTTGGTCAAACCCCCACCGGGTTGCCTTAAATTCTCTAAGTCAGAAACTGGATAAAATGTTACAAGAGGGTAAAATAGAAGAAGGGGTGACGATAAAACTTGAAGAAAAAGAAATTACTCATGAGATGGAATATCTTTTTGGCACGAATGCCCTTTATTTATTTTTGAAAGAACCTACGGCCAGAGATTTTACTTTTGTTTTTGATGAAGCCAGAAGCGCCCTATTGGTGGAGAAGAGTCCATCTTACCGAAAAATATCTTTTTAAAATGAAAAAAACAAATATCTTAATACCTTTAGTGCTCATGATCCACTTGATACTCTTAATAAGTCTCCGTTTCATTGCTTGGCCAGAGATGATGCTGTGGCCATATTTTATCATTAAGGGGCTTTTGCCCTATCAAGATATTGCTATTGCTCACAATCCTCTTTTAATTTTCGATTTAACAATTTTTTACAAGATTTTTGGTATTTCATTATTCAATCTTAAACTTTATACCTGGATTCTGATTCTTATTACCGACTTATTGATTTATTGGGTTGCTGAAAAATTGACTAAGAATAAAGCTATCGCTATTTTCAGTCTTTTGTTTTTCGTTCTTTGGCAACCCTATTTTGAAGGCAATGGCCTTTGGTTTGATTTAGCCTTAGCGCCCTTGGCGCTTTTGTTTTTTTATTTTCTTTGGAGCAAGGAATATCTTTGGTCTGGAATTTTATTTGGTCTGGCTATTCTTGTTAAGCAAACTGCTTTTTGGTTTGTTTTACCGATTGGGTTTAGTCTTTGGTTACTTAAGTCGCTTAAGAATCGGTTAATTTTGAAGTTCTTGATTGGTTTAGCGATACCTCTATCTTTATTTTTAATTTATTTGACATTCACCAACACTCTTCAGGACTTTTATTTCTGGGCAATCCAATACGGCATTGGCTATTTACCCCGAGCACCTGGCCAGGTTGATTTTCCTGGTCCTAAAGAAGCTCTTTCTTTGGGCGTGCCCTATGGCTTTGTTTTGTTCGCTCTCTACTTTTTCATCCAGAAGCAATTTAAGGAAAAGAGATTACTTCTTCTCCTTCTTGTTTGGTGCCTTTTTGGCGCTTTAGGCGTTTATCCCCGCTGGGGTTATGTTCACTTCCAGCCCTCCCTACCTTTCCTCGCCATTATCTCCGGAGTTTGTCTATCATCTATTAAGATATCGTCTAAAAATTTAGCTAAGCTCTGGTATGCCTTCCTAATCTTGGTTATGATAGGAACAGTTTATCTTCAGGCAAGATTTTATAGATTAAATTGGCAAAAACCGGACCGCTTCTTCGAGGAAGAGACGATGCAAGCCGCTTCTTGGCTAAAGCAAAACACGACACCTGGCGAAAAGATTTTTATTCTTAATTCCTGGGATCATCTTTATGCTTTATCTAACACCTTGCCAGCCGTTTCTCCCTGGGTGCCAACCCTGCCTTGGTACATGGAATATCCTGGAGTTCAAGAGGTGATTGTTACCGATCTCGAAAGGAAAAAACCAGAGCTAGTTGTTTTCGAGCCCTACAAAGAAAAAGGGTTAGGTTCCTATAAACCAGAAATAATTGATAAGTTTTTACAAGAAAACTATACTTTAGAGGAAATTATCGCCGGAAGATTTCAAATCCTTAAACTCAAATGAAAATTGCTTTTCTAAATATTTATCAAGGAATAGTTTCTCGGGGAGCAGAGAATTTTGTCAAAGAAGTATCTTCTCGGTTGAAGGAGAAACATCAGGTAGATGTCTTTTCAATTGATGGAAGAATCTCTGAAGAAAAAGCCCGATCACAAACACCCCTCACTTTCTGGGGAAAGATTCTTTATAAGTTTTTTTTGGATTCCCATAGCCGGAGAGTATTGCTATTTACTCTTTCAGTCCTGCCTCGAATTTTAAAGGGAGGTTTTGGCTGGGTTATTCCCGTTGATGGAGGCTGGCAAGTCTTAATTCTTAAAATTCTTAAACTTTTTAAACTAACTAAATTTAAGATTCTAGTTTCAGGCCAGGCGGGAATTGGCAGAGATGATTTAAGGAATTTAAGAATGAGACCCGATGTTTTCGTCGCCTTGACCCAGCGAGCAGGAAAGTGGGCAAAAGAAATTACCCGTGAAGTTAGGGTTGTTTATATTCCCAATGGAGTTGATCTTAAAAAGTTCAATCCGGAAGTTAAACCAGCAAAGATCAATTTAGAAAGACCAATAATTATCTGTGTTGCCGGTCTTAATCCTTATAAAAGAGTCGATTTAACCATTAAGGCGACAAGTAAACTTGATAAAGGAAGTCTTTTGTTGTTGGGAGATGGACCAGAAGGAGAAAAAATCGAAAATTTGGGTCAAAAACTTTTGGGACCGAAGAGATTTTTAAGGACAACTGTTCTTTATGAAGAAGTGCCATCATATTATACCGCTTCTGATTTGTTTACTTTAGTATCAGAATCCTCCGAGGCTTTTGGCTCAGCTTATGTCGAAGCGATGGCTTGTGGTTTGCCAGTGGTGGCGACTGATGATGAGAGTAGAAGAGAGATTATCGGCGAGGCTGGTTTTTTCGTTGACCCAGAAGATATTAACGAATACACTCAAACCCTCGAAAAAGCCTTAAAAACCAATTTTGGCGATAAACCCCGTCAGCAAGCCCAAAAGTTCTCCTGGGATAAGATTGCTTCGCAATACGAAGAAATAATGGTAAAATAGCTTCATGAGGCTTCATTTGGTATCGGATGAGGAGCAAAGTTCGGACCGACCCAAGTTAGGACTAGGTTATTTAGCCTCTTATCTCAAAAAAAACTTTCCCGGAATAGAACTTTCTCTCTCTTTTACTTCTGATGATTTACTAAATGATATTAAAAAATTTAAGCCAGATATTGTTGGTTTCTCTTCAATGACTCATAAATTTAACGAGCAGATTCAGAAGGCAAAAAAGGTTAAAGAAAAATTTGGTTTGCCGATTATTTTTGGCGGGGTTCATATTTCGTTAGTGCCTCAGGCATTACCCAAATGGATTGATATAGGGGTGATCTCCGAAGGAGAGGAAATATTATTAAGACTACTGAAGCATTTCGAAAAGACTGGTAAACTCCAAACTAGTAAAATTCCGGCTTTAGCTTATTGGGAAAGAGGAAAAATAAAAATAACTGGATCCGCTCATTTAATTGAGCCAATCGACAAAATTCCCTCGCCAGATTGGGATTTTCTCCAAGTTGGGAAAAATGGTCCTGGCCACATTATGACCTCGCGAGGTTGTCCATTTAATTGTCGTTTTTGTGAAGCTGGAAAATTTTGGAAGAAATATCGTTGTCATTCCCCAGAATATGTGGTTCAAGAAATTGAGACAATTTATAATCGTTATGGACGGGAGGAACTGGTGATTATGGACGATTTATTTTTTATAAATAAAGAAAGAATTGAGAGAATAAAAGATTTACTCATTAAGAAAAAACTTACTCAAAGAATGCGTTTTGAGGTGATTGGTCGGGCTGATCTATTTTCAGAAGAGATTGCTAAAATTCTTTCCCAAATGAACGTTTTCGCCATCT
>Ga0315285_10000754_pt1 | contig 33643 bp, 35 predicted proteins | sample YL17G09_36_MG_FD_203698 | JGI IMG/M metagenome (GOLD analysis project Ga0315285, IMG submission 203698) | Sediment microbial communities from Yellowstone Lake, YNP, Wyoming, USA - YL17G09_36 | ecosystem: Environmental > Aquatic > Freshwater > Lake > Sediment | place: USA: Wyoming | collected...
ATCTTTACGTAGCGTTGGATCGTGAATACATAAGCAGAGAGGAATTTGACAAAGCTTACGATCTTGCTGACAAAGCAATCCGTCAGATAGCCAACCTAATGACCTACGTCGAATCCGCCCCAGGCCCTCGCCGCAGACCGAAGGTCAGCATCTTGGGAGACAGGTAATCGTGCAACGTTCAACGTTCGACGTGTCACGTTCGCCCGAGTGGCCGGATCCCAAAGAATTCTGGCGCAACCGCCGGACGATGGTCACCGGCGGCAACGGATTCTTAGGCAGGCATCTGGTTCGTAAGCTGCGTGAGCACGAGGCGGACGTGTTCATCGTGGACATTGATCACTATGATCTGCGCCAGCTCGAACACATTCGACGCGCTCTGAGTGACAGCAAGCCGCAGATAGTCATTCACCTAGCAGCACGTGTTGGAGGGATTGGCGCCAACCGCGACCATCCTGCCGAGTTCTTCTACGACAACCTGATGATGGGGACCCAACTCCTGCACGAGAGCTACCTGGCCGGGGTGGAGAAGTTCGTGGCACTCGGGACGATCTGCTGTTATCCCAAATTCACGCCTGTTCCATTCCGTGAGGAGAACCTCTGGGACGGCTACCCGGAGGAGACCAACGCGCCCTATGGCCTCGCGAAGAAGATGCTCCTCGTCCAGAGCCAGGCGTACCGACAGCAGTATGGATTCAATAGCATTTTCCTGATGCCGGTGAACCTCTACGGTCCGGGCGATAATTTTGGCCCGAGCAGCAGTCATGTGATCCCGGCGCTCATCCGGAAATGCCTGGAGGCCAAGGCTGCGGGCGCGGATCACATCGTCGTGTGGGGCGACGGCACCCCCACCCGGGAGTTCCTGTATGTGGAGGATGCGGCTGAGGGCATTCTTCTGGCGGCAGAGCGATACGACGGGGGCGATCCCGTGAACCTGGGGAGTGCCTACGAGATCAGCATCCGTGACTTGGTGCAGATGATAGCCCGGTTCACGGGGTTCTCGGGCAGGATTACCTGGGACACGAGCAAACCCAATGGCCAGCCTCGGCGGAAGCTGGATACGAGCCGGGCTGAATGGGAATTTGGGTTCAAGTCGAAGATAGAATTCGAAGACGGCTTGTGGCGAACGATTGAGTGGTATTTGCCATTGAGCAAAAACACAGCTTCCAGCAATGCCTTGCTTGGCCGAATCGGGCTGTGATAAAAAGACCCCGTCTGCTCGGTACGTTCGCGCTCAAGCCTTTGATCCTGCCTACAGGAACCCTTTCACACTTCCCAGGGTTTACGACCACGCTGTCGGTCCTCCGCCCTGTAAGTGAGAGGGCGTAAGCTTCTCTGGAGACTGCCCGACCGGACCACCATCCGACGACTCGCGTGTCCACCGGTTCGGATCGACACCTCAGCCTGCTTCCTTGAGGTGGACCTCCTCGTCGGCGATGCCGGAAAGGCCAAGCGCGGTCCTGGGCTGGCAGCCCAAGGTGAGTTTCGCGGAGCTCGTCGCCATGATGGTGGACGCCGATTGCTCCGCCTTCGCTCAGCGGGCAAGATGACCATGACCCCGGCGCGAGTCGAGCACGTGGAGCGAGAGCCAGGGGCGATCCCCGGATCTCAGACGCCCCGATGGGTTTGGCATTTCGCAATCCGCAATGTGACCCCGATCAGACATCTTCAACTGAAATTGCATACCGTAATCCGAATTCCGCAATCCGTAATGTTGTTATAGAACCAACGTCCCCTTCTGGAGGACCTATGGACTTTCGATTGACTGACCCGCACGTTGGCCATACTGAGTCCCTCTCTGCTGTATCCACTTGTCCCGCCGGCGAGCGGTTTCCGTTACCAAAGGCCGATGATTACGACGCGGAACTGGGTCGCCTGCAGCGGCTCGCCGCAGAGCAGCGAGGCCTGGGTCGAGAGATCGTCGTGGTCATGGGCGTGGGCTTCGTGGGGGCCATCATGGCGGCCGTCGTGGCCGACTCGGTGGACAAGAAGACCGGCAAGCCCGGAAAGTTCGTCATCGCCATGCAGCGGCCCTCCGCCCGCTCGTACTGGAAGATCCCCTATCTGCAGCGGGGGCTGCCGCCGGTGCAGTCCGAGGACCCCGAGGTCGAGGAGATCATCCGCCGCTGCGTCCTGGAGAAGCAGACCCTCTCGGCCACGTTCTCCTACGACGCCTTGGGGCTGGCCGACGTGGTCGTGGTGGACGTGCAGTGCGACTACGTCAAGGACAAGCTGGGCGACATGCGGGTGGGGCGGGCGGACATCGCTGCGCTGGAAGAGAGCTTCAAGGTCATCGGGGAAAGGATCCAGCCGAACTGTCTGGTCCTGATCGAGACCACCGTTCCCCCCGGCACCACCGAACACCTCGCTTACCCGATAATCAAGTCGGCGTTCGCCGCTCGCGGCCTCATGCGTCCAACAGGCAGTCATTCCGCCCCCCGCGCTCAGCATTCCGCATTGGAAGATTCCGCATTCCGCATTCCGCATTCCGAAATGGACAGTGTTCCGGAGCCCTTGCTCGCTCATTCCTACGAGCGCGTGATGCCCGGCCGGAACTACGTGGCCTCGGTCCGCGACTTCTGGCGGGTCTGCAGCGGGATCAACGCGGAGGCGCGGGAGCGGGTGGTCCGGTTCCTCTCGGAGGTCCTCAACGTGGAGCAGTACCCCCTCACGGTGATGGACCGGCCCGTTGAGAGCGAGACCTGCAAGATCGTGGAGAATTCGTACCGCGCCACCATCCTCGCCTTCATGGACGAGTGGAGCCGGTTCGCCGAGCGGCACGGGGTGGATATCACCAAAGTGATCCAGGCCATCAAGGTCCGCCCGACCCACAGCAACATCATGTTCCCCGGACCAGGAATCGGCGGCTACTGTCTGCCCAAGGATGGGGCCCTGGGGCAGTGGGGTGTCCGGCACCTGCTGGGGGACGAGGAGACGAGTTTCCCTCTCACCACGGCGGCCATCAATATTAACGACGCCCGGGGGGTCCACGCGGCGGAGCTGACCTGCGACGCCCTCACGGCCATGGGTCGGCCGATCGCTGGCGCGCCGGTCCTGCTGTGCGGGGCGAGCTACCGCGAGGACGTGGGAGACACTCGCTACAGCGGGTCGGAATTGATCGTCCGGCGGCTCGCGGAGCTAGGGGCGGAGATAAGGGTCCACGACCCCTACGTGGATCACTGGCACGAGCTGGAGCACCAGGATACCTACCCGGCCGCCGGCCAGTCCCGCGCCCGGTTCTTCCGGAACCAGGAGGGCGTGACCGAGGTGCGGGTCCAGCCGGACCTGGCCGCCGCCCTCCAAGGTGTCTCCGCCGCCGTCTTCGGCGTCCGCCACAAGCACTATCTCGATCTCGACCCCGCCTGGGTCGTCGCCCAGGCCGGCGCCGCTCCCGCGATCGTCGACTGCTTCGGCATTCTCTCGGATGCCCAGATCAGGCGCTACTTCGAGCTGGGCTGCGAAGTGCGGTGCCTCGGCCGTGGGCATTTGCAGCGTTTCAAAGAATCTGTCCGATCGCAGCAGCACACGCTTCCGAAAGAGGCTCGCACGTAGTGGCTTCGGGCTTTTCCGAATCTTGGACTTTGAACCTTGGACATTGAGCCTGGCTCGCATCAAAGCGGCTCAGCCTTGTGGACTTTGATCCCGCTCGCCGAAGGAATCGTCCTTGCAGCAGAACGGAATGACCGGAGTGACCTCGCCAATCTAGGCAGCGTTTTCGAGATCAGCATCAAGGATCTCGCGGAGACGATTTTGCGCCTCACTGATTTTCGAGGAGAGATTGTCTGGGACATCACGAAACCCAACGGCAAGCCCAGGCGGAAGTTGGATACGAGCCGTACGGAAGCGTGGTGTGGATTCAAGGCGAGCACACCGTTTGAGGACGGGTTGAGGCGCACCATCCAATGGTATCTTGATCATCAGGACGCGCCCGAATATTCGCAGCAATTTCCTTCTCGTAGGGTAAGTGCGCCATTTTGCGAAGGCCGAGGTACCTAAAATGCTCAACGGCAAGGTTGTGCTAATCACGGGAGGCACAGGTTCCTTCGGTAAGAAGTTCAGCGAGATTGTCCTCTCCCGATATGACCTGCGCAAGTTGATCATTTTCAGCCGCGACGAGCTCAAGCAGTTCGAGATGCGCGAACGGTTTGGGGAGGACCGCTACGAGTGCATCCGCTACTTCATTGGGGACGTGCGCGATCGGGAGAGACTCTATCGAGCATTTGATGGCGTGGACATTGTGATCCATGCAGCCGCACTGAAACAGGTGCCGGCGGCGGAATATAACCCGATTGAGGCAGTTAGGACGAATGTCTTAGGGGCAGCGAATGTCATTGACGCGGCGATTGACCGGAACGTGAAACGAGCGATCGCGCTCAGTACAGATAAGGCGGCCAACCCGATTAATCTCTACGGTGCAACCAAGCTATGTTCGGATAAGCTTTTTATTGCCGCGAACAATTACTCGGGAGAGCACGGCACTCGCTTTGGCGTCGTTCGATATGGGAATGTCATTGGAAGTCGGGGGAGCGTTGTCCCCTTTTTCTTGAAGATGCGAAAAACCGGTGTGCTACCAATCACCGACCCCAGAATGACGCGCTTCTGGATTACGCTGGAACAAGGCGTTGAGTTTGTCCTGACCTGTCTAGACCGCATGAGTGGCGGGGAGATCTTCGTCCCCAAGATTCCGAGTATGAAGGTAGTTGATTTGGCCCGCGCGATCGGGCCGGAGTGCGAAACTAAGATCGTCGGTATCCGGCCGGGTGAGAAACTCCACGAGGTAATGGTGCCTGAGGATGATGCGCATCATACCATGGAGCATAAGGACTATTTCGCTATTCTTCCGACCTTCCAAGAATGGGATAGCATTAATTACATCACAAAGAATGGCGGCAAGCCTTGCCCGGATGGATTCCGGTACTGCAGCGACACTAATACCCATTGGCTGTCCGTGCAGGAATTGTGCGACATGGTCAAACAGGTCGAACTGGAGAACCATGTCTAAGCTGGCTATCAACGGAGGCACACCGGTTCGCCCCAAGATGCTGCCGTATGGTCGGCAGTGGGTGGATGAGAACGACATCGAGGCGGTCGTCAGGGTGCTGCGTTCGGACTGGCTGACTACCGGGCCGGCCGTCTCGGCATTCGAAGCGGCCTTTGCGGAGACTGTCGGGGCGCAGCACGCGGTGGCGGTCAGTAGTGGCACAGCGGCGTTGCACACGGCGGCCTTCGCAGTTGGGATCGGTCCGGGGGACAAAGTGATTGTCCCAGCCATGACCTTCGCGGCGAGTGCCAATTGTGTCCGTTATCAGGGGGGCACAGTTGTGTTCGTGGATGTGCGCGCCGACACCCTCAATCTCGACGTGACCAAGGCCGAGGCAGCAATCACGCCGCGCACTCGCGCGGTCGTTACGGTAGATTACGCTGGCCAGGCTTCGGACTTGGACGAGATCCACAGTCTTGCAGACCGCCATGGTCTTGTGGTCATCGAAGACGCCTGTCATGCCCTAGGCGCATCCTATCGGGGGCGTAAGATCGGCGCGCTGGCGGACCTGACCGTGTTCAGCCTCCACCCGGTAAAGCACATCACCACCGGAGAAGGGGGGGTGGTCACAACAGACAACGCGGAGCTGGCAAGAGGTCTACGGCTCTTCCGCAACCACGGGATTGCGTCAAGTCCGCAGCAACGGGAAGCGGCGGGGTCATGGTTCTACGAGATGGTCGAGCTGGGATACAACTACCGATTGACCGACTTCCAATGCGCCCTGGGCCAGGCGCAGCTCCAAAAGCTGTCCGCCTGGATCGCTCGGCGGCGGCAAATCGCGGCCCGCTATAACGAGGCGTTCTCTGGGATGCCCGCTCTCGAGATACCGTCCGTTTTATCCGACCGGCTGCCATCCTGGCATCTCTATGTTCTGCGTCTGAATCTCCATCAGTTAGACGGCGTAGGACGCAGTGAGGTCTTCAAGGCCCTGCGTGCGGAGAACATCGGGGTGAACGTGCACTACATCCCTGTGCCTTGGCATCCATACTACCAGAAGTTAGGGTACGCCAAGGGGCAGTGGCCGGTGGCCGAGGGGAATTACGAGCGGATACTTACGCTTCCGATCTGGCCAGGAATGGACGACGCCGACGTCGAAGATGTGATCGAAGCTGTTGCGAAAGTTATGCATGTCTACTCCAGTTGAGCAATCCCTACCTCCGCTGGTCCTGCGTGTGGATGCAAACATAAGGATAGGATCGGGCCACCTATTGCGGTGCCTTGCGCTCGCCCAAGCCTGGCAGATTTCAGGAGGATCCTCGGTGTTTGTTCTGTCTGCCCCGGTCCCCGCACTTGAGGATCGGGTGACAGATGAGCGCATGGAGGTCTATCGCCTCTCGACTGAGGCGGGAAGTGACGAGGATGCCATTCAAACAGCGTCACTGGCAGCCAGTCGAGCGGCTGGATGGGTTGTGCTGGATGGGTACCATTTTCGTTATGGCTATCAGCGCCATCTAAAGTCTTCTGGGCTTCGCACTCTTCTTATTGATGACTACGGCCACGCAGAACATTACGCTGCCGATCTCGTTTTGAATCAGAATATTTGCGCCGCGAGCAGTCTCTATCACCGTCGCGAGAGCTATACTAGGCTCTTACTGGGGACGCAGTATGCCCTCCTCCGGAGGGAGTTCTTGCCATGGAGGGGTTGGCGGCGCGACCTTCCCACGGTGGCGAGGAAGGTGCTGGTTACTCTGGGGGGAGCGGATCAGGACAACGTGACGCTTCGGAGCATTCGGGGGTTGAAGCGAGTCGAAGGTGTGGAACTGAAAGTCAAGGTCGTGATCGGTCCGGCGAATCCGCACGGGCAGATACTCCGCCAAGCTGCTGCCGGAAGTAATATTGATTTGAAACTTCTGAACAATGTGACCGATATGCCTCGGCTTATGGGTTGGGCGGATGTAGCGCTCACAGGCGGTGGTACCACGTGCTGGGAGCTTGCGTTCATGGGCCTCCCCAGTGTAGTTGTGATCCTTGCAGAGAACCAAGCCGGTATCGCGGCCGCGCTCGATCATGCCGGGATCGCTCTGAGTATGGGCTGGCACCATGGGACTTCGGAAGCTGGACTCGCGAAGGCGGTAGTAGATCTCCTTTCATCGCGCGATCGTCGCGAACGGATGAGTCGGACAGGCCAAGAACTGGTGGACGGTGGCGGGGCTGGCCGTGTCGTCGAGGTGCTGCAGGCAAACTTTATGGCGCCCTACGTGCGAGATGCGAACCCTATTGCTGGCCAATAACTGGCTTGGATGGCAAGTGGCTCGCTGGTTCACGGAGCGGGGTGACGATGTTGTCGGTTTGGTGATTCACCCACCGGAAAGACGGAAGTACGGTGAGGAAATCCGCGAGAGCCTTAACCTGCCGCCTGAGCGGGTTTTCGACGGGTCGCAGCTTCAGCGGCCGGAAGTTGTTCGAGGCGTCGCGAGCTTGCGCCCCGAAATAGGCGTGTCCGTCCTTTTCGGGTACATCCTGCGGCCAGAATTCATCGGGATGTTTCCGCGTGGGATCATCAATCTGCACCCCTCGTATCTACCTTACAACCGGGGTACGCATCCCAATGTGTGGAGTATCGTCGAAGGGACGCCAGCAGGTGCTACACTGCATTACTTGGATCATGGCGTTGACACCGGGGACATCATTGCGCAACGACAAATCGCGGTAGAAGCTGTGGACACTGGGGAGTCCCTGTACCGCAAGTTGGAGCGGCTCTGCCTCGACCTGTTCCGGGAAACCTGGCCTTTACTCCTGACTGGGCGAGCAACTCGCCAGCCGCAACCGACATCGGGGACGTGCCACCGCGCAAAGGATCTGGAGCGAATCGAAGAGATCGATCTGGATCGCAAGTACACTGCCCGAGACTTGCTTAATGTATTGCGTGCACGGACTTTCCCTCCATATGCGGGAGCCTTTTTTCGGGATGGCGAACGCAAGGTATATGTGCGGGTTCAGCTCCTGACGGGTGAAATTACCGAGAGAGAGGGAAATGAAAGCCGAATTCGAGATTAACGGTAGACAAATTGGGAACGGTAACCCGACGTACATAATCGCGGAGATGTCCGCAAATCATAGCCACGATTATGAGCAAGCGCTGAGGATTCTTGAGACGGCGAAACGGGTAGGCGCGGATGCCGTAAAGCTTCAGACGTATACACCAGACACGCTGACAATTGATTGCGACAATGAATTTTTCCGGATCTCGGGTACCATCTGGGATGGCCGCACCCTTTTTGACCTCTATGCGGAGGCGTACACACCATGGGATTGGCAGCCTCGGTTGAAGGAGGTGGCCGATCGTCTAGGACTGGCTTTGTTCTCGACACCATTTGATGATACGGCGGTGGACTTCTTGGAAACGATGCACGTGCCCGCGTATAAGATTGCCTCGTTTGAAATTGTGGACCTGCCTCTCCTTAGGAGGGTCGCACAGACCCGAAAGCCTATCATCATGTCGACAGGCATGGCGACGCTAGCGGAGCTCGATGAGGCCGTGAGGACCATTCGCAACGCCGGCGGGACTGATCTCGCGCTTCTCAAGTGCACTAGTGCGTATCCCGCACCGCCCGAGGAGATGAATCTTTGCACAATCCCGCACTTGCGGGAAGCGTTTGAGGTACCCGTTGGTCTCTCAGACCACTCACGGGGAATTGCAGTTCCGGTGGCGGCCGTCGCCTTGGGGGCAACCATCATTGAGAAACATCTCACGCTGTCGAGAGAAATCGCAGGTCCCGACAGCTCATTCTCGATGAACCCCGACGAATTTAAGATGATGGTGGAAGCGATCAGGATTGCAGAGCGGGCCGTCGGCAGGGTTCAGTATGGTGCCTCTCCAACGGAGACCGCCAGTCGAGTGTTTCGTCGCTCCCTATTTGTCGTAAAGGATATGAAAGCTGGTGATCGCCTCACGGAGGCGAATGTTAGGTCAATCCGACCCGGATACGGTTTGCATACCCGATATCTTGCTGAGATCCTGGGGAGGGTGGCCAGCCAAGACATTGCGCGCGGCACACCACTGGCATGGGACTTAGTGTCAGGCGGACGATAGACAACTCAAACAGCCCCTTTGTTCCGGCCAAATACTATGAGAGGTGTAGTGGTTCTAGAGTATTAATCTATGAGCTCATCTGAGAAGGGTATCATGAGAAGAGCGCTAGCCATTATTCCAGCGCGCGGCGGGAGTAAGCGGATTCCCCGAAAGAATACTCGACCTTTTGTGGGCCAACCCATCATTAGGTATTCGATCGATGCTGCCTTAGGGGCCGGCTGTTTTGAGGAGGTCATGGTATCGACCGATGATCAGGAAATTGCGGCTGTTGCCATGGCGTACGGGGCGAAGATCCCATTTCTCAGGTCAGCGGAGAGGTCCAATGACTACGCCACAACGGTCGATGTCATAGAAGAAGTGCTTGAGTGCTATTCGCGAATGGAGAACCGCTTTGAGTATCTATGTTGTATTTACCCGACCGCGCCCTTTGTGACGTCGGAAAAGATCGCAACTTGCATGAGGATGCTCGTCGAACAAGATGTCGACGCCGTCTTGCCCGTGGTTCGGTTTAGCTACCCGATCCAACGGTCACTTAAGATCGACGGTGACGGCTTTGTGAGGATGGTATGGCCGGAGAACTACAATATGCGCTCCCAGGACATGAATCCTACGTATCATGATTCAGGACAATTCTACTGCATGAGGACGGCAGCACTGTTGGCGCAGAAGCGATTATTCGCCGAAAGGACTCTTCCGTTTGAACTGTCCGAACTCGAGGTGCAGGACCTTGACAACGAGGAAGACTGGAGACTTGCGGAGGTCAAGTGCAGAGTTATGAAGGAGAGAAGGCGTGAAGGATGAAGTTGGAGAGAGCGATCGGCGCGGGGCGTGAGAAGTATCGGAAACGTGATGATGATGTTTCGAGCTGCCGTGATCGGCTGTGGGAAGATTGGAAGCGAATTTGCAGATGACCCCCGCGGGCAAGGAGTTCGATCTCACGCAGAGGCGTACAGGGCCTGCCCGAGCACAAGGCTCATCGCACTCTGCGACACGGATACCGAGAAACTGGAACGCTGTGGGCGAAGATGGGATGTCAGAGCCGTATACGTCGAGCCTCTTCAATTGCTGACCGAGATGCAGCCAGAGATAGTAAGTGTGTGCACCCCGGATGATACACACTACGAATTGATCCGCCAGTGTGTATCCTCCCCTCATGTACGTGCAGTCCTCGCCGAAAAACCACTTGCACTGACGCTGGCGCATGCGGAAGAGCTTGACCGACTGGCAAGAGAGCGGGGGATATTGCTTGCGGTCAATTATAGCCGCCGCTATGCGAGAAGTTTCGAGCGCCTCCGAGACTTTCTCCGGACGGGAGGAATTGGCCGCATTCAAGCGCTGGGAGGCTACTACTCGAAGGGAACACTTCATAACGGGACTCATTGGTTTGATTTGGCTCGGCACTTGGTGGGTGAGGTAGCAGGGGTCTGGGGTGTCGATGCTATGAAGGAAGGCGGAAGAGATCCTACCCTGGATGCGTTTCTGGAATTCGAGGGAGGCATCGGGGGATGTTTGCAGGGGTGCGCGGCCTCGGCATTTGATATTTTCGAGATGGATATATTAGGGACGACCGGAAGGGTGCGGGTGGTGGAGTCCGGCGCTCGTTTCGAGAAATACACGGTCTCGGAGAACCCGCGTTATACCGGGTATCGCGCATTGTGCCGCGTGGAGGATCTGGTGCAGGGTCCGCAAAACGAGCTTCTGCATGCGGTAGAGAATCTCGTAGGATGTCTAACTAGAGGCGAGAGCCCGCGATGTTCCAGCAGAGATGGTGTGGCGGCATTGGAGATTGCATTGGCAGTTCGGGAGTCTGCGCGCTCTGGCTGCCCCGTACTGTTGAGACAAAGCTGATGCATGGGTTGGCACCTCCACGTATCCTTGCATTGTGCGGTGATCCCGGTGGTGCCAGTGCCGTAGCGCCGGTGATCAGGGCATTGAGGGCCCAGGGCCGGGTGACTGTGCAGGCCTTGGCCTACCGTCAGGCGGGCACACTCTGGGCGGAGCGCAATGTTACCTTCGAGGAACTTGACGAGCGGATAGGTCAGGCTGGAGTCGTCAATCTATTGTGTAACCCGAAGGCGGCGCTGCTGTTGACCGGCGCTTCCCTAAACGCGGCCGAATTGGAGAAGCGATTCATCGCCGCGGCGTGTGAGAATCGAGTGGCATCCCTAACCCTGTTGGATTTCTGGTCGAACTATGCCCGCCGGTTCAGTGATAGAGATGGTCGTTTGGTCTATGTCCCCGATCGTATTGCACTTATGGACGAGCAGGCATATGGCGAGATGGTGACAGAAGGTTTCGACGCTGGGCGGCTGGTCATCACCGGGCAGCCCGCGTTTGACGATCTCGCTCAATGGCGCTCGCGATTCACCCCGTTGCGGCGGCAAGAGATCCGCCGGGCGCTACGGGTTGAGCCGAGGGCACTCCTGGTCCTATTCGTGTCGCAGCCGCTGTCGGTTTTGTACGGCATGGATGCCCTCTGGCCGGATGATCTGGGATTCACCGAACAGATGGTGCTGGGTGCGGTAGTGCGCGCGCTGGATCAGATTGTGAGGGAGAAGGGGCAAGACATAGTATTGGCAGTTCGCCCGCACCCGCGCGAAGAGGCTGATTGGCTTGAGAGGATTCACAGTCAGGCCATTCGGATCGTCGTATCAAGGGAAGAAAGATCTCGCGACCTGGCGATGGCGGCAGATTTGGTCGTAGGGATGAACACGGGACTGCTGGTCGAAGCCTGCTACTTGGGCTGCGTGGCGCTGAGTGTGCAGCCCGGCTTGCGGCTGCCGGATGCGCTTCCAACGAATCGTTCGGGACACAGCCGCGCCGTTTATCGCCAAGAGGAGATCAAGCCAGTGCTGGAGGAAATGCTGCTGGACAAAGAAACTCGCATGGCCGCTCAAGCACGCTTACTTGACCTGCAATTGGACAATGGCGCAACGCAGCGTGTGGTGAAGTTGGTGTACCAAATGATTGGGCTTGAGCAGGAAGAATAGGGAGGACTTCGATGCCGAAATTGGCGATCAATGGTGGAAAACCGATCCGCGAGAAGCCATTCCCGGCATATGTGACCATACGCGACGAGGAAAAACGGGCTGCGCTAGAAGTGCTCGATAGCGCCGTACTTTCAAAGTATCTGGGCACATGGTCACCCGATTTTTTTGGCGGTCCTCGGGTGCAGAAACTCGAGCAAGAGTGGGCGCAGTACTTCGGCGTCAAGCATGCGATCAGCGTAAACTCCGCTACATCGGGCTTGTATGCAGCCGCGGGCGCGGCGGGCGTTGGGCCAGGTGATGAAGTCATCGTTTCTCCCTACACGATGACTGCGTCGGCGACGGCTGCTCTTATCTACGGTGCGATCCCGGTGTTTGCTGATATTGATCTGGACATTTTCTGTCTGACGCCCGAGTCTATACGCCAACACATTACGCCCTATACCAAGGCAATCATCGCTGTTGATATTTTCGGTCACCCGGCAGATATGGTCGAGATCATGCAGATTGCGCGGGAACACAACCTGATCGTCATCGAGGACGCGGCGCAGGCCCCAGGCGCAAAGTATCATGGTCGTTATGCCGGGACGTTGGCGGATATTGGTGTATTCAGCCTGAACTATCACAAGACGATCCACACTGGCGAAGGTGGAGTAGTAGTAACCGACAACGATGACCTGGCAGACCGCCTGCAGCTTATCCGCAATCACGGCGAAGTCGTGGTTAAGAACAAAGGTACGCCTAATATTGTCAATCTCATTGGTTTCAATTATCGGATGACCGAAATCGACGCCGCAATCGCAAGCGAACAACTCAAGAAGTTGGAAAAGTTGGTGGTTCCGAGAATTGAGGCGGCAGATTATTTGAGTGAACGATTAGGTGTTCTTCCAGGAATCACACCGCCGGTCGTGCGCCAGAATGTGCGTCACGGGTACTATCTATATGTACTACGTTACAATGCCGCCCAAACTGGCATTCCTCGTAACCGGTTTGTTGCCGCACTTAATGCAGAAGGTATCCCAATGGTTGAGGGCTATGTTGAGCCGATTTACCTGGAGCCCGTCTATCAAAAGCGCATTGCTTTTGGAAATGACGGCTTTCCCTTTACCTATCCGGGCTATAAGGGGAAAGTAAGTTACGACTTGGGCATTTGCCCTGTGACGGAGCGTATGCACTACGAGGAAGTTATTTATACTAACGTGTGCCACGCGGGCATCACGCGGATGGACCTGGATGATATCGTGAGAGCATTTCACAAAGTGTATGACCACCGAAAAGAATTAGGAGCCGAGCGATGACGGCGGAATGCCGCCCCTTCTTGGTTGGTACGGGGGTCTATCTACGTCCCCTGGTGGAGTCGGACGTGGAGGGGCCGTACGTAACCTGGTTCAACGATGAAGAAGTCTGCCGGGGGAACTCGCATCATGTGTTTCCGTACACGCGAGCAGAGGCGCTGGAGTTCATCCAGCAGGCCGCCCGCACGCGGGACGAGTTGGTCTTGGCCATCATCCTCCGAGAGGAGGATGTGCATATCGGTAATATTGCCTTGCAGCGCATACACCGGATTTATCGATCCGCCGACCTAGCGATCGTCATCGGCGAGAAAACCGCATGGGGGAAGGGGTACGGGAAGGAGGCGGGACGGCTGCTCTGCGACCATGGGTTCGGAGCCATAAATCTCCATCGCATCGGCTGCAGCACATTTTCGGACAACACCGGTATGCGGGAATTGGCGGTGGCATTGGGGATGAAAGAGGAGGGCGTGCGCCGCCAGGCGGCATTCAAGCATGGGGGCTACGTGGATGTGATTGACTACGGTGTTCTGCGGGAGGAGTACGAGCGTGTTCGCTTCGGCAGGGAATCGGAGCATGATAAATGAAGCTCTGTAAGCGGTGCGTCAACCCGGATACGGGACCGACCATCTTTTTCGATGCCGAAGGGATCTGCCCGGTCTGTCGATACGAGGAAGAGAAGCGGAAAGGTGCGATTGATTGGGACGAACGACGGCGAGAGCTTGACGGAATTCTTCAATGGGGTCGGGAAAACAGTAAGTGTTCGTACGATTGTATTGTTACGGTGAGTGGAGGAAAGGACAGCACAACGCAGGCCTTGTTTGCCCGGGATGAGCTCGGCGCCAAGCCATTGCTGGTGAGTTGCGTCTATCCCCCGGAGCAGCTACATGAGCGTGGAGCGCACAACCTGTCTAATCTGATTTCATTGGGGTTTGATACAATAAGCATTAGTCTTAACTCCAAAGTGTGGAAGCTGTTGATGCTTCGCGGATTCCTGAAGTATGGTAACTGGGCAAGATCTACGGAAATGGCCCTTTATGCAGTCCGAATTCATGCAGCGATTGCTTACAAGATCCCATTGATTTGCTATGGCGAGAATCCCGCATGGACTATAGGTGAAAAACACGGGAGACTCGGCGGCGATGCATCGAAATTGAAGCTAGGCAATACTATTAGCGGAGGACCTACGTCGCTCCTTACAACCGACATAACGGCGAAGGATACTCACTTCTACTTTTATCCGCCCGATGAATATATGGAATATGCCAACCTGCGCCTTGTATATCTCGGCTTTTACATCCAAGACTGGTCAGGATACAATAACGGTCAATTCTCTAAGAAACATGGACTTGAGGTCCGAAGTGATCCGCCTGAAAGAATCGGGGATTTGTGGGGATTCAGTGCGTTAGACGAGGACTTTCGGATCGTCAATCAATTATTGAAGTACTTGAAGTTTGGTTTCGGCCATGGGACGGATCAAGTCGTAGAAGCAATTAACAGTGGCATGATGACGAGAGAGGAAGGCCTTGAATTGGTGAGGAAATACGACGGCAAGTGCGATCATCATTATATCGAGCGATTCTGCCATTATTTTGGGATTAGCGAGGCAACGTTTTTGGAGGTTGTCGAGTCGTTGAGGAACCATGAAATCTGGAAAAGGAATGCGGCGGATGAATGGATGCTAAGTGTTGAGAGGAGTGACCCGATCAATCTCGAATTGCCGTGTGGAGAGAAGAGCACGCCAGGCAAAGGCCTAATTCTCGGTCGCCGTCTGGACGAAGCCCAGGATCACCTTCTCGCCGGTCAGGGTGATCCCCAGGGCGATGACCATCGCGTCCTCGGCGAAGGTCTTCCCATCCAAGAGCAGGGCGACGACGTCGTACCCGTCCAAGCGCCGTTCCTGGAGGGCCTGGAGGTGCTTCGCACCCGCGCGAAGACCGAGGTTGGTTGGAGCGCTTGGCCAGCGCAGTGGTGCGCGTCGTCGTGTCAAGCGAAGGCGATCCACGCGATGCGGTCACGAGCGCCGACCTGGTGACGGGCATGAACTCGGTGCTGTTGATGGAGGCCTGCTACCTGCGTTGCGTGACGGCGAGCCTTCAGCCAGGACTGCGTCGTGCCGACGTGCTGCCGACAAACCGAACGGGCCAGAGTCGCCCCATCTACGAGCCAGGTGCGATTCGACCGGTGATCGAGGAGCTCCTATTGGACGACGGTGCACGCGCGGCCGCGCGCGAAGAACTCGAGGCGTTCGCGCCGGTTCCGGGCGCAGCGCGGCGGGTGGCTGATGTGGCGTACCAAATGCTGGGCGTCATGGCAGGCTGACGAAAGGGATTTCATGGAGAAACTGGCGATCCAGGGAGGCACGCCGGTCCGAATCACACCGTTTCCGGACTACGTGACCATCGGCGAAGAAGAGAAGCGCGCGGTGATGGAGGTGCTCGACAGCACGGTGTTGTCCAAGTTTCTCGGCACCTGGTGCCCGGACTTCTATGGCGGGCCGCGCGTCCAGGCATTCGAGCGGGAGTGGGCGGACTACTTCGGAGTCAAACACGCGGTGAGTGTCAATTCCGCCACCTCCGGTCTGTACGCCGCCATGGGCGCGTGCGGCGTCGGGCCTGGCGACGAGGTCATTGTGTCGCCCTACACCATGTCGGCGTCGGCGACAGCGGCGCTCGTGTACGGGGCCATTCCCGTCTTCGCGGACATTGATCCAGACACCTTCTGCCTTTCCCCGCAGTCGGTCCGCGCTCGAATCACGCCGCTGACCCGGGCCATCTTGGTCGTCGACCTGTTCGGCCACCCCGCCGACATGGACGCGATCATGGCCATTGCGCGCGAGCACCGCCTGCTGGTCATCGAGGACGCAGCCCAGGCCCCAGGTGCGAAGTTGGAGCGGCGCTACGCGGGCGCGCTGGGAGACATGGGCGTCTACAGTCTCAACTACCACAAAACCATCCACACCGGAGAAGGGGGCGTGGTGGTCACCAACGATGACGACCTCGCAGACCGTGTGCGCCTGATCCGGAACCACGCCGAGGTCGTCGTCAAGAAAAAGGGCACGAAGAACATTGTCAATCTGATTGGCTTCAACTACCGAATGGGTGAGATAGAAACCGCGATCGGGAGCGCACAGCTGAGGAAGCTCGAGACTCTGCTTGCTCCGCGGATTGCAGCGGCCGACTACCTAACCGAGCGCCTGCGCGAGCTCCCGGGTCTCACGCCGCCGGTGGTGCGCGAGCGGGTGCGGCACGGATACTACGTCTACGCGCTGAAATACGACGCGGGCGCGACAGGCGTGCCGCGCGAACGGTTTGCCGCGGCGCTGAAAGCTGAAGGCATCCCGGTGTTTGAAGGGTACGTGGAGCCGATCTACCTGCAGCCGGTCTATCAGCAGCGGATCGGGTTCGGTCGCGACGGATTCCCGTTCACGTATCCGGGCTACAAGGGCGAACTTCACTACGAACCCGGAATCTGCCCGGTGACCGAACGGCTGCACTTTGCCGAGCTGCTCTACACGAACGTGTGCCACGCCAACATCTCCGAGCAGGACCTAAACGATGTCGTGACCGCCTTCGAACGAGTTTACGACCAACGCAAGAACCTGCAGTGACCGGCGCGCTCCCAGGGATCAGCCCGCTAGGCGGCTGGAGGCCTCCCAGGCGCGCCAGAAGCGCGAGGCCGTCGGCCAGCGCGCCGGCTGTTCGTCCGCCATTCTTTCAGCACCGACCATCAAGGTGCCCTGAGGCTCGTCCATGGCCCAACGGAACCCAGACCAGGAACAATCCGATCCGCTGCAGAGCTGGCTCGGCAGCTTCGGCCGGTCGTACCTCGAGCGCAATTTGCCAACGCTGGAAGCAATCTCGGACGCGGAAATCGCATTTCGGCGGATCTTTGAGACAGGCGGCCTGCTGTCCGAGATCACGAGCGTTTTGGAAGTCGGCGCCAACGTCGGGATCAACCTGATGGGCCTCCGCCGCGTGCTCGGTCCCGCGGCCCATCTCTCGGCCGTGGAACCCAACCCGGTGGCGTGCGAGGCGCTGCGATCGAATGCTCAACTGCGGCTAGCCCAGGTTCTGGAATGCGACGCCTACCGAATTCCGCTGGCGGACGATTCCTTCGATCTCGCGTTCACGAACGGGGTACTCATTCACGTTCCTCCGGACCGTCTGCCCTTCGCCATGCGCGAGATCGCCCGGGTATCTCGGCGGTTCATTCTTTGCTCCGAGTACTTCTCGGACACCCCCGTGGAGATTCCCTATCGTGGAGAGACGGGGCTCCTGTGGAAGCGGGACTTTGGCCGCGCTTACCTCGAGCATTGCCCGGAGGTGAAACCGCGAGCGTACGGCTTCCTTTGGGAAACGGAACTGCCGCACTTCGGCAACATGAACTGGTGGCTGTTCGAAAAGTGACGCTGATTTCGCGCTCGCGGGAATGCCCGGCGGCAAGCCGAAGCGATCCCGCGGCATTTCTTCAGGAGAGCACAGTGGGCGACACCAAGTCCGAGCCGATCCTGAAAGGGGTCCACTACTGCGTGCGATGCTGCATGCCTGAGACCCAGGAGGGCATCCAGTTTGACGAACTGGGCATCTGCCAGGCCTGCCAGTCCTCCGAACAGAAGATCCACATCAACTGGGTCGAGAAGGGGGCTCAACTGCGCACGATCCTGGAAGACGCCAAGGCAGCCGCGGGCAACAACTATGATTGCGTCCTGCCTGTCAGCGGAGGGAAGGATAGCACCTTCCAGATGCACGTGCTCGTCAGGGTCTACGGTATGAAGCCGCTGGCGGTCACGTTCAGCCACAACTGGTACAGCGAGACGGGTTGGTACAACCTGCAGAACTCGCTGCAGCAGTTCAACCTCGACCACATCATGTTCACGCCGAACCGGGATCTCGTCAACCGTCTGGCGAGGCGCTCTCTTGATGGAAATTATTTCAAGCGTCAAACACATGGTATTGGCGATTCGTGCTGGCACTGCCACGCTGGCGTGGGCGCCTTCCCCCTCCAGGTTGCCGTCAAGTTCAAGATCCCGCTCCTGGTCTGGGGAGAGTCGATCGCCGAAGCATCGGGCCGCGCAAGCTACAAGTTTCCGGTCCACAAGCTCGACAAGGACTACTTCACCAGGGTGTCGGCGAAACTCACGCCATCGCAGATGGTGTGCGCCTATCTGTCCGAGCGGGACCTGTATCCCTTCAATGTTCCGACAGTCGAGGAGATCGAAGACGCAGGCGTGTTCGGAATCCACCTCGGGGACTACATCTTCTGGGAAAAGGAGCGCCAGACGGAGTTCGTCAGAGACACCTACGGCTGGAAAGAAACCGAGATGGAGAACGCCTACAAAGGCTACAAGAGCGCCGAGTGCATTATGGCGGGCATGCACGACTTCACCTGCTACCTGAAGCGAGGTTATGGGCGATCCACCTACCAGGCTTCTGTCGATGTCAGGGCAGGACTCCTGACGCGAGAGGAGGGACTCGAGTTGGCGCGCCGGGACTCGGAGAGGCCGGAAGCGCTCGACTACTATCTCAAGGCCACCGGCATGACCGAAGCCGAGTTCATGGAAATTATTTCAAGCGTCAAACACGGGGTAGTCAATATTCATCCAGGCTTACTGCCCGAGTATCGCGGCAGTTCATGCGTTGAGTGGGCAATACTAAATGATGACAAGATTGGGAATACCGCACATTTTATGGATGAAGGTTACGACACTGGACCGATAATCGTTCAAGAGTGGTATGAATTTCCGAAAGATTCAGACTATCAGTCAATAAGAAGACGTGTATACCGAGAGGGATGCGTAATGGCGGGAAAGGTTTTGTCCGCTATTCAGAAAACTAGAATGACCCCAACTGACGGAATCAGACAAGCCAGCACTAGTGCACGATATTGGAAGCCTATTCCAGAAGACAAGATGACCGACGTTTATAAGACGATAAAGGCTAGAGCGTATCGATATCAATGTCTATAAAGGCTTGGACGAAAAAAGCGCGAATGAAGAGTCAATGAGAAAGATTGTCAAAAGTTTACTCCCCAACTTCCTTGTGAGAATAATAGGTCGTGATGAAAGAGTGCAGCATTTGCGTCACTGGTTCAAACATTATGTCACTGTGCGCTCGCGCCTCACGAGGCAACTCTCAAGCAAGACGGAGGATTGGAAAACGATTCCGAAAACGAAAGGTTTGAAAGTCTTAGTGCCGCTCATCGAAACATCCCACTACCAGTACTTGCAAATACTCATTACTGCAAAGGCGCTTCAACTAAGAGGTGCAGAGGTCAAAGTGCTGATCTGCGGGCAAAACCTGGATGGTTGCGAAATCAAGTCCGTTCGAAATGAGCACGACAACGACCCATGCTGGAAATGCCGATTCAACGAACGTAATGTCGTCCCACTTTTCGGTTTGGAAGTTATCCGGTTTAAAGATGTGTTGGCCACTGAAGAGATGCAGATCCTGGGAGAAGAAGCCAGGCAAATTGTCTCCTCGGACGCGAAAGAAATAACCAGGCACGGGGTTAATCTGTCCCAGTGCATTGATGACTCCGTTGTGCGCTACTTCTACGGGGACGTCCCCTTGGAGAAAGAAAAAGTGAAAGAAGTCAGGCGGGCGCATACCAAGACTGCACTGATGTCGATTGAGGTAGCCAAGCGACTGGACCAGGAATGGAATCCAGACGTTGTGTTTACCAATATGGGGGCATATTCGGCTTGGGGGCCATATGATCAATTCTTTGAGAAATATGGCAATCGATTTCGGACGGTATCGATAACGCCATTCGATTACAACAGTATTATATTCAACATTTTGGACATATTCGGATCACCGCTGCGTTTTGAAAGATATGTGCAAGCGCGCCGCGATCGAAAATTGTTGGCGGAAGAAAGAACGGCGTTGCTGCAATTTCTTAGACAACGAACGACCGGCCAAACCCGGATATTTAAGGATTGGGGGGCGTTCGAAGTGTCGTCTATGAGTCTCGATGTATTGAAAGCCAGGCTGAAATTAAGCTCGGAGAAGCGAAATGTTTTCCTGTTCTCGAATATCCATTGGGATGTCGGTCTGTCCGACAATGGGGATTTGTACCCCGATCCAATTACCTGGGTTTGGGACACCATTGAGTTGTGCAAGCATCACGATAATTGTCACGTTTATATAAAACCCCACCCGGGCGATGTGTTTGGTATCAGTTCCATGAAGGGAATTTCACAGTTCATAAAAGACAAATACCCGGTGCTTCCTAAGAACGTGACCATTATTGAGCCTGAATGGAAGCTCAAACCCTACGATCTGTTCCCATTCATCGATGTCGGGGTAATTTTCACGGGGACTCTCGGCCTTGAAATGATGCTGGCCGGCATTCCGGTCATCTCAACCGGCCTTACGTCCCACAAGGGTCTTGGCTTGGCGTCAGAGCCTGAGAGCATCGATGCCTATCGAGCAGCGCTGCTTGGCGAGACCAAACCGCCCGCGATCGATCGCGATCAACTGGAGCTCTTCGCCTACTTCTATTTCATCCGCACGTTGATCCCGTGGCGGTTGACGAAGCAGGCGTATGCCAATGCGGACTTCGACGGCTTCGAGATGGACAGCTTGGATGACCTGCTGCCAGGGCGCGACCCCATTCTCGACCATCTTTGCAATTGCATTCTCGATCCAGAAAACACGGTGATCGAGGCATGGCCAGACGAGATCAAACCTGACGCGAGTAGTGCGCGAGCTTTGAATACATAACAAAGAAATATGAAATCATTACTTCGCGCTATGGTCGATCGCTTGCCAACGTCGCTACAAGCCGCAATGTACCATCTGCGCTTTGCACTACAATACCCGAAGCTTTTCCCTGCACTGCGTGACTACACATACAGCGACGAGCGCCTCAAGTTCGTGCATATCCTCGAGTGCATGAACTACGCACGGGTGGCCGGTGCGGGGGGCGCTGTTCCACCGGTGTATTTTGAATTTGGCTGTCATTCAGGCCGCACCTTCTCGGCGGCGGTGCGGGCGGCGAGATTTCTGAAAATGGATGACGCTGAGTTTTTTGCTTTCGACTCGTTCGAGGGGCTTCCGCCCACGAACGCCGCCGAAGATGGCATATTCCAGACTGGAACCTTCTGTACGGCCCGCACCGATTTTGTTCGTATCGTTGAGCAAAAATCAGGATTGCAGCTCGACGACGAACATATAGTCCAGGGCTTCTACTGCGACAGCCTCACCCCGCAATTGCAGACCCGCATGCCCAAAGTGGGTGTCGTACACATTGATGTGGATCTCTACTCATCAACAGTTGCGATATTGGCATTCATCAAACCCCTCATGGTGGTTGGTACCGTGTTGATTTTCGACGATTGGTATTGCTTCGCTCCAGGTGCGAACAAAGGCGAGGTACGTGCGGTGAAGGAATTCTGCGAAGCCAACCCCCCCTTCAGGCTTGAGGAGTGGAAGGCCTATTCCACATTCGGCAAATCTTTTTTTGTTTCGGTAATACCTTGATCTGGGAAATTATTAAGGAACACCAAGCCCCAATGAAAGGTACCCAAGAGTCAATTATCTGGGATCGCGCCTGCGAGGCGAAAGGGCACACGGGTTATGGCGATCCTCTGCTCCACCACTACGATCAACCCATCCGCCTTGCTAGCGTGGGTCGCGCCTTGGACCGGCTGTTTCCCCATGGACTCGAGGGCAAGGCCGCCCTGGAGATCGGTTGCGGCACCGGCGATTTTATTGCCCTGCTGCGCACCCGCAACGCGACCGTCACCGGTATCGATATCTCTCCCGAGGTCATAAACGGGACCCAGATGCGTTTCGCCGGTGACCGCAGGGTGAAGACGCTGTGCGGAGCCATCCTAGATGTGCCGCTGCCGCGAACTCACTTTGATGTCATCACCAGTGTCACGGTGTTGCAGCACGTGGTAAACGATGCCGAGTTCGTGCAGTCCATGAGGGCATTCGCGGCCGCCCTGCGGCCCGATGGCCGCATGATTTTCCTGGAACTTGCCCCACCTCATACCCGGCCGGTGGAAATTTCCGACGAACGTGGCTTTGTCTATCTATTGGAGCGGCCGCCGTCCCATTGGGAAGCTGCCTTTGAGCAGGCCGGCTTGCGCATCGTCGCCACGCCCGTGTTTCCACAATTTGGCATCGCATCATCCAACAACGGCGCGGCACCCGCGCGCGGGTAATCTCGGTTGGTTGGCAGCTGATCCGGCGCATAAGGGGCACCAGTTGGGACAGGCAGTTACCGCGGCGGTGACGGCGAGGCTAATCGTTGGCGGTTATCGAAGGATCTACCTGGAGACACATGATTTTCGACTGGCGGCGATCAAGATCTACCTGAAAATGGGGTGGGTGCCGCTACTAACTATATCAGGAAGATATGCATGACCGCTGGCTGGTGATCTGCGAGAAAGTGGGATGGCCATTTACACCGGATGATTGGCCCAAATAGTTGGGCTTTAGTACGGTGAAAGGATCTCAACCAAATACGATGATACCAGTCTCACAACCTACGATTTCACACGAAGATATTCAGGCCGTTACTGATGCGGTTTCCTCCGGGTGGGTGTCTTCGCTCGGTCACTACATCGATCGCTTCGAACAGGAGTTTGCCGATTTCTGTGGCGTGCGGCATTGCGTGTCCACGGCCAACGGTACGGTGGCCATCCACCTGGCCCTGAAGGTTCTTGGTATCGGAGAGGGCGACGAGGTCATCGTCCCTGATCTGACGTTCGTCGCCACTGCGAACGCTGTCGTTCTGGCAGGGGCGACACCCGTGATGGCGGACGTGCGTCGCAGCGACTGGTGCTTGGACCCGGAGTTGGTCGAGCGCCTCATCACCTCACGGACGCGAGCCATCATACCCGTTCATCTCTATGGGCACCCCTCCGAGATGGACGAATTGCGCGCCATCGCCGAGGCACGGGGCTTAAAGCTCATTGAAGACGCTGCCGAAGCCCACGGTGCAGAGTATCACGGCCGCCGAGTCGGCGGGCTAGGCGATTGCGCGACGTTCAGCTTCTATGGCAACAAGATCATCACCACCGGAGAAGGTGGAGCGTTGACAACGCATTCCGCCGAAGTGGCGGAGCGCGCGCGGTTTCTGCGGGATCATGCGATGAGTAAGGACAGGCGATACTGGCACACCGAGGTCGGCTACAACTATCGCATGAGCAATCTGCAGGCGGCCTTGGGGGTCGCCCAACTCGGCAGGATTGGCTCTTTCATCGCTGAACGCGATCGGATCCTTGAGACATATCGTCACTACCTCGCATCCGATCAGTTGATATTGAACCCCCGATTGGCGGGCACTCGCCCTGTGAACTGGATCACGTGTGTCTTGCTGGGTAAGGTCGACCGAGAAGGGCGCGACAGGGCGATGGGCCGACTCAGGGAGCAGGGTATCGACAGCCGGCCATTCTTCTATCCCCTGACGGCATTGCCCATGTATGCGCGTGGGACCAATCCGGTGTCAGCAGACCTCTCGGCGCGTGGCCTGAACTTGCCTACGTACCCTGGGCTCAAGGAGGAAGAGATCAAGACCATCGCGCAACGGCTTCTGGAAGCGATCCAGGCCCAATAAGCGAATTATGGGTCGGCCGGTACCATTGATCTTCCCCCATACGTCACCACCTCGGACTGAATTCTTCCGGGCGAGGCTGGTATCGTAGCCGGGGCTATCAGCGATTTGACCGCACGCAGCTGCTGTGTTCATCATCCGGGCCAGACAGGTCGTTGCCCAGCGCCAGAGTGTCCGCCATACAGATTCACCACTGTGTCACCGGTGTTGTCGAAGACAGATCATCCGTGAACGAGTAGAGCGATCAATTGAATCTATCAGCCAAGTCATTTGCGCTCTTCAAGCGCGATGTCTTCCTCTTCGTCACGAACCTGATCACGTCGGTAGTTGTTGCGCGCACGCTTGGACCGAGTGCGCTGGGACTGTGGGTCATTCTCCAGATGATCCTTGGATACGCTGAATCGTTCGGCAGGATGAAGTGGGACATCGCGGCCGTCTACTTTCTCGGGAAGAAGAAGCACGAGATAGGCGATGTGGTGTTTACGCTGAACGCGCTGGCGATCATCACCAGCCTGCTGATTATTGCCCTGGTTCTCTGGCGGTTTGAATGGTTGTATCAGGTGCTGTTCGCGAAGAGCGAGGCCGATGTCCGAGTGTTCATGTACGTCATCCTGCCGCAGATCCCTCTGCAGTTCCTGAGCCTGAACTACAGCTACCTCTATATTTTCCGGGAAGACGTCAAGACTTACAACAGAATAGTGATCATCAAGTCACTGACTTCCTCAATCGTCGGCATTACGCTGCTCGTGGTCTTCAAGCTCGGCCTCCTTGGCCTGGTAGTTTCGTCACTCCTCTCTGTCCTACTAGGGCTGCTCTATGGTGTTGCCAGGTTCGGGCGCACTGGAAAGATACGCACTGTTATCAATGTGCCGTTGATAAAGGACCTGTTCTCTTATGGATTCATCCTTTACCTGACTGGAATAGTCGCGCAGCTTAATGCGTACGTCACGAGGCTTATCGTTGTGTTCTATCTTCCGACCGCCCAAGTGGCGTATTTTGCGATGGCGCAGAACCAGGGACAATTGTTGAACAAGGTGCCTGACGCCCTGAACGTATTGCTCTATCCGCGGATTTCGAAGATGGAGTGCAACGATGACTCTGCGAGGCTCGCGGCAAGGAGCTTTCGAGTCGTCCTCGTCATTCTTCTCGCACTGGGTTGCGCGGCCTTTGTGGTCATAGCACCTGTGGTGGAATTGCTGTACGGCCGGGCATTTCTTGTAATGGTTGTTCCGTTTCGAATCATCCTGCCTGGGCTGGTATTATCGGGCGCGGCCACGGTGATCGGTCAGTATTTTCCCGGCATCGGCAGGGCTGATATCAGCGCGAAAATAGCCATTGCTCCCTTAGTGATCCAAATCACGGGCGGCGTGTTGTTGATACCTACAATGGGACTAATTGGTGCTGCACTCGCCTTTCTTTTTAGCCTTGTGTCATTGGCTCTAATTCAAGTCTTCATGTTTCTTCGGATATCAACATGCACTGCAAGGACTGACCTCGTCGTACGAAAGAATGACGTTCAGGTGGTTGCGACGTTTGTGATATCAGAAATGAGGAAAGTCTTCAGTGATATCGCCACCAGCAGGCGGTGTTAGGAGTCGCCCAGATGCGTCGGAGTGACGAATTTCTGCGAGAGCGTGCCCGCATACTTGAAACCTACCGACATCATCTGGCAGCCGACGATTTGTTCTCAACCCGCAGCTTGAGGGTACCCGTCCCATCAACTGGATGGCCTGCTTACTCGTGGATGGCTTTGATCGAATCCGTCGTGACCGGTTGATAGAGCTGCTGCACGCCAAGGGAGTTATTCCAGACCTTTATTTTATCCGCTTAGCTCAGTGCCTATATACAACGGGGAGGTCGGGCTTGTGGCCGAGAACCTCTCGGCGCGCGGATTGAATCTGCCCACTTTCCCGGAGCTGAAGGAATCCGAAATCGCCTTCATCTCGGAAGTCGTAAAGCGTTCGGTCGACGAGATTGTCGGCCGCTGAGTAAGCAGCAAGGAGTCAGAGTCTGGCTCACTGTTTTGCGTACATTCGCGACCATGGAAAACATCAACCCAATGTTTAGTCGGCCTGGTCAATCGAGTGTGCAATGTGACGGATTGCGGATTCTCCTTGTCGGGCTATATCCGCCTCCGTATGGAGGTATCGCGAGCCATTTGGCGAGTCTCATCCCCGGACTTAAGGCGCGTGGCGCAAAAGATGTCGCGGTCGTTACATTCGGCCTGAAAGACGAGGTGCAGCAAATTGGCGGCGCTACGGTCTATAGATACAATGCGGGAAATCAGCTATTTCGCCTCGCATTGCCGTCAAACTGGCACATTGTCTTTCGTGTGTTGCAAGTATTGGGGCCTGAGCGTGTGGAACTCAAAGGAATAATAAGGGAATCGATCAAGGCGATTTTGGTGAACCGCGTTGCAGAAAAACATTCGAGCGAGGTGGTCAGCTTTTATCAGAGCGATTTTCATCTTGAGTTATTGCCCCTTGCTAGACATTGGGACGAGGGTCGTGGCATCGTTCTTACCGTGTTCGGCGAAGTCTATGAGTCACCTGAATTCATGAGATCCAACTTTGGTCTCATGAAGAAACTCATGGCTGCTCCAAATGCAGTTGTGTCCTCAAGTTGCCACTGTGCCCGGAGTTTCTCGTCTATAGGAATTACTCGTTCTATCGAGCCGGTCTATTATGGCGTCAATTTGGACAACGCGGCTTCAGATCAGCTACGGCAATCTTTTCGAATGCAGCAGGGGTTTGCGGAGGACGATGTGGTCCTGCTCTTTCTGGGGCGGTTTCAGAGGGAGATGGGGCTTCATACAATTCTCAAGCTTGCTCCCGCGTTGCTTGCAAAAAATGCGTACATAAGAGTGTTGTTATGCGGCGCGACAGGGGATTTGTCAGCCAATGCTAGGGAACTCGCCGAAGGTTACCCAAAACGTATAAGAATATTTCAAGATGTCCCGTTTTCGACGCTGCCTGTACTGTACAGCGCCAGTGATATCGTTTTGGCGCCATCGTTTGACCAGAGAGCTTGCATGGGAATGTCGATCAAGGAGGCGATGGCTGCGGCCCGGCCGGTAATCGGCACAGACGGTGGCGGGGTGCCCGAGGCGATCGTGGACGGAGAGACCGGTTTTCTCGTTACACGCGACGCAACGGGCGAGGTCGAGGCCAATAAATTCGAGCGGTGCATTCTTCGACTGGCAGACAATCCTTCGATGCGCGTGAAGTTTGGTCAGGCCGCTCGCCGAAGGGCGGAAGAGATCTTCTCCGTGGACAGGACCAATGACCGTATGGCTCAGATATTCATGTCTGCAAGATCGGCCAAGGAAGCCCCGGTACCTCTCAGGTGAAGCGGTTCATATCCCTTTATTACGGATCTGCTGGAATCGGGCGTGCAATCCAGATGCTCGGTGTATGGATCGCAGGTGTGTACGTCAGTGCTGACGTGTTTCGTGACCAACTGGTCGGTTCTGTGAAAAGGTACTTCGGCCAAAGAGGCGTATTCGCTTTCGGAAGCGGTCGAGGTGCGCTTGCCGCCTGTCTAAGAGCAGCCGGTATACGCCCTAGAGACACCGTACTCCTTTCGGCATACACCTGTCTGGCCGTACCCACGGCGGTTATTGCTGTGGGGGCCCGGCCTGCCTACATTGACATAGACCCGAGAACCCTGAATGTGAGTGTTGCAGAGGTCCTTGCTTCGCTGAATTCCTCGGTTCGAGCGATTGTAGTTCAGCACACGCTCGGTAATCCTGCACCGATTGAAGCGATCGTTGATGCTGCACGCCAGAGGGGGATCCTTGTCATCGAAGACTGCGCCCTTTGTGTCGGATCCAAGAAAAACGGACGTTTGCTGGGAACCTTTGGTGATGCAGCCATCGTTTCGATGGAGTTATCAAAAACACTATCTTCCGGATGGGGAGGCATCCTTATTGTAAGTGACAGGAAGCTCGCGCTTGCGGTGACTGAACTCTATAAGTCTTTACACGAGCCGAGTTGGGTTGCATCGACGCGCGATTCCTGGCAAACGATTATATCAGGCGTCTGCCATCATCCTGCCCTTTACAACGCTTTAGGCAAGTACCTTCTGTATGCAGGATTCAAGAGCGGTCTGTTTCGCTTTTCCACTCCAAGAGCCGAATTCGATGGCGAGCCCGGCAGTGAATTCATCACTAGAATGGGCGGGCCGCAAGCCGGCTTGGCGGCGATACAGTGGAACAACCTGGAAACGGTCGCAGCAGAATGCCACGCCAATGCCAAGAAATTGCGCACTACGCTGCAGGATCTCAATCTCGTTGCCCCCGGCAGTCCGGGGCCCAACGACGAGTCCGTTGCACCTCGGGTCTCCTTTCTTGTGTCTGACCCCGAGGCGGCAATCGCTTATTTCCGCGCGAGAGGAGTAGAGCTTGGTTTATGGTTTAATGGGCCCCTCTCTCCTCTGCCAACGTCCTCTCTTTTTCGCTATCACGCTGATCTTTACCCGAGGGCGATGCAGGTTGCTCGGCATGTGGTTAACATTCCCTGTCATAGTCGTTTGTCCGCCGCGGACCTTGAGCAAATCAATTCAGCACTGAGGGATTTTGTGCGGTCCTATCCGCAGTTTTCGAGCTCGGACTAGAGATGATTACCGATTATGGGGTTGGTAAGCGCCATGAAAAGAGGTTCCCATTTCTTGCAGCACTATGAAGGAATAGGGAACTTCAGGTGAGTGTGAATGAAGCAAGTATTGATAAAGAGTGGAGGAGTCGTGGTCGAGGATGTTCCTGCACCTGATGTTGGCGGCAAAAACATCCTGGTTCGGGTTTCTCACTCGTGCATTAGTATCGGCACGGAAATGTCCGGTGTTAGAAACTCGGGCCAGTCCCTCTACCGCCGCGCGTTGAGGCAACCGGATAAGGTTAGGCAGGCCCTCCAGATGGCACGAGACCAAGGAGTTCGGCGGACGGCCCGCTTTGTCCTGGGGAAACTCGCTGCGGGAAGTCCAACGGGGTATTCTGCTGCCGGCGAGGTGATTGCCGTAGGTGCAGAGGTCAATAGCTTCTTCCTGGGGGTCGTGTTGCCTGTGCCGGGGCGGGGATTGCCAACCATACGGAGGTGATTGATGTCCCCGTCAATCTTGCGGTAAAAGTGCCGAAGGGGTTGGGGACCGATGTCGCGTCCACCGTTACGATGGGGGCCATTGCAATGCAGGGGGTTCGCAGGACGGCACCCACGGTCGGGGAAACAGTCGTCGTCATTGGCCTGGGCGTTCTGGGACAGATCGCCGCCCAATTGCTCCGCACGAACGGCTGCCGCGTCATCGGCGTGGATATCGACCCTGAACGGGTCCGGCTGGCTTTGGAAAACGGCATGGATCATGGTTTGGATCCCGCCACGGAAGGCTATGTGCAGGGGGTCCACAAGTTGACCGATGGTTTCGGTGCCGATGCCGTGATCGTCACTGCCGCCACCGAGAGCAACCAGGTCATCAGCGAAGCCATGCGAGCGTGCCGAAAGAAGGGGCGTGTGGTGCTGGTGGGGGATGTCGGGCTGAACTTGAATCGCGCGGACTTTTACAAAAAAGAACTGGATTTCTTTATTTCCACCTCCTACGGTCCCGGACGGTACGACCCGGTGTACGAGGAAGGCGGCCACGATTACCCCCTGCCTTACGTTCGTTGGACAGAAAACCGAAACATGGAGGCATACCTGCGCTTACTGGCCGACGGGAAGCTTTCGCTGGCCAACCTCTGTAGCACGTCCTTTCCGATAGACCAGGCTGCCTCGGCATACGAAGCGCTGAAGGGGGAGGGACCCAAGCCACTGCTCGTACTGCTCTCCTACCCTGAGCGCGAGAAGACCCTGGATCGCAAGGTAATGTTGAAGACCACAGGCGTCAAGTCGGGAGTCATTCGCGTCGCTTTGGCTGGTGCTGGAGGGTTCGCCCAAGCCATGCACTTGCCCAACATGGTCAGGCTGGGGAAGCAGTATCAGCTCCGCGCTGTCGTGAGTCGAACGGGGTCGAATGCAAAGGCGGTGGCAACACAGTACCACGCTTCCTACGCAACCACCGATTATGCCGAGGTGCTGGCCGACGCTGAGGTGGACTTGGTGCTTGTGGCCACCCGCCACAATTTGCACGGAGACATGGTGTTGCAGGCGCTGCAAGCGGGTAAGCATGTTTTCGTGGAAAAACCGCTGGCAATGACGGAGCGGGAGCTTCACGCTATCACGTTCGAGGCTGAGGACCCCGGGCGTTAGCCCGGGGGTGAAAGCCTCCCCAGCCGAAGGCTGGGCCGGCGAAGCCGGGCCGGTTCTCTGATATGATGGGTGCATGCAGATTCGGCTGAGCGCCCATGGAGCGTATCACCACGAGTACCACCTCGTGTGGATTGCCAAGTACCGGAAGCGGGTCCTCAAGGGGGACCTCAAGGACTTTCTGGCGAAGCGACTGGGCGAGATTCAGGAGTACCACCCTGACGTCGAGGTTGAGCAGTTCAGCATCCGAGTGGACCACGTTCACCTGGTAGCGGTGATCCTGCCGAAGTACGCGGTGTCGGCGATCGTCGGTAAGATCAAGGCGAACACGAGCCGCGAGATCCGCCAGCGCTTCCCTTGGGTCAAGAAGGTGTACTGGCGGAACGAGTTCTGGTCCGTCGGGTTCTTCTCGTCCACCGTCGGGATCGACGAGGCGGTCATCAAGCGGTACGTCGAGTTCCAGGAGAAGGTGGACACTGGTCAACTCAAGCTCCAGTTGGACTTCGGGTTCTGATCCCGAGTGCCACGGGCGTAAGCCCGTGGGTATCTACGGTCGCAACGACAATTTCGTCGCCACTGCCAGATTTGACGATGGGTCGGTCGCTACGCTCACCTATACTGCACTCGGAACGCCCGCCCACTCCAAGGAGCGGATTGATATCTATGTGGATGGCAAAGTCATTCAGATGGATGATTACAAACGGCTGTCGGTGGATGGCGCCCGCCACTCGGGTCTGACGACAAAAACAATGCAAAAGGGGCACGATTCAGAACTCGCCGCATTTGCCGGCGCCATCAAGACCGGTGGGGTGTGGCCGATTCCGTTATGGCAACAGGTCCAGGCCACGGAGATGGCTTTTGCGGTCGAAAGCCAACTGTAATTAATCGATGCTTAAATACTCAGTCTTTGGGCTAATTCTGGCTGTCGATCAGTTGCTGCTGCCGATGTTTCACATCGGTGGTATGCCTATCAAGCCAAGCCATCTGCTACTGGGTCTCTGGCTACTTGGTCAATTCGTCAATGAGAATCACGATGTATTGTCAAAGGCCAGGAAGCGCGACTTCATGCGATTGGCTTTGGCCTTCAGCGGAATAATCGCTGCTGCCCTTCTCGGCGATTTGATTCTCAGAGCAAGTGTTCAGGTGGTTTTCTCGTATGAAACCATTCGGAATATTCTCTTCTACGCGCTGATGGTTCTCTCCTTCGGGCTCGGTCAGAGTGCGCGACGATTTGATATGCGTTGGGTGACCAGAGTCCTCTTTATCAGCTTTGCGCTCAATTTCCTAGTGACTCTTTTCGGGAACTATGTCCCCTCCTGGCTCATTGATTTTTACTATGGTGCCAGCGCGTATGAGCCTGAGGAATGGAGAAGTTGGGGAATCATGTCCCGGGAAGTTCTCCTTGCGCGGGGCAGGCCTCTTGGATTGTTTGGAAGTCCAGCTTTTTCAATGCTGCAGGTCAACATTATTTTCCTTTTTGTTGTAATCGCTCACCGCCACCGGTTGCTTCCGCGCCCGTCGTTGCCTGCTGCCTTGGCCATTATGTTGCTGCCCAGTTCACTGACAATCGTGTACGGAAGTCGATCGGACTTCCCGGTATCATTGGCATGAGCTGGCGTATTAGCTTATACATTGTGGGGCAAGGGATCGCGTTCAGCGGCAGCGCGTATACTGACTACGGCTTTTGCCGTTCTCTTGGCTCTTTCGACATTGTTTGTGCTGCCCGGGATAATGAGTGAAGATTCCGCGCTTAGCCAGAATGTTATGCGTATGATCAACATCCTCTCGACGGAGGACGACTCCACGGCGGGCAATTCGCTGGCGATACTACGACCACTATTGACACTGGAGACCGCCTATGCGCGGTTCTCGTTCTCACCTTTGTTTGGATCCGGTTTCAATGAGGCGCGTGTATTTCCCTTCGTTCAATCGGTACAGTTTTTTCATAACGACTGGTTCTTTGTTCTGGTCACGTCCGGGCTGGTAGGTTTTGGAATCTGGCTCTGGATAATTAGAACCTTTTGCATGCCAATTGACTGGTTGGTGCTGTTGCCGTTTTTGCTTGCCGGATTGACCAACACATTTATACTATCCATACCGTCGGTGATGTTTTACTTCTTCATGATTGGCCTGCTTCGCGAAAGACTTCGCGTGAGGGCTTTGGCTGTCTCGATTCCACAAAGTAGTCGTAGGGCAATCGGCGCTGCTTGAGCAAGAATCTCCAGTCTTTTTGGCCAGCAAATATGGCTCGACCACCTACTGCTTCGCCCCCAGACAAACCTCGCTTGCCCCTGTACGAGCGGTTATGTCGCGTCCTGTTCCTCGGGTCGTTGTGCTTGGTAATGTTTTTCGTCATCGGCTCGCCGTTCCTATACCTCTGGTATCCAGCACGAGCCTATTTGGTCAGTGTGCGTTTTGCCATCATGACTCACTCTGTGGAAAGCGAATCTTTTTTCCAATACCCGCCGAGCCGTCTCGAGAACGTTGGATTTCTCGTGGACCCCGCAGAGCTGCGTGAGCTATGGAGGGAGCGGCTGAATAGGACTGGCCTTCTCCCGACATCATCTCTTATTCAGATCCTTAGCCTCCATACTCTGCTTGACAGGGCAAAAGCCGCAGATGGACTCTTCCCCTCGCGAGGCGGACATGGGCTCATCTCGGAGCCCGACCTGGAAAGCAAGGTCCGGGCAGTCATGAAAGAGGATAGGGGGTTTTGCGCAGGCTTTACGAGGGCGTACTTGGCAGTTGCGAGTCTCGTGGGCCTGCAAGCGCGTGAGGTGATGAATTCCGTCCACACGGTCATTGAGTTCTGGGATCCCGAATTGCAGAAATGGATTTTCCTCGATCCACAGATGTCGATCGTAGCGCGCAGCCCGAGTGGTGAGCTCTTGTCTTTCTTAGAGACGAGGATGCGTGTCCTCCAAGGGGAAAAGGTTGCCTGGGATTTCTTCGGACAGGGAACGGACAAGCTCAGGTCGGAAGATGATCCCTTGTTTAAGTCCCTGTATTCGCCCGAAGGATTCACTAGTTTTACGCTGACCCTAGGTAATAATGTTTTCAATTTGGACAAGAATCGGTATCCAACACTCGTTCCGAGGACCGTCGGCCAACTCCTGGAGTATGTCGGAGGCGTTCGCGCCGGATATGCAACGTTGGATGACAAGCACAGCTCTATCAATGTAGGGCATCTGAGGCTGTTGCGGACGACCGTGATGGTAGTGGCCGTTCTGCTACTCGTGGCACTCGCAGGTTATCCGGTGATCCTTCTTATTCGAACGGCTCGAGGAATGCTTGGTGGAAAGAAACAGGCACTGCCCTACCTCCATTAAAAAAGGGAAAAAGCCTGCATGAGCGTATCGACGCGGAACTGGCCGCCGTCAAACACAATCGAAGGCTCTTCCAGTCATTCTTTCGCGCCCCTTCTGTAGCCTTTACCGACTACTCAGTAAGGGTAGCAGGAGCCGAAGCTATTACACGCACCCGAAGGCTGG
>Ga0315285_10000755_pt1 | contig 33615 bp, 36 predicted proteins | sample YL17G09_36_MG_FD_203698 | JGI IMG/M metagenome (GOLD analysis project Ga0315285, IMG submission 203698) | Sediment microbial communities from Yellowstone Lake, YNP, Wyoming, USA - YL17G09_36 | ecosystem: Environmental > Aquatic > Freshwater > Lake > Sediment | place: USA: Wyoming | collected...
AAGTGCTGCGGCCCGGCCTCCCCGGGGAACTGGTAGCCGCGCCAGCCCGCCCAGTCCGGGATGGCCGGCTCCTTCACCTCGCCTGAGGTGTAATCGCGGCGCCGCACCCACAACGTGCCCCAGTCGTCGCGATACTCCTCCATGCCCTGGGCGCTCTCAGCGTCAACCGGGACCCGGTAGTCGCGGTTCCCGAAGTCGTCCGGGAACTCGTTCAGCAGATCGGCCAGCGCCTGGCCATGCCGCTTCCACGCCCCCGGGAACACGAAGGTGTGAAACGGAACCCGGTCCGGCCCATCGAACTCGATCGCCCGGCGCACCCGCTCCCTGCTGGTCATCCTCGCCCTCGTCTCTCTATCCCGTTCATCCACATGCTGTCGCCGCGTACTCCTTGAGCAGCCTGACGTAATCCCGGTAGTCCTCCATCGAGACCCCTGGCGGAGTCTGGTGGTCTACCGATGGCACGTAGTAGCCGCTGCGCATGAGCGGCAGCAGCCGCTCGAACTCGGCCCGCACGCGCGCCTCGCCCAGGTGCATGACCGTCTTGTCGAACCCGCCGATCATCTTCCAGTGCGGATGGTTCGCGCGGATGCGGTTGACGTCAACTCCGGCCATCCGCTCGAGCGGCAGGATGCCTTCGATCCCGACCTCCTCCAGCCACGGGATCAGCGGCTCCACGTCACCGTCACTGTCCACAATCGGAATGATGCCACGCTCCTTCACGCGAGGGATCACCTGCCGGTAGTAGCCCGCGATGAACCGCTCGAACTGGTCCGCCGAGATCATTGGGCCGTGGTTGTACGACATGTCCTCGACGAGCGCCACGAAATCCGGAATGCAGATGGCGCAGAGATCGTCCAGGCAGCGCACGATGTAGTCCGCCTGGTCCTGGTTGATCCGATGCATCAGGTCGGGCTGATCGTAGAAGGCGAGCAGATGGGGTTCGATCCCAAGCAGGACGCGGGGCCACCAGAAGAAGCCATCGCACGTGGCCCAGATGATGACCTCTCCCGCCGCCTGCTCCCGCGCCCGTTGCTGCCACAGCTCGCGATCGAAGGGAACCGGATCGGGGTAAAGCCTGGGCCGCAGGGCGCAGTAGTCCGCCTCATCCCTGACCTGCCAGCCTTCCGATCCGGGGCTGACGTCGGACGTGGCCTGGGGGAACCAGAGCTGGTAGTCCACATCGAGGCCGAAGTAGCGCTTGATCTCGCTCGTGTCCAGGCCGGCCGGGAGCCCCTCCCCTTCCCATCGGGCAACAGTGGCATCCCACCAATGGGCCCACTCGATCACTGGTAGGCGATCGCTCGGCAGGGCGCCGGCAATGGTCTTGCGGAATCTGGACCGGACAGTCTCGCGGCTCGCCATCGTTGCGGCTGGGATTCGCAGCGCCTGGCCAGTTCTCCTGCGCCTCGCAACCAGCGGCCGCGCCCGCCCGTTCGGCCCACCTCGTCGCCCCGGGGTCGCTTGGCGACGCTTCGGACAAGAGGTATTGACACGGCCTGGTATAATACAGTGCTGGCCGCGGCAGAGTGTGGCGAGTCGGCCGGCTGGGGCTGCGCGCTTGACGGAGCGCAGCGGATGAGCTATCGTACTGTGTTCGACGGCGCCAGGCCCTCCCGGTCTGCCGCCGTTCGCTGCCGACGGAAGCATCCGTCTGGCGGTGCCCTAGGCACGCCGGAGCCGTAGCAGGCTAATCGCAGCAGGATGTCCCAGCAGGTCCAGCCGCACGGTCAGCACTGTCGGATTGCGTGGATCAGACGGCCTGCTTCCGACGCGGTGGCGGGGACGACAGGCCGCCCGCCTAGCGATACTACATACTATCGAATGGGAGGTGATGTTATGCTGCGACCGCTCGGGGACCGTATCGTGGTCAAGCCGGGCCCGGAGGAGGAGGTCACCAAGGGCGGAATCGTGCTCCCGGACATGGCTCGCAAGAAGCCGCGGGAGGGCGAAGTGGTAGCGGTAGGCCCTGGCAAGCTGCTCGACAGCGGCCAGCGCGCCGCGATGGAGGTTTCGGTGGGGGACGTTGTTGTCTACTCCGAGTACGGCGGCACCGAGATCACCGTTGACAGCCAGGAGTACGTCATCCTGGATGAGGGGTCGGTGTTGGCCATCAACCCGGAGGGCAAGAAGGCCAAGGCCAAGAAGTAGCTTTGGCGCATGCCCCCGCAGGCGGGGATCTCCCCCAGTGCGGGCGGCTAGGGATACCACCCGGCAAGGCATAGCCTGCTGGTCCTGAAACGAGCTGATGGGAGAGTAAGGAGGGAATCACAGTGCCTGCCAAGATGCTGGCCTACGGTGAGGACGCGCGCCGAGCCCTGCAGCGCGGGGTGAGGTCCGTCGCGGCAGCCGTCAAGGCTACCCTGGGCCCGAAGGGCCGGAACGTAGTCCTCAGCAAGAAGTGGGGTTCGCCCACCATCACCAAGGACGGAGTGACGGTCGCCAAGGAAATCGAGCTGGAAGACCCTTACGAGAACATGGGCGCTCAGCTCGTGCGGGAGGTGGCGAGCAAGACCAATGACGTGGCCGGCGACGGCACCACCACCGCCACCGTGCTCGCCGAAGCCATCCTCGAAGAGGGGATGAAGAACGTCGCCGCGGGCGCGAACCCGATGTTGCTCAAGCGCGGGATCGAGAAGGCCGTGGACGCAGTGGTCGGCGAGATCAAGCGCATCGCCAAGCCCGTGGACACCAAAGAGGCGATCGAGCACCTCGCCTCCATCGCCGGCAACGACCCCGAGATCGGCGGCTACGTCGCCGATGCCATGGACAAGGTTGGCAAGGAAGGCGTCATCACGGTCGAGGAGTCCAAGGTCTCGGAGACGACCGTCGAGGTCGTCGAGGGCATGCAGTTCGACAAGGGGTACATCTCGCCCTACTTCGTCACTGACCCCGAGCGCATGGAAGCGGTGCTCGAGGATCCCTTCATTCTGATTCACGAGGAGAAGATCAGCGCGGTTGCCGATTTGCTGCCGCTCCTGGAGAAGGTCGCCGGCATGCGCCGGCCCCTCGTGATCATCGCCGAGGATGTAGACGGAGAGGCCCTGGCCACTCTGGTCGTGAACAAGATCCGGGGCACCTTCCAGGCGGCCGCGATCAAGGCCCCCGGCTTCGGCGACCGCCGCAAGGCGATGATGGAGGATATCGCCATCCTCGCCAACGGCACGTTCCTCTCCAAGGACCTCGGAACGAAGCTCGAGAATGTGACGCTGAACGAGCTGGGCCAGGCGAAGAAGGTGGTGATCACCAAGGAAGAGACCACCCTCATCGAGGGGGCGGGCAGCCGCAAGGGGATCGAGGGCCGGATGGAGCAGATCCGGCGTGCCATCGAGGAGACCGATTCCTCCTATGACAAGGAAAAGCTCCAGGAGCGGCTCGCCAAGCTCGCCGGCGGTGTCGCCGTCATCAAGGTCGGCGCCGCCACCGAGACCGAGCTGAAGGAGAAGAAGCACCGCTTCGAGGACGCGCTCTCGGCCGCGCGGGCGGGGGTCGAGGAAGGCATGGTTGCCGGCGGCGGGGTCACCTTCCTCAACGTCGCCCACGTCCTCGACAGCGTGCGCAGGAGCGCGCGGGGGGACGAGAAGATCGGCGTTGACATCATCCGCCGCGCCCTCGAGGAGCCGCTGCGCACCATCGTCAACAACGCCGGCCACGAGGGATCCGTGATCGTCGCCCGGGTGAAGGAAGAGAAGCCGGGGATGGGCTTCAACGCCCTGAGCGAGCAGATAGAGGATCTCTTCAAGTCCGGCATCGCCGATCCCGCGAAGGTCACGCGGTCGGCCCTCGAGAATGCCGCCTCCATCGCCGGCATGCTCCTGACCACCGAGGCGCTGGTGGCGGAGAGGCCGGAGAAGGAGAAGCCTGCTGCTCCCCAGATGCCGCCGGAGTACTAGGCCGCTGCGCGGCCTCTAGCAGACCAACTGCGGGGGACGGCTGCCGCCGTCCCCCGCACCTCTCATACCGGCGCCGAGCTACACGCGCTCCGAGGGCAGCGCGAGGAGGCCGAACGAAAGGTGGCCTTGCGTCGCCTCTTGCGGATCGCTCGGCCGATGAAGCCCATCACAATCGCCTCCGAGCGAGTGGGAGCGGTGCAGCGGCGGCCCTCATCACGCAGCGCGGCCCAGGCCTACTTCTTCCGCAGACCATCAAGCTCCGTGATCAGAGAGTCGAGCGCGGAGAGAGCGTCTTTGGACTGCTCACCCACCAGACGTTGGGCCTCGCCCAGCCGGTCCCGCAGGCGGTCCGCGTCGGGGCGTGTGCGGTCAGGCGTAACGCGTTCCATCAACGTCACCAGCTCGTTGACGGAATCCAGCCGGCTCTGCGCTTCGCCCCAGTTATCTCTATTCAAGGAGACGCGCGCTTCCTGCGTCTGAGTCATGGCCTGGCTCGCGGCGTAGTCCAGTGCGATCAAGAGACGGCTCTCGGCGTCAGCCTGAAGCTTGGCCGCGTCGCGCAGCTTCCTGGCGCCAATCGCCATCATCGCCCAGCCCAGCAGGACCGCTACTAGCAGGCCCACGACCGCGATCGCCCACCCAGAGCGCGTGCCTTCCTGGCCCCGCGGCCTCACCTCGCCCATGCTTGCCTCCCGCGCCGTCTCCGCAGCGGCGGCGCATGTTAGGGGTGCGACTTCCAGAACGCCTTTCGCCGGCGGCCGCGAAGCCCCTGCCCGGTTGGCCAGGGTGCACTCACGGCCTGACCTATGGAGTTTCCTGCATTATAGAGATACGAGCTATAATGCAGGAAACTCCTCAGCGCAGAGCCTGACGCTTCTGCAGGAGATTCTCTTGCATTACGGCTGTCACCGTAATGCAAGAGAATCTGTAGAGCTACGGCCTGGCCCAATACGACATTCTCCCTTGGCAGTTGCAGCACGACATAGCCGCTAGGCTATCACACAGAGAGGGCGATCGGTTGACTCTGCGGGTTAGCGCGTGCTACAGTCCTGAACGGTCAGCCGGGCGGCGTCTCGCCCTCTAGCACCTCGGAAGACGGCGTCGTTTTCCGGGCGGGGCGAGCGTGGGTAGCGCCCGGCAATCCGTGGCCCTAGTCCGCCTCTGGCGGACAGACTGGAGTGGACGACGATGGCAAGCCAGCGGCGGCCGCGAAGCAAGGCCGCAGCGCAACGCGGACTGCGGGCCAAGCGCGCAGCGGTGGTACACTTCGCCTCGGCCAGAGTAAGGCGTCTCTCAGCGGACGACACGCTGCCGGCGAAGTTCCAGCGGATGCTCGAGCAAGCTGACCTCAAGGCGATGTTCGACGACCAGCGAGTCGCCATCAAGATGCACGTCGGCGGCCACCTCGGGTACACGACAGTTCACCCGCTCTTTGTCCGCCAGCTCGTGGCGGCCGTGAAGAAGGCCGGGGGCTCACCATTCCTGACCGATGGATCGTTCGCGGTTGCCGGCGCCGTCACCAGGGGCTACACACAGGAGGTGCTTGGCGCCCCGATCTACCCGATCGGCGGGAGCCAGGACAAGTACTACTACCCCCGCCCCATCGGCTACCGCGGCCTGGAGAAGGTGCATATCGCGGGTAACATCGCGGATGCCGACGCGATGATCGTGCTCAGCCATGCCAAGGGCCACGGGCAGTGCGGCTTCGGCGGCGCCATCAAGAACATCGCCATGGGCTGTGTCACCGAGGAGACCCGCGGCTGGATCCACGCCTTGATGGATACCGAGTTCAGGTGGAACGCGGAAGCCTGCACCCACTGCTATGTCTGTCGCGAGAACTGCCCCGGGGGCGCGATCTCGTTCAACGACAAGGACGAGTTCCGCGTCTTCTCCCACCATTGCCGCTATTGCATGCACTGCGTTGACTCCTGCCCTGCCGACGCCATCACCATCGACCTCGAGGGCACCCGCTATTTCCAGAACGGGATGGCGCGCACGGTGAAGGCGGTGCTGGATGGATTCGAGAAGAAGCGGGTCTACTACATCACCGTGCTGCTCAACATCACGCCACTGTGTGACTGCTGGGGATTCACCACACCCAACCTGGTGCCGGACATCGGGATCATGGCCTCGGATGACATCGTCGCTATCGAGCAGGCCAGCATTGATTCGATCGACGCCAAGAACTACATCCCCGGCAGCCTGCCCGAGCAGGTGAAGATGAGCGAGGGCGACGGCCATCTCTTGCAGCGTATCTGGGCGAAGGATCCGTACCTGCAGGTGGAGGCCGCGGCCGGCCTGGGGCTGGGAAGCCGCAACTACCAACTGGCCGAGATCGAGTAGGCCTCTAGCGTCTGCCGCGCAGACCTGTTCGGCAGGAGCTTGCTCCTGCCACGCGCACCATGCGGCACAGTCCCTCCTGGGCTGAGGCCAGGCACGGCCGACTGCGGTAGACTCTACAGCGCTCTGTCCAACACTCTCCCCGGGCGGCGGTCGCGGTGCTCTCCTCTTTCCAGCTCTACGACGCCGTTGACGATGACGTACTGGATGCCCGCCGGGTACTGGTGCGGCTCCTGGTAGGTGGCGCGATCGGCGATGGTCTCCGGGTCGAACACCACCAGATCGGCCGCCATCCCCGGCGCGATCCGGCCCCGGTCCTTCAGGCCGAGCTTCTGCGCCGGTCGGCTGGTCATCTTGGCAACGGCCTCCTCGAGGGAAAGCGCCTTCTCCTCCCGCACGTAACGCGCCAGCACGCGCGGGAAGGTGCCGTAGGTCCGCGGGTGCCGGTAGCCGCCTCCCAACGCGTCATCTACAGCCACCGCCACCGCGTCTGAGCCGATCATGGCAAGGGGATGCGTGATGATGTCCCTCACGTCGTCCTCGCTCATCCCGAAGCCGACCAGGCCCACCGAGCCCTCTTCCTCCACTAGCAGGTCCATCACCACCTCTTCGGGCGTGGTCGCGCGCAGTTCCGCGATCTGGGCGAGCGTCAGGCCCGAGAGGCCCCGGTTCGCCTCGCTCTCCGCCGAGATGATCCGCCGTTCCCAACGGCCGGGCTCCGTGGCCGCGCTCTCCGCCACCTCGGCGCGGATCAGCGCGCGGGTGGCTGGATCGCGCAGCCGCTCCACCATCGCGGCCGTCCCGCCCTCCCGCGCCCAGGCCGGCAGCGCCTGCCCCAGCCCCGTGTTCCACGCGGTGTAGGGGTAGACGTCGAAGGTGACCTCCGCCCCCCGGGCGCGCGCCTCCTCGATCGCCGCCAGGGCGAGCCGCGCTTTGCCCCAGTTCTCCTGGCCGGAGGCCTTGAGATGGGCGATCTGGGCCGGCGTTCCCCCTTGTCGAGAGATCTCGGCCACCTCACCGATCGCCTCCAGCAGTCCCTCCCCTTCTCCCCGGATGTGGCTGAAGTAGATGCCCTTCCTGGGGGCGATTGCACGCGCCAGCGCGATCAGCTCCGCCGTCTTCGCGTACATGCTGGGCACATAGACCAGGCCAGTGGACAGTCCGAGCGCCCCCTGCTCCATCGCCTCTGCGGCCGCCTGCTCCATGCGGCGGAGTTCGGCCGGGGTCGGCGCCCGGTTCTCCTCGCCCATCACCGCCGCGCGTATCGTGCCATGCCCCACGACCGGCGCGACGTTGACCGAGGTCGGGTGGGCCCGCAAGGCCGCCAGGTAGTCGCCGAAGCTGCCCCAGGTCCACTCAACCTGCCGGCCCGTCGAGCCCCACATGGCGCGCATCTCGTCTCGCCTATCGTCCGGCGCGGGCGCGGCCGACGAGCCGCACTGGCCGATGACCTCCGTGGCAACTCCCTGGCGGAGCTTGCTTTCCGCGCGGGGGTTGATGAGGAGCGAGAGGTCGGAGTGCGAGTGCATGTCAATGAACCCGGGGGCTACCGTGAGGCCCGCGATCTCGACCTCCGCCTCCGCCTCCCAGCCCCGCAGGTCCCCCACCGCCGCGATGCGGTCGCCCCGCACCGCCACCGCTCCTGGTCGCGCGGCCGCCCCTGTCCCGTCTATCACCATCCCTCCCCGCAAGAGCAAGTCGCACCGTTTGGCCATGCCACCTTCTCCCGCCGGAGTCAGCGTCGGGGCACCAGCTCCAGCCTCTGCTCGACCTTGATAATGTGGTCACCGGGGTAGTAGCCCCGAAGGGTCGCGCCCGGGTAAACCCATGTCCGCGGCCCGATCAGCGTCCCCGGGTTCAGCACCGCGTGGCAGCCGAGCTGCACATCATCCCCGAGCACGGCCCCGAACTTGGCCAGCCCGGTCTCGTGCACCTCGGCGCCCACGCGCACCGTGACGGGCTGCTGGTTCAGCTTGAAGTTGGAGCAGATCGCGCCCGCGCCCAGGTTGGCCCGGCTGCCAACAATGCTGTTGCCGACGTAGTTGAGGTGCGCCAGACGGGCCTCATTCAGCAGCACCGATGCGCTGACCTCGGAGCCGTGCCCCACCAGCGCCCCCTCCCCCAGGATCACCGGACCTCGCACCAGGCTGCCCGCACGCAGGTGGCAGCCGGGACCGATGAGCGCCGGACCGAGCACCATCGCGCCCTGGTGCACGACCGTCCCCGCCGCCATCTCGATCAGCCCCCGGCCCTGGTCCTCTCGGCGCTCGACCTCCTCTGGCGTCAGACCGAAGGCCGCACTGACGTAGGCGGACAGCCGACCCAGCGCCTCCCAGACAGCGCCGACACCAGCGAAGAGGCCGGCATGTCTGAACTCCGCAAGATGGAAGAACTCACCCGGCGCGAGCATCCGCGGCGACCTCAGCTTCAGTTGCCCGGCCTTTACCGGACCGGGAGATGATTCTCCTCTTGCCGGGCGGCGCCACGGCGGCTGTCTCGGCAATGCTACACTGGGTGCGCGCAGGACGTTGACTCCTCCGGCCCCCGTTGGTAGCTTCTCCCTAGACGGCTGCGGGGTCGGTCGCGCCGTCGCCACAGCCCGGCTGCGCGGGTTGCTGCGCAGCCCCGCGTGAGCTTTGGCGCGTCGGCGACCGCAGCTCCCGCAGAGCTGCATGCACTGCACGAAGGGGGCACAAGCGATGCCCGAGACGAAGCGCTCGAAACGAGTCCGTTTCAGCTACCAGGCCCCGGGGGTGAAGGCGGTCATGCTCGCAGGTGACTTCACAGACTGGATGGCAGGGGCGCGTCCCATGCGCCGCGACCGGCCTCGCAGCAGCACCTTCGCCACGACCGTCTCCCTGCCGACCGGGAGCTACCAGTACAAGTTCGTCGTGGACGGCGAGTGGGTGGAGGATCCCAAGTCTTCTGCGTCCATCGCCAACTGCTTCGGCACCCGCAATTCTCTCCTGACCGTCGCCTGACGCCGGGCGGTTGGGGCGCCCGCCCCGAGACAGACAGCCTTCATCGCGGATCCGGCTCGTGCTACACCCGCGCATTCCTGCAGGGGAGCCCACGGGCCGCCGGAAACGGCCGCGTCTTGGGAATGCGCGCCTCGCAGCTCGGCGACGGCCGCCAGGCAACGTCGCAGGCCAGGCGCGGCCTGGGCAGCAGACGCGCAGGCCTGGGGTACTTCGCAGAGTAGCATGTGCTATAATGCGGTCACCACGATTCCCTCTATCCAGCGGGGGCTGCGGAGCAACCCCGCAGCCCGGGGGAAGGAGCGTCGGGTGGCCGCGGATTTCAGGATTGCTGTCGCCGGGACAGGCTTTGGGGAGAAGTACATCACCGGCCTGAAGGGCGTCTCCGGAGTCGAAGTCGTCGGCGTCTACAGCCGCCGACCGGAGCGCGCGGCGGCGACGGCCGAGCAGTTCGGCATCCCCTACTCCACCCGCCACCTCGATGTGCTGCTGGAGCTGCCCAACCTGCACGCGGTCGCCATCGTCACACCCAACAGCACCCACGCCGAGTTCGTGCGGGCCGCGCTCGCGGGTCGCCAGCGGCTGATGCGCGAGCGTCCCCTGGGGCTCTCCGGCATCATCTGCGACAAGCCGCTCGCCCTGACTGCCCAGGAAGGGACCGATCTCTACCGTCAGGCCGAAGATGCCGGCGTGAGGCATGTTACCTTCGTGCCCTACCGCTACTCCCCGGCCTCGCTGGCAATGAAGGAGGCGATGGCCCAGGGACAGATCGGCCGGGTGCTCCGGGTGCGGGCGAACTGGGGCGTGGACCTGCGGCGCGAGCCCCTGCGCTGGCGCTTCCAGAGCAGCGCCGCCGGACCGGGCGTGGTGGCCGACCTGGGGGCCCACGTGCTCGACCTGGTGACGTGGTGGGTGGGGCCTATCCGTCGGGTCCTGGGCCGCTGTCGCACTCTCGTCCCCGAGCGCCCGGCCGAGGTGGGCGGCCGCCTGCGGCCGGTGGACGTGCCGGATGAGTGTTGGGCACTGGTGGAGTTCGCCGGCGCCGGGATCGGCAGTGTGGCCCTCAGCTGGAACGAGCAGCGCCCGCAGCGCGTCGAGATCGAAGGGGAGCGGGGCACACTGATCTACGAGTCGCCCTCTCTGCTCCAGTGGCTGGAGGGGCGCGGCCCCTTCAACCCTTCGGCCACCCTTGTCCATGCCGGAGAGGCAGGCCGCAAGGCTGCTCTGCCCCTCCCAGGCCGCCATGCCTTCACCTCCCCTGAGGCGGCCCTGGCGCATATCTTCGGGGAGATCGTGTCCTATCTCCAGGGCGGGGAGAGGCCGGAGCCCGTCGCTACCTTTCGAGAGGGAGTCGAGGTGCTCCAGGTGATGGACGCCATCGTCGCCTCAGACCGAGAGGGCCGCTGGCTCGACGCGGCCGCCGGTTAGCCCGCCGCCCTTCAGGACTCCGAGGGAGTCCCTCAGGGCTCCAGAGGAGTGGCGCGCTACTGGCCGCCCGGCTGCACGATGCGCAGGATGTCCTTATAGGTCAGGATCGCCACGAGCGCCAGCAGCAGCACGAACCCCACCAGGTGAACGACCAGTTCCTTGCGCTTGTCGAAGGGCCTTCGCCTCACCGCCTCCAGTCCCACGATCAGCAGCCGGCTGCCGTCCAACGGCGGAATGGGCATCAGGTTGAGGAATCCCACGGCAATGGTCAGCGCCGCCGCCATGCTCAGGAACCCGAGCCAGTTCGCCTTCGCCTCCTCGTTGAGCCTATGCACGATCGCCACCGGGCCCATGAACTCGGGAGGCACGGTCCTCATCACCATCGAGACCAGGGCCGCGATCTGGAGACGGATCATCTGGTAGGTCTCGGCGAATCCGGCCACGATCGAGCGGCCGACCCCCATGCGCTCCACTCGTGAGCCGAACACGATCCCTATCCGGCCGATAGGGACCTTCAGAAGCCTGACCCCTTTGATGTCGAGCACGGTCTCCGTGCGGGGCGAGATAGCGACACGGCGCGTCGCCCCGTCACGCTGGAGCGTGAAGACGAGCGGCCGGCCCGGGTGGGCCTGTATCTCCTCCCGGAGCTGCTCCACCGATAGGCCCAGGCGGCCGTTGATCCCCAGCAGGCGATCGCCCGGCCTCAGGCCGGCCCGCGCGGCCGGTGAGCCCGGGAGCACCTCCTGGATGGTGTTCACCGCCACCGGCAAGCCGAGGGCCGCCCCCATCACGATGTAGATGCCGGCCGCGAGCAGGAAGTTCATCACACACCCGGTCACCAGCACGGCCGCCTGCGCCGGCCGCTTCTTCTTGTCGAACCCCCTGGGATGGTCTTCCCCTGGCTCCATGCCCGCGATGCGAACGTAGCTGAAGAACGGCCAGAGGCGGAACGAGTACTGCGTCTCTCCGCGCCGGAACCAGAACAGCAGCGGCCGCCCGAAGCCGATCGAGAACTCGTGAACCGCCATGCCCAGCGCCCGCGCGGACAGGAAGTGCCCGGCCTCGTGCACGAAGACGATGAGGCCGAAGGCGGCCGCGATCGCGGCGATGCGGATGGCTGTCGCTAGCGCTGGATGCACTGCGCGCCTTCCCTGCTCAGGCTCTCCCGGACCTCAGCATCAACCGCCAGCAGCGCCTCGATGGAATCTGCCGGTCTCGCCGCGTGCCGGGCGAGCGCTCGCTCGATGATGCCTGGTATCTCGGTGAACCTGATCCGGCCCTCCAGGAACCACGACACCGCCACCTCGTCCGCGCCGTTGAGCACGGCCGGCGCCGTTCCCCCCGCGGCCAGCGCCTCACGGGCCAGCCGCACGCAGGGCCACCTCGTCGCCGATAGGGGCGCGAAGTTCAGCGCGCCCAGCCGCGCCAGGTTCACCGGCGGCTCCGGCCGGGGCAGCCGCTCGGGATAGCTCAGCGCGAACTGGATGGGCAGTCTCATGTCCGGACTGGCCAGCTGGGCCAGCACAGAGCCGTCACCGAACTCCACCAGGCTGTGCACGATGCTCTCGGGATGCAGGATCACCTCGATCTGGTCAGGCCTCAGCCCGAAGAGCCAGTGAGCCTCGATGATCTCCAGGCCCTTGTTCATCAGGGTGGCCGAGTCCACTGTCACCTTTGGTCCCATCTGCCAGGTGGGGTGGGCCAGCGCCTGCGCCGGCGTCACCGTCTCCAGCGCCTCCGCGGGCAGCTCACGAAACGCGCCACCGGACGCGGTCAGCACCACCCGCGTCACCGCCGCCCGGTCCTGGCCCAGCAGCAACTGGAAGATGGCAGAGTGCTCGCTGTCCACGGGGACAAGCCGCGCGCCGGCGCGCTTCGCCTCCGGCATGATCAGATGCCCAGCGACGACGAGTGGCTCTTTGTTCGCCAGCGCCACGGTCTTGCCGGCGCGTACCGCCTCCCACACCGCCGGCAAGCCCGCGATCCCGGTCATTGCGGCCAGCACTACGTCGGCCTCGGCAAGCGCGGCGCACCGCAGAAGCCCCTCCGGCCCCGAAGCCACGTCCACCCCGGTGCCGTTCAGCTCTTCCGCCGCCCGCTCGGCGGCAGCGGGGTCAACAACCGCCACCAGCCCTGGTCGGAAGCGCCTGCTCTGTGCCACCACCTGGTCGGCCGACCGATGACAGGCGAGCGCGACTACCTGGAACCTGTCCGGGAAGGCGGCGATGACCTCCAGGGCCTGGCGGCCGATGGACCCGGTCGAGCCGAGTACGGCGATGCGGCGCGTCTCTCCCATCCTCCGCCTATGGCCCTGCCAGGCTGACCCCGCCCGGGCGTCCCGGCCCCACCAGGAAGACCAGGGAGAGCGCGGATCCCAGGATGAGGCCCATGCAGGTAAGCCCAACGAACTCGAGGATCCCTCTCGCCCCGCGTTTCGCCGCTTCGCTGATCAGCCCGAGAGCTACCATCAGGATGTCGAACACTAAGGCAACGGTGATCAGGAAGAGCACACCCTGGGTCGTGTGCCGCCCCTTGCAGAAGACCAGGAGCAGCACCAGCGCCGCCGCCATGAACGGGAGCATAGCCACGCTGGACCGCCCCCGCGCCTGCAGCCGCACGCGCAGCACCTCGGCCGCCAGCAATGCCAGCCCGAGTGTCACCAGGAGCAGCGGCACGCCCTGCAAAGCCGACACTTGGTCGAGCAGCAGGAGCGCAACCAGCAGCGGCAGACTGATCGCCAGCTTGACCAGGTAACTACGCCTCATGTTCCACTCCGCCGAATCTTCGCTGCCGACTCTGGTAGTCCAGCAGGGCCTGATACAGGTCGGCCCGCCGGAAGTCCGGCCACAGGGTCGGCGTCACGTGGATCTCCGTGTAAGCGATCTCCCAGAGCAGGTAGTTGGACACGCGGAAGTCGCCGCCTGTCCGGATCAGCAGGTCGGGATCGGGCGCGTCAGGCCGGTAGAGATGGGCCACGAAGTGCGACTGCTCGATCTCGTCCGGGGTCAGAGCCCCACCGGCCACCTCTCGCGCCAGGCCTATCGCCGCGTCGAGAATCTCCTGTCTGCCGCCGTAGTCTATCGCGAGCTGAAGCGTCAGGCCGGTGTTGCCGGCGGTCAGCTCGGTGGCCCGCGCGATCTCCTGCCGGAGCGAGAGAGGGATCCTTTCTTGCCGGCCCAGCAGCCGCACCCGCACCCGGCTAGAGTGCAACTCCGCCAGCTCGCCCCGCAAGGTGTACTCGATGAGGGCCATCAGCGCCCTCACCTCTGCCTCCGGCCGTGCCCAATTCTCGGCCGAGAAGGTGTAAAGAGTGAGAAAGCCGATGCCCAACTCGCCGCAGGCCTGGACTGTGTCGCGGATGCTCTGGGTGCTGGCGCGGTGGCCGTCCAGCCGGGGCAGCTTCCGCTGCCTCGCCCAGCGGCCGTTCCCGTCCATGATCACCGCGATGTGGCGCGGCAGCCGCGACCGGTCGAGTCGCGCCGCCAGCGCCTCCGCCGCAGCCTGGCTGACCGCGCTAGGCGTGCCCAACCTCTTCCTCTGGCAGGGGCAGGGAAGCCGCCGCCACCAGGCAGACCCGTCCGCCCTCCCACCGCTCTCGCACCACCCTCAATGGGCCGCTCGGCGCGCCTCGTGGAGGCGCCGTCGTGGCCACCACGACAGCCGCCACCCCGGCCGCCTCCAGCGCCAAGCGCGCCTCCACCAAAGGTCGCGCGATCACAGAGAGCGGCTGCCCGGCCACGCGGACTCCGCAGCCCTCGCTGTCCTCTTTCATCCCTCCATGATCTCCCGCTCTTTGGCCTTGTGCAGCTCGTCAACCTGCGCGATGTGTGCGTCCGTGATCTTCTGCACCTGCTCCTGGAACCGTCGGAGATCATCCTCCGAGATCTTGCCATCGTGCTGGAGGGCCCGCAGCTTCTCCACCGTCTCACGCCGGCCGTTCCGGACACCGACCCTGCCCTCCTCCGCCTTCTTCGTGGCCACCTTCGCCAGCTCTCTCCGGCGCTCCGTGGTGAGCTGAGGCAGCGGCACCCGGATGATGCTGCCGTCCGAGTTGGGGTTCAGGCCCAGATCCGAGCTGGTGATGGCGTCCACGATCGGCTTCACCATCGCCTTGTCCCAGGGCTGGATCATCAGCAGCCGCGGCTCGGGCGTGCTGATGGTGCCCACCTGCTTGATCGGGACTGACTGCCCATAGTACTCCACCATCACGCGATCCAGGATCGCGGGATTCGCTCGTCCCGTCCGGATCAGCCCGAACTCCCGCTTGAGCGCGTCAATGGTCTGAAGCATGTGGTGGTCCACTTCCCTCATGATCTGGGCGATCATGTCCTTGGGCATCCGGTCATCCTCCCTTGCTCTCGTCATCCAGCGGCGCCCAGGCGCGGCTCCCTCGGTCTTCGCTACACCGAACGGGCCTAGCGCCTCTTTCAGTCCGGCGGCCGTGACTCAGTGATCGTGCTGCCGATCTCCTCCCCCAGCAGCACCCGCTTGATATTGCCCGGGATGCGCAGGTCGAACACGATCACCGGGATCTTCGTGTCCAGGCTCAGGGAGAGCGCGGTGGCATCCATCACCTTGAGGCCGGCGCTGAGCGCGTCGCGGTAGGTCAGATGCGGCAGCTTCTTTGCCCCCGCGTCGAGCTTGGGGTCGCGGTCGTAGACGCCGTCCACCGTCGTCGCTTTGAGCAGCGCCTCCGCGCCGATCTCGGCCGCGCGCAGCGCGGCCGCGGTATCGGTGGTGAAGTAAGGGTTGCCGGTCCCCGCCGCGAAGATCACCACCCGGCCCTTCTCCAGGTGCCGGATGGCCCGCCTCCGGATATAGGGCTCGGCCACCTGCTGCATCTGGATGGCGGACTGGAGGCGGGTCTCCATCCCCAGCGCCTCGAGCGAGGCCTGCAGCGCCAGGCAGTTCAGCGCGCTGGCGAGCATGCCCATGTAGTCCGCGGTGGTGCGCTCGATGCTGTGCAGGGCGGAGGAGCGAGCGCGCAGGATGTTCCCCCCGCCCACCACGATCCCGCACTCCACCCCCAGGCCGGCGCACTCCTTGAGCTCGCCCGCCACCCGGTGCACCACTTCCGGGTCAATCCCGAACTCGTGCTCACCGGCGAAGGCTTCGCCGCTGAGCTTGATCACCACCCGCCGGTAGCGCAGCCCCGATGACTGCCCCTCCTCGAATGTGCTCAGCTCTGGACCTCCTCCCCGAGTTGATAGCGCAAGAACCGCCGCACCACGATGTTCTCACCCAGGTGGCCGGCCGCTTCTTTCACCACGTCCGCCACCGTCTTCTGGTCGTCCCTCACGTAGGGCTGGTCGAGCAGGCATGTCTCCTGGTGGAACTTCTTGAGCCTGCCCTCCACGATCTTGTCCGCCACCTTCTCGGGCTTGCCCTCCTTCAGGGCTTGCGCGCGGTAGATCTCCTTCTCCTGCTCCAGCACCACCGCCGGCACTTCCTCCGGCCGGGTCCAGCGCGGCTGCTCGGCCGCGATGTGCATCGCGAGGTTGCGGGCCAGCTCCTTGAACTCGTCGGTGCGGGCGACGAAATCCGTCTCGCAGTTCACCTCCACCAGCACCCCGATCCGACCGCCCGCGTGGATGTAGGAGGCGATGACGCCCTCACTCGCCTGCCGCGACATCCGCGCCTCCGCCCGCGCCACGCCCTGCTTGCGGAGCGCGATCGCCGCCTGCTCGAGATCGCCTCCACATTCCGCAAGCGCTCGCTTGCAGTCCATCACACCCGCGCCGGTCTTCCGCCGCAGCTCCTGAACCTGTTGTGCCGTTATCTCCAACCCAGCTCTCCTCGATCGGGTGGTTAGGTCAACTCGACTTCGCTCGACGGCTCCTCGCGATCGTATGGTTCGGGCTCCTCGGGCGCTCCCTCGGCCTCGGGCTTCTCCGCCGATGGCGCCTCGGTCACCTCGTCTGTTACGCCCTCATCGGACTCCCAACCCAGGTCGCCCTCCGCGCCGGCCAGCATCGCCTGCTCGACCTCGGCCACGCCCGCGCCCACCGGCGCTTCTTCTCTCCACGCCGGGGCCGCTTCCCCGGCCTCCGCCGCTTCCATCCCTTCCTTCGCCCGGCGGGAATCGTACTCGGCTCTGCCCTCCACCAGCGCATCTGCCAGCTTCGATATCACCAGGCGGATGGCGCGGATCGCGTCGTCGTTCCCGGGGATCGGATACTGCACCTCGTCCGGGTCGCAGTTGGTGTCCACGATCGCCACCACCGGGATCGCCAGCCGGCGCGCCTCCAGCAGCGCGATGCGCTCCTGGCGCAGGTCAACGATGAACACGGCCTGGGGCATCCCCGGCATCTTCTCGATGCCCGACAGCACCCGCTCCAGCCGCCCCTTCTCCTCCTGCAGCTTGGCCTGCTCTTTCTTCGGCCGCACCTGGAGCGTCCCGTCCTGCTCCATCCGACGCAGCTCCACCATGCGGTCAATGCGCAGCCGGATGGTGCGCCAGTTCGTCAGCATCCCCCCCAGCCACCGCTCGGTCACGTAGTACATGCCCGAGCGCTCGGCCGCCTCTCGCACCCCCTCCTGGGCCTGCTTCTTGGTGCCCACGAAGAGCACGCTTCCGCCGTTGGCCGCAATCTCCCGCAGGAAGGCGTGGGCATCCTCGAGCCGGCGCAGCGTCTGATGCAGGTCAATGATGTAGATCCCGTTTCGGCCCGCGTAGATGAACCGCTTCATCTTGGGGTTCCAGCGGCGGGTCTGGTGGCCGAAATGAACCCCGGCCTCCAGCAGTTCCTTCATGGTCACGAGCGGCAACGTGTATCCCCTTTCCCATTCCTGGAGCGCGCTGCCGATCCGCTTCTGGCGCCATCGCCTAGCGCGGACTGGGAGTGGCCTGGCAGCACGCCGAGAGATTGCGTCCCGCCCCACATGGAGGCCGGACACCGGAGTGTAACACACCTGCGCCGGCCGGCGCAAGTCCCGGACACCCGCGTGTGGGAGCCCCGTCTCGGGGCGATCAGAGATCATCAGTCTGTGGGGCAGGAGGCAAGTTCATCCGCCTCAGGCGGGCTCCTGCCCTACGAGCAGTGCTGTCGGGCGGGCATGTCGGAGTTCACCCTGAGCGTAGCCGAAGGGCATGCCCGCCGGCCGTTCACGCTACTCTGGGTCGGCGTTCTACGAGGTAGTTCGTAGGGCAGGAGCTTGCCTCCCGCCCTACGAACCGGACAGGACGTGATCTCTGTGGCGAGGACCAACGGCTGATGCCCTGGTACGAGGAGTTCTTCGGCGAAGATTACATGCGTTTTCATCTCCTGGGCGGCCAGCGCGAGGCAGAAAGGGCGCCGGCAGAGTGCGATTTCATCGTCGACGCGCTGGGGCTGAAGCCGGGAGATCGGGTGCTGGATCTGTGCTGCGGACAAGGCCGCCATGCCGTCGAGTTGGCCGGGCGCGGCTTTGCGGTGACGGGGGCCGACCTCTCGGGATATCTGCTCGGGTTAGCCCGCGACGCGTCCGAGCGAGCGGGTGTGGAGGTGCGTTTCCACCGCGGCGATATGCGGGAGCTGCCCTGGGAGGAGGAGTTCGACGCGGTTATCGTCATGTTCACCGCCTTCGGTTACTTCGACTCCGAGGAAGACAACGAGAGGGTGTTGCGCGAGGTGAGGAAGGCGTTGCGGCCGGGAGGGCGGCTGCTGCTAGACTTGCCAAACCGCGAGGTCTTCCTCACCCTCATCGCCGATGGGCGGCGGACCTGGTGCGAACATGAGGGGCACCTCGTCTTGGACGAACACACCTGGGACCTCGACCGCGGCCGGCTGCGGTGCAGCCGGACCATTGTCGCGCCCGACGGGACCCGGCGACAGACCGGCCACGACCTGCGCGAGTACACTCATCCCGAGATCGTTGATATGCTCACTCGCGCTGGGCTCCAATGGCAGCGCACCTTTGCCGACCTCGGCATGACGGAGTTCAACCCTGATGCGAGGCGGATGCTGGTAGTGGCGCGGAGGATGGGATGAACGACGTGGCTCTGCGGTCCATGACCGAGGATGACATACCCGCGCTGGTCTCTCTGGTCACTGACCTTCCCGAATGGTTCAACAAGGATGTGCCGGAGCAAGTTCGCTCCGACTGCTCACGGTGCGCCGGGCTGGTGGCGGAGGCGGATGGAACCATCGTTGGTTTTCTGCTCTGGCTGCGGGAGAACGATGTTTGTGACATCAAGTGGCTGGCAGTAGTGCGGGAGCGGCATCGCCAAGGGATTGGCTCGCTTCTGGTCAACGGGCTGGTTCAGAGCGCCCGCGCGGCCGGGGCCAGGCGGATCTCGGTGGACACCCTCGCGCCGACACACGACTACGAGCCATACGCCAGGTCGCGAGCCTTCTACGAAGCGCGCGGGTTTCAGTTGGCGGGCGTCGAGCCCGGCGGCTTCCCGGAGGGTTCGGACAAGGCGACCTACGTTCTGCAACTCACCTGAAGAGGGGACGGCAGGAGGCCCGCTCCTGCCCTACGAACCTGCCTTGTCGCGGCGCTGCTAGTCTGCGGTATTGTGAGTATCGAGGACGCGCCAGCCGCCATCGTCGGGGGTGTAGGAGCAGGCGAATTCCGTTCGGTGATGACGGCCAAAGGCATCCTCGTAGGTGGCATATCCATAGGCGCGGATGATCTGCCGGCCAGATCGAATGTCGTCTGTCCGTTGCTTATCGAAGTAAAGGGGGCGATCTGGGGCCGCACTCATGGTCAGGCTGGGCCAAAGAATGGCGCTGCTCGGGAGCGCGTTGGTGTCTTTCTCATAGACGGGCTCAAAGGTATCGCGTCGTGCTTGGACACGCAGGCCGGTCGCGCATGTAACCTTGAATGCCGGACTCTTACCGAAGTTCCCCCAGATCGCGTTGATATTGAACGGCGATTCTTCCTTGATTGCCTTCGGGCCGCTAATGCTAGTAATGCCGACCCAAGCGCGCTGATCGTTGCGCGACATCTCAATGGTTGCCTCCAGCGACTTCCTACTCTGGTCGAGACTCTTATTCGTAGCGAGCTTGGCCTGGCTAACGCTGTCTGTCATCCCTCTGGCGACCTTCTCGTTGGCGTCAGCAAGTCTCCTGTCTTCCGCGATGATCCGATCAGTCTGCTTGCCCGCATTGGCCATTTCCTTCCTCTGCCCGGCCATCTCGTCACGTTGCCTCTCCATTTCCTTCCGCTGCTGACCGATGATGTCAGTCTGCAGCGCGAGGATGTGGATCTGCATAAGAGCGACGAAAACGCCGACAACGGCCGCGAAGGCCACAACCCAATCAGTGAACTTACTGGGTTCCCGGAATGGCCATTTCATGGTTGGTGGACCTTATCAGCAAGCGCTCTTCTACTGCTGCTCGGCAGCGTTTCGTTCTGGGGGGGTGAGTTTGTGGGCCGCGAACTTGCCCCCTGCCGCCGCCAGGCCGTGCGCGCCTACGCCCCCACGAGATCGAGATTCTGCGCTTCCTTGGCGTACCTGACGATGAACGCTTTGCGCGGCTCGACGTCGTCGCCCATCAGGGTGGAGAAGATGTGGTCGGCCGTCTCGGCGTCCTCCATGGTGACCCGCTTGATCCGTCGCTTGTCCGGCTCCATGGTGGTCTCGGCGAGCTGGTCGGCGTTCATCTCGCCCAGGCCCTTGTAGCGCTGGATCATGGGATTCTTCGCCTTGACCCGCTGGAGGATGCCCTCCAGCTCCGCGTCGGTGTGCGCGTAGAGAATCTCTTTCGCGTTCCGCACCCCGTAGAGCGGCGGCTGGGCGATGTAGATGTGCCCCTTCTCGATCAGCTCGGGCATGTGGCGGAAGAAGAAGGTCAGCAGGAGGGTGCGGATGTGCGCGCCGTCTACATCCGCGTCCGCCATGATGATGATCTTGTGATAGCGCAGCTTGCTCAGGTCGAACGCGCTCCGCGCCTTCTCGCTCGACCCGTTTTCACCATTGCCATTCCCGTTGCCGTGCGCGTTCTCGCTGATTCCGGTGCCGAGCGCGGAGATCAGGGTGACGATCTCCTGGTTCTTCAGGACCCTGTCCAGGCGGGCCCGCTCCACGTTGAGCACCACGCCTCGCAGCGGCAGGATCGCCTGGTAGCGGCTGTCCCGGCCCTGCTTGGCGTTGCCGCCGGCCGACTTGCCCTCCACCAGGAACAGCTCGCAGAGCGACGGGTCGCGCTCCTGGCAATCCCACAGCGTGCCCGGGAGGCCCGTGCTCTCGAGCGCGCCCTTCCGCTTCACCAGGTCGGCCGCGCGCCGCGCCGCTTCCCTCGCCCGCGCGGCGGTGACGGACTTCTCGATGATCTTGCGAGCGACCGGCGGGTGCTCTTCCAGGTACTCGCTCAGCGCCTCACCCACGACGGAGTTGACCAGACCCTCCACCTCGCCGTTGCCCAGCTTGGTCTTGGTCTGCCCCTCGAACTGCGGGTCTCGCAGCTTCACACTGATCACCGCGGTGAGGCCCTCCCTCACGTCCTCGCCGCTGAAGTTCGTATCCTTCTCCTTCAGCAGATTGGCCTTGCGTGCGTACTGGTTCAGGGCGCGGGTGAGCGCGGTCTTGAACCCGGAGACATGGGTGCCGCCCTCGATGGTGTGGATGTTGTTGGCATAGGAGAGAATGTGCTCGAGGTAGCTGCTGTTGTACTGCAGCGCGATCTGCACTTCCGTCTCGTCGCGTGAGCGCTCGAAGAAGATCACCCTGTGGATCGGCTCGCGGGAGCGGCTCAGGTGCTCGACGTAGGCCTGGATGCCGTTCTTCTGCAGGAATACCTGCGATTCTCCCGTTTTCTCATTCAGAAAGGTGATCTTGATGCCGCGGTTGAGGTAAGACAGCTCCTCCAGGCGATGGAGCAGGCGCTCGGGCTCATGCTCGATGCTGGGGAAGACCTGCAGATCGGGCCGGTAGGAGACCACGCTGCCGGTCTTCTTGGTCTTGCCTACCACCTCCAGCTTGGAGACGGTCTTGCCCCGCTGGAACTTGATCCGGTGAATCTTGCCGTCCTTGTGCACGTCCACCTGGAGCCACTCGGAGAGCGCGTTCACCACCGAGACGCCCACGCCGTGGAGGCCGCCCGACACCTTGTAGACGCCGCCGCCGAACTTGCTGCCGGCGTGGAGCATGGTCAGCGCCACCTCCACCCCTGGCCGCTTCACCTCCGGGTGGAGGTCAATGGGGAAGCCGCGCCCGTTGTCGGTGACCTCGATGGAGTCGTCCTTGTGCAGCACCGTGTTGATCTCGGTGCAGAAGCCGGCCAGCACCTCGTCAATGCAGTTATCAACCACCTCCACGAAGAGGTGATGCAGCCCCCGGGCGCCGGTGTTCCCGATGTACATCGCCGGGCGGCGGCGGACCGCATCCAGCCCCTTGAGGACCTGAATGTGCTTCGCCTGGTAGTCGGAGGTGGCTGCCTTGTCGTTTCTGGCCAAAGTGGACTCCTTGCTGGTCACTTCATGACGTAGAATGGCGCCCTCTTGAGCCTCCCCCGGGTGACCCCACTAACCCCCTGTCAAAGGCGCGAAAACGCTAGGAAAACACTATCTTTTTCTGATCAAGCTAGTATACCATTTCCGCGCCCGATTATCAAGCGAAATGCCCCTCCCTGCCGCCCGATTTCTAGCGCTTCTACGCCTCTGAGTTCTGCCTAAGTGTAGACACTTTAGTATCTGCGTAGACACCTTGGATTCCGAGAACCGAGAGTGTGGCAGTCGGTCGGACAACCGTGGGTCAACGTCGCAGTACTGCCATCGGGCAGGGCCGCCTGTGCAAGCCCGGGATGCTTCACGGCGAGGTAACCGCGGGGAGGCAGGGTCACTCTTGGCCGGGCCCCACGGGGACACGGACCGCCGCTGTCATCTTCCCCCCATCCCGCTGCACCGCAACCGAGAGAGCGGAGCCCCTACTCCTTGCCAGATCCCGGAAGAAGTCACGCGTATCGCTGTACGCTGGCAAGACGTCTCCGGGCCGCAGCCCAGCATCCGCCATGGGCTTCCCCGCCTCAACTCTCGTGATGACGAGCTGCTCTCGGCCGTCCCGATAGGGGGTCCCGTAGTCGAAGCCCAGTTCATCCGTCAGGCGTTCTGTCGTCTTCGCCATGGCTGCTGTCCGGTAGAGATCGACGAGTACGGTCGCCACAACACCGAGAAACACGAGGCCTGCGACGACCCACAGACCTGACCTGCCTCCATGGGAGATACCGGTCACAATGTCACTTCCCTGTGCGCGGGCCGTCTACGCTGACGGCAGGGGCTGCGTGTGCTTAGCGCCAGCGTCAGCCATACGGCGCCCCTGAGGGCAAGACCCGGCCCTCAAGTGCCGCCCTGAGCGCTTGGTAGTTGGTGCCCCGCGCGCTGACTCTTATCTCTTCGCCATTCCGGGTTGTGATCACTGTCCGGATCGCGCGTCGGCGGCCGCGGAAGCGGGCAGACGAAGACCGGACGAGGAGCACTTCGTCCCACGCGACGTCAAGCGACGCACCTGCGAACCATGTGAACCGCAGTCCGGTCTCGTCCCACTCCACACGCCTGAGTTCAGACGACAGGAGCAGCCAGATCACGGCGACGCCTAGCACGGCAATGGCGACAAAAAAGGGCCAGGCTTCCCAGAGCCACCCGAGCCGCCAAGCGGAGGCTACGAAGAGACAGAGGGGAACAGCTCCCACGACCAACGCGATGCCGAACCACCACGGGGCCTCGTATGTGCCGTTGGTGACGAGGGGCCTGCCTTCGTCGGAACCGTTCATGCTAGGCCTATCGGGTCCGCGTAAGTGTCCGGCCTTACCGTTCTTGGGACACAAAGGGGTCTTGGGTTAGCTACACCTCCGGCGTTCCCGCGCTTGTACCTCCTCACTTGCGCCTCACAGCGCGTCGAGATGGTAGAAGCGCGAGGCGCCCGAACGCCGCACCGACAGCAGCCGGTCGAACCAGCTGCCGCTCGCCACCTCGTTCACCTGCCGCGCGCCGCAGTCCTCCATTTCGTTCATCTCTGGGGGTCGAAGCGTTCAGAGTTCAGGGATCAGCTGTAGCTCCACCTGTCGCAGCCTCACGTCTCCAAGTACGCGTCGGTCCATCGTGCCGTCCGCGCGCACAGTGTCGGCAACCCAGTGCGCGATGTTGGTCCACCAAGTGCCTTCCTCCCGGGGGCGAAACATCAGCCGTATAACGATGAACCCTGAAGACGTCCTGAGCACCGTTGGCCCTGAGAGCCCCTCCTCGTGCCATTCTTCATCTCGCAAGATGCCAAACTCGCGCTCTCGGCCGAGGAAACGAGGCATCTCCGACAGCCACGCCTTGTTCCCGAAGACGAACGCCTCGCCTACGCTGCTTGCGGGGACGACCTCGATCCAGTCAGCCCGGCTCATCGTGCGGACGGTCGCTGGCGAGGTGAAGAGCCGTACGTACTGCAGAGCCGCTTCAGGAGAGACGATCCTCACATGGCCGACTAACTTAGCGGGTTCGTCCACACGGATGATCTTCCTGTCAGCCCTTAGGTAGACGCGCTGGAACGCGGAAATCGGGTCGCCGATATCCAGAGTGGTCGTCAGACGCAGCTCCCGGCCTGGCAAGAGGAAGCCGACACCCGTGAGAGGAGTCCCCCACGAGTACTCCAGCACCCGTGTCTCCTCCTCGGAGCTGCCACCGCGATCAGCGCCGGAGCCAACGGCTGCCTCCGCGTTGCAGCATCCGCGCTCAGGCGAGATCCCGAGGCATGTGGCCGCGACCACAAGGATGAGCATCGCTGACATGGCGCACAGCCCGCGGCTGATAGGAGTGAAACACCTTGTTCGAGAGAGCATGAACTCACCCTCCCTCCGCCCAGAACAAGGGCATGCGTGTCAAACTGATGTCCGGCGTCCGCCTTCCTAGGACAGAAGGCCGTCTTGGGTCGGCCACACCTCCCGCGTTCCTGCGCTTGTACCTTCGCATCCTCCCCTCAGCCTTCTGTGGCGTTCTCAGCGCGGGATCACAGCACGCATCTGCGAGGCCGTTCGCCGGACCGGAATCGCCTCCCTCTTGCCAGGCCTTGTGGCGGAACCGCAGAGACGCGGAGAGCGCGGAGAACGGCCGGCGGGCATGGGAATGCCCGCCCTACAGAACGGCGGGGCAGGAGACAGGCTCCTGCCCTACGAGAACCACGTGTTCTTCAGCCTCGAGTGCAAGCGGACGCTCAGATCCCCAGCTCCGCCTTCCGGAACAGCGGGGCCGCATCGAAGCCGGCGGCCCGCAGGTTAACCTCGGCGCCCTCCTCACGGTCAATCACGTAGATGACGCGGACGACGCGCAGGCCGAGCTTGCCCAGGCGCTGCGCGGCGGAGATGGCCTGGGAGGCGGTGGTGAGCACGTCCTCGACCAGCACGACCCTCTCGCCGGGAGCCATCAGGCCCTCGACCTCACGGGCGGTGCCGTATTCCTTCGCTTCGCGCCGGACGATGAGGTAAGGGATGCCGGTCTCGAGGGACAGCGCGGCCGCCAGCGGCACCCCGCCGAGTTCCACCCCCGCGATGCGATCCGGCGGCGGAGCAGGCAGCAAGGCTACTAGGGCCCTGGCGATCTCGCCAAGCAGGCGCGGGTCGGTCTCGAAGCGCCACTTGTCGAGGTAGTACCGGCTGCGCTTGCCCGAGGAGAGCACGAAGTCTCCCTCGAGGTAGGCGGCGGCCTTGATCGCCTGGGCGAGTTCAGATCTGGTCATGGATCGGCTCCGTGGGGTCAGTACTCGATGCCGGGTCGGGCGGATACCCCCTCACCAAAGGGATGCTTGATCGCCTTCATCTCGGTGACGAGGTCCGCGGCCGCGATGACCGCGTCGGGTGCGTCGCGCCCGGTCAGGACAAGCTCGACCTGCGGCGGCTTGGCGCAGATCAGGCTGAGCACCTCATCGGCAGAGATCAGGTCATAGCGCACGGCCAGCAGCACCTCGTCCAGGACGACGAGGTCGTAGCTTCCGCTGGTGAGGGCGCGGTGCGCAAAGACCATGCCTTCCTGCGCCTTGCTGCGATCCTCCTCGGAGGGCGGGAGCTGCCACCAGGGCGTGCCGGGCTGGGCCTTGCTCGCGTCTCCCCACTGCGGGGCCGAGAACCAATGGACCTCCAGCTCGGGGGATAGCCGGGCGGCTGCTTTCCGCTCTCCCAGCGGCCAATCGCCTTTCATGAACTGGATGAAGCAGACGCGCAGGCCATGCCCGACCGCCCTGAGCGCGAGCCCGAGGGCAGCGGTGGTCTTGCCCTTGCCATCGCCCGTGTAGACCTGCACCAGGCCTCGGGAGAGCGGCGCCATGGCAGTCGTCAATCCTCCATATCCTCGGCGCTCGGGGCGGCAGGCTGAAGGTGACAGGTATCGTTCCAGGTCATCAGGCGCATCACATCCCGCGTGCCCCGCAGCGTCGTCAGAGACCCATTCGCCACCCAGGTCAGCCGCCAGAGCGCGAGCGGGATGCTGAAGAGGTGGAAGAGCGTGGACTTGATCGGGCCGCCGTGAGTCGAGACGACGACGGTCTCACCCGGGTGGGCATCCGCGATCTCGTTGAGCGCCTCCACCGCCCGCTCGCGCAGCACCTGCTCCGTCTCGCCCGCGGGCGGCGACTGGCGGAGGTGGTCGGCGTTCCAGGTGAGGAACCACGAGCCTTCTGAGGCCGCGGCTTCCCGACTGGTCTTCCCCTCCAGCACGCCGTAGCTTCGCTCGCGCAGGTCCTCGCGCAGCGTCACGCTCAGCCCGAGGCGGCCGGCGATGATCTCCGCGGTGTGCTTCGCCCTCCCGAGATCGCTGGAGTAGAGCGCGCCGATCTTCAGTGATGCCAGGCGCTCGGCCATGCGAGCGGCCTGCTCCTGGCCGAGCGCGGTCAGGAGCGAGTCTTTCTGGCCCTGCCAGCGTTCCTCCCGGTTCCACACGGTCTGACCGTGGCGAACCAGGATCAGGGTGGTGTCTTGCAGCTCGCCGTCCTGCATGTATGCTACCCCCATCAGCCTGTCCCGAGTTGCCCGTCGTAGGGCAGGTTGGAAACCTGCCCTACCACTCTACCCCAGGTCGCCCGGATCGTTCCAGCCCAGCTCGGTCCCGTCGCGCGCGAGTCGCAGCGATCCCAGCCGCAGGCCCTTCGCGCGCTCGATCTCTGCCACCGGGCTGAAGATGGTGAGCCCGTGAGAGCGAAAGTCAACGCTCTCCAGAATGCCCAGGCCCAGGGTTTCGCCGCGGCCGCCCAGGAGTCCCACCAGGAGATGGTCGAGCACGCCGGCGTCAATGGCGCGCGCGCCGCCGAAGTCGGCGGCAAGAGAACGTAGGATTGCCGCATCGGGCCGACCGGAGACGATGACAAGCAGCCCATCCGCGCGCAGTTCGGCGTGGTGGACCTCGCACCCGAGCCGTTCCTCGGCGAAAGCGCGCACGTGCCCTGGCGCGGTCTCGCCCGCGGTCCAGGCGCTGTTCTCCACGGGCAGCAGATCCCACTTCACCTCCACCGCGCGCCCACCGGCGAAGTAGCCGCCGAACCGCGCCTGCCGGCGCGCCGCGCGCTGCTCGCGGGTGCGGGGCTTTACCCGGCGCGAACGGTGCAGCCGCAGAATCTGCGGCCGCTCTCTCCGCGCGTAGGGTGCGAGCAGGTGCTCGACCTCGTCTTCCGCCTGCACCGCGACCAGCACGTCGGGATCGAGCAGGCGTATCTTCGCGGACTTGAGAGCGCGCGCCACGCCACCTGAGATGAGGCCCGTGGTGTCCACGATCAGAGTTTCGGCACCGAGGCCGCGGGCGGCGGCCGCCATCGCCCGAGCGCTGGCCGCCGCCTGAAGCAGGTGACCCACGGGTGACGAGCTGCCCACGAAGTCTATCGCCTCGGCGGAGAGGTCATCGAGCCGGCGGATGGGCTGGCTGAGACGGGCCATGCCGACGCAGGCCGGGGGACCCAGGCACGACTGCCCGGTGTCGGCGTCAACCACCGCCGCGGCGCGGCCGGTCTCGAAGGCGGCGCTGGCCAGCACTGCGGCCAGCGTGCTCTTGCCGGAGTCAACGCCGCCGATCAAGAGGAGCGTGCCGCCAGCCCGCGCCCACTCGAGCGCGGGAGCCCAGGAAGCAGGAACATCCCAGACGGGCTGGGGCTGGGTCATGTCCTCCTGTTTTCCTTTGGCCCTGGGATTGTCCTCCCGTCGCGTGCCTGGGCGGCTGCGACCGCCCGCTGCCGAGTTGCCGAAGACCGGGAGTACGGGGTAGAATGGTTGGGTGTGGAAACGTCGAGCGGCAGTGGCGCTGGCGGTCATCCTGGCCGCGGGGCTGGCCTGGTGGCTGTTTCACCCCCGGCCGACCGATCGCGAACTCATTGACCAGTTGATCGCGAGGGCCGTGCACGGCGTGGAAACAAAGTCAGTGGACGAGATCATGGGCTGCGTAGCCCCTGATTACCAGGACGAGCTGGGGCTGCGGCAGGTTGATGTGTGGCGAGGTGCGATGCGCTGGGGGCAGACGGTTGACAAAGCGGAGGTCGAGATCAGCGACTACCGCGTGGACATCCACCCGCCGACGGCCACCGGGACGCTCGAGGTGAGGCTGACCATAACTCAGAACGGACACTACCTCGAGCCGGAGCCGCTGCATCTGATGGTGCAGTTCGAGCAGGAGCGGCAGCGCTGGCGAAAGGTGTGGCTGGTCAAGTCGGTGAGCGGATACGGGCAGAGCAGAACGCTCGAGGACCTGATGTGAGCACGGACGAAGCAGGCGGCGAGATCGAGGTCGGCGACCCGTACGATCGGGACCGGACGCTACGCCACGCCGAGGCGATGCGGGCCGAGGACGAGGAGCGGCGGCATGACGACATGTCGGTCCAGGCTCGGACCGCCTACCTCTGCATGCGGCTGGGCGACTTCTACATCCGCAATGGCAAGGTGGACCGCGCGCTCGCAGAGTACAAGCGCGCGGTCAAGATGGACCAGCACAACGCCATCTTCCGCACTCGCCTGGGCGATACCTATGTCCTGAAGGACATGGTGCAGCAGGCGATGGCGCAGTACCGGCTGGCTGTCCAGAGCGACCCGGAGGTCTCGGAGCCGCGGGTGAGCCTGGGCGACCTCTACCGCCGGTTCGGGATGAACGTGCAGGCGATGGAGCAGTACCGCATCGCCGTCCAGGGCGAACCCAGGCGCGCCTATTACCGGCTCAAGCTCGCCGACACCCTGGCCGGGATGGGGCACGACGCCAGCGCGATCGAGGAGATGCGGCTGGCGGTGTCGCTGGCCCCCACCGAGGCCTTCTACCGGTTCCGCATGGGAGACCTCTGCCTCAGGGCGGGTCGGGTCGCAGAGGCGGTGGCCGAGCTGTCAGCCGCGGCGCGGTTGGCGCCCTATGACAGCTACTACCTGATCCGGTACGGAGTAGCCGCCCTGGCCCTGGGGCGGATCGTGCAGGCGATTGATGCGCTCCGCGCGGCGCTGCAGATGGAGCCCGCCAACCGCTGCTTCCGCGTGCTCCTCGCGGACGCCTATCTGGAGGCCGGCCTGGAGCAAGAGGCAGCGCGGCTGACCGCACAGGTGGGCGAGCTCGACAGCTATGAGATGGAGTTCGTGGGCCGGCGCAGGCTGGAGCTGAACCGCGCCGAGGAAGATGCAGCAGGCGCGTTGTGACGGTCCTGACTCTTACCCTCGGCCCCATCGGCACTAACTCCTACTTGGTCTGGCAAGAGGGCCTGAGCCCCGCGCTGTTGGTTGACTGCGCCGGCGATCCCAACCAGATCCAGAGAGCTGCCCAGGCGCGCGGGCTGAGCATCCGCCTGGTTGTCCTCACACATGCTCACGCCGATCACACGGAAGGCCTCGCCGGGCTGAAGCACCTCACTGGAGCACCGGCGGCGATCCACGAGCGCGATGCCACGATGCTGGCTGACCCCATGCTCAACCTGACCGAGATGCTGGGCTATCCGCCTGAGACCGTGACGGCGGAGCGACTGCTGCGCGATGGCGATATGATCGGCATCGAAGGCGCTGAGTTGGGGCTCACGGTGCTGCACACGCCCGGCCACACGGCAGGGAGCATCTGCCTGTTGGGAGACGAGATCCTCTTCTCCGGCGACTGCCTCTTCGCGGGAGGCATCGGCCGGCTCGATCTCCCGGGCGCTGACGAAGGGGAAATGGCGGTCTCCTTGCGGCGGCTCGCGCAACTGGACCCGCGGCTGACCGTCTACCCCGGCCACGGGCCTCCGACGACCATTGGCGAGGAACTGGAGACGAACCCATGGCTCGCCGAAGTCTAGCACGTACGCGTCAGTGGGGTCAGGCGGAGTGGGCCCGGCAGGATTCGAACCTGCGACCAAGCGGTTATGAGCCGCCTGCTCTACCGCTGAGCTACGGGCCCGGTGGCACATTATACCACGGCTCCGCGCCTTGCGACGCGAGCGCCAGAGCAACACGCACAGGAGCACGCCCCTGTGCGACGGAACTAAGACCCCAGGTCTGAGGCATGGCGATGCGTTGGCTGATGCTGATACCGGTTTCTGTGCTGTCTCTCGGAGTGGCGCTGGCCGAGGAGCCGGTGCCACCGCCCGGCCTGGCGTTTGTCTACGCAGTCACGACGAGCGGCGGGCAAGCTCCCGTAACCTCGATCTACGTGCAGGAGGTGAGCACCGGGCAGCGCCGTCTGCTCTACCGGGACACTCAGGAGGCAAACCGGGCTCTGCTCAAGATCGGCGGCTCGGACCTGGTGGGGGCCGGGCGGGCGGTGCCAGGAAGGGGCGTGTACGTGCTCATGGGGCCTGCCACCGCGCCTGACCCTTCGGCCCATCTCGATGTCATGAGTCGGCTCCCGATCGCCGGGGACCTGGCGAGGGAGGCGGTGCCCGAGCGAGTGTTTCCGCTGCCTCTCTCCTTCAGCCTGGCTTCGCCCTATGGGCTCTGGAACCGGGCGCCGGCCTTCGCGGTGAGCCCGGACGGAAGCCGGTTCGCGCTGTCGGTCCTGCGCGTCGGCGCATCGGTTCTGCCTCGGCCGACTGTGCGCATTCTGGGCTCCTCCGGGGAAGAGGAGTGGCGCATACCCCTGGAGAGCGCCGACCTGTATGTCTCCGACCTCGCCTTCTCTCCCGACAGCAGCCTGCTCGCTTACTGCGTGCTACCTCTCGGCGACGAGCACACCCTGGACAAGGCGATGCTTCCCAAGGCCGGGGTCTACCTCGCCGATACCTCGGCACACACCACGCGTTTCCTCTATCCAGGCTTCGCGGACGCCATCGCCTGGGGGCCGAAGCCAGAGCAGATCACAGTCTCCCTCCGCGTGGGGGACATCTGGAGCACCAGGCATGTCGCTGTGGTGCTGCATGCAGCCTCAGGTCAGAAGGTAAAGGAGCTCTCGCTGCGCGGCGGAGTGAGCGCCATCGCCTGGTCAGGCGATGGTCGCTGGCTGGCGGCGCAGACGCTGTACCAGGACAGGCAGCAGGTCTGGATCTACCACGTCTCGGTCGGTTGGGGTCAGCCGGTGAAGCTCGAGGTGCAGGCAGGCGAACGCCTCTGCCTGCTGGGTTGGGCGGAAGTCGCGACTGCGACAAGGACGCCGCAGCCCTAGGGTACGATCTTCGTGCAGGATCCTGCATAAGGCAGAGCGATGCACAGTCACGTGGATGAGTCGCCCCATCCCTACGCGCTGGCGAGTGGTTCGGAGCCGACCAGGCGGAACCTGCTCTTCGCCCTTGCGCTCACCACCGTGGTGCTGGTGGCGGAGGTGGCCGGGGGCATCTGGGCGGGCAGCCTCGCGCTCCTGAGCGACGCCGCCCACGTGTTCACGGATCTGGTCTCGCTGGCGCTTACCCTTGGGGCGTTCTCGATCGCGGCGCGGCCGGTGAGCAGAGAGCACACTTTCGGGTGGCACAGGGCGGAGGTCTTCGCCGCCCTGATCAACGGGGTGCTGCTCTTCGCCATCTCCGCCGGGCTCCTCCATGCGGCCTACGTGCGGCTCCACCATCCCCCACAGGTGCGCGTTGAGGGGATGCTGGTGATCGCGGTTGCCGGGCTGATCGCCAATGCCATCATCGCGCTTCGCCTGCGCCGCCATGCTCACACTGACCTCAACATACGGAGTGCTTACCTTCACGTGCTCGCCGATCTGGGAGGCAGTGTGGGCGTGGTCGCGGCCGCGCTGATCATGCTCCTGACGGGGTGGTACCTGGTGGACCCGATCATCAGCATCGGGATCGGCCTCCTGGTGCTGTTCGGGTCGGGGCGGCTGCTCCGCGATACCGCGCACATCCTCCTGGAAGGCGTGCCAGCCGGCGTGAACTTCGAGGCGGTGGCGGAGGCAGTGCGCTCGGTGCCCGGCGTGCTGGGCATCCACGACCTTCACATCTGGACGATCTGCTCCAACCTGCTGGCCTTGAGCGTGCATGCCACCGTGGGCGACTGCCCAGCGGAGGAGCGGGACCGGATCGTGTGTGAGATCAGCGAAAGGCTGACGAAGCGGTTCGACATTGCCGAGACCACCGTGCAGACCGAGAGCATCCCGTGCCGGACGGACGAACTGATCCACGTCGTGCCCCACCACCGCGAGTTCTGACGAGGCGGGCGGTGAGAGCCGCGCCGCTTGCCTTGTCTCGAATCCGCCCGCACGCCCCAGGATGGGCCGAGGAGGCAGGCGGGGCGCGCAGAAGGGATGGGCGCAAGACAGAGGGGTGAACCGAGTGCCTGGCCATCTGCCGGCCGCCGGCTGTGCGGCCGAGATGCGCAGGGCGCTGGGTGCACGGTAGCCTCGCACACATTCGGAGGTGGGCAAGATGAAGCTGTGCTGGCAGATCGCGATCGCAGTGGTCCTCCTCACAGAGGTATCCCCTGGGCTCGGGTGGGCTGCCTCTAAGACGACAGCGCCAGTGGCGGACGCATTGGCCGGCTTCGACCGCAACACCACCCTCGGCCTGGAACTCACGCAGCGGCCCGGGACTCCGGCCGAGCTGGCGGAGATCCGCGCCCTGGGCGAGCGCGGGCTCAAGGCCGCGCGGGACATGGCAGCAGCGAACCCAAAAAACGCGGACGCTAAGTACGCGCTCGGCAGTTGGCTCATCTATGGGTACCGCACGGTCGAGACCGAGGAAACCACAGTGGACGCCAGCGGTCAAGAGCGCACCACCAAGGTGATCAAGGTCGAGCAAGTTCTCACGGATGATGTCCAGGAGGGTCTGGACGCGCTCCAGCAGGCGGCAGAGCTGGCCCCCTCCTCAGCCCAGTACGCGCTCGACTACGGTGCGGCTCTCCTTGACACCGGGTATCCGGATCAAGCCGTAGGGGCGCTGAAGACGGCCTGGGCGCGAACGCCGCCGATGACAGCAGCCGAGAAGATGCGCGCGGCCACCATGCTGAGCGACGCGCTGGTCGCTCAGAACCGCCTGGTCGAAGCGCGCGAGTGGCTGTACTCCGCTCTGCTCGTCATCCCGGAGAACCTGGAGATGGTGCGCCGCCTGCGCCTGCTCGATGCTGCGGACGCTGCGCCGGTGGCGCTACCGGCCGCTCCCGCGGCCTCGGCGCCGGAGTCCCCAACGGAAGCGCAGCCCGAGGGCGGGGCAGGCGCGCAGGAAGAGGCCGCCCCCGGCGGTTCCGAGACATCGCCAGAAGAGTACGCCCCAAGCGCGCCCGAGGGGCAGCAGGAGGCCGCGCCTGAGGAGCAGGGATCCTCCGAGTCAGGTGAAGCCGCACCCGGGGGCGAGACGTCCGGATCAGGCCAGGTGGCACCTGATACCTCCCAGCCGGGGTTGGATGAGATCGCGCCCGGCAACGCGGATTCCGGCTCAGAGGAGAGCGGAGGGAGTAACGGCCCTGGTGTTCAGGAGCCTGGCGGGACCGGGGGCGAGGATACGGGCGCCTAAGGGGAGTCCGCCGGCGCCCAAGACCGCTTGCCGACTGCTACCCGCTAGGCCGACTTGGAGGGCCGGCCCCGGGCGACGAGGGGGCAGTGGAGGGACAGCAATGGTGATCACTGTATCGCGCGAGGCGGAATCGGGGGCGGAGGAGATCGCGCGGCTGGCGGCCGAGCGGGAGGGGTTACAGGTGGCGGACCGGGCGATTCTGGAGCGGATCGCACAG
>Ga0315285_10000762_pt1 | contig 33508 bp, 26 predicted proteins | sample YL17G09_36_MG_FD_203698 | JGI IMG/M metagenome (GOLD analysis project Ga0315285, IMG submission 203698) | Sediment microbial communities from Yellowstone Lake, YNP, Wyoming, USA - YL17G09_36 | ecosystem: Environmental > Aquatic > Freshwater > Lake > Sediment | place: USA: Wyoming | collected...
CTGTCGTATTTCTTATCGTTGACTCCGATGACGATAGTGATGTCGGCGTCCTTGGATGGAGCGGAGATGACGACCTTCTTCGCGCCCGCATCAAAGTGAGGCTTCACCTTGTCGCGCTTCGTGAACAATCCAGTTGATTCGAGGACGTAATCGACGCCTATCTTCTTCCAGGGGAGTTCTGCGGGGTTGGGGATGGACAGGAGCTGAATCTCATGGTCTCCGACGGTCATAATATTGCCCTTGACCGAGACTTTCTGCGAGAGTCTCCGCTGGACGGAGTCGTACCTCAGGAGGTATGCGAGGTTGTTGATGTCAGCCAGGTCGTTAATGGCGACGACCTCGTAGTCCTTGCCGAATTCCTTGCGCTCGAGGCAGGCGCGCAGGTAGCATCTTCCAATCCGTCCGAATCCGTTGATACCGATCCGTCGCATGATAACCCCAACGCGTAATTTGACGGCGGTTAATAAAGCATTGCGATGTTAATCCCAAAAAAGATTCTAAGGGAGCTTATAGGGGGATCGTCTGCTGGCGGGTCTTTTCTTGTTTTCGCTTCGGACGATGCTCCATGCGAACGCCAGGTCGAGCGGCGTATTGACGTTGATGGCCAATCGTTCGTCCTCCATGACCAGGAGGTCGGTTTCCTTCGAGGAGGTCACATAGTTGAGGCCTATCCAGACATAGGGGTTACCGTCCCTGCCCTTACCCACGGAGTCGCCGTCGACCGGGTAGGACACCTTCTCCCTTGGGAGCACGCACGCGATGCTCTCCTTCTTGGATTTCGAGATCAGCCGGTCTATCGCTGCCGATGTGATGAACGGGATGTCGACGTTAAGAGAGATGTACGGGCCTATTCTGTCGAGGAGGAAGTAGACGTCGTCATGATAGCCTACCCCGGGAGTCTCAAGGACGGCGTATCCCCGCTTGATGGCCAATTTGGTGGTCTTCGGCGTCGATGGCGTCGTAGCGACGATGAAATCAGCAGCCCTCGAGCCCTTTACAGCCATAACGGAGCGGTCCAGCAGCGTCTCCTTTCCGAGCCTTAAGATGGGCTTCTCGATCCTCTTGCCCATTCTCGTAGATTTGCCGCCGGCCATTATCACTACGATCATAGCATGATCACCCAGGCGAGTAGGATCAGCAAGCGTCCAACCTCGTTAGCCGCCCCAAACGAATCGCCTCCGACTCCGCCGAAATGCTTCCTCGCGACCAAAGCGATCACGGCCCCGGCGATTGGGCCGAGAAGGACTATCAAACCATACAGTCCGGACGCGAACAGGGCAATTACGATACCGATTGCCAGCGCCGCGACGTATCTCCCAGGGGTTGCTGCCTCCACGAAGATGCTTCCCATCCCCTTGTGCGAGCTTGGCCCGATGACCATCACGGTGTTCATCGCCAGCTTCGCGCCGACCTCTGCGACAACGAGTCCGAGGACGAGCGGGATCCTCTCCGACCAGAGAAGGAATGGAGGCGAATCGACCCAGGACCAGAAGTCGCTTACGAGAAGGACGAGCATCAGGACCGCGATTATCATGAAAAAAGTACCTGAGGCCCCAACAGCGATGTCCTTCATGGCTCCCTTCTTCCGTTCCTGGTCTCCGGATGCCATCAGGCCGTCGCCGAAATCCGCCAACCCCTCCAGATGGATGAGCCCTGTAAGGAAGTAGATGAAGATAACGACAAGAAGCGAGATGATTAATCCGTCCACGATTCCGTCCAAGAAATTGAAGGCCAGGAGCGCCGCCAAAGTGAATATGATTCCAAGGAACGCTCCGGCTGCCGGGAAAAGGAACTGCTGCCTGGCAGCTGATTCAAGGTCGATCCTTGAACGGGAAAGCCTGATCCTCGAGAGCAATGCCAGCAATCCGAACAATTCCCTCACTCCTGCTGTCCATAACCGCCGAGGATTTCTTCCGACTTAAGCGTTGGGGCTCCCTCAGACACAAAGACTAAAATATACTTTATACATTTCAACTTTACTTTAGGAAGGGATGACATGGATATCACGACTTTGATCGGATCCATCAAGTCGCTGGATGCCAAATCGCAAGAGCAGGCCAGAATCAGGCAGGATAACCTGACCAAACCGAAGGGGAGCCTCGGACGGCTTGAAGACCTCTCGATACAACTGGCTGGCATATACAGGACCGCGGCGCCGAAGATATCGAAGAAGGCGATTTTCACGATGGCCGCTGATCATGGAGTATGCGCGGAAGGAGTCAGCGCATATCCGTCGGAAGTCACAGCGCAGATGGTGCTGAACTTCGCGTCCGGCGGAGCGGCCATAAGCGTCCTCGGCCGGCATGTTGGTGCAGATGTGATCACCGTGGACATGGGCGTCGCCTCCGACATGAGCTGGCCTTCATCGATTGTGAATAAGAAAGTCAGAAAGGGGACGCGCAACATGATGCGGGAGCCTGCGATGACGCCTTCCGAGGCGTCCGACGCGATGATGCACGGTGCTGAGCTCGGCATCGAAGCCGCGGAAAAAGGGTACGATCTGATCGGAATCGGAGACATGGGGATTGGGAACACGACTGCCGCGAGCGCGTTGACGGCAGTTTTCACAGGCCGCCCGGTAGCGGAAGTGACCGGAAGAGGGACGGGGCTCGACGAGGACGGCCTTCAGAAGAAGATCAAGGTGATAGAGGAAGTCATCAACCTCCGCCGGCCGGACCCGCGTAGGCCGCTCGACGTTTTACAGCGCGTCGGGGGGCTGGAGATCGCGGGGATGGCCGGTGTCATCATAGGGGCGGCGAGCAAGGGTGTGCCGATCGTCCTGGATGGATTTATTTCGAGCTCGTCCGCGCTCATCGCCGCGGGATTGGCTCCCGAATCAAAATCATATATGATCGCCTCGCACCGCTCGGTCGAGAAAGGGCACAGGGCGATCCTTGATTATCTCGGGCTTGAGCCGATACTTGACCTGCGGATGCGGCTCGGGGAGGGGACGGGAGCGGCACTTGCGATGAACATCATCGAGGCGTCGTGCAAGATCCTGAACGAGATGGCGACTTTCGAAAGTGCAGGCGTATCAAAGAAGGATGGTGAATAAAATTATGAAAGAAGGAATGAAGCTTACGATCGTATTGGTAGTGACAGTTGCGTCGGTTATCGCCTCGTTCGCAGGGGGATACATGCTGGGAAGCGTCAACACCCAGAGCAACACAAAGATGTTCATTCTCGTGGATGACTACGGAAGGGTCGTGGCGCTCGATGGGTTTCCGCAACGCATCATTTCCATAGCGCCTACTCCGACTGAAATCATCTATGCAGTGGGTGCAGGTGATCTGCTCGTGGGCATCGATACATACAGCGACTACCCGAATGCGACCGCGAATGTCACGAAAATCGGGGATTCTTCAAATCTGAATGTCGAGAAGATAATATCACTGGAACCGGATGTGATAATCTCGAGCGACCTTATCCCGCAGGCTCAGTTGGACTTTCTAGCAACACATGGAATCCCTTACTTGATATTAGCCACAAGGAACATCACGGATGTCTACAAGGACATCCGCCTCATCGGACAGATGACGAACCATTCCTCCGATGCAAACACACTGGTGTCCACTTTGCAGACAAGGGTAAAGGCCGTCACGGACAAGACCATGGCATTAAATGTCACTCGTCCGAAGATACTGTTGGAATATTATCCGATCTGGACATACGGCAAAGGTTCGTTCGGAGATGATCTCATAAGATTGGCCGGCGGGACGAACATTGCAGAAAATATGAGCGGGGAATACGTCAGCCTCGATCCGTCCTTCGTGATATCGAAGAACCCCGACATCATAGTCTATACGGTGGGATCGATGACGACCACGACAAAATCTGATATAACGGGGCGTCCGGGATGGCAGACCCTTGACGCGGTCGTCAATGACAAGATCTTCGGGATAAATGATGACTTGATCACACTCTACGGACCGAGGATCGTGGACGGACTGGAGGATCTCGCGGCTCTACTGCATCCGGAACTGTTCCCCTGATACGGAAATGATTCAAAGGTCGGAACGTGACTGAAAGAAAGAATCGCGGAGAGGATAACCCCAGAGCCAGGATCAGACGCAAGAGAGCAATAGCGATAATCGCGATAATCCTTGCTCTGGCGGCTATCGTCTTCATTTGCATTTTTGCCGGGTACGGCGGCCCGATCGGCCCTTCTGATCAGGGAAGGTACATCACCTTTCAGACGGCGGTCGATATCCTGCTTGGTAAGAATCCGCCCAACAGCGACTACGCCGTCAGAATAATCTGGGACGTAAGGATGCCGAGGGTTGCGATGGCGGCCTTCGTCGGTGCGGCGTTGGCTGCTGCCGGGACTGCGATGCAGGCCGTCTTCAGGAACTCCATGGCCGACCCGTTTATCATCGGCGTCTCGTCGGGCGCAGCGGTGGGAGCCGCCGCGGTAAGCCTCATGGGCGTCGGAGCGACGATCAGCCTCATCGCTCAGCCTTCGCTCGCATTCATCGGCGCGGTTGTGACCGTATTTGCGGTATACAAGCTCGGAACTGCCAAGGGCAAGGTGTACGTCGATACTCTCCTGCTCTCGGGTGTCGCGGTTGCCGCGTTCCTCGGCGCCCTGGTGTCGCTCATGTTGTACATCTCGGGCCAGAACTACTACAAGCTCGGGTACTGGCTGATGGGGAGCCTCACGCTCTCGAGTTGGCTTTGGGTCGGGGTAATCGTGCTGCCGGTGATCCTGGGAACCGTGATAATATTCCTCTATGGGCGCGAGCTGAACGTCCTATTGCTTGGGGAGGAGACGGCGCACAATCTCGGGGCGAATCCCGAATTTCTGAAGAAGATAATGCTGGCTGTCGCGGCGATAATGACTGGCGTGGCGGTCGCGTTCGTCGGAATAATCGGTTTCGTCGGTCTGATGATACCGCATATGATGAGGCTGGTTGTGGGTCCTGACCACAGGGTCCTTGTTCCGGCGGCGACTCTTGGAGGAGCGATGTTTCTGATAGCGACCGACACCCTATCGCGTTCCTTCATCGAACTCCCGGTGGGGATAATCACGGCGATGCTCGGAGGGCCTTTCTTCCTGTTCCTCCTCCGCCAAAGAAGGATTAGAGGAGGCAGGCAATGAGAATCGATATCAAAGGGCTATCGTTCGCCTTCGGCACAACGAAGGTGCTGAAAGACATCTCGCTCTCCATTGAGAAGGGCGAATTCCTGGCGCTGATGGGCCCCAACGGATCGGGCAAGACCACCCTCCTGAGATGTCTAATGAACTACCTGACGCCGGAGCAGGGAGGCGTATTGGTCGATGCGAAACCTGTCCATACGATGACCGACAAGGAAATCGCGCAGCTGTTCGCGGTCGTGCCTCAGACATCCCCTACTGACTTCTCCTTTACGGCATACGAGATGGTGATGATGGGGCGCATCCCCCATGCGCGGAGCCGCCTTTCGAGCGAGAATGAATCGGACGTGAGCGCCGTCAGGGAGGCGATGAAGAGGACCGGCACCTTGGAGTTCACAGACCGCGAATTCGCCGGCCTGAGCGGAGGCGAGCGTCAGAGGGTGATAATCGCGCGGGCGCTCGCTCAGGATCCGGAGATACTGCTGCTGGACGAGCCGACCGTCTACCTCGACATCACCGGACAGCTTGAGATAATGGACCTCCTTAGGAATCTCAACGGCAGCGGTCTCACAATAATCGCGGTGATGCACGATATAAACCTGGCATCGAGGTACTGCGGCAAAATCGCACTACTGCACGATGGCAGACTGGAATCCCATGGGACGCCACAGGAGGTCTTCACTCCAGAGAACATCATGAGGATCTACGACGTAGAGGTGATTGTCCGGCGCGACCCGCTGACGCATTCAGTGAGCGTGATTCCGCGCGCAACGTCGCTGATCGTCCCCGCTCATGGGACGAGGGTGCATGTCCTATGTGGCGGAGGGTCGGGCGGGCCGTTGCTGAGCGGCCTCGTCGACGCAGGATACGCCCCTTCCGCTGGAGTCGTGAACGTCCTAGATTCCGATTTCGAGCTAGCCAAGGATTTACACATTCCGGTAGTCACTGAGATACCTTTTGCGCAGGTCAGTGACGACGCCCACCTGGAGAATCTCAAACGCATAGTGGAATCCGACGCTGTCGTGGTCAGCGAGTTCCCGGTGGGGCCCGGGAACCTCAAGAACCTCGAGGCGGCCGTTGCAGCGCTCGGTAAGGGTAAGCCCGTCTTTGTCATGAACGCCGAGACTGCGGAGAAGAGGGACTTCGTCGGCGGGAAGGCGAAGCAGTTGATTGATGATTTGATAAGCCGAGGAGCGGTTAAGGTCAACGATAAGCAGGATCTGATGACGAAGCTCGCGGAGCGACTGGGAAGATGACGGAATACCTCCTTCGGGACATGAAACGCAACACGGAACTGCTGATCCTCGCGGAGTTCCTGAAGGATCCATCCGTGAAGCGCAAGGACATCGCCGAGCGGCTCGGCGTCACCGAGCAAGCTGTATCCCAGTACATCGGGGAGCTAGAGAGGGAGCAGCTCCTCACGACCGTACAGGGGCGCCTCAAGCCGAGCAGGAAGGGCGTGCAGCTCCTACAGGAGCGCTTCCTCCAGCTCAATGATGAGATCAAGAGCATCCTTCGGCAGATCCAGGTTATCGACACTTGCGTCGCGTTGGCGGCCGGTCAGATTCGGGCGAAGGACAGGGTCGGCCTGGTGATGCGCGAAGGGAGGCTGGTCGCATTGCCGAACAAGTCCGCCGGGTCGAGCGGCATCGCGAGGAACAGCGCAGACAAGGGGGACGAGGTCCTGGTAGGGGGCCTCGAGGGCGTCGTCGAGCTGGACCTCGGCGAACTCTTGATACTGCAGGTCCCATCGGAAGCTTCAGGCGGATCCAAGAAGGCCGATCTCTCGCTTGCGACCAAAGCGATGAGGGGGTTCCATTACGACGAGGTCGCAGTCGGTGATCTCGTGGGCGAAGTCGTCGCAAAGCGGCTCCACCTCTCACCGTCCTTGATGCATGCACCGGTCGAGGCGACCATGAACGCCCTTTCCAAGGGGCTCGACGTCCTATTCCTCGGCACGCATGATTCGACCGAGGAGGTAAACGCCCTCATAGAGAGGCTCAAGAGTCAGTCCGGCTACGCGATTTCATTCAAGCTAGCATACATAGGGAAGGAACGCTAACCACACCGTTATCTAGTTCCAATCATTTCGGCTCCGAATCCTCCATATGCATGCATTCATCACCCAATGTTCAAATAACGTCAGCGAGATAACGATGCTCGTCATATGGCGAGGTTGGGCGTAACATGCAACTAAGGGATCTTCTGGGAGAGCCACCGTCCGTAGTCCTAAAAACTAGCTCCACCGCAATGGACGCCATCTCGGCCATGGTCGAGAACGGCATCCGATCGGTCCTAATCGACCGCGACGATCCTCAGGATTCTTTCGGCATAGTGACCACGAAGGACATCATCAATGACGTGGTCGCGAAAGGACTGGAGCCCTCGCAGGTGCTGCTCCGAGACATATGCTCAAAGCCTCTCGTCGTTGCAAATAACCTAGACATAGACATAAAATGGGTCGCGAAGAAGATGGCCAACGAGGGGGTCGTGAGGCTCGCCGTCTATGACGGCGGGGATCTGAAGTGCCTCGTTTCGGATGTTGACATTCTCAAGGCAGTGGCCAAAGAGATAGAGTGCGGACCGTGCGAGGAGCCTTCCGAAGGGCATCACGATAGGAAGGTGAAGAAATGACCGACATCGACCGCACCCTGAGGAGCATCGTCAAGGATTTCAGAATGCCGTCGATCGACGCGAAGTCCTCGGTCGCAGATGCGATCTGCAGCATGGTCCAGAAAGAAGCCTATGCACTGCTCGTCCCGAGGCAGGGGCCGCACGACGCATACGGGATCGTCACGAAGAGGGACATCGTATACAAGGTCATCGCAGAGGGCATGGACCCGAAGAAGGTCAAGGTCGAGGACATAATGTCGAAGCCGCTGGTGATCCTTACGAACCTCGATCTGGACATCAGGTGGGTCGCCAAGGCGATGTATGATTCCAACGTCTCGCTGATCGCCGTCTTCGAGGGCGGGGACTTCTACGGCTTCGTCACCTCGAAGTGCATCGTCGAAGCCATCTATTACTCGGAGAAGAGGAACCGGCTGAACGACCAGACATTGTACGTATCGTGCTGAACCAGTGAACGGAGGGATCCCTTTGACAGAGCAGCAGCCCAAACAAAGTGATGCAGGGAAATCGATCGGCGTCTACCTTTGCGGGTGCAGAGGGGAGATCTCGAAGCACATCGACCTGCAGGCCATCGCTGATCTGGTGGCGAGTCTCCCACATGTAAAGGTCGTCGGAATCCATGAGGCCCTATGTTCGAGGGAAGGCCAGGATTATCTCAGGGAGGAGAGGAAGAAGCACGGTTTTGATAGGGTGGTCATCGGGGCCTGCTCGCCGAACATACAAGGGATACTCATCAGCCACGCCCTCGAGGAATCGGGGCTGAACAAGTACCTTTTCGATCAGATCAACATCCGCGAGCAGTGCGCCTGGGTCCACCCCGACAACGCGGACGCGACGCGGAAGGCGCTCGCACTGATCAACGGCTCGATCCGCAAGGTCGCGGAGCTCGAATCCATGGAGGACCTCACGATCTCCATCAAGCCTGAGACTTTGATAATCGGCGGAGGGGTCGCGGGGATGCAGGCCGCGCTGGACATCGCGCACGCGGGGTTCAAGGTGCACCTTGTCGAGAGGACGGAGGAGCTCGGCGGTAGGGCATACAAACTGAGCATGACGTTCCCGACGCACAACTGCGGGATCTGCTGCATGCAGTACTGCAAGGAGTGCGTCTTCACACCGAAGATCGAGGACGTGCTACAGGAGAAGAACATCGAGATCCTGCTGAGCTCCGAAGTCGAATCGATCGAGGGGGGATTCGGCAACCGACATGTCAAGGTCAAGACCCCTGGCGGCATCAAGGAATTCGATGTCGGGACGGTCGTGGTCGCGACAGGTTCGAAGACCTTCGACCCGAAGCGCATCCCCGAGCTGAGCTACGGCAAGCCGGACGTCCTCACGACGGTCGAGCTCGAGCAGCTCATCGTCAAACAGAGGGAGAAGGGCGGGCCGATCCAGCGGCCGTCTGACCAGAAGGTGCCGAAGACCATCGACTTCATACAGTGCGTCGGCTCCAGGGACAAGACGAAGGGCAACCTCTACTGCTCGCTCGTCTGCTGCACATACGCGATCGGACAGGCCAGAGAGCTGAAGAAGCTGATCCCGGACGCCACCATCTACATACACTACATCGACCTCCGCGGCCCCTACCGGGGGTTCGAGGAGTTCTACGACGCGGCGAAGCAGGAAGGCATCCAGTTCGTCCGTGGAAGGGTATGCGACATCAACCACAACGGGGGCAAGCTGACGGTCCGCGCCGAGGACACGGACTCGGGGACGCTCCTTGAGATCGACAGCGACCTCGTCGTCCTATCCGTCGGGCAGGAGCCGGCCGAGGGCAGCGAGAAGATTGTCAAGGAACTGCATATCCAAACGGACATTGACAAGTTCATGAAGGACATCAATCCGATGTTCCCGTCTGAGTTCAGACGCGGGATATACGTCGTCGGCACGGCGCAGGGCCCCAAGGGGATCAGGTACTCCATCGATGACGCGAAGACCGCCGCCGGAGAGGTCATCAAGATCATGCAGGCAGGGCAGGTCAGGATGCCCCGCATAACCGCTAGGTCGGACGAGTTCAAGTGCCGCGGGTGCGGGAGGTGCCTGGAGGCCTGCGAGTTCGGCGCGATCTCGCTCGTCGACAACGGCAAGGGCGGACAGATCGCGAAGGTCGACGAGGTGCGCTGCGAGGGGTGCGGCGCCTGCGCGGCGGCCTGCTGCAACAAGGCGATGAATCTGACCGGATACTCGATTCCGCAGCTGCTTGCGACCGTTCTCGGGCTGACCGAGGAGGTTGCCAAATGAGCGGCGAGAAGTTCGAGCCGAACATCATCGCGTTCACCTGCACCTGGTGCGGATACCCTTCCGCCAACCTCGCCGGGGTCAACAAGATAAGCTATCCGTCGAACGTCAGGATCGTCAGGGTGATGTGCAGCGGGACGGTCGACCCGGCCGTAGTCATGCAGGCCCTGGAGAGCGGTGCGGACGGGGTCATGGTCATCGGCTGCCTCATCGACAACTGCCACTATGTGTCGGGCAACAAGAAGGCGCAGGAGCGGATGGACCGGCTCAAGAAGCTGCTGGACATCCTCGGACTGGACAGCAGACGGATAAGGACCGAATGGATCAACGCGTCCGAAAGGGTCAGGTTCGCGACGGCCGTCACGGAGTTCGTCGAAGAGGTAAGGAAGCTCGGCCCCGTGCCGAAGATACCCAGGGCTGAGAAGACCGCGCTCTCGAAGGAGAAGAAGCAGAAGGAGATCAAGCAGCTCATCGAGGACACCGGTGCGACAGACTGCGTCGAGTGCGGGAAGTGCACGACCGTCTGCCCCGTGGCCAGATTGGACCCCGAATTCGCCCCGAGGAACATAGTGCTGAGGTCGATGGAGGGGATGGTAGAGAACCTCGCTACGGACAGGGACATCTGGGCATGCGCGACTTGCGATATCTGCAACTCGATGTGCCCCTACAAGGTCGACTACTCCGGATTCATCCAGGGGATGAGAGGGCACGCGAAGGAGCTTGGTAACTTCCCGGTCTGCTCCCAGGGCGGCCTGATCCAGAGCATGATGCGGGAGATGGCCAACTCCGAGCTCAAGCAGAACCGGCTCGGCTGGATGAAGGAGGGGCTGAAGATCGCCGACAGGGGGGATGTGTTCTTCTTCGTCGGGTGCATGCCCCAGTTCGACGCCATATTCGCCGACCGTGAGAACCTAAGGCTCAACGAGATCCCGGCCGCCGCGGTCAAGCTGATGAACGCCGCCGGCGTGATTCCAGTCGTTAGCAACGACGAGGTCTGCTGCGGACACGATCTCGCCTGGACGGGGGACGAGGACAATTTCCTGAAGCTGATGGACAAGAACATCGCGCTGATCAGGAACAGCGGTGCGAAGAAGGTCGTCTTCACCTGTCCCGAGTGCTACAGGACCTTCGCGAAGGACTACCAGGATTTCTCCGGTGACCTGGATTTCAAGATGATGCACCTGGCGGATTACCTAAAGGAGCTCATCGACTCCGGGAAGCTCAAGTTCCCCGAGTCGGTGAAGAAGTCGATTGTCACCTATCACGACTCGTGCAGGCTCGGGAGGCACATGCACGTCTACGACTCGCCGAGGGATCTCATCAAAGCGGCCGGGATGAACCTCGTCGAGATGCAGAACACGAAGGACAAATCCGCCTGCTGCGGGGTGAGCGCCTGGATGAGCTGCAACTCGACTGCGATGCGCCTCCAGCTCGAGCGGATGCAGGAGGCGAAGGCTACCGGGGCGGAGTGCATGCTGACCTTCTGCCCGAAATGCCAGATACACCTGTCCTGCGCGACCTCCGAGAAGCTGCCGTTCGACAAGGAGAAGGTCGACATCCCGACCAAGGACCTCGTGATCGCGCTCGCAGAGCTCCTCGATGCGAAGTAGAGCTTGTCGGTCAGCCTTTTATCGCTGAAGCGCGATTGCCTGGTGGAACTGGTGAAGGATGCCAAGACGTAAGTACGGGCACTTGACGAAGCCGTGCCCGCCCACACCGGTCGAGAAGTGCAGGTTCTGCAGGAACAACCAGCCGTGCCCCGTGCACAAGAAGAAATGAATTCACTTCTTCTCTGCGCCGACCGGATTATCCGCAAGTCGTCTTTCGATCCTCTTGTGCCTTATAAATGACACGACAAGGCTGACCGCCAGTACGATGAGTACCAGCGCAATCGATGCGTCGGCGACCGCCTCCGAGGAGAAAAGTGAGGGGAAGATAATCGCGATCAACACGAGTATCGTCATCTTCGTGAACCCGCCTATGATACTGTAGATGAACGCGAGCTTCGGCTTCCATTCGCTTACCGCGATGAATGCCCCGGTGAACGGGATGACAGGTGCGAGCCAGTTGATGAACGCGAGCTTCTCGTTCGAAACGATGAGGAACTTCATGTAATGGTTCATGACCTTCTTGACGCGCTTCGGCATCCCCATCTTCTTCACGATGGAATAGAGGAGGAACTGAGCCCCGACCGCGGCTGCGACCCCGACTAATATGAGCGTGATCCCCCAGGTCGGGTTAGGGATGCTTGAAGGCGTCAGGGCGATGAGAATTAGCCATGCCTCCGGGAGCGTCGGGATCGCGAACCCGTCGAGGAAGCTTATCATGGCGAAACCGACGATAAGCCAGAACGGGCCAAACCCCTGGAAGAAACTGATGATATCCTGACCGAGCATCCGACCCCGACCTTCCTAAGCGATTATCCGCTAGTTATTGCTTCCTGACATCCGCAGGCTTCCCGTCGACATAGTGGAACTTCATCGTGACGAGTATCGCAAGGAACGTCGTGCCGATTATGTTCGAGATGAGCAGCGCGAGGTCGTTCACCATGTAACCGTAGACTATCCAGAGGAACATCCCCACGCACAGTATGCTGATCATCAATATCGACACGTCGTTCATCTTCTTCGTGCGGTAACCCTTCACGATCTGCGGGATGTACCCCGACGTCGTCAGCGCGCCTGCAATAAGTCCCAGCACGACCCATTCTACCATAGGAGGGCGATTGCCAATTCCCCTATTCTGCTTTTGCATCCGGATGGCTACTTAGACGGTGGAAACCAGGATTATCCCCGTGACTACCGCAAAGATGAGCAGGGCCTCCTTCAGCGATATCCGTTCCTTGAGGAACGCGTAGGCGATCACGATCGTCACCACTGGATACGCTGCGATAACCGGGAACACGAGAGATGCCGGGCCGGTAGAGACCGCCAATGTCTCGTTGTAGAATCCCAGCTGCTCAAGCTCAACTGAAATCACCGCGAAGATCAAGGGGATTGAATACGCGGGGATCTTAAGCATCTCCCTCATCGACTTCCCACGGTTCCGGAGCTTCAAGTACCCAAGTGTTAGAGGCGGCATGACGAGCGCGGAGAGCCCAAGGTAGAGGATCACATCGAGTCCCGTCAACGCGGCTTTCAGTAGAATCCCCCAAGCGCCCCAGGAGATTACTACGAGGATTGCGAGGCCCAGCGCCGACCTTGGGCATTTCATCCTGCCCATCGAAGCTCCGTGCAGGTAGAGTAGGGTGATTACAGCTGCGATCGTCAAAGTCACGCCCAGAGCCTGCAGCGGGTTCAGCATCTCATCAAAGACAAGCAGCGCCACGACTACGATGATGGCGGGGTAGGCGGAGGTGATCGGCCCAACAATTAGCAGCGGCCCTCTCTCGAGCGAATCGAAATAGAGAAAGAAACCGAGGTTCGCAAAGAAGGCCGACAGCAGTCCCAGGACGAAATATATCGGTTCAATTCCTCCAAGGCCCTTCGCCAGGATGTAATAAGAGAGAAGGGCAATCGAAACGGGCATTATGACGATGAAAGAGCTTATGACAAAGGTGGAGACGGTTGCATTCCTCAGAGCGTACTTGCTGATGACGCCGGCGGTTCCGGTCAGCAGGACAGCGAGGATTGCGAAGAATACCCAGGACTCCATCGCTTTCCCGAAGGCGAAGGGTTCGATTAAGGTTTGCATAGAGATTGCAAAGCATATTTTTTTATCGTATGAAACGCCGAAAAAATAACTGACTGGTCGGCTTGAAGCGACTCCGTCTTCCCCTCAAACCTCTATGTAGAAGAGGCCGCGAGGCAGCGCGGCGCGACGCCGCTGAACAAGATCAAGTCGAACGCGAGGGACTTCAGGGAGCCGGAGACGCTCTACCAGAAGCTCGCGAGCCGCGAGGCACTGGCCGAGGCGCTTCGCCGCGCTGACCGCGAAGCGCAACCACGTCGAGACGGTCTTCAGCATGATCGACAACGCGCTGGGACACCGCCTAAAATGCCGAAATAGGAATTCGCGAAGAAATGAGGTGAGATGCAAGCTAGCGCTGTTCAACCTGCTTCAGCTGGCTACGAGGAGGGAGTTCTGGTGCTGAGACTTCTGCAACAGGGCCATTCATGATTGTTTATGCCTGTTCAGGGACGAATAGGAGGGAAAAGGCCTATTTGTGTGGGATTCTGAGAATCGTCTTCCTCTCTATGAACATCGCCAAAGCTAGGTATGAAAACTCGTTTTTTAGTAATATGGACTTGTTCTTTTGGACTCGTGGGCAGGAATATAACGGCTGTTCAGCCATCGCCTAACTCTTTCTCATAATCTCTGATAATCCTGTCGCCTCGGTCGACAATCTCTTTATCTAGTGGTTCTACTCTGTGTTCAGAAAGAGCCTTTTTGACGACTTTTTTAGCATCTGATACCATTATGTCCGAAAGTGTTGCTCCGTAGATTTCCATCCTTTCTTTTCGAAAGTGCATCTCGTTTCTGAAGTTCCTGGCAGTATGCGGATGTTTCAAGAAGGTGTTTCCGTGACCTACCTCGCGAATTACATCGAGGGCTAAGGTTTTCTCATTAATCTCGAATTTTCTAATGAACGCTCGGAAATCTTCCCATAGATACGCATCAACAACCACCTGTTCGAGAGCGCAACTCCTGTCGTTGTCTATCCCTCCCGCTCCTGAGCAAAGGTCGGTTCCGGACATTGTCGTCATGATATTGGCGGCTGTCTCACCGAACTGTGTTGGATTGCCCACCTTTTCGGCGTCGATCCCCATGCATCCAGTCATCTTCGGCAATCCATATCTCGTTGCCATCTGACCCACGGCCGATGAGATTAATGGATATTCAGGCCCGAGATAGTCGATAAAACCGGTCTTCATATTCACGAGTGTGGACTCAGAGCTATATATGTGCGGGGCGCCCGCTTCTGCGAACTGGGTAATTACCAGACTTGCCAAATTCTCAGAATTTGCGTTCAGTATCGTCCCAGCAACTGTTACAGGGGATGACATTCCTCCGAGGGACATGGACATAGAGATTACCGGTATCCCCGCCCTTGCATACTCCACCTGTGCCTCGACAGCCCCTTTCTCAAAAGTCAATGGTGCAATGATACAGCTGAGAATGGAAAAAGGCGGTCGCTTTTTCATTTCTTCAACGCTTCCCGAGACCAGCTTTCCAATTGCGATCTGCCTTTTTGCATCGGGCACTCCCAGTGTAGCCGATCCAAGTGATCCCAGTATATGTTTCGTCGTATTCTGCAGGGAGACCCAGAGCTCGTGAACCATGTGGGCATTTGGAGGAACATCCTTCACGGTGACTATTGGCCAGAAAGCATCGATAGGATCCAGGTAATCAGCCAGTCGAGCGAAATCCGCGAGGTCCTTTCTTGTAGCATCACGTTCCGAACCGGTCTCAAGATCGTGCATGGTCACTGTGACGCCACCAGTTGAAATGTACGGGCGCGCTTCAACTGGCAGTAGGAGATCCCGTTTCGGATCTCTTGCTCCGAGTCGTATGTTCTTTGGAGCTTTTTTGATGGCTTCGTTGACCATTTCCTCGGGTATTTTGGCTATGCTTTTCTTATAGTCAATATCTGCTCCATTATCATCGAGTATTTTAAGAACAGAATGACTCTGTATTGCGACTCCGATATCATCAAGACATTTCAGGCTTTGGCTGTGAATGATTTCTTCTTCGCCCTTATCAAGAAATTTCAACCTTGCAACTGCCATAATTGACACAGCTCCGGCCCATTATAAAAGAAGGTAATGAAGAATCTTTCTATAAGCTCTGACGCTAAACTCATATTCCATTAGAAATAACAGCAACGCCAGCGTCTTCATGTTGTGTGAATTCACCTCCGCATGAACCCCATTTTCTTCTTTCAGTATTCGTTCGACATCTGATCTGTTATCCGAATCTGCTCTGAATCATCCCGCCAGTCCTATGTATAGCATGGTCTTTCGCCTCCATCGTAGTTGACCAACCACGATATTGGCGAGGGACCTCTTCTACATACCATCCCCTTTCAAGGCCTTTTCGTCCCTCTTCAGTGGATAAGGGTTCCCTTGCCGTCATCCGAGAACCTTGCCAACCACCGCGCTGATCATACTGAGCCACTTGAGGTTGTTCCCCGAGGGGATCTTCCCGTCCCTCGTGCGTGCGAGTTCAAACCAGCCGAGGAGGTCGCCCCTTCGACCGTAGAAGGACGCACTGAAATAGTCCCCCTCCCGCAGCATTTCAAGCGAGGTCCTCTGCATCTCGAGGAGTGCCGGCCTGTTGAATGTCTCCAGCTCACCTTCCCTTTCCGGCCTCAGCTCCGCAGGGAAGAAGTCCACTGATGAGGTGCATTTTATCCTTGGATAGCTGGTCAAGTATGCCGTATCGCTCATATCGTATGACAACTTCCTGTACGCATTCTCGACTTCCTTTCTCATTCCCATGAAGGCGACATACTTGGACCGCCCGCTGTTCGAATCCTTGATGGCAGCGGCGAGCTCTGAAAAATCGAGATGGCGGAACATCAAATTCATAATCTGCTCCAGAAATTCCTTCGGGGAGCCAGATATTCCCCGGGGCTGGGCGAGGACCTTCTCCAGATCGGCCATTATCCTCTCGCCCTTGTCCGCCGGCGTCGGAGGACATATCTCCCTCATCAGTTTCGAGAGCTGCAGCGTACTAATCGCGACGTCGCTCGGAGGAGATGCGGCCATGGATTATCATCCAGTTATCACTTCGTCAGGGGATAAAGCTTCTTCTAATCCTGCCAACGATCTCAGGCAGCCGGAAGTGCCGGCGGTTCAGCTTTCATCTCATCCAGTTTCATCGGAGGCGACTTCTTCTCTTTCATGTAGACAAAAGTAGCTAGGACGGCGCCGACAATAATTATTGCAGCCAATATTGCCAATATCGGCACAGAATCGGTTGGGCCCACCACTTGCTTTAGCCTGACAAATATTTTTCGTTTTCAATTAAAGGTCTAAATGCACTATTGGTCTTCTCGGTCTCGAAGATATCGAAAACTTCCTTCAGTGCAACATCTTCTCTCTTCCTGCAGTAGTAGCCCTCTGTGGTCCTTGTCGAATTGTGCCCGAGCGTCGGGGAGACGGCGTTGGCAAGTCCGACCTGGAAGGGGGGAAAAACCTTTTTAAGTCAGACGCAATACATGCCGCCATGCGACGGTCAAGCAGATTAGAGGAACTTTCACTCGATCAAGTTCCATCGCCCTGCTACGTTATTGACGAACTAGCAATTGAGAAGAATTGCCAAATCCTGGACAAAATCCAGAAACTGACGGGGTGCAAGATTCTCCTGGCGATAAAGGGCTTTGCTGTGTTCAGTTTGTTTCCCACGATTAGTAAGTACTTACCCGGCACTTGCGCAAGCGGATTGTATGAAGCGCGTCTCGGGAAGGAAGAGTTCGGAAAGGAAGTTCATGTGTACGCCCCTGCATATGACGATCAAGAGTTTGCGCAATTGCTGCGGATTTCCGATCACATTGTGTTCAATTCCCTTGCCCAATGGGAGCGGCTGCGCCCGCTTGTGGAGAAGAGTCGGCGCAAGATCAGTTGTGGTATTCGAATTAACCCCGAGTACTCCGAAATCTCAACCGAGTTGTGGGACCCCTGCGCAAGATACAGTCGCTTCGGAGTGAAAGCCAAAGATTTCCACTCCGTTCCAGAAGGAATTGAGGGACTCCACTTCCACACCTTGTGTTATCAGAATTCCGACACTCTAGAGAGGACGCTTGCAGTGATTGAGAAGAAGTATGGCAAACACCTCTCGCAGGTCAAGTGGGTCAACTTCGGCGGGGGACATGCCATCACTAAGCCAGGCTACGACATCGACCGGCTATGCGGCATCATCAAAGATTTCAGAAAAAAATACGGAGTAGATGTCTACATGGAACCAGGAGATGCCGTCGGGCGGAATGCAGGAGTCATGGTCGCCACGGTACTTGATATTGTCCGTAATGAAAAAGAGATTGCCATTATGGACATCTCAGCCTGGGCTCACTTTCTTGACATACTGGTGCTTGCATCGTATCGACCAGAGATCATTGGTGGGGGCAACCCCAATCAGTTAAAATACACTTATCGATTGGCAAGCCGAAGTTGTTTGTCAGGAGACATCATTGGAGACTACTCGTTTCAGAAGCCATTGCATCGTGGGTCAAAAATTATATTCCCCGATATGGCATCCTACTCCGTGGTGAGCGATAACATATTCAATGGCATACCTCTCCCATCAATTGCGATTCTGACGAAATCCAACAAGGTCAAAATCGTTCGCCAGTCTAGGTATGAAGACTACAAGACGCGGTTGTCGTGACTTTGCCCGATCATGTTGTTCCGGAAACGGCGCGTGCTCGTTCGCCTCCGATGGAGGTCTATCTGCGACGTGGCTAGTGGTCCTGAGTAGGCGAAAGCCTTAAAGTGGGTCCACATAATCGCACTTGGCACTCAGGCACAGTTAGAGTCTGTCACCTCAATCATGAGGCACTCCTTGACTCCTGTGAGGGAGCGGTACTACGGCCGCGCAAGAGCTGACCTTGCATTCACTCGCGTCAATGAGGATAATGGGAGAGATTGGCATCAAGGTGAGATAGCACATGGGTCAGAAGGACAACGACATCACCGGAATTGACATATTGAAGGCCAGGAAGGTCCTCCAAGGCGTAGTGTTAAGGACACCTCTAACACACTCGAAAGGCCTCAGCGAAGCGTGCGGGGCCGAGGTGTACGTGAAATGGGAGAACCTCCAGAAGGCCGGCTCGTACAAGATACGGGGCGCGTTCTATCGGATGAATATGTTGACTCCAGAGGAACGGAAGAAAGGAGTCATCACGATCTCCTCGGGCAACTTCGCGGTCGGTGTCGCATGGGCCGCGCACATGATGGGCGTAAAGGCGACGATAGTCGTGCCCGAATACGCTGCGAAGGTAAAGGTGGAGAGCTGCAAGGCTCTCGGGGCCGACGTGGTTGTGCACGGCAGGGACTTCGACGAGGCGGACGAGTGCTTCATCGAGATGATGAAGAAGAGCGACAAGGTCTTAGTTTCCGGCGAGGACGAGCTCGATGTATACGCTGGCAACGGGACCGTCGGATACGAGATCCTCGAGGACTTGCCTGATGTCGAGACGATATTAATCCCCGTCGGCTGCGGGGGACTCGCAAACGGCATCTCATGCTGGGCCAAGATCGTAAACCCGAAGATAAGAATCATAGGCGTTCAGTCGAGTGCGGCGTACACGCTCTACGAGTGCTTCAAGGCGGGCAAGATGGTAGACGTGCCCGTCCCGCCGACCATATGCGATGGGCTGGCGGGCAGGATCACGCAGCCGACGCTCGACCTGGCGCTCAAGAACCTCGACGACATCGTTCTCGCAGAAGAGGGGGAGCTGAAGAACGCGATCTTCTGGGTTCTCAAGAACGAGAGACAGCTGGTCGAGGGGGCCGCCGTCGTTGGCCCGGCCGCCATCCTGCAGGGCAGAATCAAGTTCAGAAAGGGAGAGAAGGTGGCGGTCGTAGTCACCGGAGGGAATATAGACCCTGAGATACTGGGATTGCCCGATAGAAGCGCCGGTCTCCGGACGTCATGACTGGAATGGGTGGCCTCGATGGCACCAAGTACATGTCAGCAACTTAGAACGTCAGTTCTCAGTCTGACGATCATTTCTTTGCGTTCGCATCCTTCGCGTGCCTCTTGGAACACTCTTTGATGTAGTTCTCGATTTCAGAAGAAACACTTGCGTCGAGAGGTTCCGGTGAATGCGTTCGCAGTATCCTCCTCGCCTCCTCTCGAGCCACCATGCCCAAGTCTTTTCCGCCTTCTTTCTCCCAAGCGTCTCTCGACTTCCTGTCCAATATCGAGGGGAGGTAGTGCTCCTTCCGGAACATCTTGTTTGTAAAAGGCCTAGCTAGATGACCTGATGCGGACCCTACTGCGCAGATCTCGTTGACAGCGAGGGTCTCATCTGTAATACTGATACCTTGCAGTGTTCGTGAGACCATCCCGCATATCTCGTTGTCCATGACGACCTTCTCGTAGGAAATCGCGAGACTTGCATCGAAGTTTCCAGCTGCACAACAGATATAGTTCATTCCGGCGAGAGCTGCCATCAGGATGCTCTGTGACGTTTCAGCAGCTGACTGGTAATCCAAGAGCTTGGAGTCTGTATTGCCTCCAGTTCCTCTGCTCGGCAGATTGTAATACCTGGCCAATTGGGCAGAAGCAACATTGAGCAGCCCCACCTCCGGAGCTCCGAGAGCGGCCATAGTCGACCTCATATCTAAGACAGTTGACACTGTCCCGTACAGAACAGGTGAGTGCGGATTCGCCAGCTGGGACACCATGATGCCCGAAAGGACTTCTGCATTCTGCTGAACAAGCAGCCCTGCAAGAGTCGCTGGGGCCGTTATGCCTGCGAGCGCCTCTGGTGCGAATATCATTGGTTGGTTATATCTTGCATAGACAATTGCCCCTTGGAGAAGCTCCTTTGAGAGCTGCATCGGACTCAATGGGTTCATATAACCAAGAAGGGTCGGCATCTTGCGCAATTCCTCGTGTCCCCCGCGCAAGATGGCGGCCAATTCAATCGTCTCTTCCGCATCCCCAGTCCCGTACATGCTGCCGTCTACTGTCTTGATGCTATTCTTCCATACCTCCCAGATAACTTGCAGTGAGTAATCACTTGGAAGGTCTGAGGGTGTGACCATTGTGGAGGTATGATGTATGTTCTCGCAGTAGTCTGTTATCCTCGCGAGATTGCCGACGTCCTTCAGATTGGGTTCTCTGAGCCTTCCCTCTAAATCGTGGACTCTAGTGCAGTCGCCGGAAGACCCGAAGTGCACTCTTCTTTCTCCCATTCGTGACCGATACTTTGGATCCCTGCCATACCAGACAAACTCCGATGGAGCCTTGCTGATAGTCTCCTTCAGGACGTCTTCTGGGATTCGAACCATCATTGTCTTCCTGTCGGTCTCAGCCCCAGCCTTCTCGAACATATCGAGAGCTGTAGGCTCCCACACCTTCACTCCAAGTCTGCCAAGAACCTCAACAGTGGCGTTATGCACTGCGTCAAGGTCGGAACGAGACAGGATCTCGAGCTGCCCACCTACTGGTTCTTTGATTTCCATAGACCACACCTTCTCTCTTCTTTGGGGACGACAACAGATTATTTAAGATTTGGCTTTGGTGATGGCATGCTAAATGAGGTCCCCCGCCAGTAAGGGCGATTGGAGAATTGCCCAAGGCGGGAGAACCATGTACTACATAGGACTGGACATACATAAAAAGAACACCCAGGCATGCGTGAAGAACGAGAACGGGAAGGTCATATCCAGCGCGAGGTTCCTGTCGGACGTCGACCATATCGGCGCCTTCCTGGACCGCCTCGGCAAAGCCGAGGCTAAGATAGTGATGGAGGCCACCGGCTTCTACGAGTTCATCTACGACGCGATCGAGGCTCACGGATACGACGTCGTCCTCGCCCATCCGCTGAAGCTGAGGGCATTGACGGCAGGCCGGGCGAAGACGGACAAGAACGATGCTGAGATGCTTGCGGAGCTGCTCAGGTCGGCGCGGTATCATTGCGCATATTTCAATTAATAATCCGACTAGCGTTTTGCGGCCTCATATCTCTATTTTGCCATATCTATTTGCCTTCCTTTCTTGCCCTATCAATCACTGCATCTAGCTCTTTCGATATATCTCTTGCAAGCACAGGTTCTTTATGTGCCCTAAGAATGTCCTTTACCTCTCGTTGAGCCTTTTTAGCCACTGCGCCCGGAATATTCTTCTCTCCCTTGAGCGAGCTAGTAGCTTCGGGATGCGAAGCAGTCGACAACTCTTTCCTGAATCTCGCCAAGGTGTGTTTCTTCGTGAGGAAATTGCCATCTTTCGCACCTTCGGATATTGTCTCGACTGAAATCGCATCATCGTCCATGTCGAACTCTTTGATAGATTCTCTGGCGACGTCCCATACCCAGGCATCCACAATTATCCCCTCGATGGATGCCCCAAGGGCGTTATCCAGACCACCAAATCCAGATCCGAGATCGGATGGGACAAGTGCTTGGTTAAGCATAATCGGCACTCCATCTGCAATACATCTCAGATCTGCTGCATTCCCCCCAAGCCCGACTCCGCCACACATAACGGGCAACCCATAGAATCGTGCCATTTCCGCAGCAGCCGTTAGCATGAGATTCGCTTCAAGAGCCCCATAATCTATGGTGCCTCTCCTGAGATTTGCAGGAACGGAATCGCTGCTGTATATCCATGGGGCGCCCTTATTGGCGCCTTGTGTGATCACAAGGCTTGCCATATTCTCAGCATTTATTTGTGCGATGGTTCCCGATATAGTCACTGGTGAGGTCAACCCCGCCATAGCAGCTGACATCGAGACGACAGGAATCCCGGCCTTGGCATATACGACTTGAGCCTCGGAAAGACCTCCTTCAAACGCGAGTGGAGAGAAGGGACATTCTACAGCTGAGAGTATGGGTCTCTTCGCGAGCGCCTTCTCTCCTCCGACTATTATGGATGCCATTTCGATCTCTCTCTTTGCACCAAGAGCGCTCAGAGATCCGCTCTGAATGTGCTTGCAAGTGTTCTCCAGCACCGTCTTCATCTCTATCAGATCGCTTGTTTTCTCATCGGGTAGATCTTGAGCGCTGACCAGTTGCCAGAAAAAATCAATCTGCTGTAGATAGTCTGCGATCACCGTTATGTCATGGAGATCCTTGAGCGTCGGCTTTCGGGAAGTACCCTTCACCAAGTCAGTGATGTAGACCCCTGTGCCACCAGTCGCGACATACATCCTTTTCGGGTCCGGGATTCGGATATCCTTTACGCCATTTCTGCCAGCGAGAAGAACAGACTTCGGAGCACTGGCAAGGGCAGCCTTGACCACGTGCTCAGGAATTCTGAGACGATTGTCGGCTTCTGTTCTTACTGCGCCAGCCTCTATGAGTATCCTGGAGACCTTATCGCTGTGCACCTTGATGCCGATCTCTCCCAGTATCCTCATTGACGCCCTATGAATTCTTTCAATCTCTTCTTTGCCGAGAAAAGTCATGCGTGCTCTTGCCATTGTGATCGAAGTCTCCCTGTCATTATTTTTCTGAGATGGGGCACTACAACTATGATTCGCCGATTTTCATGGCTGCATTAGATCCTAGATGTAAGGCGATAACCTCGGAATTTTCCTGCTGGCCAATTATCAAGAATCATCCCCAGGTTCTTTCCTGCTCCTTCAACCCTCGCCTTCACTTTCCTTATCTTCATCAAGAAGCATTGATTTCTTTTTCTTCTTCTTCATCATAACGCGTATGGAAATCACCGCAATAAAGAGCGCGGCGGTCGCACCCACAATTACCGCCGTCCAATCGGTATCGCCACCACTACTGCCGACGTATTTGATTTGGAATACCCAGGGGTCTTGGCACCAGAAGTAATTAAGTGCGAGCATAGGGTGCTCCGTCCAGTTACCCCAGTTTGTCCATCTGATCTCACTTAATCCCCAGAGGGTATAGGGATAGCATATGAACAGTATGCCTCCGTTTAGGTACATCCACTCCTGGGCCTTATCCACCCAATATTTCCTCTCGGTGTAGTTGACGCTCCTTGATTGCATGTCGTATAAATGGTCATAGACGGGATCCGCCGTTCCAAACTCATTCCAATTCCCAAGAGTATATGATGTCGGGATGTAGAGCAAATAGTTCGGGTCAACCTCGCCGCTCCAGTAAGTGTGAGTATACTCAAATAAATAGTAATACGCCTGGGTAGCCCAAGTCGCCGCGTTCACCATGACAGCTTCCAATTCGATGCCGATTTCGGCCCATTGCCAAATTATATAGTTAGATACAGGCACATCTATGGGAAATCCCTCAGAGGTTAAATCAATAAAGTGAAGTGGCTTGCCAATGAGAGTAGCTGCGTCGCCAGTTAAGCCCATGTTCTCCAATCTCTGAGCGGCGACGGGGCCGATCTCCCTCACGGTGTGATCGTCGTTCCAAACGTAGCCCGCCGCGTCCATGATCGCATTCGCCCTATCCAGGTCGAAATCCAAGACATTCTTAATTGGCTTGGTGTAGGTGTACAGGACTTCGTAATCCGGCGAGCTCTCATTTTTGCCATTAGTCACGTTGAAGGTCGACGGCTCGTCCCCCGGAGTCCAAAACCATTTAGGATAAACAGGGGAGAGTATCCCCACTCCTGGCACTCCCAAACCCTTGTACATCTGCCCGACGATATAAGTCTTGTTCGTTACGAGCGCAGACGCTCTCTGTACAGCAGGATCCGCCCTAGCGGGATTCGTGGTCCCCGACGGTTTCATGTAAGCATTCCAATGAGTTATGTAAGAATAACCCGTGCAATCGAGCTGGCTCATCAATTTCACATCTTCAGGCTTATTCTGAAGCGTTCCAAGATAGTTATCGGTGGTCAATTCGCATGCATCTATATTGCCCCTTTTGAGATCAATGGTGAGGGTACTCTCATCCACATAGAATTTCAAGACGATTTTGTCGATATCAGAGGATCTCTTCAAGGTGACTCCCATTCCTTTCTGCTTGCCGTCGGCTGGATCGGTGTAGTTGTAGTACGGATTTCTAACAAGGGTAACCGATTCCCCTCCGATTATATCCTGCGCAAGGGTATCTGTGGGCATGAATTGTCCTGTTGTCGCCATTGGGATTCCGCTCCAACTAGATGCAAAATAAATCGGGTTCATTCCCCCAATAATATGTTTCGGGAATACTATTATACCTGTGGAATTTCCCCATGCGACCTGAGATGGCTTCAGTGTATCTCTGTCAGCGAAAAATATCCTGACTTTGTGCTCGTTGACTTCTTGCACGGCAAACATACTCCTCGTGTAAGGGTGAAATGCCCAAAACATTGCAAAGTTCGCGGGGCTAATCTGCAGATCAATCGTAAATACCACATCTTTTGCAGTGAATGGTTCACCGTCGGACCAGGACACATTCTTAGTCAGGTTGTATTCCCAAATTGAAGCCAATGGCCAGTCAGTAGCGTTCTTGTTTGCCGCAAGAGTCGAGAAGTCCGTTGGGATTGGTTGAGTCGATGCGGTCAGACCATCCATGTACCACCAGCTCTCCGCCAAAGCTGGTGATGGGATTCCATCCTGGTCCGGGCGAATAAGTCCATCATAAATGTATGACATCAGGAGATAATCAGCATCATTTGTTCCGAGGTTGGGGTTCCCAGTCCTGACAGCGTCTGTCATCCCATAGGTGAAAGTCCTAACATTTGCCGCTGTTTCTGCTTCCGCAAGAATCGAACCATCGACCGCCGCCTGAATTGTTGTAAATAAAAAGAAGCTGATAATGATAATTGCAATAAACGATCTCCATTTGCCATCCTCAATTGGCGAGATACTCCTGTGGTTGCTGACATTCGAATTCTTGATCTCGCAATCTTTCCGGTAATACGATATTCTCATATCTTCCTCTCCCAATCGTGTAAATCCAGGTTTCATGCAGTTCCAATTATTCTTATTCCCTCTGCATTGAGATGACACTAACCCGTTGGACGCTATTGTGTTTCGAGATAATATACCTTACAATGGTGGGCATCTCAGGGATGCGAATATATAATATAAAATGGAACAATTGAGGGGCGCATACTATGGCAAGGTCAATGAGAGGATACATTATTCGTAGGATAATCTATCTTCTTTTAACACTTCTTCTGATCGTGTCTTTTAATTTCTTACTATTCCATGTCATGCCCGGTGACCCTATACGTCTCATTTTCCCAAAAGGTGCAGATCCTGAGACTCTAGAAACCTGGAGACACATCCTCGGTTATGATAAGCCCCTGTGGGAACAGTTTGTAAATAGTATAATACACACATTCGAGCTGAACTTCGGTACGAGTGTCAGAATTGCTCCCGGTGCGGCAATTAGCGATTTGCTTCCGCCATATATCTTGAGAACGCTTTTCATGGTCGGGTTTGGAACGGTCATTGCAGTTGCAATTGGCCAGAGGTGGGGACGTGAGGCAGCTTGGAGAAAAGGAGGCCTATTCGATCGAGCCTCATCGACTCTTTGTATAGTCTTCTATTCCATCCCCGCATTTCTATATGCAATATTGGGCATAATGATATTCGCACTTATCTTTCCGCATTGGCCACTCTCGGGTGCAACTTCCCCCGGAAGTGAATTCGCATCAATGGATATTTTTAGCAAGATAATTGACATACTTCAACACGCGTTCTTGCCAATGGTGGCGATTACAGTTGCGAGCATAGCAGGTTTCTCACTAGTTGTGAGAAGCAGTTTATTGGATGTTCTCACAGAAGATTATATCCTGACCGCCGAGGCGAAAGGACTGGAACCAGAAGATGTCCTAAAGAAGCATGCGATGCCGAATGCGATGCTTCCCATAGTTGCCAATATCGCGATCAGTGTAGGATATATCATAAGCGGTGAGGTGATAGTTGAATATATCTTTTCATATAGAGGATTGGGATATCTCTCATATGAAGCGGTCATTTCATTTGATTTCCCGGTGCTGGAAGCTACATTCTTCATCATGACCGTTTCCGTGCTTATTTCGAACTTCATTGCGGATATATTGAATTTCTACCTCGATCCAAGGGTGAAAATCTGAGGTGAAAAAGTGGCAGAGAGCGTAAAAGTCAACGCAGTAAAGATACTGAAGTATACAATTGCTATCGGCATTTTCTTGATATTAGTTGAACTCCTAGCAAGACATCGAGGACTTACGACCGCCGGAATAGAAACGATAGTTGCGATGCAAATCGGCCTTGCTGGAACTATACTGAGCATTGTCTATCTGGTAACGAAGAAGGAGCCAATGACCCAGCGCAAACTCGCCCTCGGAATGCTTTGGGTGAACCTAATCGTCACATTTGTATGCCTTGCTATTTACATTGCGCTTATGATTTTAAACATGACTACATCATTTGATTTGGTTTCGTTGATAGTGCAGTGTATCGCTGTAACAATTATTGGTTACGCATTTTCCATATTGTCAATGATTTCAATTATCGAGCTGATTGGGAAATCTCGAATCATGAAACTCGAGACTGCTATCGGAAAAAGCAGGTCCGAAAACATTAGAATCAGATGGTCGCACATAGGTCATTTCTGGAAAGAATATTCAAAGAGCAGAGTTGGCACGATTGCTCTGGCGATCTTAGTGATAATCTCGGTGATCGCAATAATCGGGCCATTTGTAGCTCCTCAGGACCCACATCTGCCGCAGCCAGTCTTAAGTCTTACGCCTCAGCCACCGAGCGAGAAGTATCTAATGGGGACAGATTTCGAGGATAAAGACGTTTTTTCTCAGTTCCTTATTGGTGGTATGCCGGTACTAATTGTAAGCTTTGTTGCTGGTACGATGTCGACGGTCATTGGCGCTCTGACCGGAGTGATAGCCGGATATTATGGAAGAAAGTCCGAAGAGGTCATAATGAGGACGACTGATTTCTTTCTCGTTCTCCCCTGGCTTCCGTTTATGATTGTGCTGATTGCGCTATTGGGCAGAAGTTTCGGGATAGTAATTATCGTCATTGGCATTGTCTCTTGGCCATCCATGACGAGGCTCATTAGGGCTCAGGTTCTTTCGGTCAAAGAGAAGATGTACATCGAGAGGTCGCGTGCGTTTGGTGCGAGTGATTTATACATTATAAGGAGACACATCCTCCCCAATGTCTTTCCTCTTGTCGTGGTGAATAGCATTTTCATGATATCGGGCGCAATATTTTCAGTAGCTTTCCTCGATTTCTTCGGTCTAGGGAATCCGAACACCATTAGCTGGGGATGGATGCTCGAAAGGGCGCAGGAGCACTCTGCAATGGTGAACTTATACTGGTGGTGGATCACACCGCCAGCTGTCGGCATTGTTCTATTGATAATGTGCTTCTACCTTATCGGAGACACTATAGATGGTGTTTGGAACCCGAGACTGAAGAGAAGGTAGAGTGCATTGCGCTCTTCGAGCTGAATCTCGATGTCAATATGTGCAGATGATGGACTGAGAGGTACGAAGAAAGAACAGAAGAGGGGGAAGAGAGGGATTCACGAAGCAGTCATAATCCAAATGAAGAAATACGCAATATTCGCTTCAGAAAGAATGGCTTTCATAGAATGTGAAGGTAAAAAGCCAGGCAAAGGAGCCGTGAAATGAATGGCATTGATGCGTTTCAAATTTCTTGATTCTGACGAGGAAGACCTCATTCATTCTCAGAGCCTTAGATGTCTGAACGAGATCGGTATTCAAGTGCACAGTCCTTCCGTCCAAAAGATGCTATTGGACGGAGGCGCAAAAGTCGATAAAAAAACTGGGGTCGTCAAGATACCCGAGTCTCTCGTTGATGAGGCGCTGAAAAAAGCGCCCAAGAGTTTCACTCTTTATTCTCGTAATCCTAAGCATAATATGCAATTGCCAGCTGATAACATCCCTTATGCGGGCACCACCGGCCTCGCAATTCACATGAACGACATGGAAGCAGGTAAGCAACGTTCTGCGACGAGGAAGGATGCAATAGATTTTGCAAGGCTTGGCGATGCACTCGACCCTGTCGATTTTCTCTGGAGCACAATAATACCGAGAGATGTTCCGGAAGAGTCTCATACCGCTCATGAGCTCTGGATATCGTTAACTAACTCTTCCAAGCATCTTCAGCAGGTTGAATGTAGGAACTCTGATGATGCCAAAATGCAGATCAAGCTGGCATCTCTCATAGTTGGCGGGGAGGATGAACTGAAGAAGCGCCCAATATTCTCAGTTGTTGTCTCACCAGATTCTCCACTCGTGCTGAGAAAAGATGCAATCGAGGGACAAGTGGAACTCGCAAGAGCAGGAATCCCGATAATCTCCATGGACATGCCCCTCTCGGGCATGACCGCCCCAGTGACGATCGCTGGGACATTGGTCATTGCAAATTCGGAGAATCTCGCTAGCCTTGTCGTCACCCAACTTGCAGCGCCTGGCTCTCCGCACATATATTCTTCGGATGCTGTCCCGGGCGATATGGCTACAGGGGATGTGGGATTTGGAGCAATTGAAGTCCCGATGATTTTTTCCGCTCTTGGACAGATGGCGAAGAGGTACGGACTCCCATCAATGGTCGGTGATTGGGGGCTTGGCGGTGGCTCTCACCCCGGCATGCACAATTCGTACTCTGAGCTATCAAGCACGACTCTAGACACTTTTTCCGGTACGGATTTAATATCTGGCATAGGTTCATCCGATGCAGCAAAGGGTGCATCGCTAGAACAGATGGTCATAGATGCCTTCTTATGGAAGAACTGGAAAGGATTCCTGAGAAAGATGACGATTAACGAAGAGACCACTGCACTTGATGTCATCAAGTCGGTCGGTCATGGAAATACCTTCCTTGCAAATCCACATACAATTAAGAATTTCAGAAAGGAACTATACCAAAAGGATAGGAACATAGTGGCATGGGAGACTGATCCGTCTAACAAGATGGTTCCAGAGGCGAAGACTATTGTGACGAGACTTCTCAAAGAACATGTTCCTGCACCTGTCGATAAGTCGATTCTAAATGAAGGGGAGAAATTAATAATGAATTATGAAAGGAGGTTCAAAAAATAAGCTCTCCGACCAGGACTGGTAGCACGATAGTGAGTGAATCAAAGGAACGATTGTCAACCTGGCCCTCAACCGCTTCGCTCCGAGATCTCCTGATTCACGAATATCTATAGTGGTATATGTACGGTTTCGTCCCCTGAGCGTTTTTTCGGAATCCTGGCACTGCTCCGAACGAGGGAGCATCTCTAATCTTTGATTGTCACTAATGCACCATTCGTCACGCTCATTTGAATCGTCGCGTCGGGGTCAACCCTCACTCCGGAAATTCTTGAAAGGGAATCAAAAGAGATTAAGCATCCCTCAGTAGTATTTCAATTCCAAATCCATATATATGGCTCTAGCGATTATGAAGCCTTAATCATGATTAATAATAATGAAGCCCGATCTCTAGTAACGGGGACAATAATGAGAGGGGAATAAGATTATGTTACAGGAACAACAGGTTAAGACAGATGACGCCGCGCAAGCTACCACTCCGGTTGCCGATGTTGCACCGCAACCGCCACTGGGCCCGAAGAAGAGCCCGCTAATTGCCATTATCGCAATAATTGTGGTCATTGCACTCATCGCGACTGCCTTTTCGGTCTTGATGATGGGCGGACAGCCGAGCCACCCGGAACTATCCGTCAGGGTCGTACCTATGTCGGTGTCGATTGCCAACGGTTCTCAGATAAGGCTCACTCCCTATGCGGTTTTCAAGAACAGCTCTAGCGATGCAGGCACCAACGTATCGGGCTCCAATATGCTGAGCGTCAAATGCGAATGGTCTGCCGGGAGTCCACAGATCGGCACCCTGACAAGGGGATTGTCCATCGACGGCCTTGCTTATTTTTTGCTAAAATCCAACAAGGTGGGCACGTCCTCGCTTAACTGGAGCTTCAGGTATGTCGATGAGAATTCCGTTTCCTATGACGTATATAAGATAGTCAACGTCAACGTCAGTATCGCTCTCTTGAGCTACGTCGAAATCAACCCGGCTGAAAAGGTCTTATTCAAAGGAAAGAGCCAACAGTTCTCGGCGAGGGCATTATTGACCAATGATACGGAGGTGCCAGCAGACTTCACTTGGTGGCTGAGCGATCCGAATGTGGGGAACATTATGCCATCAAACGGTTCCTCCACCACTCTCACGGCCGGCCTTGTCAACGCTTCCGGTGATCTCGTGTGCAATGGCACGTATCTTGGAACGATCGTTTCATCAACGGCCAAGGTGAAAATCATTACGGTTTTGCCACCGCCTTCGATGAAGGCTAGGTTCTACAACTTGCTCAACGTGCCTCTCGGTGACTTTTGGAATAACCGGTATTTGGAGAAGGTCATCCGAGCCACCTACCCCGTCGCATTGAGGTATCCCGGGGCAGCCGGGTCATGGATTTACAGCGACTGCAGCTTGAACGTGGTGGCGAAGAACATCTCGAAAGCCAACACCTCCGAGAACCCGGTGTATCTTCCAATCCTCAACCCCACTGTTCGGGGCGGCAATATCGAGATAGACTGGAAGGGGGGCTATCTTACAAAAGCGCAAGTCCTGGCAGATTATTCGACTTACATCTCGGGTATGTACGACAGCTGGTTTTGGAGAACCAATGGGACCGTGACGATGGACAGGACCGCGGCAAGAATGGTCATGAACATGACCAATGCGGATTTCGACGATTTCACCAAATGGAAAGCCGACAAATTCTATGACTTCAAGCAGAAATGGGCCGCGTTCCTCCAAACACAGATGAATGTCGTCTGGGCGATAAAATACGGATATGAAGCCGAAGGGAGCGCTCTCCTCGAATCATACGATGTCGAGAAGATCGGAGACAAGATCGTGTTCAAGATACTGGATCACCTGTCCTGGGGCATAGAATCCCTGTTGGGCAGATGGTGGAGGGAAACCTTCCTGCAGTACGAGGGTTGGCCCGACGATATGCACTTCGTCGCTCAAATCGGCCCGCTCGTCTCAAACTTCACCCTCGATGCGACTCTTCAGTACCTTATCACGGCCCAGAACAGCACTAGGGACGGGAGGACATCATGGGTCCTCGAGCTCCAACGTGCGGATTCCATACCAGGCACCAGCGGTCCCTATGTCTCCGAGTTCAACCAGTATTACGGGAAGAAGACCTGGTCGAAGTTGATCGCAAGCTCCGTCTACATGAAGTGGCGTGACTTTGATTACACGCCGACAGCTTGGAGCCTGGGCACCGACGACACCATCACCATCGAATGGCCCGGCACCTCCTCGACTGTAATGGGATACAACCATTCGGGAACCGACAATTGCAGCGCTACCGTTTCCGGTAAGATTTCTCCATTGTGGATCGAGCCGATCCCCGGGGAAGTCCCATCAAACGTGTTCATCGACAACGCTGCAAGGACCATTACGATCAAGGGTCCGTTCGATGCCACAAAATGGAGCAAGACCACGCTCGCGGGGCGCGAGCTCCGTGAGAACTGGAGCAGGCTCAATCTTCTCCCGCAGGGAGTCCCGAGGATCGAGTTCGTTGTGAACAGTGACGTGAACCAGAAACCGATAGCCGCGTTGGCGGTCCCGAAGATTTGGGGTACGAATAGCTCGCTCACCCTCAGATCGGGATCGTTTGATGTTGACGGGTCGATCGTCTCCTATAATTGGAGCTTCGGCGATGGATCTCCGAATGTCATCACTACCACCCCGACAACGACCCACACATGGATTACCCAGGCGAACTGCACGGTTTCCCTGAAAGTGACCGATGATGATGGATTGTGGGCGATTGACTCAATGATGGTAGAAATCGTGGACAACCTGCCCCCAGTCGCGGTTTTGAATAACTCCAACGTCTATGGGGTAATACAGACTCCGAAGCTTTTCAACGGCGACGCATCGTACGACCAGAACGCGGGGAACGACAATTCGACCATAGTTTCCTATGAGTGGGATTTCGGAGACGGCAATACGGACATTACGACCGCATCGAGGACATCGCATCAATACGTCAACATGGGCATCTACAATGTGACCTTGACCGTTGTCGACGATTTCGGTGCGACGGATAGCACCACCGTCATATTTGCCATCACGACCGATCTCTGTGCCAAGATCGTCATGCAGAGGGGCGCGACCGTCGGCGACAGCGTCGTCATAAAGGGCAACAGGTCGTTCACCTTCTCCGCGCCGGAAGGAAGGACCCTCGCCAACTGGACATGGGACTTCGGCGATGGCTCGAGCGCCTATGCGCAGAATGTGACTCACGCCTGGTTATCCGCCGGCGTGTTCACCGTGAACCTCTTCGTGAAGGACAACATAGGTCTGCAGAGCCAAAACGCCACCGCCAAGATCGTGATTGCCACGGCGACCGTCACGGGACTCGGGCTGTCTCTGGCCAGACACTCTCTATTGCCAGGGGAGAGCACGACCCTGACGATCAAGGCTGTGAACGATGCCGGCAAGGTCGTCAAGACCTTCACTGGCAATGTTGATCTTACGGCGAATGATACCGGTTGGACTCTACCGACCCCGGTTGTGTTCGTGGGCGGAGATCAAGGCGTCAAGTCCGTGACAGTGTCCTGCACGACGCCCGGCTCGTACAACATCACCGCGGCCGTCCAAGGGACCCCGTCGCAGAACGGCTCGATATTCGCCACGGTCAACAACAGGACCGTCGAGATAACTGTCTATGACATATTCGAATTTCCTTTGCAAGACTATTGGCAGAAGAGATGGGCAGCATACGGTTCCGACCAGGGATTCCGCAACTCATCGCCGTCAATCAATATCTATAGGGAAGATCTAGGTGCACTCACAAGCGGTGTGTTAACGACCGCCTACACCCTGAAGGTGGAAGCCAGGAATATACCTGAGATCAACATGAGCAGCCCGACCTTCGCGCACCATAGGAACCCGGTGAATAACGGCACGGGCAATGTGACGATAGCGATAGACTTTTACATGATGAC